>Ga0210244_101014_pt1 | contig 24733 bp, 17 predicted proteins | sample ChrtobMetaP3_0mM_FD_155473 | JGI IMG/M metagenome (GOLD analysis project Ga0210244, IMG submission 155473) | Chrysochromulina tobin associated microbial communities from unialgal haptophyte culture, Seattle, Washington, United States - P3_0mM | ecosystem: Host-associated > Algae > Haptophytes >...
GGGGGGTGGGGGGGGAGTGGGGGGGGGGGGGGGGGGGGGTGGGGGGGGGGGTGGGGGGGGAGGCGAGGGCGAGGGCGGGGGGGGTGAGGGCGAAGGTGGCGGCGGCGAGGGCGAGGGCGGCGGCGGCGAGGGTGGAAGCGGCGGCGGTGGCGGCGACGGCGGCGGCGGCGGATAGTGGGTGTGCGGAATGTGCGGATGATGCGGATGATGCGGATGATGCGGATGATGCGGATGGTGTGGATGGTGCGGATGATGGGTATGCGGAATGTGGCTGTGACATGGCTGTGTTCTGTACGTAATGCCACAATCGTAGCAGTCGGTGCCCACGGCGCAAGCGCTGTACTCATATCCGGGGCCGCCGTCATCGCAATCGCCGTCATAGGAAAGTGAACACGTGTTTGTGCAGCAGGTGTAGGGCGCGTGGCTGTGCTGCGGATAGTGGCTGTGCGGAGAGTGCGGATGGTGCGGATGGTGCGGATGGTGCGGATGGTGGTAGTGCAAGGCCACGGGATAGTGGTCGTGCTGCGGAGTGTGGTAGTGCCAACCAATTGGGGTGCCGCCGCCGTAGAGTTCGCGGTGGCCACGTTCGCGTGCGGCACTTTCGGCGTCGGGGTCGGCGGCAGCGACGGGGGCGGCCTGCACGAGCAGGGTTGTGCTGATTTGTCCCACCGTGCCGCGCAGCTGGAGGAGGAGCAGCAAACATGTGAGCATCGAGTGGCGGGGTGCATCGACTCGGATGGCATATGGCCAGAATCTCCAGAATCTCCAGGGAGCACTTCCCGATAGTCCACGCATTTTCACACTTGCATGTTGCATCGCCTTCTGCATCACGCTCCAAAGCCCCATCGACCGTACGACGAGTTCGGCCGTCACCAAGAAGACCCTGATCGAGAGAAGGCAAGTGAGTCCAACGATGCCAGAGCCGGCAGGCAATGGGGGTAGGCCGGCTGCCAGCGGTGGCAGCGGTTGGCGCGGGCCGCCGTGGGCGCAATTTTGGCACTCGGCGGTCGGGCTACCAGCACCAGAGGGAGCAGACGGTGCCGACACGTCTGGAGAGTAAGCATAAGTGAGGGGGGTGGTGCCATCCGAGCGGGGGGATAAAGGGGGAGGGGCAAGCGGGGGCGGCGGCGGCAGCGAGTGATTGTGCGGCGTGTGCGGCGTGTGCGGGTGGTGGCTGTGCGGAGAGTGCGGATGGTGGCCGTGCCCGTGCCCACGGAATCCAAAGGCCTGCAGAGTCGTGCAGAGTTGTCCCAACTGAAGGAGGAGCACACGGTGGACTTGTTTCACCATACTCCCGCGCACGCCACGGCTTATCGAGAGCAGAACGACGGAGGCGCCCCAACGGCGTCAGCGCGCGCGCGCGCGCTCTCCCAAGATGGCGGCGACGACCTGGTGGCGCGTCTCTCCAGCGTTCAACGCAGGGCGACTTCGAAGGCGAAACTATCACTTTTCTCTCGTGAATTTGAATCGACGGGACGCCGTTTGACCCTCGAAACGGCTAACCCAGCCTCCGCCACAAAAGAAAGACTCTGACATCATAATCATAAATCTGCAAGACCGCAGGACGACAGCACGCTCGGGCTGAACGGGAAAGGCGAAAGGACGCTTCCTTTTTGTTTTTCCCCGGGAATCTCTCAGGGCGCCTTTAGCCTGCTCTCTCGCTTTTTGAACCTGTGGGGAGAGTCGGCTGGCCCCCGGCTTCGCGTGTGTGGTGTGCGAGGCGTCCAACCCCCCCCCTTCTCGGTGGCGCTCAGAAATCACAGAAACTCGATACCCAAAATGTTACTGAGCTCTGAGGACTGGAGGTTGCAATGCGTCGTAGTTGATGCTCGCACGGCACAAATGCGCCCACTCGTGCGTCGCCTATTTCACAGGGCGTGCTGCCGCTGGGTGGCGGTCATGGCGGCAGTGTGCAAGAGTAGTTCGCCCGCAAACGACGCGCGGAGCGAGTCGACGCTGCGCGCGGGCTGGTACTGCGCGGGTGCAGCTTGAGGTGGCGCGAGTCGAGGGGCCAGCGGCGCGGCTGATGACGAAACTGATTCATGACGAAACTGGGCGAGTCGAGGGGCCAGCGGCGCGGCTGATGACGAAACTGATTCATGACGAAACTGGGCGAGTCGAGGGGCCAGCGGCGCTGCGACCGGCCGAAAGGCCGCCGGCGCACCGACAGCTCCCTCTGCCAATCCCCCTCCTCCTCCCCCTCCCCCTCCCCCTCCGCGGCCGGCGGCGGTGAGCGCGGCGGCGCGCGAAAGCGCGGGGGGGGAGAGCGAGGGCTGCCCGAGCAGCTGGTGCATCACAACGAGCCGGTCGAGCAAATCTCCGCCGCTCAGATCGGGTGGGCGCCACGGCGGCAGCGGACGCGGCTGGCGCGACCACACGGGGTTGGTGGGGAGGGCGCCGCCGCAGTAGTGGTACTCGCGTGGCGTGGGCGGCGGTGAGCGGGGCGGCGGCGAGCGCGAGTCGTCGGGTAGCGCCGTGTTGAGCGCGAGTGCCGGCGGCGCGCGCGCGAGAGGAGGCACCAAGGGGGGTGAGGGCGACGGGCGGCCGGCGACGAGCGCCGTGTTGAGCGCGCGTCGATGCGCGAGCGCCGTGTTGAGCAGGAGGGTGCGCCAGCGATGGGTGGCGCTGCCGAGAGCCTGCAGGATGCGGTGGCCGTCAGAGGTGATCAGAGGTGATCAGTGGCCGTCAGAGGTCATCAGAGGCCATCAGTGGCCATCAGTGACCATCAGTGGCCGTCAGAGGTCATCAGTGGCCATCAGTGGCCATCAGTGGCCATCAGTGGCCATCAGAGGCCATCAGAGGCCATCAGAGGCGATCCATACTTGGAGGATGCGGTGGCCGTCCGCGAGGGTGAGCCATCGGTTCGCCCGCGACGACGCGTGCGCGCGCGTGCGCCATGTGCGCCACGCCGCGATGATCGCGACGCGGGCTCGCTCCGACCAGAGTAAGAGTGCGCGCCCGTCGAGGCGGGCGCGGCGGGCGCTCTCGGCCTCGTGCTGCGCCAGCCACGCGTCGATCGCGAAGCCGAGGCGGAGCACGCGCAGCCGCTCGCGCGCCGTGTTGAGCGCGGCGGCGAGCTCGATGGCGGCCTCGCGTCGTGCCGAGCGCTCACCACGGCGCGCGCACCAGGTGCCGAGCGCTCCGGAGAGAAGGAGGGAGCGGAGGGCCGCGACGCTCATCCGATGGCGCCCGACGCTCCCCGCTGCAGTCCACCAACGCAATAGGCTCCGTCGCAGAGCGCCGTGGTGGCGCGCCTCCCACCCCTCGATGAGCTCGGCGATCGAAATCCGAGCGTGCCTGATGAGGGCAGCAATCAGACGTCATCCGAGGTCCTTAGAGGCAATCAGACGTCATCCGAGGCACTCAGACGCCATCAGACGTCATCCGAGGTCCTCAGAGGCAATCAGACGTCGTCCGAGGCACTCAGACGCCATCAGACGTCATCCGAGGCACTCAGACGCCATCAGACACGCCATCCATGGCAATCCACGTACGCCTCGTCTGCCCAGCTGTGGAAGGCCCGCGCCACGAGCCGCCAGCGGCCCATCGAAATGAAGCGCCGGCCTCGTCTCTGCAGCTCCGCCGCAGGTGCGACCGCACGTGCCCAGTAGCCCCAGCTCAGGCGCACCGAGCGGTCGAGCAGCGACGCGCGCGCACTGTGCACGCTCAGTGTGAACAGCCTCGCACGCTCAAGGGCGTCCCGTCCGCTTCGTACCCAGGCGCGCAGCAGACCGGCGAGCTGCCCCTTGCACGCAGCTTGGCGCCCGCGTGCGGCGGCCCCCCGTAGACCCACCGCGACGCGCCAGGTCGAGAGAGCCATCCATTGACGTCGGTGCATGAGCCGCCCAAGGGCGATCCGCACCAGACGGTTCCTTTGCCCAAACGGCCGCGCCAAGGACATCCAGCGATCGAGGGCGTCGCTCACCCGCCGCTGACGAAAAGAGAGCCAGGCGCGCCCAGCGAGGGTGCCGAGACGATGCCTCGCGCGCCTCAGCGTGGTGGCCGCCGCCCAGCGACGCACCCCTCGCCGCTTGTAGACGTGCATGAGCAAGCGGAGGCGAGCCTCGCGCCGCCACGAGCGCAGTGCCCAGAGAAGGGGCGCGTGGCGCATATGGGTCAGTGCGAGGCGGAGACGAGCAGTCGCGACCGAGCGGACGCTTGCCGCCCGGCGCCACCGACGCAGCCCGCGTCCCAGCCGCTTGGATCGCACACGCTCCATCACGTGCCCGATACGGCGCTCGAGCCTCGCCGCGAGTGCCCGGAAGTCCATCCACGTTCCCCAAGCGAGTCGAAGAGCACGCTCCATCACGTGCCCGATACGGCGCTCGAGCCTCGCCTCGAGTGCCCTGAAGCCCATCCACGTTCCCCAAGCGAGTCGAAGAGCACGCGAGGAGCGCGCGGTTTGGACAGCGGCGGCGCAGCCCCGGAGCGCGACGCGCACGGCGCCGTGCAGCCGCCGCCAGTTCCACAGCAGCAGCCGCGCGTGCAGCATCACCAGTGTCTGTTCCTGCTGTGCCTTCCGCCGCTGCCGCTCAAAGGCCCTGCGGCGCGCCACCTTGAGCTTCGTATTCCAGCAGACGAGGCCGCGCACGAGCGATGCGAGCCGCCAATGTTGCAGCGCGCGCGCCCAACGCAGACGCATCAGCGCCGCCTCGGAGCGCATGCGCGCAAGGCCTCGCGTCAACGTCTCCACGCTCAGGTGGTGCTCAGCCACATCGAGCAGCTGCTGCTGGAGCGCGCGTGCGCCAGCCGCCTCGAACCAGGCGTGCAAGGCCCGACGGATCTCGTCACGCAGGCCCGTCTGGATGCTGATGCGCAGCGATGCGAACCCCAGGTTGCGCCGGAGCGCCTCCTGCAAGTATGCGTCCTGTGCCGCCGCCTCCGGCGACCACTGTGTGCGGCGGGGACTGCTACGCGGCGCGGCGACGGAAAGAGGCTCGCGTCCTACGATCACGTTCTCGGCGGTCCTCACGTACCGGTTCTGAGCGCGCCAGCGCTCCGGCGTAGGCATCACTACTTGAGTCGACATAAGTCGAAAGGCGCTGTGTCGAGCACTTCGTTTGTTCACGTTCGTTCGTTCGTTCGTCACACAGGGCCCTCTCGGCCAGACACACACCCACAAGCCCCGAAAAGGCGTGCGTGGGAGGCGCACAGATTGTATTTCAGATCGATTACAAAAATTGCCCCGCATTGCTGCATCATGTGGCTTCCAACACCCATGACCTGCTCCCACTCCTCCACATAGTCCCTCAGAGGTCTTTGCGTTCATTTGAAGAACAGAGCGTCCTGCGTCGCACACAGGACCGCGGTGCCGAGCACCAGAGCCTGCGCGGCGATCGTTGCGAGCACCATCGCGCGCGACGCGATCGCCAGCGGCGCCAGTCCCACACCGCCCCTCGAGGCGGCAAGGGCGGCGCACTGCACGGCTACGTGCGCCGCCGAGGACAGCAGCAACGCACGGTTGAGCCACCGCCACGGGCGCAGCCCGTCTCCCGTGCCGCCCGCTTGGCGGTTCGCCGCCACGTCACCAAGCAGCACTGCCGAGCATGCCGAGAGCAGCGCCGTTGACGCCGCGACGCGTGCACCGCCCAGGCCCGGTGCGGCGGCGGGCCACCACGCGGCTGCCGTCGCCGCGGGCGCCGCCATCGCGGCACCGATCAGGCCACAGTGACCAAGAGCCACCATGGAGAACACAGCGGGCGCACCTCCCTTGGTCAGCAGCTCGACCGCGCGCAGCATTGCAGCGACCACCTCGCGTACCACGCCGATCACCTCTGCAAACGGGTCGCCGGCTTTTCCGCCGACGAGGCCTTTTGACCACACCTCGAAACAAAGCAGAGCGCTACCTCCACGAGCAATGACGACTGGCATGACAGGTAGAGGCGCGAACACAGGTAGAACCGCCACCAAGCTCGAGAGTGCAAGCCCAATGTTGAGGCGCTGCTGCTGCGGCTGCCTCAAGAGCACTGGTCCGCTCATAGCCGCCGTGCGCAAGATGTGGAAGGCGCAGCATATCAACGGCAGGCTCGTGCAAGCTGCAGCGCGGCCAGCCAGCGCCGTGCTGGCCGCACCTGGCAGGCAGATGAGCTCGCTACACAAGATCGCCGCAGTGGAAACGCCGAGGGCTGAGCTATACGGCGCGACGTAATTGCCAGGCTGATCTGACAGAGTCATGCGGGCTAGCATGCGGGGCGAGGAGCACGTGCTCCATGAGGTAGCGCCGGACACAACAAAGGGCGCGCGCGCGCCGCCGCCGCTGCCGCGCCCCACGGCCACCGAGATGAAGTGCAAGACCAACATAGTTGAGGTGACGAGCACACGCTCGCGTGAAGATCCAATCGCGAAGAGACAAGTCAAGTCAATTCTAAACTTATCTGAAATACAGTACGTGCTTTCACGGGGTTTCGTCGATGAGCCGCGCCATCTTCCCACTATAATCCATGCCACAGCAGCCTTCACGGTACATCCGGGTGCTCCGCCAAATTGACAGTCGGATTGCGGCTGACGCTCCGGCTGCCGCGCCGGGCGGCTGCAAGACATGGCCTGCCTTCGGCCACGTCTCACTCTTAGAGAGGTACACATGGATCATGGTCCGCCGGCCGACAGGAAAAACGGCCGCCTCTACGTACTACGACTATACGTTTCAGCGGGGCACTACGATAAGCGTGCACCGAACCGAACCGCCGATAGGAAAATATCATACGATGTTGCGGCCGACGGCGGATGTGTATTTTGGCCAGATATGGCTTTGTCGCCATATAAGGCTCCAAAATATATAGTCGCTAAACGTACACACTTGAACGACGACGATCGATGTTGGCTAAATTCACATCCGAAGTCGTTTCACGCTCGTGCGCGAGGGCTCGATGCGGCGCTAGGCAGCATATTGAGGTTCCCGCCGACGGCGGATGGCGCGCGAGTGGCGCACGAATCCGCGCGAGTGGCGGTCGGCCACCATGGTGGCCCACGCCTCCGGTTTGACCATGTATTCATCTGCACAAATGTCAAGAGCAGCCGCTGTGTCAAAGCGAGGGTCGGGACGGGGGGCGTTTCGTGTTCGGATCGCGCCGCGGCGCAGGTGGTGGAGCTGCGGGGCAGAGGACATACATCCCATCGACTGGATGTACCCTGTCAGCATGCGCGTGTGCTCAGTGCTCTTGGCCCCAGGGTCGGTGTTCGAATCGCAGTGGACTTGGGCGACGGCGACGTCCTCCAGCTTGAGCGCCTCGGCGGTATCGAGCGAGAGCTGCACCTCACGGAGGAGCCTCGTCTGTAACACTGGGTACTGGCGCTTCTCCTCGATGAGCCGCGAGTAGAAGTAGCGCCCCGCCTGGCCCTTGGCAATGACGCACACCACTGTGGCGAACACCACAAACCTCCCCTGCACAGCCGAGTCACAAGCAACGTGCACCTCGACGTTGTTGCGGGTTTGCTCGGCGAGGTGCGTGTGGCTGAGCACATCCATCCACGAGTTCCTCCGCCCGTCGCCCGAAATCCATCGCCACGCCACCGGCCCATCTTGGTGCTGCTGCTGCTGCCGCTCGGAGCTGAGTGTGAGCTGGTCGTCCTTCATGGAGGCCTGCTGCGCCCGAAGCTGCGATGCACGTTGCACCCGTGCGCTTTGAATCAAGGCGTGCGCGCTGGTCGCGAGCAATAGGAGGAATAGGCGCTCCATGCCGACGGTGTGTCCGTCCAAAGAATCCTATATGGAATCGCGAGATCCCGCCGACTTGGAAGAATTCGCGGCATTTTCAAGTCTTCAGACCTGAACCCGCGGAGTGTGGGCTCGCTAATTTACTAGTAAGACTTTGAAGGACTCGACGACACTCACTGTGCCTCAAACAAGGGACCAAGGCGCGCGACCATCTCGTTCTCGCTCTCGGGACGAGGATGATCACTCGAGACTGTGAGGCGACGCTCTCTGTGGTTATCTAATATTCAGTCGTCCTCCTCGAATCCCTCCTCGTACCCCTCGGTCTCCTCCTGCTCAGCCTCCGCGGCGCTCGGCTCGACGCCGAGGCCGCGCGAGGCCATGCGACGGAGCGTCTCAAGCTCGCGTGGCCTCACCTCCGAGAGCGCCGTCGAGAGGCGCCAGATCTTGACGGAACCCTGCGCGTCGGCGGTCGCGAGGAGCTCGGGCGAGCGAGGGTTGAAGGCCAGAGATGTAACGGCCGACTTGTCGCTGGTCACCTGCATGCGAGGAGAGGGGCACTCGACAGGCCATGAGGGTTGGAACGCAAGAGAGAGGACGTAACGGGCCGACTGGTCGCTGTTCACACCTTGAGCGTGACTTCGGGCTTCGCTTTCGAGCGCTTGAGATCATAGATGAAGAGCGAGCCGTCGGCCGCGCCCACCGCGAACACACACGGGCGCGCGGGAGACCATTGCGCCGCCAGCAGTGGCACCGACGAGGGCTCGGTGACGTAAAAGGGGGCGGGCTGCAGCTGGTTGTACAACCGGAGCGAGGAGTCCGTTGCCGCCGTCAGGATGACGTTGCGGTGGAATGGCGAGTAAGCGAGGCCGTAGACGGGCCCTGTGTGCGCCGCGTACCCGAACTGTATGGGAGAGGCGAAGAGTGTGCGCGGCTCTGGGGCGGCCGCATACACGTGCGCGGGCAGCACCTCGCGCTCGCGTGTGAGGATCGCCTGCTTCTCCACCTGCATGCAATGAGGGGGTTTCAGCATGCAATGTGGGGGCCATCAGCATGCAAGGAGGGGGGGGCATCAGCATGCAAGGACGGAAAGGGCGCTCGCGCGCGTATGAGGATCGGCCCTGCTGTTCCACACCTTGCTCTTGAGCCGATGGTACTGCGCGCCTGGCACGCGCGTGAGCAGCGCCGCCGCGCTCGCCGACCAGGGCAGCTCCGCATGCTCCCTCAGGATCGACTGGACGGTGCGCAGCTCGTGGGCGAGGAGGGAGCCTTTGAGCAGCTGCCCAGCCTCGAGGGCGACCACGAAGGTCGTCGGGTCCTCCGCGTTGAACGAGAGCCCGGACGCGCCCTCGAGCATCCCCTTGCCTTCCTTGGGCTGGCCGCCGCCGCCGCCGCCGCCGCCGCGCCCGTTGGTGCTCAGGAGGTGGAAGCCCCCGACCGGGGCCTTGAGCCCATCGGAAGGTGACCAGACGAGCATCTTGCCGTCGGCGGCGACGGAGACGAGCACGTAGCCGCCGGACGCCTTGCCGCGCTGCGGGTCGCGCGTCCACTGCAGCTGCTGCACCGGCTCGTGGTGCGTGAAATTGGTGAGCACCGATCGGCCGACCAAAGGGTCGCCTTTCTCACCGAGCCTCCACAGGAGTACGTCGCCGTTGTACGCGCCACCCGCGAGGAGCGCCGGGTCCTCCGGGTGGAAGGCGAGGCACGTGAGGCAGTCGGACAGCTCGAGCGCCACGTCGGCCTTGCTGGGGTCCAGAGAGCGGCGGAAGACGGACCAAGTGCACAGCATCGAAGGTGTGCGTTGCCAGTCGTTGCGATCGAGCGCGCCGTATGCGGCGGCGACGACGGTGCCGGGGGCATTCCACACGACCGCGGTGCACCCTTCGGGCGAACTCGCCGGACGCGTGCCCTTGTGCTTGAGCGCGTGCAGGCAGCTCACCTGGTCATACTGCTCATCCCACGAGACCTCATGGCCTTCAAAGGCGCGCGTGTTGAGGTTGCGGTGCAGCTGCGCCTCGAGCATAGGCGTGCACTGCTCGAGGAAGGCGTCCAGCTCCTTGAGCTTCTGGAAGCCCGAGCGTACCATGGGCACCGCCCCGATCATCTCCACCGGATCGGTCACCATCTCCATGTCCTTGAGCTTCGGGTGCTGCGTGCGCTGGTGCGCCTGCTCGAGCGGGTCGGTCTGCGCTTGGCCCACTTTCGTGCTGATCTCTCCGCGCCAGCACGATTCGAAGCCCACCGCCTCAGAGGCCGAGTCGGAGAAGGATGGTGCCAGCATTGGTCCAGCCGCCCGCCCGCCGCGGGCAGGCTCCGCCGATGTGGTGATCCTGCCCTGGCGTTTTCTCCGGGCATGAAGAGACGTTTGTGAAGGGACCTATTCGCAGGAGTTTCGCAGTGGCATTTTGGTGCAACTCTGCTGTTGTCATTCATGTGAAAGATCGGTCCTATCGGGCTCGGGTCGCCGTTACGCCGAAGCGCGCGCTCGGAAGAGCGCTCGCCAACTCGCTCGACAGGGCTCTCGCGGACGGCCAAAGCGTGGAGGGATTCAGTCCGGCGCGCCCGGCTGCACCCTCTGCGACCATGGACAAGCTGATAAGCAACACACTCTCAACCTTGCTTCAGCCGACGACACCCACGCCTGAGAGCACCGGTGAGAGCAAGCCGAAGCGAGAGCACCGGCGCAGGAGGAAGGAAGGGGCGGACTCTCCACAAGCCTCGCCCAAATCGGCGACGGCATCGCCTCGACCGGTGAAGCCGTCCATCGCTGGGGCCAAATTGGCCGCCGAAGCTGGTCGGGTCGCGTGGAAGTCGCCCGTCACTGCCGATCCGACAGCCCCACAACCACCTTCCGTGGACCCATCCGCCGTTCAGGCGTCGCTGGACGAGGTGAAACGCATGCTGAAGGCCCTCGAGGAGTCGACGACCGCCGAGCGACGGCACGCCGAGAAACGGCACGAGCAGGTGATCCGGGACCTGAAGAGCAAGCCGCCAAGCGATCCGACGGTTACGGGCGCCTCGCCGGCCACTCTGCTCAAGGCTCTCGACGATTCGGCGGCCATGGCGGTGGTGGCGCAGGCGCAAGCAAAGGAGACTTCAGCGCGCATCGAGGCGGAGGCGCGCTGTCGCGAGCTGGAGCACAACCTGCAGCGCGAGGAGCGCGAGCACCAGGCCAGCCTGCAGCAGCTCAAGGATGATTTGGATCGACGGTTGGCCGCAGTGCGGCGTGAGAGCGAGGTGGCCGTCCAAGCAGCGCAAGCGCAGGCGCAGATTGCAATCAACCGGGCAGAGTCCTCCGCCGCGTCGGCGAGCGCGGTGAAGATGGAGGCGGACATGGCCAAGATGGACGCAGCAGCCACACGGGCGCGTGGAGAGGCCGCCATAGCCGCCGCCGCCGCCGCCGCCGCCGCCGAGGTCAATGCGTCCATGCGGCCCGAGCTCGAGGCGGCGCGTGTAACGGCCAAGGAGGCGCAGGCGGCCATGCAGGCCATGGCGGCGGATCTGAGCGACTTTGAGAGGCGATCGGCCGACTTGAAGGCTAGAGAGAGCGCCTTCGAGGAGCATGAGAGCAGCGAGCGCCGTGCGCTCAAGAACGAGCGAGCGGCGGCGCGCGCGGAGCGAGAGGCGGGCCGGGCGGAGCTCGAGCAATGGAAGAGCCTCGCTCGCACGGAGCTGGCGGCGGAGCGTGAGAGCTTGCTGCGGGAGCTCGAGGAGCGCAGGACGGCGGCCGCGGCGCAGGCGGCCCTCGTCGGTTTGGGGGCGGAGAGCGCGATCCTCTTTGAGGAGCAATCAGAGCTCGCGCGATCTCGACTGCAGCTCGATGCGGACGCTGCGGCCATCACACGCGAGGCGGCGGCGGCGCGCTTGGAGCTTGCCAACTGCGAGGCAGCGACGCAGGCCACGTACAAGGCGCTCGCCGCCGCATGGAGTGAGCTGGAGGCCGAGAGGCTTGAGGTGCATGCATTGATGGAACGCGACCGGAGCGCCTATGCTGATGCCCTGCAAGCCGAGCGCATCGCAGCGGCGGCCGCTGCGGCGAGCGTCTCAGGGAGCTATGCGCAGCAAATTGAGAAGCTGCACGAGCTGCTCGCGGTGGCCGAGGCGGCCCGACAAGAAGGCCTGCATGCGGCGCAGCGGGAGCGGGAAGAGGGCCGGAATGAACTGGAGCGCGCCAGGCTGTCGGTGGCGGAGGCGACGCGAGCGACGGCCGAGGCGGAGGCGGCGGCCACCAAGGCGCAGGTTGGCATGGCCGCGGCGAGCGAGTCCGAGGCGCTCACGCGCACCTACCTGCAAGAAGCGCGCTTGGCCAATGCTGAGCTCTCGTCGAAGCTCCATCAGAGCGAGTCGAGGCTCGAGGTGAGCGAGCGAGCGAGCGAGCAGCGGCTCGCTGAGGCGATCGCTGAGAGCGAGGCGAAGGCGGCGGCCGCGGCCAAGACGCTCGCGCTGAACGAGACGCGCTTGGAGCAGGCGGAGTACATAGCCCGCGCGGCCAAGGCGCTCGCCGACGAGCACATCGAGACAGTGCAGGCGGAGGCGCAGTGGCAGAATGAGTCGCTCAAGCGGCAGCTGGCGGAGGCGAGGGGCGCCCTCGAGCTCGCGTCCGCCCAATACCTCTCGGAGCAGTCCGCAGTCTTCTCGCTGCGCGCCATGCTGCTCGTCGCCGATGCCGACGTGGCGGCGATGCGCGGCGCGGCGGCCCACTATGCGGCCTTGGGCGGCGAAGAGGCGGGCGCCCTTCGCGAGGCACTCTCGCATGCCGAAGTGAGCAAACGAGAGGCGATCGAAGCGGAGCGACGACGCTCGGATGCGTGGATGGAAAAGGAGCGCGAGCACTTCGGCGCCACACTGCACCACGTGCGTGAGGCCTCCTTTGCAGCGACGTCCAAGCTCTCGTCGCAACTCGATTGGCTCTCCGACGCGCTTGAGGACAAGTCTCGTCAACTTCTCGCCGAGCGCGAAGCGTTTGAGAGTGCACTTGCCAAGGAGCGCGAGGCGACCAACGCGGCGCGCGACGCGAGCCGTCGTGTGCTCCAGGAAGTGGCTGACCGTCAAGCGGCACGGCACGCTCTCGAGTTGACGCAGCAGGGGCACACGATGGAGGCGCAGCTGAGTGTCGAGCGCGAGGCCTTCCTCGAGCAGCTCGTCGACCGCAAGGACCTGCAGAATAGCCTCGCGGACGCGCGCGCCGAGTGCCGTGCCGCCAAGCTGGCCTTGGTCGATGCGCAGCAGGCGCATCAGGTGGAGGCGGCGCGCTTGCTCGCTCAGCTCGCGGAAGCGCGCGAGGGAGGGGGTGGGGCAGGTAGCAGCGGGGCCGTCGCTGTCGCAGCGCAGAAGGACGCGGCGCACGCGGACGCGCTCCGGAGTCTGACGGAGCAACATCAGGCAGCGACCAGAGCCCTGCAGGAGAGCTTTGTGCGCGAGAGGCAAACGTACGAGAGGCGAGAGGCGCAGCTCACTGATGAGATCGAGGCGCTCGAGACGGCGCTCGAGCGTGAGCGAGCCTCCAAGGACACCGAGCCAGCCTCGCCGATACGACGCCCGGCGAGCGACGCGCAGCAACAGACCAGCCCTCGAGCCACGTCCCCCACTAGGCCCTTCAAGGGGGAGCAAGGGAGGTTTGGACACGCCGCGCTTGCGCAGGGCAAGGGAGACGCTCAGCAGCAGACTAGTCCAGAAGGCAAGCCCTCCTCCAAGGATTGGGGCGGACAAGCCTCGCTGGCAGAGGGATATCGCGACGCGCAGCTTCAGGAGACTAGAACGCTCGGTGAGATGCAGCTTGCGAGGCTGCATGCGGACCAGCGCGAGGCGATGCAGCTGGAAGCCGAGGGAGCACGTCGGCGTTCGGAGGCCCTTGCGAGCCAGCTCGATGCCATGCGGAGAGAGCTCGACGCGACCCAGAAGGAGCGCGATGCGTACTCCAGTCAGCTCGAGACCATCCAGAAAGAGATTGATGCGTACTCCGATAAGGGCGATGCCGACGCGCGGGTGCAGCTGCCCCTCTTGCTCGCCGAGCTCGCCGCCACGCGTAGGCTGCTCCAGCAGGTCTCGAATAGCCCGAGCCGCGGCGCCGCAGTGTTCACCGCCGAAGGTGTGCTTCGGCCGGGTGACCTGTTCCGCGATGAACACGGCCCGGTGGCCAAGCCCCCGAAGCAGACCGGCGGCGCGGGTGGCGCCGGAGGCAGAGCCCACAACCCTTTCGATCTGGAGGCACTGTTTTCGAGATGACGTGTTTTCAGCATTAGACCGGCCTGAGTGGTAGATTGTATCCTATTCTCACATGCTACAAAACGACAGCGCGCGCGCAAGCGCATTCTAGACTGTGTTTGGTGCTAGTTTGGTGCACTGCACAGATCGGCGCGCACACACAAAGCACGCCGGAGGAGTCATGAGACTGTGCCCCGGACTGATTTATGCACACTGGTTCCGTAAAACTAGCGCTCATCGCGGGGGCGGAGGATATGCAGGTGGATATCCGGGAGGCATGGGGTAAGGAGGCATCGGCATTCCTGGCCTCGGAGGGCCACCCGGCGGCATCCCAGGCATCATCGGAGGCGGCGGCATGCCGGGTCGATAGCCCGGCGGCATCCCTGACATCATCGGAGGCATCGGTGGCATTGGCCCAGATGGAGGGCGCGGCGCGCCAGCCCCGTGTGGCACAGGGCCCGGAGGTGGCATCGGGCCCGTGCGTGCAGGCGCCCTTGCCTGCGGTTGTGGCACCGCTGCCTGAAAGGCAGCCCAGTATTCGATAAAGTTCATGATGTGCTTGCGGCCGGAGTGGTGCTGCTTGCGGCCGGGCACGGATGAATGGGTGAGTGAGATGTCGCAGTACTCGCAGTAGTATCGTGGCATGGTAGCGTGCTGAAGAATTGAAGTGCGCCGCAGCTCGCGCGGGCCAACGTAGAGGCTGTAGACAGCACGAGAACCACGTCGTGCCAAGAGAAGTCAAGTCATGACAAGTCGTGCGCGCCCCAGCGCTTTCATGTCTGCCTTTTTTTCCGTCAGATTCATCGCGGTCCCCCCGCGCTCACCACACCTCCCGGCCCCAATGTGATATGAGGGGTGGGGGAGTAAGTGCCCGCGCTCACGCGTGCGTTGCCTTGGGCCGGTGTGTGGCCTTCGGTCGGCCGAAGATGAGCGTCTGGGGACACGCTGGTGCACGGAGCGCGCCTGCCAAAGTTGCATGCATTTCATTCACCAGAGCCCTTTTTTGGAACCTATTTGATGGTTCGGTTTCGATTTTTCTGTTAGACGCCGACGGCGTCACCTTTGTCTGCAATACCACGCACGTGCCCACGCTCGGCACGGCAACGCGCTTGTAGGCGACCGGAGCGGTGCGACGTCCGTGCCCACCGTCGACGAGCACGGCGATGCGCTCGATCACGGCGCCGAGCGTCGCCTTCCCCACGCCCGTCCCATGACTGCTGACGCGACGCTCGTTTCCACGTGATCTGGTGTCAAGACGTCCAGATGACGGCGAGCGGGACGTTCGAGCCGGAAGGAGCGGCTCCCTAACTTCGGCGTGCGGTGACTCTCCCTGGAATCGCCGCGGCTCTGCGGTCGGCGCATCGGGCCGTGTTCATGAGGCTTCTGGCAAGCTGTGACAGGTGCTCCAGGCACTGGACGACCATTGAGTTGATGGACGCTCCAATTGTTGAGTGGCAAAGGCCGGACGAAACATGCAGCCGAGCTCGCCCGTGGCTGCGCAAGCATCTGAGCCACGCACGTCTAGCTGTGCGGTTCCAGTAGCAAACCGTGAGTATAACTGTGGTACTGTGCGGGACCTACCGTCCTAGTAACGTTCTCCCGCAGTACCGTTAGTGCAGTTAGAGTAGATAGCTCTTCTTACTTGTGAACACGCCCGTCGTCACACTGAAAACCAATCACCCCCTGAATACTCATCGGGTCAACACAAGTACTGAGCAGCCACTCGCTCGCTCGGGTTTCTCATCAATTTCGCTCCTGAAATCGGTCTCTCTCAATTGCGGAATTGGTACATATCTCTGAATCTCTCCCGGAGCACTTTCGGAGCACTTTTTCCTAAGGTCAGCTGCCAGTACGCAAATCGACACAGTACAATGAACAGCCTCAAAGTCTCGAATTTCTTAAACTCGGTGGGGGGATCTGGGGGATGAGGAGCGGCCGCCCCTTGGCGAGCCTTCGCGTCCGAGTTGCAGTTGGCGACGCTTGGAGCGTTGGAGGCCCTGGCCGCGTTGTTCAGGCCGCACGCGGGCGTGCGCCACCTGGGGCAGGTGTGTGAAATATGCTCCTATTGGTATGCTCCATAGTTATGTAGGAATTCCTATGCTCCAAAGTTATGAACTTATATGCTCATCGTGCTGTGGCCCTCACTCGGCAGCATGCATCATGCCTCAGCAGGACGAGCATCTAAAATGCGCGTCAGCTCTAGCACCTCGATACAGTCACTGCCCTGCATGGTCCGTGCAGCAGCAATCGAACGCGTCAGCCATCCTCTGGCTGACATCATGTCGCCCAAGACCACGCACCGCGAGAAGCCATACATCATATCGATCTGCCCCCAAGAGTTAGGCAGGCCTTCCGCTTCCATGAGTCTGAGCTTCTCGTTGACGAGGTCGAGGAGCTGTGGCTCATGGGCTTTCCGAGGGAAGGCTGCAATCTGCGCGTCGATCTCCATGAACCGCTGCTGACGTAGATTGCTCATCTCTCGCTCTGCTTCCGAGAGGGAGCACAGCGTACAGCTGCATACGAACCCGAACTTGCGCCTGAGAATCGACTGTCGTTCAGCATATGGAAGCCCGTACTCCAAGTACGTGCTCAGGAGCTCTTCCCCCGCCGAGATTGGCCGTAGCGCATGCACTGTCATCTGCTCGAGCCGCGGATTCCACGCCACGTGTACGTTGGGCGAGCACGAATGATTGATGCGGCAGATCGTTGGAGAGATCGCTGACTCTGTACGCCCATCGCCAAAGTCTTTCATGGGGTAGGCGTTCAGGCAGAAGATGCCGACGGCAGTGGGCACCTCGCCCCAGACTTCTTTGCTGTGAGCCAGGGCCCAAAAGGACGCCTGCTCCTCAGCGCCAAGAGCTGCCACGTCCTTCGACACCTCCTCTGCACTGATTCTTTGCGCAATCGAGACGTGTCTGAGCAGTGGACGCTCCTTGATGATTCGCTCGCTGCATGGTATTTGTTGGGTCGCCACTAACCCTATCTCTCGGCCTTGTATGTATTCGACACGGTAAGCCCTCTCACGCTGGACGAGGGTCGACACCACCCTCGACCCAGGGCCAGGCATTGAATCCTCGATGACCTCGATGAGATGTTTTCGGCAATGACGGATTCCCAAATAGGAAATTGGATGGAGACTGCCAGATCCTTTCACACTTAACAGTCACTTAACTGACTTAACCTCACTTTACTCTACACTTCAATTTACTCTACACGTCTGCTAGATATTTAGCAATTCCGCCTTTTATACCTATTTTAGCAATTGCCTTTTTGAGCTTAAAGTAGATATCGGAGTGTTTTATCAGAAGATTTCCGGGAATGATGAATAACACAGGAAAATGCTGTCACTGGAACTAACTGCTCGACAGTCTGGACTCTTCAGAGTCTGTGGTTGCTAGGAACTCCGCATCGTGTATTTATTGTTTTGGTGCCTCGAAGTTGTTCTCAAGGGCGAAGGGGTGGTGTATCCGCATCACTCGTCGTGCTCACCGGCGGCCGCTGCTGGTGAATCTTCAGTCTCAGCGCCCTCCGAATCGTCGCCGTCAACGGCGGAGGCAGGCGGCTTAATCTCCGGGTCCGGCTCGACGTCGTCATTAGCGGGCACGAGAGGCTCGTCAGCCGCCAGGGGCTTCTGGGCAGCGTCAGGCGAGTCTGGTTCCTGCTCTTTCTTCGCCATTTCCTTTGCTTCTACGCCTGGCTTTGCTGCCGACTCTGCGCCAATCGGCCTTATGCTCACCAGTCGCTGCACGTAGTTGGCGCAGTGGTAGAGAGCATATGCGACTACAAGCACGAGACAAATCTGTTTGAGCAGCTCCCGAAATGCCAGCTCACGCTGCTGCTGTCGCTCCACCTCGTCCCAATCTTCGGCCGCATCGCCACCCAGGCCAGACAGCTGTACCATGGTCTCGCGCTCATAAAGCTCACGCTCCAGCCGCTCCTGCACCTCCTGTTCGGACTCCTGGGGTGGCGGCGGCGGAGGCTTCGGCCTCGGCTTCGGCACTGCCGCTACTCGTGCAGCGCGCTGCACGGGATCGTCGTAGCCCGGAGGGATGGAGCAGCCACCCTGCGGCGCCTCGTACAGGGCGGAGACAACGGAGGCGAAGACGAGCACCGCGATTCGCCCGCACGCCATACCGTTCACACAAATCCTGCAGCGGGAATTACAAAACATGTGAGTTGCAGATCATGTTCAACACCCGGCGATCCTCGGCCCTTCATGGTCCGTAGATGAGTGAAATTCGTCAAGCTACTTATAACGGCAGTCCGCCCGCGGGCGGGAAGCACAATGCCGCCGCTTGGAGACGCCAAGGTCCTCGACCGCAAGACGCCACAAAATCCCAAGTTCGCAAACATCGGCCCCACGCTCGACACCGGGATGAACATGCGCAAGATCCTAGAGAAGTACGAGGGCACAAGCGGGCCCAACGCACATCGGAGGAAGCTCGACGAGTTCTATGTGCGCCTGAAGCCAGCGACGCTCGGGCGCTTGCTCGAGCCGGTCGTCTCATCGACCGAAAGCGTATATGGCCTCGGCAAGGAAGACGCTCGCTCGGTCGTCTCGTCGGTGATGCCCGGTGCCGACACAGGTGGCCCGAGCGAGAACAACATCCTGATCCTGGATGTTCGCTCCTTTGAGGACTTCCAACAGTGCCACTGCTACAGCGCACAATACTACGACGTGACCAACCTGAACAAGGCGAGCAACAACTTCCCGCGGGAGCTCTACTTTTATCGTGGGCCGGTCGAGTGCGACAAGATGATCGTCATCTACGACGAGGACGGCAAGAGCGCGCCCGCGATCGGCAACTCCTTTGTCGAGAAGGGCATCGAGAACACGTATGTGGTGAGCGGCGGGTTCCTCGGCCTGTGCGCCGCGTGCCCGTCTGTGCTCGAGGGTGACATGCCCGACGAGCGCACGCTCGCCGACAAGATCGCGCGCGCGGGCCTCAAGCTCGGAAGCACGAGCGGCTCAACGACGGCGGGGAGCGTGCGCGGCTCGACGGCGGGATCAGTGGCTGGATCGGTGGCGGGATCGGTGCGCTCGCGGCTGAGCGTAGCGGGCGGGGCGGGCCCACGCCCGCCTCCCTTTGCTCGGCGGTGAGGCGCGGCGTACCAGGCGCGGGTCGAAATCGCGGGCGGCTGAGGACATGCGAGCCCTCGGCGGCAAGGCACACGGCGACGATTGACAGGTGGAGCCCATGATGCACAAATTTTTATCTTTCAGAGCACACTTACTAGCTGAATGAGGTGTTACACATGTGTCAGAGGACTAGAGTGCGAATCGAATATCATTTTTACAAGAATCAAAACACGAACGTGTCAGACCGCTCCGCCGGGAGCGGGGAGGGCGGTGCGAGCCGTGGACCGATCGTACCGCGCCCGCACGCCGTTCCGGACGCTCCGACCGCTCTCGCGAGCGTTATACAGCGTTTAGTAGATGAGTGAGCCCCGCGACCCTGCAGTGTATAGTATATTTGAGAGCTCCTGCCTCTCAAGTGGAGAGGGGCAGCAGGACCGTGAGTCGCGCGTCGCGCGGCTGTGTGCGAAACAATGCGGCCGCCGGCGTCCCCGCCCTCAGACAGGGACCGCGGCGCGGCAGGGTCGCACGAGAGACGAAAGCGGCGTTTGTCAATCGGCCCGACGTGGGGCCGTCAATATGCACGCTTACTCTTGGGCTCGGCCCAGGTACTTGCCGGTCTCGGTGTCAATGCGGATCTCATCGCCCTCATTGACGAACATCGGAACCATGACGATGGCACCCGTCTCGACCTTCACAGGCCGCTCGACTCGGCCGCCCGCGGTATTGCCCTTGGCGCCGGGCTCGGCCTCGGTCACCTTGAGCGTCATGGTGCCCGGGATCTGCACGTCGATCGCCTTACCCTTGAACTTGAGAACACCAAAGGTCATTTCTTCCTTGATCCAGTTCTTCTTCTCGCCGATAAAGTCGGCCGGGATGCGCTCCTCCTCGAAAGTATCCATGTTCATGAATACGTACTGATCGTCATCGATGTATGAAAATTTCATCTCCTCCTTCTCGACCGTCGCGTCGGGGAACGACTCGCCAGCCTTCCACGTCTTCTCGAGCACCGCGCCTGTCTCGATGTTCTTCAACTTGCTGCGCACAAACGCGGGGCCCTTGCCGGGCTTGACGTGCAGGAATTCCAGCAGCTTCCACGCGTAACCGTCCATTTCGAGCGTGAGCCCGACCTTGAAGTCCTTGGTCGAACCCTGTGGCATTTGGCACAGTATCCGCACAGAGTACGTCAGCACAATAGAGCTGCTGGTCTGGTTGCTCCTCCATCAGTCGGAAAGGGCAGCGCACCATCTCGATGGCGCATTCACGGGTGCGCGCCCGAGTGGTATGCAGCGGCGATGCGAGGAATGCGGCGCTCGCGCTCGCGGCGAGGCACGCCATCAATGTGGTTCGCATGTGATGACACGAGCGGCGAAAAGGACTAGGAAAAAGTGAGCTCCCAACATCTCGCAAGTCGCGCCGTCTTGCCCCCCTATCCAGTACAATCCGCGCCGAAACATGTATTGCGCCGAATGTGTGCCGTGTGGGAGCCACACGAGACTTCACACGAGACTCCACATGTGACGGCCGTTGGAGGAGCAAGCCGTAGACTCAAGAGCCGGCAGGGTTCGCCACGACCGGATGGCAACGACACGAGAGGATCAGCGACGCGAGCACAACGAAGCCAAGGAGCTCGAGTCGCTCCGGCGCGTCTTCGAGCAGGTCGACAAGAACAAGGACGGCAAGATCGACTTCAAGGAGCTCGACGAGCAGCTGGTCAAGCTCGACTATCGCGCGAAGCGCGTGGAAGTCGAGGACATGATCTGGGAAGTGGACGAGGACTGCGACCACATGGTCAGCTGGGAGGAGTTTAAGCTCATGTTCCACCGGTGCCGATCAGACAAAACGGGGCTTGAGCCACGGAAGCTTTTTAACGTGGTCGAGTTCATGATGCACGACAAGGACTCGTCGGGCACGATTGACATGGACGAGTGCATGGAGATCCTCTTCCGCCGCTTTGGCAAGGATCAGCTTGAGGAGCGCACCAACGAGTTTTTCAAGCACGACACCGACGGTGACAACGCCATCTCTTTTGCAGAGTTCCAGCGCCAGATGATGGCGATCCGGCCGCGGAAGCGCGACAAGGCGGGCGGAAAGGGTACGGGGCAGTCGTCCGTCACCTCGCTCTCGTCAGGCAAGGGTCGATAGGTGTAGGAGCGGCGGCCGTGGAGGCTGTACTGATGATTCTGTGCGTACGCGCCGTGTGTGCTCATGATGTTGGCTCTCTGCCACTTACTGCAATTCATGTGGAGTACTCGCGGGATCGCCGTCGGTAGCACTCTCGAGCACGCTTAGCTGCTGATGTAGGGGCTCGCTCGTGGTCCGCCTGCGCATGTCGTTTGAATTCTTGGTCCACATTATACGACGTGTTCGCACCGACTTCAACCATCAACGTTAGTTTGGTAGTTATTTCACCGCACGGCCGCGGATCACCGCCGCACACGCTTCACAGCCCGCGCAGCCACGTCTCCGCTGTGCGACGCCTCGGTACCCTCGGCATCCTCGACAATCTCCGCAATCTCCGCACTTTCCGCCTCCTCGGCAATCTCCGCAATCTCGGCCTCCTCGGCGATCTCGGCAATCTCGGCCTCCACGCCAACCTCCGAGATCTCGGCGAGCGCCGTGTCGGTGACGGCTGCCTCGGCGGCGCCTCGGCGGCGCTCCTCAACGGCTGCCGCCACCGCCGCGACGGCCTCCGCCACCGCCGCGACGGCCTCCGACACCGCCTCCTCCGCCGCTACCACTGCCGACTCCACCCTTGACTCCACCCTCGGTTCCTCGTGCGATGCGGGCAGCTGCAGCCAGCCCTCCCGCAGCTGCCCCTCCCCTGCCGGCAGCAATGGCGGCGACGACGGCTCCCGCTGCTGCGCTGCCCACATCGGCGTCGGCGTCGTCGTGAGCGGACGCGCAGCAGCGGCGGTTGGGGGGAACGGTAGCGTGGACGAGAGTTGGTGCTGAGCTTCGAGGAAGCGTTCGAGGAGCCCGGCGGCTTCGGTCTCATATTCCGAGATCGCCTTGCGCAGCGCGATGTTTGGGAAGAGCTCGTGGCGCAGCCGCTCCCTCGTGAGCGGCGAGAGGCCTGATGAACGATACAGAACGTGCGAGATGGCCTCGCGCTCATACGAGTGGCCGTCGCTCGCGACCACCGGGTCCACCATCCGCTCCTGCGTGATCGGGCAAAGGAACTCGAGAGGGACGCGCATGGCCTCATCTGGCAGTCCGAGGGTCCGTAGGCGCGCGCGTGCAGCCTCGCTGCGGCATGCGTCCATCGCGATGGCCTCGCAACGGCGGCGCTGCGTGTGTGCGTGCTCCTCCTCCAGCTTGACGAGGCGGAGCACGGCGGGCTCGAGTACCTCCGCGGGCACCGCGAGCGAGCGAGCGCGCTCGAGCGCCTGGCTAAGCTCGACCACGTCCTGGCTAAGCTCGACCACGTCGAGGACCGCCTGCAGACGGCGTGCCCTGGCCGCCGCGTACAGCGAGAACGAGCCTGCTGCGTCCGCGGCCCCCGCGCGCAAGCGTGCCTCGGCCGCCGCGACCAGCTCACGAAACCGCCGCTGCCTCGCGAGGTTCTCCTCCTCGAGCTGCGTCAGCGTGTGCGCTCCGACGACTGGAATTGCCAAATTTGGAATTGCCAAGCCCTCGCCGCCCGCCCCTTCGCCGTCTCGAAGCGCGAGGCCAAGGAAATGCTGAGGCTGCACAGGCACTCCGCCGCCCGCAGCATTGTTACGCATCTCAGCTCGGATCTCCGCGATCTCCGCGGCGGCCTGGCTCGCGGCGGCCTGGCCCGCGGCGCCGCCTCCAGCGCCCGCACCGGCGCCGCTCACCTGGGAAGCGAGTAAGGCGAGCAGCTGCGGCGTGATCGACCCCTCTGGCGGCTGCTGCGGCAGTCCCATCCACGCCATCATCGCGGAGGGGGAGGGAGAGAGCACGTTGTGGAGCGCCACGCGCGCATGCTGCGCAGTCTCAGTACCCTGAGGCTGGAGGAGTGCGCAGAGCGGCGCGATGCCGCCGGCGGCGCGCACCGCCTCCTTGTTGGCCGGATTGCCCGCGGAGAGGTTGGCGAGGGCAGCGGCGCTCTCTTGAGCAGCGATCGAGTGAGGGCCGGCGTGAAGCAGCGTCACCAGCCGCGGAAGCCCCCCATCGACTCTGATCTGGTCCTGGTTGGGAACGTTATTCGCGGCGAGGTTGCGCAGCGCGCCTGCGGCCTTTTGGGCGCACAGGGAGTCGGGCCCCGCGTTCAGCAGCGCCACCAGAGGCGCGATGCCGCCCGCCTCGCGGACCGCCTCCTTATTCTCGGAGTTATTCGCGGCGAGATTACGGAGCGCGCCCGCCGCCTGCTGCGTCGCCTCGGACGCCTCACCAGCATAGAGCAAGGCGACCAGCTGTGGCACGGCGCCCGCTTGGCGGATGGCCTCCTGGTTGAGATAGCCGGCCGCGAGGTTGGCGAGCGCGCCTGCGGCTTTTTGGGCGGTGGACGATGCGACGCCGTGCTGCAGCAGTGCGACGAGCGGCGGGATGCCGCCCGCCTCGCGGATGGCATCCTGATTGGTCGTGTTGTTGGCGGCGAGATTCCATAGCGTGCCGGCCGCTTGCTGCGCCGCGTCGCCGCCATTGGCGAGGTTGCCGCGTCCGGCCGTGGCTATGCGATGACGCCCCTCCAATGGGCGGCCTCTGATTGCATGCTGATTGCCTCCCTCATCAGGTCCAGCTGCGGCCGAGCCGCCACCGCTGCCGCTGCTGCTGCCGCTGCCGCTGCCGCTGCCGCTGCCGCGACCTTCGGCGCTACCAGCGGCACTGTCGGCGCTACCTGCCGCCTCAGCGGCCACGTCGCGGGGACGGAGGAGCGCGATCAGCGGCTCGATGCCGCCTGCCTCACGCACCGCATGCTGGTTCGCCGTGTTGTTGGCGGCGAGGTTGGCAAGGGCGCCCGCAACCTGCAGCGTCGCCACATGGGTTGCGCCTGAGGCCGGTGGGTGCAGCAGCGCCACGAGTGCCTCAATGCCCCCGGCCGCACGGATCGCATCCTTATTGATGGCATTGGACGCGAGGTTGGCGAGCACGGCCGCCGCGTGCTGCGCCGCCTCGACGGGTCCCACGCGTGCTCCGATGCGCAGCAGCTCGACCAGCGGTGGGATCCCGTGTTCGGTGCGAATCGCGTCCTTGTTGGCCAGATTGCTCGCGAGGTTGGCGAGGGCGCCTGCGGCCTTTTGGGTGGCGAGGCTCTCAGGGCCGTGATGCAGCAGCGCCACGAGCAGCGGGATGCCGCCCGCCTCGCGGATGGCATCCTGGTTCATGGAATTGTTGGCGGCGAGAGACCAAATCGCTCCAGCCACCTGCTGCGACGGCTCCACGCTCACACCGCTCCGCAGCATCTCGACCAACGCAACGATGCCGCCGTGCGTGCGGATCGCGTTCTTGTTGGCCGCGTGGTTCGCGGCGAGGTTGCGCAGCGCTCCCGCCGCCTGCTGCGCCGCCTCGACCGGTGTGCCCGGGCGTAGCAGCGCGACGAGCAGCGGGATGCCGCCCGCCTCGCGGATGGCATCCTGATTGGTCGTGTTGGAGGCGAGGTTGCGCAGCGCGCCCGCCGCCTTTTGCGCCGCGATCGAGCTATACCCCCCCGCAAGCAGCCGCACGAGGGCCTCGATGCCTCCCGCGGCGCGGATACGCTGCTGGTTATGCGTGTTGCTGGACGCGAGGTTGCGCAGCGCGGCGGCCGCCTGCAGTGCTGCCAGCGAGGCTGGACCATGCTCGAGCACATCCACGAGGAGCGCGATGCCGCCCGCCTCTGCGCACCACAATTTGGG
>Ga0210244_101040_pt1 | contig 24284 bp, 17 predicted proteins | sample ChrtobMetaP3_0mM_FD_155473 | JGI IMG/M metagenome (GOLD analysis project Ga0210244, IMG submission 155473) | Chrysochromulina tobin associated microbial communities from unialgal haptophyte culture, Seattle, Washington, United States - P3_0mM | ecosystem: Host-associated > Algae > Haptophytes >...
GAGGAGGAGGAGGAGGAGGAGGAGGAGGAGGAGGAGGAGGAGGAGGACTCCCCTCAGACGCGTGCGCTGGTGCAACGCCAGTCCGCTGCTGCCACGTCGTCGGCCAAGGAGGCCTTCGAGAAGGTGCAGCGACTCGAGCAAGAGCTCGCGCAGTGCGTCCAGGAGCTGCGCAGTGTCGACGCGAATGCGAGCGAAGCCGTCGCCCGCCACCCAGCCTTCCGCCGCATGCGTGCAGCCGTCGTCGAGAAGCTCGAGACGCTCCACGCCGAGCTCGTCGAGGCACGCTCGGCCTACGAGAAGCAGGTGACGCAGCAGCGCGCACTGATGGCGCCGGAAGTGGACGAGGACGAGGACGAGGACGAGGAGCAGCATGACTTGTCGCCCATGTTGCGCGCGGCCCTCGACAAGCTCTGGCAACGGCCGTACGATTGTCGCATCTTCACGCTGCAGCTCCTTCAGAGCCTCGCCCAGCTCGACGACCAAAGCCTGTGCATGATGACGTCGTGCTTTGCGCGCTATCTCGACAACCATTCGGAGCCGGCATAAATGAGAACCGACGCAAACCAACCGTTACATACCAACCGTGTGCCGTCCGGAAAAGCATCGTGCCGAGCTGCACGCAGAGTCGCATCGTTGCGAAAGCTTGCATGAGATGCGTTGTGGAAAAGACACGCATACTCGCAAGGGTGCGAGGGGAGGGACGTGGTCTTGCTAACAGATCTGCGTCGGGGTCACGGGGGTCACCAGGAAGACCTGGCATGGTTGCCGTGCGATCATGGCGCTGGACTCGCCAACGAGGCGTCTCGTCAGGTCTTTGGGTTTGGGTGTGAGAGTGGTTCGAGTTGCCCTCCTGGGCTGATGCGTGCGCGTCCCCGCTGTGACTGTGTGCGCGGCGCCCCAGCGCGGCAGTCGTGACCACATGTCTTCAGGCGCGTATCGTGTGCCCGGAAGGCGGAAGTCCGGGTGGGATCCGGAGGCCGTGTGGAGGGCTCCGCGGGCGTGAGCGCCCTTGTTCCGCCGCGTTCCGCCCCGGGGCAAGCTGGGGCATGTCGGATTCGTGTGTGCGTGAGAGCGGTGACCGGACGCTGTGCGCGAAAGCCACGCGAAATCCGGATAAAAACGCGCAGATTATTTTTAACGAATCCGGGCGCCGCGGCGCGCGGCGCGGGTCATCCGCGACAATCATCGGCCTCGGCCCTCGCGGGACGCGGACGGGACCCCCGCGGTCGGACGGCTGCAACGTCGAACGTGCACTCTGCACAAGCTGCAAGCTCGAACGTAGTATACGATCGGCGTATACGATCGGCGTGAAGACAATTTAAAGACTATAATAAGTGACGCACACGCGCGGCCTCCCGCCGCGCCCCGGCGCCCCTAGCCCGCGGGCGGAGCGTCCGGTCACGTGCGCACCGGTCGCGCGCCGTCCTCGAACGCGTAATCTATAGGAAAGCAACCGAGACCCGCACGGACTCGCTCGCTCCGGCGGTGTCCTCGCGCGCGGCTGAATGCTGAGCTTGGTTACCAATCACTCAGGTCCAAGGCTTGCTGCGGCTGCCTGGGTTTGGGGAGAGTGTGGCTCTCCTTCCCCTGCAGCTTCCGCGAGGCTTTGCTGATCTCTGCTAGCCAGATGAATTCAGCTGCCTTCTCATCTGGCACGACTTCGAACGCCAGCCGCTCGCTGCGATCGACAAGTGAGACATTCGCTCCAGCATCGACCAGAAAGTGCGCAGTCTCAACCTGCGCGGCGCGGGCTGCCGCATGCAGTGCGGTCTTGCCAGAACTGGGCTGCGCGTCGATCATGGCGCCTCTGGCGAGCAGCAAGCGCACTGCTTCGAGCGCTCCCGATGCAGCTGCCAGCTCCAATGGCCGGCGATCCCCCAGGTTGACTGTGTCTGGGGCAGCCTCGAGAAGAAGCTGGCAAACGGCTGCTTTCCCAGCAGCGGCAGCTACCGCAAGGGGCGTGACTCCATCGTAGTCGCTGGCTCGTGGGTCAACTCGAAGACGAAGGAGCTCTTGGGCGGCTGCAGCGGAGCCGGCAAGAGCTGCAGAGTGTAACGCACTCCTGCCACGCACATCCAGACACGCGGCGCCTGTTGGCTTTGCGTGCTCCCACAGAATCTGGAGTGCGCGAGGCCGGTTTGCCGTGGCTGCCAAGTGAAGCCCATTCTCGAGCTGCGAGCCGAAACCAAACAGCAGTGAGCCTCCTCCGGCATGCTCAGCACCGTGAGCTCCGCGTTGCAGCAGCACAAGTTGCCTTTGCAAGCGACCAGAGTCCTCATCGGGCGGCTCGCTCACCAGCAGGGCGCAGGCAAGTAGTTCATCTGCACTCCACTGCACATCGACCACATAGCACAATCCATACCCGTCCTCTTTGTGCTCCTGCTGTTGTGGCAGAGCACCAGCAGCGAATGCGGCCGCAGCGTTGCGTGCAGCACGATGATCCAATGGGTGTAGGACAGCCAGCGCGGGCGTGACGCCACCTTCGGGGAAGAGCTTGTACCATTGCATGCACTCGGTGATCAAGTTGCGCAGCGGAAGCGCGGGTGTGCTCGGGGTCACCGAGTGCGGGCTCTCGACGACTTCAAGGGCGCCAGCAGGATCTTCCTCAGCACCCACGCCGACGCCCAGGCTGCGACTGCGTACGTAGAGATGGACAGTGAGCATCGCTCGTCTGTGGCGCATGCCGTCGTGGACTCCGCCCTTTTCTCCGCCCCCCACAACCGCCCGTCGCGTCAGGCGGAACACGTGTTGCTGAGAAAGGCTGCAATAGAGGCGCCTCCGTACGGTGGCATCCAGCGGCAGCCGCTCGTGCAAGTGCAGGAATGCGGCCGTAGCGCTCGCCTGCGGCGGCACCCAGCCGAGGGCTTTGGCCTCTTGCAAGGCGTTCCAGCACAGGGGCAACAGCGGCCTCTGCAACTCAAAGAGCAATAGTGTAGCGGCAGCGGCGAGGGACACTCCGGGAAGCACCGCCAGCGCCCGCAGACCCGCCCATGTCTCCATGGGTCTCAGCCAGTCGAGTGTCACACGGCCATGCACCTCGCGGATGCGCCTCAGCAGAGCGACGATACGTGAAGCGCGCGAATCCCGCCAGGCCTGCTGGGCATCCTTGGGAGTGTCGTCGTAGAAATAGTCATCCTCAGCAGCCTCGCAAAGTGCGAGGCTGACGTGCGACGTGCGGAGCGAGGCGACCGCTCCCCAGTCGAGCAGCTCGGTGGCTTGCTCGGTGGCTTCCGGCGGCATCGGCGCATCCCCACTCCGATTGGGGACCACGGCCTCGGCTCGCAGGCAACCAAGGAAGGCGACGAACAGTTCTGGCGTGAACCCAGACGGTGAGAAGGGGTCGGCCAGAAGCAGCTGCACCAGCGCCGCAAGCAAGTTGCACGAGGAGAGTCCCACCGCCTCTGGCCGAAGCAGGCTCCGCCCAGAAGCTGCGTCAGCGCTCGTGCGCTCTTGGTCACGCTTGAAGAGACCGCCGGAAAGGAATGCGTCGACGTCCGTAGCTTTTGGCATCCGCCAATGGGGGAACGGACTCTCTTTCCCTACTGCTGCGAATGCGCTTCCGCCGGCTGCTGCTGGTGCGTTGACGTTACCGGCTGTGCTGGCGGCAGCAGCATCTTCCTCGACCTCAACAACAGGTGCTGGCGGCAGAGGATTTTCTATGATTGGTGAATCCGTCGGTGCCGTCTCGAGCTCGAAGGCGAATCTCCGTATGGCGTGGCGGGCTAGGCTGCCCTCGTATTGCTCGCGCGAAGCCAACGTGTCCCACAGCCTCACAAGTCGCCGCAAGATGGGCTGGGCGAGTTGCACAGAGCCATGCTGGAAAGCCTCACGGATGCGTGCATTTTCCGCATCGCCGTCGGCCCGAATTGCGATGGCTAGCAAGATGCGCGCCGCCTCGTAATTGCCAGCACGGAGGGCTTGCTCTGTGCCTGTCGTCAAGGCCGCAGCAAGGTCTTGGTCGCAGCTAGGCATCGGAATTCAGTTTTAATACACACAACACGTAAACAACGGAGCCGTGAAGAGAATACAGTACAATGAAATACAGGCCAGCCGTGAGACACATGCAGACAGAGAGCCGAGAGAAAACCTGATAAAAGAGAGAGCGGCAGGCCCCAGTATGAACTCGGGAGGGAGCGCGCCCGCCGACATGGGCGGTGAACCCCCAGATGGGCGCGCCAGGGGGCAGCCAGGAGAAGTATACTAGCTGCCCCCTGAAGAGACGTTGGCTCCGTCCGTCCTCGCGCATCTCAACGACCCGGCATAGAGCCGGATTCGAGAGAGGGACCCACTCGAGCTCTCCCCTCCAAGGGGCAATCACCCGAGGAGCTCTGCATGTGCCCCAAAGAACACGAACAGAAGACTACCACAGAGCCAGCAAGAAAAGAAAAAAGAAAATGAGCGCTCGTCACGCAGAGCCTCGATGTCTCGGTCCAAAACCACGCCTCTGCGGGTGGAAAAAAAGTGGACCGGGACGTATGTGCAGGTCGTGGGGCCCCAAAAACCTTCGGCGGCGAAGCGAGATCAGAAAGGGATCGCTTGTCTTGACGGCCCAAGTGAGATCAGGGCGGGATCACTCGGAACGTGAGCACGTTGATCACCGGAATGGATCGAAGCACCCTGAAAAAGGATCGGGCGTGCTCTTCATGTCCAAACCCAGCCAACGTCGCCCACTGCCGTGCCTTGGGCAAAAAAGGGAGGCCCTAGCTGCGGCAAAAGAGGGCGAGATGGTCAGGTGTATAGCACGGGGCCCCTCCAGGAGGCAAGCCCCTCATGCATCCTTCGCACAAAGTCCCCTGGTGCCTGCCCAACCCCCCGGGCCAGGTGTTCGCGTTCAAATTAAGCCGCACCTGGGTCAGCAGGCTGGTAAGGGCGCGGTCCGACCAGCCTAATCAGTGGAGAAGGGAGAGTCAGAGGCAGTCTGGGGGATATGGCTCACCGGTGGGAGTCAGAGAGGAGGTCAGGGTGGATGAGCCTCACCATTGGGCTCCTTGGCCGATGTAATCAAGATCATCAGAGTCATCTGGGGAATCACAATCACCCGGGTAATCAGGGTTAGGTTCCCACTCGGGGACAGGCTCCGGAGGTCGGGATCGTGGAGGCTTGGGAGGAGCGGTATGGCTGAGTAGGTCGCGTCTACAGAAAACGCAGACTAGGAACTTCTGGGTTGTGATGCGAGCTCGGGGGGCGTCTCTAGGAGGGGGAGCAAGGATACGAGATTGGGAATCAAGGGGGGCAAGGTTGATCAGGATGTTAGCATCGAAGATTTGGAAATGCATCGAGATGTGGCGCACGCAGGCGCACGAGTAGCAACGGTGGAGGTTAGTAAGGCGTTTGGAGTCATCAGGGTGCAGTCGGGGCATGGCTGTTCATGTTAATACACACAACACGTAAGGAGAGAAGACAAAACAAGACCCCGAAACAAGGCCCCAAAGGGAGAAACATGCAGGCAGAGAGCCGAGAAACAGCCTATAAGAGAAGATCGGCGAGACCCAAATATGAACTCGGGAGGGAGCGCGCCCGCCGACATGGGCGGTGAACCCCCGAATGGGCGAGCCAGGGGGCAGTTCACGTTCACATTGACTTGTGTTGAGGGACATGGAGCAGTCGTCAGGCGACCTCAACTACGGGCACACGGAAGTAGGACGTATGCATTGGAAGTAGGACGTATGCATAATGCATTGGACATTTGGACTTATACTAATTACTAATTACTATGTAGGAGCCTAAGACTCACCCGTTATTGCGTTAATCACCCGTATCGTATTCTTAACACTACAACGTCTTGATCTACAGTCTACAAACGGCCGTTCTTTATGGGTTCCGTTTTGGTTTGTTCCGGTCCCGCGCGTCGGATGGCTCTGGAAAACGGCTTAATTGCGTTGTCGAACTTACATTTACTTACATGTAAACTTCGAACTTGTACAAAGATGAACAATACCGCTCCCGCTAAGCCTTTGCAGTTGGACGTGCTGCACTATTGGTAATATCGAGGCAAATCCGCCCTCTTAATGGGCGTGCCATCGAGGTAGGTCTCCTCCGTGCCGTCCTCGTCATCCTCCACATCTTGTGGACCGCTGAAGGGTGTGATGACGACTGACAATCCAGCTGATTCTAAGCATGTGTGAATATGCTTGGCGAGCGGCTCCTCCCATGTGCCACAGAGCGCACGGTTCTTATATCGGTCCCTGTTTGCCTCCATCAAGATGGCCAAAGCTTCTGATGACGAGATCTCGCACACCATCATCAGCACCCTCGACACATACTCCCTCATAAGGTGGTCATCCTTCTGAAGGTAGACGCTGAAATTCTTGGCGCCAGCCGATTGCGCCGACATCGTGATTGCGTACGCGGACGCTACTGGCAACACAAGGAGAGGAATCACCCGCATGTGTTCGAATTCCGCAACACTTTCACAGCCAATGTTTCAGAGGACATATTCCCGCCGTGCCCCTGTGCTTTGTCGGCATGTTTGCCGAGGTGATGATGCGAATCCGGCGCGGCCCACTGTGAATGTTGTGAATGAATGTGGAGCGCTCCCACACGGCTCCTCCTTGTCCGCGCGGCCTTTCTGATAGCGCACGCAAACACTGCGCATGTCCGTAAAATTGCTTGGCGTGGATCAGCCGTCACTGCCGCCGCTGCCATTGTTGCCGGGTCTACTTGCTCGTGCCCTGAGTGGTTCGACGACACCGCTGGAGGGGGATGCCTTTTCCAAGCTGGAACGGTTTGCTGTCACCTTGGCACGGCAGACAGCCACAGATTATACTTCCGATGCCTCATGGGCGCAGCTGCTTACGCGCATGGACGCGAGTGGCCTGTTGACGGTGACGATTCTAGGCATGAGCACGACTGCCGGATGTGGTGCTCCGTGGGCCGCTGACGAGCCCACCGAACACTGGTGCGATTTCCAACGCTCATGGGTTCGCCACTGGCAAGAGCGCATGCGTCAACAGCTCCAGCCTTCGACCGAGCTGCGGCTGCGAGTCGAGTATAAGAATGCAGTGGGCGGGTCGTACTTTGGCCATTGCACGCACGCGCATGTCGATGCTGACAGCGACATCGTTGTGCTTGAATGGATGGCCAACGCCTGGGATTCGATCATCCTTCTCAACGAGACGCTGCACGCCATTCGCCGAGCTGCTCCGCATGTGAGCAATCTATATTTTGTGCACTGGCCACCGCAACATCTGCAGGGCCAAAACTGGAAAGACACTGCGCACAAGCTCGACCTGTTGGCGCGCCACCACGCCGCCATCAGCGTGACCATCGACGCGCGCGACAATAGGACGCTGATGGCGGTTGGACTCGCGTCCCAGATGCATGCGAATGCTGACGGTCTGCTCGAGCTCGTGACGTCGCACAATCTGTCAGATGCGTGCGAGACGCGACTCAACTCGAGGAGCAGCCGGGCAACCAGCAAGTGCCGAAGGGTGCATCACCTACGGGCCAAGGTGCGACTGGGCGCCTTTTTCGCGGATAGCACGCACCCAAACAGCGCGGGCCATTGGCTACTTGGGACGGGGGCTGCGGCCGTCCTCAGCGACCGCCTTGGAGTGGCCGCAGCCCGACGGCGTCAAACAACGCCCGAGACAACGCCCGATGGTGCAGCCAGCGCCAACGAGCGGCGCGACGAGATCGCCTTCAACGACAGAGGCACAGCCATCTCCGCCTCAATCTCCGCCTTAATCTCCGCCCCCATCTCCACCTCCATCTCTGCCTCCATGTCCGCCTCCGGTGCGCCAGAGGCGTGTTTGCGCAGCGCTGATCAGCTTACAGTGCGCTCCTCGTCCATATTAGGCAACTCCTCGTCCACGCAGTGGAGGCTCGTCGACGACGGCTTGCAGAAGCGAGTTCCCAAACTTGGGCTGGCCTCGACCACGATCGGCGATGAGCTGCGTCTGGCGCTGCCTACGGTGGTGCCACGCGGCATGTCGTGTGCCACGGCGGTGGTCACGCTCGGCTACCTAGCGAGCGCGCGCGATGAGCAAGGCGCGATTGTGATCAGCTGCGACGGCTGCCCATGTGGGCCGTACGGCTACATCTCGGGCATGAGCTACTTCCGCGCGTTTCCCTTCCCGATTCTCGATACGCATATCCGTACACACGCCAGCCTCGGCGTTGGCGGCAACGTGTCCGTCAGCGCGGAGTACTCCTTCGTCGTGGGGCAGAATGCCTCATCGGACTGCTCGCTCGTGCTGCGCCACCGAGCGAGCCGTCTGACCTCTCCCCAGTTTCGGGGGCCGCGCGGGTCGCGCTTCGCCAGCCGCGTGCGCGTCGACTCATTATACGTGCGTGAAGCTCAGAGAAGTGACGAGCGCGGGCTCAGAGAGATGCCTGAGGCACGAGAGTACTTGCAATTCCGCGATGCGTGCGCAGCGAGTCGGCGAGGCTAGTCAAGTAGAAGTGGACGAAAAAATTGGGAAGAGGCGTTCACCCCCGCCAATTCACAGTCGATGTTTATAATTCACACATCGACTTGTTCTTGCCATGAGGCGGCAAATAATCAGTCCCGCCACCACAGCCCTCGTCGTCATCGACATGCAGGGCGACTTCTGTGTCAAGAACGAAGACACGTACCTGGGAAGGATCGGCCTGTCCGTCGCCAACACGCGGGAGCCCATCCGGCCGCTGCAGGTCGTGCTCTCTGAGCTGCGACGGCGCAACTTCGCAATTATCCACACTCGAGAGGGCCACCGCCCCTCGCTCAGCGACTGCCCCGAACTCAAGCTGTGGCGCTCGAAGATGCAAGGCTGCGAACTTGGCACCGTGGGTGCGAGTGCGACGTGCTGCTCGCGCGCCCTCGTGAGAGGGCAGCCCAGCTGGGACATCATCGCAGAGTTGAAGCCGGCAGAGGGCGAGGATGTGGTGGACGGCTGTGGCAAGGGCAAGTTTTTGGCCACTGATCTCGATTTGTTGCTGCGCCAGAAGGGCGTCACGACACTCATATTCGGCGGCGTCACCACCTCTTGCTGCGTGGCGACGACCATGCGCGAGGCGACAGACCTTGGTTATGAGTGCTTCGTGCTGAGCGATGGCACGGGCGACCTCGGAGTGTACGATTACTTGGACACGATTCGGATGGTCGGGGAGGAGCACGTGCTGAGCTCCGAGGCCTTCCTCGTGCACGTTCGGGGGGGCGAGCAAGCACCGCTACCGCTCCCACCCCTCCATGAACTCCGAAGCGTTGGCAGGGTCTCGTCCAACATCTGGGACGCGATGGAGGAGGCCATCCGTGAGGGAGGTCTGATAAGTCTCCGTGCCAAGCTCGCAAGCGACGCGCGCGGCTTTATTGACGAGCTGCAGCGGCGGGCGGCCGCGGAGGGTGTCAGGCGTGATGAGCACGGCAATCTGCTCGTCGTCGCGTGCGATGGTGCGCGCACCAATGCGTGGCCGTTCAAACCTTCCAGCTTTGGTCCGACGAGTACTGCACTCCTGTGCCTCGATCTCCCCAGCGAGCTCGAGCTCCCCAACGGCGAGATCGTACCGTGGGTGGCCCAGCTTGCGAAGCTGGGCGCAGCGGCTGGCGCTGCCGGCGTGCACCTTATAATCTGTACGACGAGCCCCACGACGAGCCGCCATCAATTCACAGCTCCATTCACAGCTCCATTCACGACGAGCCCCACGACGAGCCGCCCCACATCGGCAGGCGAGCCTACCGTCCACGTGCCGCCGTGGGCCTTGCCTCACGCACCGATCACCCTGGCCAAACCGGCTGGTGCGGGAGCGTTCAGCGGCACAGCGCTCGATGCGACCCTGCGCTCGCTCGGAGCGACCAACCTTATTATCGCCGGCTTTGGCGCGTCCACCGCCGTCAACACAACAATGCGTCAGGCCAGTGACCGGGGCTACGACACCCTCATCGCCGCAGACTGTGTGGGCGCGCAGGACGATGCAGACTTGTGGGGACTGAGTGACAGTTCCATCCGCAAGGCGATCTTCTCCGCGTGCGCACACTCCGATGCGGTGCATGCGTGGCTCGATGCATGGCTCCAGGCCGTCGCGAGCGGCCCTGGCACCAAACAAGTCGCCGTGGCCGGTGACGTCCAATCGACGATCTCGCTCGAGGTCGGTCCCACCCCCTCCGCGGGTGACATCCCCTCCACGGGTGGCATCCCCTCCACGGCCTCGCTGGAGGCGGTCTCGGCATGCCCACTGTGCGGTTCGCCGCTGTATCTCGACGCAGCGGCTCATGCTCTGCGCTGCCCAGCGTGCGAATGCGCGTCCGCCGTGCCGGGCATCCTCGGCACCAATGCGCTAGGCAACGACTGCTTTGTAGACCACTACTCGGGCGCGATCGACTATGCGGTGCTGGTGCTAGAGCACCCACAGTGGTTCCTTGAGGCGCTCGCGAGGGCGCGCATGAGCGACAGCCTTGCGACCATCGACAGTGAGGATCCAAAGCCTTGCATAGGCGGCTGTGGCTTCCTCGCCGCTCCAGGCGGCAGTTACTGCTGCGGGGTGTGCTATTTCAGGCACGGCGTCCACGGCCCCCTATGCAAGCGTCTCCCGGCCCCAGCTCCATGGAGGGCTTTTGTTCCTTCCACAGGCCACATCGACCTCGCCCTCGCCGCCGCCGCCGTGTTCAGCGAGCTCAACGACGAGATCGACTGGGCCCGCCACCACGACATGTTGGCCGATGGCCGAATGGTGAGCCAGCCTCGTTCCATTGCCTACCAGGCGGACGACGCGTCGCTGGTCTACGTGTACGAGGGCCTCGCGGCACCGCTCGTGCCGACGCCGTTCACTCCATTTGTGCGCAGCCTCAAAGTGCAGGTCGAGAAGCTGTGCGGCGGCGTGGCCTTCAACTCGGCACACCTCAACCTGTACAAAGATGGCACCGAGCATGTGTCCTGGCATACGGATCAGGACGTGACCCTCTACGGCGACTCCCCCACAATTGCGTCCGTCAGCTTCGGCGCCGAGCGCGAGTTCGTGTTGCGGCGAATGGTAGGCGTGCCGTCTAGCGCCTCCTGGCGACCGTGCGAACCACGCGAGCATCTGCGGTACGTGCTCCGTGATGGGGACGTGCTGGTGATGCGCGGAGCGACGCAGCGCTATTTCGAACACGCGTTGCTCAAGGCCGGGCACACCACGTACGGCTCGCGGATCAACATCACCTTTCGCGTGGCGCGGCCGCGCTCCGTGGCGCCTCCTGCATCCACCGCTGCGGCCGTGGCCGTCGTAGCTGCCGACGTCGCAGACACCTCCACCGCCGCCGCAGTCGAAGCCGCCACCGCTACGGCCCTCGTAGCACACGCTGGTGCCGCAGTCGCTGGTGCCACAGTCGGCGGCGTCATTCACGCAATGTCCAACGGCGCCCCTGCCGCCGCCCAGGTCATCTCCACGAGGGAGGGGTTTTTCAGAGTCCGAGAGGGATGAACACATTTCGAAACCTTCACAGTCTACATTCACAGTCGACTGCAGCGCTTTCCCTCGAGCCTCGAGTCCACTGTGTTTTTTTAGCCCACGACGTCGTCGACCGCGCGAGGCTGTCGATGCAGACGGAGGCGCACCGCGTGCAAGATTCATGGCGGAGGCTTCGTATGCTCCGAGGCGACGCGCATTCGCCGAGGCAAACCCCACCCTCGGAAGCCAATATTGGTGGTCGCTGCTGGGCCGATGCGCACATATCGGACTTCCAGTGCTTGAAGCCTGTCGTCATGCCGAAGTATTTCAGCGCTTGTTTGTTGGAGCGCATCTATGGTATGGCGCGGGAGGCTGAGAGGCGCGGCACTTGCCAGACGCACGGCAATGATAAGCATTTCAAGCTCTATTTGCAGGTGTGAAGCATGCTGCTTGGGTCACACACTGCTCGAGTCACATACTGAGTTCACACGCACCCGCCCGCGCACAGGCGAACCGCCTATGCCATGAGTTCGACAGCGCGCTCGTTTCAGAGCTACGACGAGCGATGGAAGAGGCGGACAGCGAGTGGGGGCTGCTGCAAGGCCAGGCCGTCACCGTGCGCATGATGCGGGGCCGCCCATGCACCCCGCGTTCACGCCCTCACTGCGCACGCGAGCGAGCCCGTGTGTGAAACGCTCACCGAGCCATGTGCCGCCAACGCCTCTCCGGCAGATGCGGCTGTTTGAGTTCCACACGTACCTCGCGGGTGGCGATCTGCTCACCGGCTTCGACCGACACTACGACGGTGGCAGCTTGCTCACGATGGTGGTGATGCTCTCTGACCCAGCGCGTGACTTTGAGGGAGGGCGGCTCGTCGTCTCGTGCCCGGACGAGTGGGAGTCGACGGAGCGCTTTGTGGAGGTCGACCTCCGACAGCCGGGCGACTGCGTGGTCTTCCCGAGCCACAAGTACCACAACGTCACAGAGGTGACGCGCGGCAAGCGGCACGTGGCGGTGGTGGAACTCTGGAACGAGCACGAGGGGTTTGAAGATGCGCGGCCGGGTTCCCAGGTCGTGATCACGCTTGGTCAGGCGGGCGGGGACCTTTCTTCAGAGGAGGAGTACTGAGATCGGATGTGCGCGCGCCCCGCTCGAGACAACCACTTGACAACCACTTGACAATCTGGACGAATCGGAAGCGGGGCTCCACTCCGTATCTCCTTCCCTTTTTGGAAGGAGATAGCCCGTATGTGCGCTCCCCGCGGGCGTCTCCCAACCGTTCGAAATGTCTTCAGTCTTGGAGGCTCCTCGTCGTGAGCTATCGCGCGCCCAGATCTCGATGAAATAGACACGTAGTCCTCAGCCGCTGCTCATAGAAGATGTGTTCGTATGTTGCACCCGCTTCCTAAGAATTGTAAATTAGTTGCGTCTCGATTCGACATGGCCATCACCACTGACCCACACCAAGATGCTGCGAGGATCGCGCAAGGCTTGTAGCCGACAAGCTCGCCAATGGCAAAGAGCCGAAAGATGCCCGGCGGGGGTGCGCCATCGCGAGTTAACGTTCACAGGTCGTCTTAAAGTTCACAGACCGGGGTCCTCCGCGTGATGCGTGAAGGGGTGAGCCGAGTGCTCATGGCTGGCGATGTCGTCGAGGCCCTCGCTAGGGGCCAGCAGTCCGCTCATCCCAACTGCTCCAGCTCCTGGCGTACGTTCACCGTCGGCGGCCACAACCTCACCGATTGCGAGGCGTACCGGCAGGGTCTCACGCCGACGCACTACACCTGCAACACAACAGACCGCACGAGGACTGATGACGTAATCCTTGCTGAGTGCCGCTCGGCGTGCTCTGCGGACGCCGCGTGCTCGGTGATGCACTGGCAGGGCCTCAAGGCAAACAATTTCAGCGAGGACGCCATCGGGCAGTGCTTTCTCCTGCACCAGGCGTGCTTCACCGCCTCCAAGTACGACACCGAGCTCGCACCAAGCTTTTGCATGCAGACCGAGATGTGCAGCCGTGCGCCTGAGCCCGCAAATGCGCCTGTGTACACGGCCATCTCGGTAGCCCTCTCGCTCGGAGGCAGTGTGCGCCGCGCTGTCGGCAGCGTGCGCAAGTACGAGCGCAACCCGATTCTCGTCCAAGATCGGCCGTGGGAGACTCGGCTCGACAACGGCTACCCGAATGTCGTGCCGCCGTCGGGCGGAGATCCTAATCAGGCAGGTCCAACCTCGTGGCAGTTGTGGTACGGCGACTGCATCTCGGCGCCCACTCCGGGTGCGCCGGGCTGCGAGAAGCAGGTCCTTCTGTATGCCAATTCCACCGATGGCCTCGCATGGCACAAGCCGACCCTCGGTTTGTATGACATCGGCCCGCCACACCACAAGGAGAACAACGTGGTGCTCTACGGCGGCGGGCTCGGCGTCACGTACGATGCGCACGATCCGGACTCGTCGCAGCACCGATACGTGGGCCTGGGACGCGCGTGCTGGGCGAGTGGCACATGCCCGCTGGACGCGGTCCGAACTTCCTCCGTTGGTGTGGCGAGCGACTCGGATGCCGACCTCGCCGTCTCCGCAGACGGGCTGATCTGGCATGGCGTAGCGACGCTCGCATGGCCTAGCCCGCAGCGGTACGATTGCCACAATCAGGTCTTCTGGGACGAGCCGCTGCAGCGATACGTGGCTGTGACGCGCGACGGGTTCTCGGGTCCGGTGGGGCGCACCATCGGCATCACGACCTCGCCGACGGGAGCGCTCGGATTTGACACGACGGCCGCGCCACTCGAGGCACTCTACGGCGACGAGCAACGACAGCTCTATTCACAGATCACCTTCCGTTGGCACAACACCTTTTTAGGCATCGTGATGGTCTACGAGGCGCAGAGTGGCGAAGGGCGTGTGCGCTGCCGGCTCGCATGGTCGAATGCGCCCGAATCGACCGAATGGCGCTGGGTCGACGCTGAGGGCGAGGCTGGCGGCCTCGCCGGCGCCGAGTTCGTCCCTCTCGGGGCTGCGGGCAGCTTCGACTCCCACATCTGCTTCGCGGCTGCTCGACCAATCCCGCATGCCGCAGAGGAGCGCATCTACTGTTCGCGACCGCGCCGCCTCGAACGCGTGCCCACCCACACTCTCGCTCAGCCACCGCGCTCCCGCCCACCACCGTGTAACCACCGTGTAACCACCGTGTAACCACCGTGTAACCACCGTGTAACCACCGTGTAACCGCCGTGGCTTCAACTCTCGCGCACATGCCGCAGACATGGGCGGCAACGGGCCTCACTCGGGCGCTCGCAACTCGTCCCTTGGCCTGGCGACGCTCCGCAGGGATGGGTACGCCTCGCTCATGGGCAGCGGGCGTGTCGTCACGGTGCCCCTCACGTGCACCGGCCCTCAGCTAAAGGTGTCCGTCGACATGTTGCCCGGCGCGGCAGCGGCGTCGTTTAGGGTGGGCCTCGCTGCGGTGCCAGCTTCGGACCCGCTCAGCCTCGCGCACGCATTGCCGGTGACGATGAATGTGACTGACGCAGCCATCCGCTTCCACAGCGGGGCGAGCTTCGAGAAGCATGTCGGTGCCACCGTCGCACTCGAGCTCGAGCTCGCCGAGGCGGCCGTCTACACGTTTGGGTGGGGTTGAGAGCCAAGCCCAAGGAATCACCGCGTCGGCTGTACAGTTTGCTCTGCGTTCGGTTCACGTCTTCGGTCGATGGCCCTTTGACGTGGGGTCCGATCCCCCGCCGGGAACGTATTATTATTTGGTCCGGCACGTAGGCCTCGAATCGGTTTTTACGCTCCACTGAGCGTTTGAATTAATGATATGATTGTATGTAGATTGGTAGATGGATTTTATACTCATCAGAGGCTTTCGTCGAATTATTGTGATCCCTAGTGCCTAGACGTGTGCGGTGCACGGCACCGCGGCCCTTGTGCCCTCCGCGCGGCGGGTTGCTCCTCCCGGTCCTTCCGCGCGCCCACGAGCAAGCGCTCAACGCAGCGGAATCGGCTGGCCCTGGACAAATCGCTGGTTCGGTGGTACAAGTCAGCCTTGCGGCGCGCCCACTCCTCCGCTGTGTACGGTCCCTTGCCACCGCACGCGCTGCTCATGGGCGGGATGCCGCGCGCGTCCAGAGACGCACCCGCATCGAGCAGCATTCTCACGACCTGCTCATTGCCAGCCCACGCACCAACCGCGAGGGGGCTCATGTTGAGATCGTCGAGGGCGTCAACGTCCGCTCTGAAATCGACCAGAACGCGCACGCACCGCGTACGGTTGTGGAGCGCGGCCAGGTGAAGCAACGTGGCCCCGCCGTGCGAAGGATGCCGCTGGCTCGGCCGGAGCAGCGGGTCGTTGTGCAAGTGGTCTCGCAGCCGCTTCATGGCATCGCTGCAACGGACTGTCGGGGCGAGAATGAAATACGCGACGGCGTGAGTTCGGCAACGAGGAGAGTCTACGACGTGTTCAACCCAATGGGACGTGTGCAACTCTTCCATCTCCGCACCTGCGTTCGCCAGCTCGTGCAACAGCAACGTGCGCAGTTCCTGCTGACGCTTTAGTCCGTGAAAGAGTGTTCGCCGGACGTCCACCCTGGAGCGGAGCAGTCTGCCTGTTGGCTCTTGCAGGAACTTAGTCATGTGGGCCGGGAGATGGTGCTTGCACAAGGTGCGCCAGAGGCTCTCATCATCCTCGTGCCAAAACGCCTTGCTCGACTGGAGGCAGGAGAGCAACATCTGCGGCGTGAGGCGACGAAGGATGTGCGCCTTCAGGTCAGCTGGTAGCTCGGACAAGTAGGATTTATCCGACATTGCGACCCTTTCTGCATTGCGTCGGAGCTTCGACATGCTGATTTTTCGCGGATTTCGCGGCGAGAACGTCTTGACACCGTCTTGTGCGGACTTAAAACGTGTCCGTCTTACTTTGAGGTTTGAAAAGTGTACTCTCCTATGCACATTCACATCGATTTCACACATCCCCTTTTCGGAAGGCGACGAGGACCGATCGATTGGCCGACTGCGCTCATCGGACCTGGCTGCTGGTCTAGCTCAATGCCCAAGGCGAAGCCGAGCAGGGGCGGTGGCGGACGCTCCGTCAGCAGCAGCGACACGCGGCAGCAACGTCCAACCGGGCCGCGCAAGATCCGCAAGGGCGCGGGCCTTGAGCAGCGCCAACGGAAGCTGCTCGAGGGTGACATCTACGAGGAGAGCGATGACGATGAGGGTGAGCGGCGATTCCTTGAGGACGTCGGCACAGCCGAGCCGGACGGCCTACCTGAGGGGTTTGAGGACGAGGATATCGCATCCGACGACGAGGACGTGGATGACGATGAGATCCCAGTGCGCCGGCGCGCCGCCGCCGCTGCAGCCGGCAAGGCCAAGGGCCGTAGCCAAAGCAAGGGTGGCGACAGGCGCCAAACTCGCCACGAGGATCAGGATGAGGATGAGGAAGACGAGGACGAGGACGAGGGCGGTTCGGACTACGAGGACCTCTCGCGCATGCTCGACGACGACCATGCTGCGCCCGAAGACGAGGAGGAGGAGGAGGACGAGGACGATGGCGCTGTCGATAGCAGGGCGAGCGATCGGATGCTTCGTGCGGCGGGCCTCTCGAGCTCGGGCTCGCTCCCGCGCCGGCGCGTGCGCGAGCGCACCGAGGTGCGCGAGGAGGCCGATTTTGCCGCCGATGGCGGCGTCGGCGGTGGTGGCAGTGGCGGCGGCAGCGGCGACGGTGGGCTGACTGTCGACGCTCTGATGGGATCACTCGAGGGGGCGGAGGGCTTCGGGCAGCTGCGCCGCGACCTCGCGTCCCTCTCGCGTGTCGCCGGCCACCGCGCCGTGCGCTCGCAGCTCGACGCGCCCCTGGAGCGTGTCGATCGCAAGCGCGTGGAGCGGCAGGCAGCGGCGGCGGCGGCGCAGCGGGACGTGTCCGGCTGGCAGCCGATCGTGACGAAGCACCGTGAGGCGGAGCTGGTGCGTTATCCGCTCGACCGGCAGGCGCGCGTCGCGGGCGCCTCGACCGCCTCCCTCTCGTCCAGCCTCGCACCCCGGAGTGAGCTCGAGCGCGGCGTGGCGGCGCTGCTCGAGGAGCACGAGCTCGAGGAGGGGGCCCTGGCCAAGTCGGAGCTCGCACAACTCGAGGCGGCGTCGCTGACGGAGGAGGAGGTGGCGAAACGGACGGCCGAGCTGCGCAAGATGCGCGACCTGCTCTTCCATCACGAGCGGAAGCTCAAGCGCGCCTCGAAGATCAAGTCGAAGGCGTACCGCAAGGCGCATAAGAAGGCGAAGCAGGCGCGGGCGGAGATGGAGCAGCAGCTCGGGGTACTCGATCGGCAGACGGCACAGCGGCTGCAGCTGCGGCGCGAGGTGGAGCGCGTGCGCGAGCGCATGACCCTCAAGCACAAGAACACGTCGCGCTGGGCCAAGCACGCCCTCCAGCAGCAGCAGAGGAATCCATCTCTACGGCAGGCGGTGACGGAACAGCTGCAGCTGGGTGAGGAGCTGCGGCGAAAGCAGCTGGATGGGGACGTCGGTGTCAGCGAGGGCGACGAGGAGGACGAGGACGAGGATGAGGACGAGGATGAGGATGAGGATGAGGGCGCCAAAGGCAGCGGCGAGGAGGACGAGGAGGAGGGCGAGGACGAGGACGATGAGGAGGAGGTCAATGAGGAGGACGGCGGCGGGCGGCGACGGCGTGGGGGCCGCCGGAGTGCCTCGTCTCGCCTGGCGGCTCTTCGTGGCGAGGCGGCGCCTGAGCTGCCGTCCAAGGGGGTGCTCGGAATGGGATTCATGCGGCGCGCCGTCGAGCGCCAACGAGCAGAGGCGCAGGCAGTGCTACTGGAACTCGAGACGGAGGCGCGTGCGGCCGAGGCGGTGGCCAAGATGGGTGGCGACGAGGACGAGGACGAGGACGAGGACGAGGCGGCGGCGTTGACGAAGCGAACTGCCGCTGCGGCCGCAAAGGCGGCGCGCGCGCGTCGCCCGTCGCGCCCCCACGAGCGCGATGACTATGAGGCGGCCGAGGGCTCGGATGACGCAGCTGAGGCGGCGGCGGGGTCGGACGATGAGGAGCGCGATGAGGTGCGACGCACGCGCCGAATGGACAAGGCGGCTGCGAGCGCTGCCGCCTCGGCGCAGCAGCAGAAGCGCAAGCGGCTGCACGACGTGAGCGGCGGCGGGCGCCGGATCGTGGGTGGCGAAGGCAGCGAGGGCGGCAAGGGCGGCGATGGCGAGGGCGCGGCCGAGGTTGTGGACGCGGCCGCGCCGCGCAAAAAGGGGCAGAGGGCGGCGGCGGCGGCGGCGGCGGCGGCGGCGGCGGCGGCAGAAGGCGGCGGCGCGGCCGCGTTGCGCGGTACTGTGGGTGCGAGCCGCGTCGATGGTGCGATCTCCGTAAGGGTCGTCCTCCCGGCTGGCACCGGTGCTGGGGCGACGGCGGAGGATGCGGAGGCGCCATCGCCCGCACCGGCGGCGACAAAGGGAGCCAAGCGCAAACGGCAAGCGGCGGCCGCAGCGGAGGTGGCGGCGGCGGGCTCATCCTCGGCGGCGGGCGCGTCGGCATCGGGCGCCGGCTTTCGCTCTGGCTGGCTGCCGTCGAGCACCGAGGCGGATGATGCGTGGCTCAGTGGAGGGACAGGGGTCGGCGGCGCGGCGCTTCCGACGAGCTACGGCGGTGCGCCCTCGTCGTGGACCCGGCCGCCCCTTGCCCCTCTGGATGGCAAGCCGCCGCTCATCGCCCCGTCTGCAGCCGAGACGGCCGAGGCGGCCGAGGAAGGCGAGGAAGGCGTGGCAGCGGGCGGCGCTGGCCGGAACGCGCGCAAGCGTGCGCGCGCCGGCGGCGGTGGCGGCGGCGGCGGCGCGGCAGGTATGGCGTCGTCGATGGCGGCCTCGATGGCGGCGGAGCTCGAGGCGGCAGCAGCGACGGATGGCCTCGTCGAGGGTGCTTCCCTGCTGCTCCCTTCGGCGAAGCAGCAGAGACTACTTGAGGACGCGTTCCCAGAGAGCGCCGCCGCCGAGTTTGCTGCCGAGAAGGCACGCAAGTCCGCCGAGGAGGCGCCTAAGGACGAGACCCCACCCGAGCTGCCCGGCTGGGGCTCGTGGGCCGGCATGGGCGCGCGCCCCGACCGTCGCGCAGAGGAGCGCAAGCGCACCGCCGCCGAGGCACGGGCGCAGATGCTCGCTGAGGCAGCGGCTCGCCGAAAGGACGCAGCGCTACGCCACGTCATCCTCTCCGAGAAGCGCGACAAGAAGTTTGCGCAGTTCACGACGGCGGGCGTGCCCTTCCCCTTCTCGAACCGCGAACAATTCGAGCGCTCGCTCCGCCACCCCCTCGGGCGCGAGTGGAACACCGCGGCCTCGCACCAGGCTCTCGTGGCGCCGAATACGACGGTCGTGCGCGGCGCCATCATCGAACCGCTCGCCATGCACAACAAGCATGCGATGCCTGAGCACGGCGGAAGACGCAAGGCCAAGGCGGCGGCGTGATGAGACTTGAGAGGTCACTGTGGACACCGGCGCCGCGAGCAGGATCGAGGATGCGGGTTCGCGCTGCGTGCGCGTTTTGTCCGTTGCCCGTTGGACGGTGCGTAAAAGACGAAAGGCGGGTAATCGGTAAAGACCAAAGATCCACTACTCGGTACTCGCTCCAGTCGATCCAAACTACGCACTTCTCTCTTCTGGTACTCCAGTCTCCACACTCAGCGGTGTCTACAGCGCGTATCTCCAATCTCGGTACTTCGTACTCCGGGCGGCGTGGAGCGGACGGCAGGCCGCGCGGCACCGCGCGCACCCGGCATCGATCCAACCACACGCGGCGCGGCGGACCCGCCGGGCCGGCTTAGCGCGGTTCTAGGCATACCATTGCCACCTGCAACTTTTCGTCGACTACAGCTCTAGACTCTCACATGCCGTATCTCCACGCTCTTCTGAGGTGGTTCATGCCACATGCGAAACCACGGAGCACTGTACGATGGGCCCATCCGGCGCGCGCGAATTCAGCTCGCACGCCCGCGCCGTCTCCCGATCAAGCCCTCGCAACCGGGCGGACGCCATCAGACCCTCTCCTGTTGACCTTGCTCAGTCCTCGACCAACCTGTACGAGACGAACGATTCAACCTTGTGCTTGGTCGTGTCGAGCGTGCGCAGCTGCACCTGCTCCGACTGGTTTTCCTGGAACTCGCGCGCATCCGACTCCTCCCACGCACCGGGCGTCTCGACGTCCTCGTTCGTGTACACGAGCAAGTCAAAGACGCGCGCCTCGTCGGTCATGGGCATGAAGCTCGTCGAGGCTATGATCTGGCGCTGGATCGCGGCGATCTCGGCCTGTATCTCCTTCCGGTCCTTTTCGACGGGTTTCTCGCTCGCCGGCGATGGTTGCAAGTCGAAGACCCACCGCTCAAGCGTCTCGCTCGGCTTCTCGGCGGTCTCCTTGGTCATGATGACAAGAACGAGCTTTTGTACGGTGCCCTCGTCGAGCCAAGTCTTGACCTTGTCGAGCACAGTCGATAGGTACCGCGCAAGCTTCTCGTCGACATCCGGGTTTACCACGGACAGGCCGAGGCCGTACGCGCTCTTCTTCTTGAAGTGGGTCGGCGGGTAGACCTCGCGCTGATACAGGATGTTGTTGATCGCGTACTCGAAGAACTCGGTGACTATGGCCACCGAGCCCTTGAGCGTGATGCCCGTCGAGGTGGCTTGCGCCATCGAAGGGCCGTTCGAAAAACGGGCGCGAGAGTGAGGAATTTTGCAGCGGGGACATGTTCACCAGAGGAGAGGTGGTGTGTGGTTTTAACAGTGGCAAGCATCCAGGGGTCATTTCCAATCCTTCAAGGGCATTGTACCAACGCTTCGCGTTCTTGCCGCCCTGCGTGCCACGCCGAATTTGAGAATGGAGCCCCCAGGCGCTCTTCCGTCCACGTCGTCTTCTCCCCTGCCTTCTCCCAGGTCTTCTCTCGCCTCGGAGGAAGGCCTTCCAGCACCCGCGCCCTCGTGGCTGCCCGGGTGGCTCACTCCTGCGGCAGCACCCGCTGCCGCACGCGTTGCCAGCACACAGGTGGAGCCTTCTCCTGTCGTCGCTGCTGCTGGTGCACCAACACCTGCGCCGTCGTGGCTGCCCATGTGGCTCGCTCCTTCGGCAGCACCAGCTGCCGAACCTGCTGCCGCACCCGCTCCAGCGGCAACGCCTTCGGTTGTACCTACGCTCAGCATCGCCCCGGGTGGCGGACACCCTACATGTAGCTCTGCACGCTCCTCCCGGAGCGCACGCGGCGCGGCCTCGAGCAGCTTCCTCGCGCCGACGGCCTCGTCGCGCCGCGCGGCCGAAGCAGCCTGCGTGTCAGCGCGCTCGTCGCAGTCTCCGTTCCACTCGGCGCGTGGCGTTCCCGTGTCGCGGCCCATGGGCGAATTCATGACGCGCGCCGACTTCGTGCGCGTCAAGCGCATGGATGAGGCTGCGGAGCAGGCCAAGGAGGTGCGCAAGGCGAAGGAGCAGAACAAGGCCTTTTTGAGCCAGCAGAAGGAGCGCTTCCGTAAGCGTGGCGTGATTCTTCGTGAAGAGCGCTTCCAAACCGAGGAGAAAATCGCCGACGCAATCGAGGAGTGCCGGCAGCAGGCGCACGCCATCGGTGACACCTTCCGCAAGCGGCAGGAGAAACTGCGCGGCCAGCGCAGCGACTTCGAGCGCGAGTACGTGTCGCACGGCCGGGCGCTCACCGAAAAGTACTCGACACGCGACAATCAAGAGCGAGTGCGCGACCTCAAGGCGGAGATCTGCGACGAAAAGACGCGCGTGGCGACCGAGATGAAGGCCCAGCTCAAGCGACTCAAAGAAGAGGTTGATGACACCATCAAGTCCGAAAACACCGACCGCTGTCGGCGCGTCTACCAGGACACGTGCCACGACGTGATTCGCTTCTCGAAGCATCAGATTGTCGCCAACCGCTGGGACCGGGCCGACTACGTGCGCGATACCGTCTCGGTGTGGAAGGCGGAGGCCAAGGCGCGCGAAGAGGAGTATGTAGAACGTGCGCGCCGAATCCGCAACGAGGAGAGCTTGTCCAAGGACGAGATCGAGCGCGCCGCCGCGATGCGGCATGAGGAGCGGCTGGCTATCGCGCGGCAACAGGCGGAGATGCGCAGGCAGATCAAGGCGGAGCGCGAGCTCGTGACGGAAAGCGTGCTCGAGCAAAACCGCATCGCGCATGACGCCATCGAGGAGAGCTTCCTGATTCCCGCCGCGCAAGTCGCCAAGGCCGTAACCGGCGGCGAGGAGACACTCAGAAAGCTCTCGCGCTTCTTCGACTTCCGGCGCATGGCATGGTCAACGGCGCCGGACTCGATGTCGCCGAGACGAATGCCCATCAGACTGTGAATCGGCAGCTCCACCCGACAATAGTGTAGTAATAATTGACATTCGAAGACTCGAGATATGCTCGAGACGGCATGATTAACGCAAAGGAACTCCTTTGGAGCGCGAGAAGAGGGTGTGAACGCCCGGCGGCGGCGCGTGAAAAGGCGGCCACGTCCCACGACCATCGGACCGACCTCCTGCGACGCATGGCGCTCCTGGGTCTCGCAGCCCTCGTGTCAGTCAGCGCGCTTCTCGCCTCCGCATCGACGGCTCCGCGACGAGCGACGCAGCCTGCAGCCCGCTCACCACGCAGCATCATGGATGAGTCCGCTGCAGGCTCGGTCGCGGTGATGATGAATGGGCTCCGTGGTGCGATGGGACGCGAGATCGCCGCCGTGTGCCTCAAGCGACCGGGAGTGACGCTCGCCCCGTTCGCGCTAGAGAAGGAAGGTGGCGAGGTCGTCGTCGACGACGGCTGCGGCGGCCCTGCGGTGACCGTAAGGCTGTACGGGACGGAGGCGCGCGACGAGCTCGCAGAGCGCGTCAAGGCCGAGTACCCGCAGAGCGGGTCGCTTGTATGCATCGACTTCACGCACCCGTCGGCGGTGAATGGCAACGCGGAGTGGTACGCGGCGCACAAGCTGCCATTTGTCATGGGCACCACCGGCGGCGACCGTGAGGCCCTCATGAAGTGCACGAGGGCGTCGGGCACCTACGCGGTGATCGCGCCCAACATGGCCAAGCAGATCGTGGCGCTGCAGGCGGCGCTGGAGCAGATGGCGCGTGACTTCCCAGGCAGCTTCGACGGGTACTCGCTCTCAGTGGTCGAGTCGCACCAGACCTCCAAGGCCGACACATCGGGCACGGCCAAGGCGATCTCCGCCTCGCTCGCGCGCCTCAGTGGCGAGAGTGACTTCACTCCCGAGCGCATCGTGCGCGTACGTGAGCCGGCGGAGCAGCTGGCGGGTGGCGGCCCGTCGCACACGGGCGTGTCGCCCGTGCCCGAGGCCGCCCTCTCCGGCCATGCCTTCCACACATACTCCCTCGTGAGCGGCGACAAGGCGGTCGAATTCCAGTTTCGTCACAATGTGCTCGGTCGCTCAACGTACGCCGAGGGCACCGTGGACGCGGTCGTCTTCCTCGCGAGACAGATGGTCGCCAAGGCTGAGAAGCGCGTGTACGACATGGTCGACGTGCTGAGGGCCGGCGCGATGTGAGTGTGCCCAGCTGTAGCCCAGCTGCCGAGCAGCCCGCCCGGCACAGCGGCATTGTGGGCGCCTCCTACCGGCGATGAGGCGCGCGCACGGTCACGCCCCTCTCCACGTCTCCAGTCTCACCTGCAGCGTCGATACACGTAACACGATGGGCGTCGATGTGGAAGCGTTGCAGGCACGATTCATAGAGATCAGTAGAATAGAGAGATCGGACGACCGCCGGGCGCGGCTAAGGGTGGGTATGGTGATTTTTGTTTTTGACACCCATCATGCAAACAACATACTCACTGATTCTCCAGAGCATGGGGATCACCATGGTACCCTTGGGATGCACAGGGCATGCATCAAACATGAGCTACCAACCTCCGAAGGTATGACTTTTTTCCCCTACT
>Ga0210244_101049_pt1 | contig 24188 bp, 23 predicted proteins | sample ChrtobMetaP3_0mM_FD_155473 | JGI IMG/M metagenome (GOLD analysis project Ga0210244, IMG submission 155473) | Chrysochromulina tobin associated microbial communities from unialgal haptophyte culture, Seattle, Washington, United States - P3_0mM | ecosystem: Host-associated > Algae > Haptophytes >...
TGGTGCTCGAGGGCCCCACGTTCTCAATGTAGCCGCTGCCTTCCAGAGGGGCTCCCAAGCCGGCGACCACATACCCCTTGTAGCCCACCGGCCTCGCACCCGTCACGGCGCCCGCGAGGTCTGGTGGGCCCTTGGCCCCTTGGTCGCACGCCTTGTGCACCAGGTTGCGCCAGCACGGTTGCATCATCTCAATGTGCGTCGCGTTGCGCCGAAGCACCGCGCACCTCGGCTCCGTCCAAGGCGACGTGGACTGCGGGTAGACGAACTCGACCCCTAGGCCACCGCGCGGCCACGGCGTCGGTGGCGTGGGCGCTGGCGGCGGCGTCTGCTGGCACGTGCCCCACTGCACGTTCTCAACGTAGTCAGTGCAGAATGGAGCCGATGCCGGGCACTGGTACTGTGGGTCGACGGGGTCTCCACCCTGGCCACAGCACGGCATTGATGAGCCGTGGTCGGCGGCACATGGCAGTTCACATGGCCCTTCACACGGCCCACGAGGGGCGGCGACCATCGAGGCATGCGACAACACAAAGCCGTCATCAGTCATCCGAGCGCCCGCAAAGAGCGAACGGGCTGCCGTCTCCGGGTAGCGCGTCCGGCGCGCACGCACACCGCCCACGTAGAGATGACGATCCTGCCTGCCCTCGAGGCCAGTCACGTCAGCCATGACAATGTTGGGGCCCATGGCGGATGGAGTCCATGCGTTGAGCTCGACGCCGCCGCTCACACGCACGTCGGGACCTGCGGCCAGCCACTGCACGCCAGAGTCTTCCTTGCTCAGCGTCAGTGGGCCTTTGTACGTGCCGCTCGCAACGTGGACCACCGTGGAGCGAGTGGCCCGAGCGGCCGCCGCTGCGCGTTGCAGAGTGGCGACCGCGCTGCTGGGCGAAGTGCCCTCATTGGCGTCATTGCCGGTCGGAGATACGAAAACGTCCGCAGCCGCGAAAGTCACGGTCGCGGCGATCAAGACGGTTCGCATGTTGCGCTCGCTCGCTCGCCGGAGGAGCCGACCGAGGACGCCCTCGACACCCTCATCACAAGTCAAGTCAAGCCAAGTCAAGTCAAGTCCTCATGACAAGTCAAGTCAAATTCTGAGAGATTTCGCATGGTTAAAGGGAGAAATCTCTCATTTCTTTTGAGGTCGCGTGGCGCCCGATCGATGCCCGCCGAGGCGGCGCCGCTGCATGCCGGAGGCGGACGACGCGGGCGATGCAGGCGACTCCCCGCCTGCCCCACTCAATTTGCTATTTGGTTGTGATCACCTCGACTCCACACACTGATTCTCTAGACCTGGCCTGTTCGAAAACAAGTCCTCCGTGGCGTCCGCCTTGCACATCGGGCAGGGCAGGCCACGCGTGGCGAGCTGCCCGTTGAGGCCACGTGTCTCAAACCAGCGCTCGATGCACTCGGCGCAGAAGAAGTGGCGACAAGGAAGCACGCGGAGGAGCTGGTCGTCCTTGAAGCGGTCGAGGCATATGCCGCACTCTTGCGCCAGCGAGTCCGCATCAGGAAAGAACCAAGCATCGAGGTGAGCGCTTCCGCCCCAGCTCGAACCATCGGCACTCTCTGCCGCCGTCGCATCGGCGTGTTCGGCTCCCTCTCTGCTGGCCGCCGCGCCGCTCCTCTGGCCTGCGTCGCACTCCTCCCGCAGCTCGCGGTAAGATATCAAAGGCAGCATCGCGAGCGTCGCCACTACCACCTCTGCATCCTCCTGCAGTGTCTCGTACGGAGGCTGGATGGTCACACGATGACGTCGAAAACGATTTCGTCTGCGCCGCAGCACCAGTCGAGCCACAACACAAAAGATAGCGACGGGAGTTCCGAAGCGGAACAGCATGGCGAGCCAGAAGTTCGCCGCTGTGAAGGTCTCGTCCGGAACCGGCGTGCACTCGTATCGAACACTCATGTGCGAAGTGGATGAGGATGCCTTGCCCTCAAGCTGCAGCCGTGCGACGAGCGACTTCCCCAGTGACTCATCGTAGGTGATGGACTGAGGAATGCTCTGCGTGCGGTCAAAGATCTGTCGGTCGAAGATCGTCCAGTCAGACCGGTTGCCGAGCGTGAGACTGAGCGCATCTATGCCGTCAAGTTTTGCTGTTATGTTTAGGGTAATTCGGCTGGTGAGCTGGTGCGCACACAAGATGAGCATGTATGAGCAGCTCTGGTCCCCGAGGAGTGTCAGTTGGGTGACGCCACGGTTGGGCGTCAGCACGACGTGCTTCTCGTGGAGCAAGCAGTCGCTCGGCAGAGCTTGCATCAGCGACCTCTCTCACTCGGCTTTTCGAGCGCTTCTTCGCGGAATTTTCCTCGGCGCGGAATTCCTCAGAAATCGGAAATGAACGAAACAAGGTTGCAGTCTATGAAAATTGCGCGTGTGGGGTGCTGAGGCGCTGCCACAGATGTAGTTGGCTTGGCCCGAGGCACCGACTGCCCTGAGTATGCCCACGGGGAAGTCAACAGTCACGTTCATGGTTCACTTCATGCGATCGTGTGTATAATATGAGAAACTGTTCGCATCTCCATCTGGTCGAGGTCCGTTCGACAAATATTACACTGTTTTAGACAGACATGTGCATTGCATGCAGCCCGGAGCAGAAGTGGGCCTGGGAACAGGCCACAAGGGAACAGGCCACTTGTCACCTGCTCTACACTCGATCTGATCTCCGTGAGATCTGCACACTCAATCGACGCCTTCTCACGCCTCATGTGTGCCGTTACTAAGATGATAGTCCGGTGCCGCGCACGTGCCCGCGATATCGGAAGGATGCTTCCACTGATCGGCCACGGCGATTAATGTGAGGATGGAGACAGCGCACCCGAGGCAGAGAACGCAGGCTGGCCACACACGCTGAGTGAGCCACAAGCAGAGGCGTCGTGTCCAGCGGTCAGCCGGCGTGGATCTTCGAGCACCACCGAGGACCTCAGGCAAGCACCTGTGGGGAGGAGAGGGCGCCGTAGTGAGCACTTGCATGCTGGGGCTTCGAGCGCCACCGAGGGGCTCGGGCAAGCACCAGAAGGCGTAGATTGGGAAGATGTAGCCGATCGCGCAGACGCCCGTCGCGCCTGTCAGAGCAAAGATCTGCGCGCTCGCATTCGGAAGGACGGCGGTGACCCCGAGCGCTCCGCCGACAAGGGCCGTCGTGAGCACCATGTTCTGCAGCGGTGGTAGTACCGCCGTACTTCCGCCGGCAGTATGTACTACAGCGCTGGCCCAGCTGGGCGAGGGCTGTATCGGCGGCGGGAGCGCGGCCTCCTCTGAAGAGTCTGGAGAGTTCATTGGCGGCTGCGGCGCCAGAGCTTCGCTCGCGCTCTCGGTGATCACCAGACGCGGCGTGAACATCGACGCAATGTGCTCGAGACAAGGCGCAATCTCGAGTCGAGGAGGTGTTTCGAGATACAATCTCACGAGCGTCTCGCGCAGCGGAACGACGTTCGGAGGGAAGCAGAGGATGGAGTACGTGCAGAAGACGCCCGCAAGCGGCCCGCTCACGCTCCCGCGCAAGCCCTGCACCAGGTCCTGCGGCACGAACCCATCGCCAAAAAAGAACAGGCCTCCCAGGCCTACGCACAGGTACGCGATCCCAGTGATGACGAAGATGACGTGGATTGCGGCCACGACGGTCGACGCGCCCTGCTCGCCCGGCGGCAGCATGCGCAGCTGCGGCACGACCCACGGCTGCACATAGAACGCGTAGCTAAAGGTGGACGCCGCCTCCGACAGCGCCAGTTTGCCCTTGGGCATGCTGACGATCAGCGACATGTCATCGTCCCCCAGCAACGCGGCCGAGGCCACCATGTACACGGAAATGACGGCCATCAGCGCCACGCCAAGCACGGAGACGCACTGCATCTCGCCGAGCGACCCCATCGAGAGCGGGAGCAGCACGACGATCGTCAGGCTCACGATCAGGGCGATTCGACCGACCGGGTCCAAGGCAAGCCACTGGACTGCCTTGCCTGTTTTCACATAGCCTTCTAGCAAGACCTGCCTGGACAGCTCTCTCATGGCCCGTGTGCCCGTCTCCTGGATGGTGGCAAGGCAGCCGACAATGGTTCCAAACAGCAGCAGTATCAGCGCCACTCGGCACCATCGCAAGGCGGGCCTGCCGCCCGCAGCGAGCACGACTTCCTCGTAGCCGCTCACTCCGAGCCGCGAGGCGGCGCGCACCATGAGCACGCACGTGTAATTATTGGCGACACCGATGCACAGCAGCACGACTGTGCCGAGAGGGACGCCCGCCAGTGAGAATGCGCAAGGAAGTGGCGTGAGTGCTGAGCCCGCGATTGCCAGCATCAGAGGTGCAGCGACAGCGGCGACTGAGGTGAACTGGATGCGAGCGCGGCGCGGCTGCAGCAGTGAGGCATTCAACCCGACGCCTTGACAGTCGACCGGAGCAGTTTCAGCCATCTAGAGCGCCGGGTGGCACGCGCAGGCAGTGTTCCCCTTGCACGAAGCATCTTTTTTATGGCGAACGAAATAATGACGAATCTCTTTTTCCGCGCTTGGTGTGAATAGAGGCATGCGCGACGACACGGGCGTCTAGCGGCGCGACCGTATGCCCGAACCATCCTTGTGCATTGTTTTTGCCCATAAATTGTCAGCATGTTGACCCGCACTGGGATCCCGAACCTGCGGTTCGCGGCGGAACTCGCTGGGCGAGCCGCGCCATTGGAAGGACGAGCCGTCCTCCGTATCCTCCGGTTCGTACGAGTTCTCGTCGTACGGCGGGGCCTCTGGTGGTGCCTTGGTTCCGGCACCTGTTCTGGGGTTCGCCCAGGGATCGTTGAAGATCGTTGACTTACCACTCGCTACCATGGGAACGGGAGCCCCTGGCTCCAGGACCCCTTGCATGCCGCTTAGAGGGTCCGGCGTGTAGACCTGACCTCTCTGGAGCGGGTCGAAGTCCGATAGAGGTTCTTAGATGTCACCACTGGACAAACACTCTTCGACTCGCGCGCGGGGACTCCGCGCGCCCTTTCACCGGGACGGCGCTTGACGTAACTCTACGTGCATGCGACCGGAACGTCCCGGACCCGGTTTACCGACTCGCAGGGGGGGAAGGGGGACTTTGTCCATTGTGTTTTTTTTTGTGGGGTTGTGTCGCCACTGGTCGTGTATTGACCGCGGTGTGCTGCGCGATTGAGGGACTTGGGCCGGGCGCTTTGTCAGTGAGATCAAAGAGGTTATTACTGTCTTTCTCGCATTCACTGTGATATAAAGTACGGACTACGACGTTAAATCGTTTGGAATCGTTGTAGGGTTGTACGTCGTTCCCCCCCATAATGCACATGAACCCTCAAGAATCGGGAGTCGACTTGCTCAATTTGTCCGTCTTCTCCTTCCTCTCGGTGATGACATTCACCGCCGATGGCAGCATCTTGAGCGCGTCGCCATTCAGATTGAGGAGCCTGAGGCAGTGCGTCACATCGAGCGTACGAAGGGAGGCCATGTTGGCAAAGGTCGCTGGCAGCGCCGAGAGGCCAATGCACCCGTCGAGCTTGATCGTGTGCAGCATGTGCAGCTCGATGAGCGATTCGGGCAGCGATTGCAACCATGAGCAGTCACTCAACCGAAGAATCTCGAGGGCGTGCAGCGCGCCGATGACCTTGAGCCCCTCGGCGGTTATGTCGTTGGCAGAGAGGTCGAGCTCACGCACGTGCGGGCAGTCGACCTCCTTGAGCACAAGCGCGAGCTCCTCGAGCTCCTCGTCGGCCCAGCCGCGCCGTGCGAACGCGAGCCGCTCGACGCCCCCGAACCCTATCTCAAGGGTGCGTCGATAGTCGGCAAGCACCTTGTCGCGGTCGGCCTCGCGCGTGAACACCTTCGTCGACAGCTCCTGGATGAAGCGTGAGGGCGCCATCGGCGGTCGCTGCGTTCCGAGCGCCGCCACCTCGTCTTCCACGCCCACATGGACTACCTTTGCCCAAATGTTTGTGGGTGCTGCGTGTGGGAGCCGGTAACGCGTGGGCTGCGGACTCTCTTTGAAGAGGCGACAAAGAGCTTCCTCGTAACAGGGCCAGCCGCGCGAGAGGCGCGGCGGCTCACAGTGTGCCGGGCTCACCACGTAGACCGTCGTCTGCTTGTGCGCATAGAGCAAAGCCATCTGGCTGAGCGCCCTTTCTGCCGACTCTGCCTGCGTGGGCGAGCGCTCCGGCACGTCCACCGTGTCTTGGTAGATAGAACTCCAATCGAAGAAGATGCCCATGTCATCGTACCCCCACGCCTCATACGCGCCCATGTGGCGCGCCAGCTCCCCGGCCAGCGCCTGCTGCGTGACGCCGTGCGGGTCGGCCACGCCCACGCTGGCCCAGCAGTGGCTCGCCACTACGATGGGCAGCGCGCCCACCCCATTCTTCTCGGCGCCTCGGGTGAGGCGGAGCGTCGTCAGGAATCCGCTCTGGAGCAGCTCCAACGCCTCGACGCTCACGTAAGCCTCGGGCGACTCAGCCTCGAGCAGCTGGCGGCAGGGCAGCAACAGCGCGTCGCGCTTCGGTGTCCACACCGAGAGCTTGCGCCCGGTCCGATCTGCCTTCTCATAGCGCTCGTAGCCCGAGTGCTGCAGCCACCAACGCGCGGAGAGGAGCTTGACGTCGCCGAGGCGAAGCATCTCAAAGATGGGCTCGTCGTGCACGTACGTCTGCGAGCGCGCGCGCCGCTGCTCGCCTTTCGCCTTGAGCACCCGCTTCTTGTGCTGCAGCTCCGCGCCCCACAGGCGCTTGCGCATCATCGTGTAGAAGGCGATGAACTCATCGAAGTCCACGTACCCGCTCTTATCAGCGTCGGCCTTTGCAAACTCTTCCTCGAGGCTGCGCTCCTTCTCCTCCTTTGTGTCGCCCGTCGCCATCCCCAGGTCGACGAGCACCTGGAACAGCTCGCTCTTCTCAATCTTGTGGTCCCCGATCGTGTCGAAGCGCGCAAAGGCGGCGCGCGCCGCTCTCTCGGCCTCTTGCGCGCGCACGACCTTGACGTAGAACGTGACGAACTCGTCGTAGTCGACGGAGCCACTGCCGTCCGCATCCGCCTTCGCGAACTCGACGCTCAGGTACCGCTGCTGCTCGATGAGCGAGACGCCGGGCACCTCGCCCATCGCCATCAGGCAAGCGAAGAGCTCGGCTGAGTCGATGGCGCCTGACAGGTCCTTGTCGTACTTGGCGAAGGCCTGCTTGGCTGCCTCGCGCGCCCGGATGGTGACCGGGTCGGTGCGCTCCGCCGCCTCGCGCCGCACCTCCGCCTCCTTGATCTCAGGCAGCGTCGGCGGCTCTGGCAGATTGATGAACTGCATCGTCGGATGCCGCGCCGCGCCGCCGCGCATTCCGAGTCGCCGCCCGGCGCAGCGGATCTCGCTCTTGCTGGCTGCGGCGGCGGAGGCGGAGGCGTACCGCAGATGATTGCGCAGCACTATGTGCTGCGCGAACAGGTGCTCCGCCACGTTGCGCAGCGGCAGCCCACGCATCGTGTTGCACTCGTTCACGGCAAGCCGCACCGCCGCCATGAGCGCCTCCAGTTCCACACGCTGCTGCTCGCTGAGCTTGCCAGTGCGCGCGGGCGCCTCGGGCGGCGGCCGGTTGTGATTCTGGCATGCGACGTGCCGCGCGACGAAGGCGAGCCGCTGATGCGGCTCAAGGCCGAGCGAGGCGTTGACAGCCACTGAAAGGGCATCCTCGAGCCGCCGCCGCTGAGCAGCCGAATAGGGCTTACCGCCAAGCTTGAAGCGGCCGCTACGCGAGAGGTTGCCACGATGGACTGCCTGCAAACATTGCGCCGCTATCGTGTTACGTTGGTCGGGAAGCATTGGCTGCCCAATCATTGCACAAAAGGGTCTTCGAACTGCTTCGAAGTTCTTGCCACCCGAGTCTCACACGCTGCATGCAACCCGCTGAACCCGCAATGGGAGAATTCACAGCACACCGTTTATTGCACGTACTCGCTCTACGTATGGCACTCAGGACGCTGCAAACACGGCGAAGAACGCATGCCCTGTCGGTCGGATTTCTCGGAGCCGACTTTCAGTAGTAGCCGCCCAGTGGCCCCCACTTGAAGGACCTCCCCGTCTCAAGACCCGTGCGCCTCGCATTCACCGTCTTGATGATGGGGCCGTTGCCGAGCTCGACGAGTTGGAACTTTGGCTTCGCTGGCTCCAGCATGCGCGACTCGAAGCGCGGGTCCTTTTGTAGCTCGCGGACAAAGGACGTCCTACGACGGGACTCAATGTCGCCATCCATGCGTGACAGGAAGACCTCAAAGGTGGAGCCGTTTCCGCTCGTCGCGGGGCGGGCAGCGGCGCGCGAGCGCGGCTGAGTAGCGAACAAGCTCATCTGCTGGCGTTGCGAATTGTTGGGTGGGGAAGGGTTAAGGGGGTGTCCCTTTTTGGATGGGGATGCAGAGCTGCGCAGCGCCTCCATCTGGTCGGTGTTGCCATTCATGAAGGCCATGAATTCTGGAATCGAGATGGAACCATCGCCGGTTGGGTCGAAGCGCGACACCACAGCCGTGAGCATATGCGGCGGCAAAGTGATCCCAGCCTCTTTGAGGACGACCACGAACTCATCTTGCGACAGCGCGTTGCTCCGGTCTTTGTCGATGAAGTCGAACGCTTTCTTCAAGTTGTCCGAACTGTCGCCAAGAAACTGCTTGAGCTTCGCGACGATGCGATCGATTTGCCCATCCTGCGCGAACATGCCGTTCGGTGGAGACGAGTTCAAAAGAGAGGCCTCGGGCACAGGGGCTGGGTGTGGCTGCCTCGGGCGGCGGCTTGTAACGGCGACGCCGCAAACTTAAGTATTTTTATAACTGTTCCCGCATGCAACGGTCGCACCTTTAAGCGCAAGGCAGCATCGCGCGAATCTCAGCGAGGAGGCCATCATCTCGCTCGCCGCCGTCCACCTCGGCACTGCGCATCGCCGCCAGCTTCGCCTCGGAGGCGGCGAGCTGCTCGAGGAACCAGCCGCGCTCGAGGATGGGCTTGATAGTGGGCACCTTGCGCAGCATCAGCCCGTGCAGTTTGCGCGTCGCGTCGCCTGAGAGCGGGTGGTAGGGCGAGGACGCGTCGCGGCGAGCGCGCACCGCCACGATCGAATCGTCGGGGTCGTTGTGGATGTTGTCATCGAAGAAGAGAGTGTGCGTCGTCACGTCATCGAGCGTCCAGAAGAACGGCTTGCCCGCAGAGGGTGCGTACTCTCGTTCCCGCCACCACTCGTAGTGGTCGGTCACGCCACAGATGGAGCCTCGCGGCGCGCGAGGAACGCCCGACACGGCGCTCCGATCGGACGGGGCAGGAGCGCCACGCAGCTCAGCGTCGTGTCGGGCGCCACGCAGCTCAGCGTCGTGTCGGGCGCCACTCAGCTCAGCGGCGACCTCGAGATCCGTGGCGAGCGTGCGCGGCTCGACGGGTGTGCCGTCCTCGTCTGCCGCGGCGAGCGCGGCGAGCGCGGCCGCCCTCGCGGAGCTCACGCGCTCGTCATGGCGCTCGTCTGTGTGCGGCCGACGCAGCGTGAAAGCGCCCGTCTCGGCGCCGTATCGGCCACTCCACAGGTCGCGAGCCCGCAGCCGGAGCGAGGGGAACTTTTGGCCCTTCCACAGCGGGTGCTCGCCGTCGGCAAAGGCGCTGACGGCGGCGGCCACGTGGGGCAGGTCCGTCCCGAAGGTTCTCAACACGATCGAAAAGTCGCGATCTCCCGCCGCGAGCTCGCTCAGCGTGTGGAAGAAGGCGGGAAGGAAGGTGTAGTAACCGTCGGCGCTCAGGCGTGGGTCGGGAGGCGTGCCCTCGGGCCAGCGGAGCGCGTCCCGCAAACGCTCCAGCTCGGCCGCGTAGATCTCGCCAGGCGATCCAGGCGTCGCGAAGCACTTGGCGAACTGCTTGAGCGCGTGGACCTTGTAGAATGCGGTCACGCCTTCGGGCAGATGCCAGTCAAAGAACAGTGGCGGAGGCGGCGCGCCCACCTCGCGGCACAACGGGTCTAGCGGAGAGCCATCGTGCCACACGTACTCGGTCCAGCGGCCCTCAGCGGTACCGGCCGCTGGGTTGGGGCGCACGAAAGCAACTTTGGCAATCACCTTGTGCAGAGTATCCTCGTACGAGTCACCGCCCGCCGGGTCGCCGAGCATGATGGTCTCGTTGATATCAAAGTGAAGCACCAGCCGAGGGGATGCCTTCAGGGATGCCATTAGTCCTAACATTTCGCTGCATTCACTATGAAGGGCTAATTTGGTTTTCGACCACCTTTTCGCTGTAAAATGGCGACTTCGCGGCCGTCCCGCGCGGCCGAGCGCGTACATACGGGGGCGCGAGGCTTTCAGGGATGCTAAATCGACCCACCGTCCGGGTCCGGTACCGCTTCCCCGAGCTCGAAGCGTGCGCGCTGAAGCGAGCTTCATTGAGGGCACCAAGCTCATTTCAGCAGATGGTCGAAAATCAAATGAAGGGTATGTTGGTGCTTCCCTGCCGCTCCTGCGCATGCGCCCTGCTAGCCATGAGCATTTCGAAGGTCCACGCCGCGGCGCAGCCCCGGCTCCTATGTTTACAACCGCCCGTGCTGCTGCCTGTGCACACAGTCATGCTGCCCGCACGTTGACTGACCATCGACTGTGTGCTTTTCCTCATCATGCATGCAGGTATCGACGTGGCGGGCTGACGTGGTGCTCTATGCGTGCTCTGTGCATGTCTTGACACCGAGCGGGATCGTTGTTTGGGCAACAAATCGGAGCCGGGTCATTTCCGCCGCGCCGCAGCCGTTCGGCATTCCGTTCGGCACGCATTGCTCGGCTGAGCTGGTGCACAGCAACAGTTGAGTCTCGTATTCTAGACATTTAGCTGTACAATATACAGAGGCGTCTTGTACTGCCCTACACATCAGGTTATCTCGGTATACTTTTGCGACTGTTTACTGTACGTATCATTTCAAACTAATTACGACTCTCCGCTCTCCCACCCATTCTCTTCCGGTCTTCCTTCTGTCCTCCTCGTCATCCTCCATGTAGGCCCACCCCTTCTTGGCGGCAGTGGTGAGGGTGTGCATGAGCTGCGTCTCGCCTGCGCCCATCACCGTGCCGGGCCCTACCCAGCTCCGTGCGGCCGCGCACGTCGCGCTCGACGATCCAGTGCGGCGAGCCCCTCGAGACCGAGCCGAGCGGATTCTGCGACTGCATGTAGGTGTGGTCGTCCTTGAGCCAATTGTCGATCATGGTCGTGCGCGGGATACCGTAGCGCTACACGCCATCGGCATGCTTCTGCTGCAGGTCGGCGACCATCAGCGAGCCGGCCTTGATGCGAGTGCCGAGGGCGCAGACGTCAGTGAAGGTGTCCACCTCAGCCGCCACCGGCACGACGACCGCCGAGCCGCGCGGCCGCCCCTTGAGGCTGAGGGGCTCTGCTGAGGACGATGCACCGGCCATGGCTCATGGCTCAGGCCGCACGGGCTGCTTGCCGACACGTGTGCTAGTGACAGCTGCTGCTGCAAGTACCTTGGCCGTCATCGCCGAGCTTGCGTATACCCAGGGCTGAGGCGACCATGATCTTGGCCGAGCCTGGCGAGAGGCCAAGCGGTGCGGCCATCACTTGCAAGCGCCCAGCCTTCCAAGCGTGCACGGCTAGAGGAGCCGATGGCGATGCCAACTCCAGTCACGCTTTTCATCGATCAGCTTACGGCGGCTAAGGGGAGAGCTGATCGATCGGCCACGACGCGCACTCGGGGAGCCACAGCGAGTGCCTTGGCACTTCTTACGCCAGAGCTGAGGCGCCCGTCAGCGCGTCCATTCTGCGCCCCCGTTCGCCCCGTGTTCACCATGCAGCGACGGGTCGTCGACGACGACGAGAGGAGAGGGCGCGACGACGGGGACGTTTTGTCGGAAACCAGAAATGGTCGAAAACCAAATTAGCCCTTCATACACACCACACAAAGGCGTTCACATTCACATGATCACTGGAATCTACCACGTTGAAGTTCACTGAACTGAAAATCTTAGCCGTCTCAGCCGTCCGATTGTCCCGAAATGGAAAAGACCCTTCCCTTTCGTGGAACTCTGCAACTCACGGCGCCTCTCTCGAGTTACAGGCGCCGTGGATGGCGACGCCCAATGTGGGCGATGTGGTGTCGGTGCGCGGGTGCTTGTGTACCGTCAAGTACGTGGGTAGTCCACGCTTCGCCGACGGCGTGTGGGTGGGTGTCGCGTTTGATACGGCCATCGGCCGCAACGATGGCATGGTAGAGGGCATCTCCTACTTCAAGTGCCCGCCGCGCCATGGCCTCTTCGTGCGCCCGTCGCAGGTGCTGCCGAGCTCCGCGGCGTCCTCCAAAGTGGAGCGCGACGCGCCAGAGGAGCACGTTCAAGCCTGGAAAGTCCAGGAGAACGTCATGGAGATCGAGGCCATACAAGCGGGCCGCGACGGCGCCAGGGTGCTCAAGCACCTAGAGTCGAATTTCCCGGCGGAGGCCGGTGGGGCGAGCCCCTCGCTGTCGCGTTCCAAGCCGCTGCGCCCCAGTCGCCGTGGGCCGGGCGTGCTCGGGCGGCAGGGCAGTGGTACCAGCCTCGCAGGCACCACCAAGGAGGGTGACCTCGCCGCGATGCTGCTCGCTAGGTATGGGGCGCCGCCAGCCAGGTACAACGGCCCGTCCTTCTCGGGCACGCCCACGCCCGCGCAGATGGTCGAGCTGTGCGACAGCATCAAGCGCCGTGTCGCGCACTCCGCCGGGGAGACTGCTGTGGCCGCCCACTTGGCGATTACGTTGATGGCCGGCGTGAAGGAGCAACTTGAACGAGAAGCAGCATCCGTGGTAGAGCTCAACATCACTGATGGCCGCATCGTGGTCGTGGGCGACACGCATGGCCAGCTCAACGATTTTTGCTGGATCCTCAAGGTAGCCCATGCAAGCACACGCAGCCGCCGCGCAGCCACCGCGCCGCGCAGCCGCCGCGCAGCGCAGCGCACCAAACCGACGCACATGCTGCAGTGTTGCGCATGCTGCCGCTCACACCCTCGGCTCACTCGTCGCGCCAAACGCCTCACGTGCCACGTACACAGGCCCACGGACCCCCGGCGCCCGGCAACGTCTACCTTGTCAACGGCGACATCGCTGATCGCGGTCCTAACGCCGTCGAGATCTATCTCATCTTGTTTGGGTACATGCTCACGTGCCCCGGCTGCCCTCCAGCATGCCAGTGCTCACTACGGCGCCCCCCCTCCCACAGGTACATGCTCGCGTGCCCGGGCTGCGTGTACCTGAATCGCGGGAACCACGAGTCGTTTGACATGAACATTCGGGGATTCCACGAGGGCGGAGGCTTCGCACAAGAGGCGACGTACAAGTACGACGCCGACGTGTTCAAGCTCTTTCAAGCCATCTTCAATCTGCTGCCGCTCGCGACCCGGATCAACCAGGAGGTGCTCACCATGGCGCCCTCGTCTTCCATGGTGGCCTCCCGGCATGCACGTGCTCACCACGGCGCGCCCGCTCCCCGCAGGTGCTCGTCCTTCATGGCGGCCTGTGCCGGACAGGCAACGCGACGCTCGCCCAGATGCGCGCGATCGACCGCGTGCGCCCTGTGCCCGTCTCCACCAATGACGCCCGCGACCTCCTCTTCTTCGATACTATGTGGGCCGACCCGCAAGAGGCGGCCGGCATCGACCGCTCGCAAGCTCGCGGCTCCGTGTGCGTCACCTTCGGCCCCGACATCACGCGGAGATTTTGCGAGATCAATCGTCTACGCATGATCGTGCGCTCGCATGAGGTGCCCAAGACGATGAGCGGCGTGGCAGTGCAGCACGACGGGCGGCTGATCACTGTCTTCTCCGCGTCCAACTACTGTGGGCGCATCGGCAACACGGGTGGCACGATGCTTCTCACGCCGAGCCTCGATTATCAATTAATGGAGCACTGGTCACCAACGCTCGCCGAGCTGCTCAGGATAGAGGACGAGGAGAGGCGGGCAGCCGCGGGCGAAGCCGAGGCGCCGGCTGCGCCCGCCGCGCCCAAGCAGCTGCGTCGACAGTTCTCAGCGGATGCCGAGAAGCTCATGCAGGCGAGTGTCTTTGAGTGCCACTCATGACCTCTGATGACCTCTGATGACCTCTCTCTGATGACCTCTGATGACCTCTGATGACCTCTGATGACCTCTGATGACCTCTGATGACCTCTGATGACCTCTGATGACCTCTGATGACCTCTGATGACCTCTGATGACCTCTGATGACCTCTGATGGCTCCTGCAGGCGGACGTGCTCGAGAAGCTCAAGGAGTTCATCTGCGGGTACAAGCCACAGTTGATGAGGTGGTACGAGCAGCATGACCCGAACGGCACCGGGGTCATCTCCCTGGGAGTGACCGTGCAGGGCCTTAGGGACGTGGTGCAGGGCGTGATGCCTTGGGAGGACTATATGAGCAGCCTCGCAACCATCGAACCGGACGAGACGGTGCTGTACCGCTCCTTCCTCGGACGGTACCGCATTGCGTCGGCGCAGCAGGGCTGGCAGACGCGCATGCTCTCCTCCCTGATGGAGTCGATCTCGTCACTCTCGCTGCACGATACTCTTGAGGTCTTCGACCCGAACCACGACGGCGTCGTCTCCTTCGACGAGCTCCGCACAGTTCTCTCGAGGTTCGCCATCGGACTCTCCTACGAGTCCATCGACGCGCTCACGAAGCAGCTGCTCGGCGGCAAGGAGTCGTTACGCACCGCCGAGCTGCTTGAGCTCCTCGACGTGCAGTACACCGAGAGCGGTAAAGATGGAGAGCCGCCGCGCACGCCGCCCGCTTGGGCCGCCCCTCTTCTCGAGGCCGTTGCCAAGCAGTGCGCCGTGCGCCAAGCTGACTCGATTGAGCTGTTCCAGCAATTTGACGGCGACGGCGACGGTTACATCTCGGCCGCCGAGTTCCAGCAGGCGATGCTCAAGCTGGGCGCCCATGACGGCGCTCCGGGCACTCCCGAACAGCACGATCGGGTGAGCTCGATGCTACTCGATCTCGCGCGAGCTGGACCTGCCTTGCATGCCAGTGCTCACCACAGCGCCGTGCGTGTTCCTCAGGTGAGCTCGATGCTCCTCGACCTTGCGAGCTGGCTCGACAAGGACGGCGACGGCAAGATTGCGTATCTCGAGTTCATCAACGCGTTCAAGGTGGGCGCGAAAAGCACGGGTACTGGCGACGCCGCCGAGCCTGCGTCGGAGGCCAGCCGGGAGCGCACGAGCGCCATCTCGAGCGCCATCGTGCATGCGGCTGGGGGTGCCATCGAGGAGCTCCTCGAGCACCTGTGCGCCCTCTTCTACCGGCATCGCTGGTCCCTCAAGCATGCCTTCGAGTACTTTGATGCCAACGGCGACGGCGTACTCTCGCCGGAAGAGTTCGCGACGGCGCTCAAGGCGCTCTCCACGATGTCGCTGGACGACGAGGAGGGGATCGGCAGGAGCGCCAAGGCGGGCGAGGACCACAAAGAGGCACTGCGCCTCACCGACGATCAGGCTGACCGGCTCGTCGCGTCCCTCGATCGGAATTCGGACGGCGTGATTGACTATGACGAATTCCTCTCGGCTCTGCAGGCGAGTGCCTTTGAGTGCCACTGAAGACCTCTGATGACCTCTCTCTGATGACCTCTGATGACCTCTGATGACCTCTGATGACCTCTGATGACCTCTGATGACCTCTGATGACCTCTGATGACCTCTGATGACCTCTGATGAGCTCCTCACGGCTCTGCAGGCGAGGGACACGGCGCAGATGTGAGAAGTTGCCGCGCCGGATCACCCCTCTCTCTCTGAATGCGTCGATGCGCAGTGGCGTCGTGGAGCACTCCGCAGCCTCGCCTTTGGGGGGGCGACGGGTGGGGGTGGCGCATCGATTGCGGCGGCAGCTGCCCGCAGCCGCATCGATGCGACGACTGACCAATCGGCCCTGATCGAGAAGAGCGCCGTGGCGAGCACCGTGGACGGGCCGAGAGGGGGGTGGGGCGTGTGAGCGCGAGCGCGTAATGTTCAGGTGTTCAGGTCACTGGTCAGGTCAGCGACTGCGAGGCCACCAGGTCAGTATCACGTGCATCATACTTTAAGTACTAACACATCCCATCGTACTAATTATTTGTGCATGCAGATGCACAGGGCACGCAGTGCGCACATGAGAGATGAGTGCGCTGTGCGCACCGGACACCGCTCACCGGTCGGGTCCCCGGTTTGATGCTCGTCTTCGCCGTCACGCCACCCGGGCGGCTCCGCGTACCGGCGCGAGCGCTCGCGCGCGGTCCGGCTAAGGTAGCCCTCAGGTTAGAGGTTTCGGTCGTTTGAGGATAAACACGGGCATAGGTAGCGTAGCGCGCGTTTACTTAGTTTGTATACGGCAGTTTTTGAAAGTCAAAGTCACAAAGATAGTGTATCCGATAGTTGTAGTTCTGGCACAAGTTCATACTAGACCTACTCCGAATATCCGTGTTGTCCGTGTTCGCGCCCCTACGCCCGTGGCCTTTTCCTAGTACGCCTACGCCGCCCTATTGCCTACGGATCTGTGGGGCGCCCTCGCCCGGGGACCCCCCCATCCCCATGCCCATCCCCCATTCCATGCATGATCCCGCATCCCATCATGGATCAAGTAATACGGTGTAGTACAGTCAGTCCTAGTGGTATCCTTCCGAAGGTTTAGCATGTTAGCACAAGCTTCCATGCCCCTCAATATTTTCTCGAAGAAGCGTTTGCGAGGCGTCCGACAGCGACACGTGTGGGTCTGCGATATTTCCGCGGATCAACCAAGGCGACCCTCGAGCATCGGCGTGGTCGCGCGCGGCAGCTGCTCGCCAGTGACTCGCCACGACGCAAACAGCACGCCATGGCACGCGCGCGTCATGGCGTGCGTGTCATTCGTACCCAGCAGCGCCACCGCATGCCTGAGCAGCTCAGGCCGTGGCTTGCCACCAAAGGGGGCGCAGCAGGGGGCACTGGTTAGGGCACCGGTTCTCTCCCAGGCGAGCTTCTGGACGACCAGCCGGCACTCGTCCGCATACGCACCGTACCCAAACGGAAAGGGCAACCCGCCATTGGTGGAGGGGTACAGGGACAGGTGCAGCGACGTCCCTTGAGGCTCGTGAGAAGCGACGTGGACCAAAAGGGGGGCTTTACGAGCGGCGGCTGCTGTTGGAGGGGGTCGAGGTGGGGGGGTAAAGTGAGGGTTGAAGTCAGGGATGTTCCAGTATCGCCGGCCGAGCTGCATGCCTTGATAGGTTCCGTGCGTGGCTGCCGCCCACGTCCCCCCCGGCTGACCATCTGCCCTGAGAGCCTCGTGTAGCCTGGTCCAGACGGACGTGCTCGCTCTGGCTGGCATGCTCTCAGCGCTGCTCGCAGTGATCGACGTACTGGGCGAGGCGGTGGCGTGGCGCAGGCTCCGAACGGGGAGGCCAGTCTCGTCTTGCAAGATGGCCACGCTGCGAGGGAGGATCCATTCACCAAACCAGCGCGTTGTTGTGAGCTCGGCCGGCGCGGCCTTGATCAGGGTCACATAGAGCAACTCATCGAGCCCATCCTCAGCCGCAGCCGGCTCCAACGACGACGTGGAGCTTCCATCGTGGTCGACTGCGACGTAGCCAGATGAAACGACGTCTCTCCGCGGCGGCGGTGCTGTTGTTGCGATGGCGGCGCGCCCGCGGCCAGCGCTGCGAAGGATGTTGTTGAGAATCGCGGCATTCTCCTGTCCAATCGTCGTGCAAATGAACGTGCAGCGTAGCATGCCAGAACCCACCGTCACCCAGCGTGGCAGCAGTGGAGATGGGGATGATGCAGGGGGTGACGCCGCCTGCTTGGCGGCTTGCTGCGGTGAGGACGTGACGAGAGCGTGCCCGCGCGCTTGATGCACTCGCGTATCAAGTAAGCGTCGTGTGGAATAACTGCCGCTCCGATTCTTGCCTAGCAGCCACGAGCGGTCTACCGCATCAGCGGCGCTCTGTGGAATGAACATGGTCGTGGCATGCACCGTCGTTGTCAAGCCATCGCTGCTGACCTCCCCGGCGGCGAGGCTATCGACGGTATGGCCGCCCAGGTGAAGGAAGAGCAGTAAGGTGGGCAGGCATCCCCCAGTGGAGCTTGCATGAAAGAGTGGCATCATTCGTCGAGTCTCGAGCCACGCCAGATGGTGCTGCACCCAGTTCTCGACGACCTGGCACAAGAAGGGCACGCGCACAAGTCAAGGTGTGGATAAGAGATGGTTAAAGAGATGGGGCGCGAGGTGTGTGATGTGTGCAATCGAGAACGCGAGATCCATCTCGTGTAACGAGATGCATCGAAGCCACGTAGTTGGCAATAAGTAGAGAGGCGTTGGCACAGCCCACGCTAATTAAACCGCGCGCAGTTTCCATGATCTCTCTGCACGCACGTGCTGTCACAATCGCGCACCTTGTACGCGGAACGGGAGGCCATCCGAACGCACTCATAGTCGGCGAAACAATCGAGCGGATCCACTGCACGCCTCCCCAGCTCAAGGTTGGCGAGGAGCGTGTATGACGACGCGTGCGGGAAAAAGTGCGTCGCAGTGAGGACATCCATCCCGCTGAAAGGATAGAGAACTGGCGTGCGCGGTGGCACGATGGAGGGAGGGAAGAGGCTCGACTGGTTCACGAAGCGTTCCACGACACGTGCGTGGAAGGCGATGGCCTGGCGAATCGTGGCGTCAAAGGGTCCTCCTAACGGAGTTAAGTCGACGCGCATCGAGCCTTGGTTTCGTGACGGCATGTCCAGATTGGTCTCCATTTTCTCGAGCCAGAAGCGTACAGCGGCGGCCTTGCCTCCCTCGGCTGCGACGGAGAGCACATCAGATGCGTTTGTGCAGTAGTAGAAGTACGCAGTATTGCAACCAAGTTGATGTGGCGGTGCTGTCGCTGGCGGCATCCTCAGCCTTGTGCTATGTTTTCGCTCCGTTAGTTCGGCTATTCTCGGAAGCGAGTTGGCGCCTCTAAGCACTTCCTGCAGGACCGAGGACCCGCGTCGCGTCACAATGCGCAATGGGCTGCCAGCCCCATTCAATGCGCCCGTCTTGGGCAACCGAGATTTAGGCATGCATTTCTGGGCATGCAATCTAAGAGGAACACACATTGGGTATGGAGAGTCTGCACCATACAATTCCGAAATGGTGTGCTCGTGTTCCTAGCTCAGGTTCACACTCATCGAGTCTTCGAGTGCTCGACGAGGAGGGAGACGAACGCGCGCGAGAGCTCCACAAACCATGGCCAGCCCTCTCGAATGGCTCCACGACACAGCTGCCGTATCGGCGCACATGGCGGAGCATCGGGTCGTAGAACGCCTCGAGCAGGGAAGAGGATTTGCTCGGATCACCTCCTTTCTGCCCGCAGTTGTTGCTGAAGCGGCTCACACGATGCTCGTGGAACACGATGACTGGGAAAGTATGAATGATGGCGAGGTGGCGTACCGTAGTGACTCCGTGCAGCATTCCTTCCAATTCTCGGAGCCCGAGGATCATCCCAATACTCTCGGACTGCTGGCCAATGCAGTCGCCCTCCTCTTCGACGACCTCCTACCTTCATTCTCAGCCGCCAAGTACTGCCAGGGCGACGGCATTTCGCCTCACGATGACAAGGCGCATGTGGTGGTGGCGCCCAAGGACGGTGGCCCAGCAGTTCTGCATTCGCGCAAATACGCGGGCGTCCTCTACCTCTCCAAGGGCTGGAAGCTCAAGTTTGGTGGCGCGCTCCTGGACATGGAGGCGTGCGTCGAGCACGTGCCAAGCTTCAACTCGTTTGTGGTCTTCACGGTACCACGCATGCACGCAGTCGCGCCCATCTTGCACGCGAGCCGGTCACGCCTGTCTCTGTTTGGCTGGTGGCTGCAGCCTGGGCGTCTCTATGAGCTCGACGACGAGGTGAGCTCTGATCTCGAGGCCGTTGAGTACGTGGACGTGGCTGAGCTGCGCGCAGCGGGTACCTCTGGTTCAGCCTCTGGCGCTGCAGCGCACCTCAAGACGCAGCGTCGGCTCGACAACCAAGCTCGGTCAGCTCGGGCTCGACAAGGAGCCCGAGAGCGTCGTCATGGGCGCATACAAAAGCCCAGTACGGCCGATAGGCGAAAGGCATCGCAGCCATCGAAGCGGCGCTGACGCGCCCGGCCTTTTGTAACATGCCAGTAAATCTATGTGGTAGACAACTTTTCTCAACGGGATTGGGTGGACGCAAAACTCCCAAAGTTACGATTGCCTTTTCGCATACACGTCGCGTGCGATGTACAACGGTTCGGTTGAGTAGTACGCGCCGGGTACGGTTTACCGGTAGCCGGATCTACGGAGGACTACGCCGACGCGAAGTAGATTTTGTGCTTGGCCGGGGGGGAAATCCGCTGCCCAAGGATTATACCCCCCTTTTTGCGGGAACTATGGCCGCGCCGGGCACCGGACGGGGCCGACGCCGACCGGACCGACGCGTGTCGCCCGGAGACGGAGGTCCGCGCGCGCGCGCGCGGCATGGCGCGCGGGTCGGGTGGGATCGCGGATCGGAGGGAACACAGCTAACAGGGATGAGGGAGTTTAGTTTTCCAGGTTCACACACCAGATCTACTCATCACCGGCCTATGTTGTTCCAGTAGCCCTCAGGATCCGACACGACGCTCACCACGTTGAGTGCCGTCACCAAGATGCAGATGAGCGTGACGATCAACAAGGCAAAGACTTGCTCGAACCACCACAGCCAGGCGTCCGGCGTGTCCTCGAGGCCGGGCTTCCGGCGGATCTTCTCCTCCTCTGAGTAATCGCGCCACAGCGTGAAGCACAGGGCCCCGTAGTAGACGAACGCGGTCGTTAACAGCACCGAGAAGACGAGGGTTACCCAAAAGCTGTCCGTCTCTCCTCGAGGCAGCGCGACGACTGCGACGATGAGCATCACGAGCATCGAGAGGGCAAAGGCCGCGTTCCCGAGCGCACACGTGCGCAGCAGCAGCGCATCACGACAGCGCATCGCATGTAGCAGCGTCACCGACACGGCGATGAAGGACACTGCGATGATGCCCCGCGTGATCGCCCCAATAAACAAGTTCGATCGCTTCAAGCCGACCTCACCCCCGAACCAAATGTACGCCAATTGGATGCAGGATAAAAAAATGACGACGGCGAACCAGCCCACGCAAGGCACGATCCACACCGTGCGCACCTCTAGCTCGCGAGCGCTCTCATCGTTGCGCACGGGGTCAGCCCAGGAGCGGCCTCCGCACGCTAGAGCGCGAAGCATAGCGCGTCCAACGAATGGGATGGACGAGAGTGCGGCCACGGCTGGATAGTAGAGGAAGCACAGCCGGCATACCCATACATTCGTCCGCCACTCCAGAGCATCTGCCTTGGCTTGCTCGGGCGTCTTGAGGTTGCCGCTGGCGGCAAGAGCGATGCCAAAGACGGCTGCGTGGGACTCAGCCATGCTCTCATCCAAATCGAGGGCGAGCCCGCTGCAAAAGCCCGGAGGCGCGGACTCTTCAAGCAAGCCGGTGCTCTCCGATGTGGCCATCATGGCGGGCGGTGATCCGCAACCCTGATGTGTTGGGCGAGGGAGAGAGGGTCCTGAGATGCCTTCTCCAAGGGGCTCTCCTAAAACCAAATTTGGGCCAATATTCGACACCTACCGGTAAAAAGACACACACGGGACAGACACCTACCGGTATGTGCGGTCCCCCCAAGCACACACCGTCTCAACGGACGGCTCCGCACCCCTCGGTCAACACAAGTACTGAGTATACTCGCTCGCTCGGGCTACTCAATTTCCCTAGTGAGGTCGACGTTCGTTTCGTTTCTCTTCTCCCCTTCCGAGAACACCAAGGGCCCCGGATCTTGAAGCTAGGCGCGACGCGCGCGCGGGCGCTTCAGCTTGCACCAGGGCTGGGTCGGGGCTGCAATCAAATTGCAAGCTCGAAAGCGCCACTGGTTAGTGGTTTGATTTTCGTTTGTTTCTAAGTACTACGCACTAACTACAAACTAGCTTGTGCTGATGAGGTATACAGCTGTGGGGGTCGACTGTGGGGGCGGGTGCCCAGTGCACCATAAGTGCACGCGGTGCACCACAACAGAGAGCTCGATTACATGTAGGACCTGGCGGGTGCCCTCTCTGTGGATGAGTGCCAGTGCACGTCCACATGAACAGAGAGCTCGATTCGGGACCGAATTCGGACCTGGCGGGTGCACTGGCACGTGCCAGTGCACCACATGAACAGAGAGCTCGATTCGGGACCTGACGGCTGCACTGAGTATGCGCAGGCGGGTGCACGGCGGAGCATTCGGAGGTTAGACCTGAAGTTGGATCGTCACTGTATGCTGAGTTGCTCTAGAGCGCCCTCGTCTTCCTCGCCGCGGCCACCCTAACGGCCAGCGGCCCAAGATCATTGAGTGCACGGCGAGTCTGTGGCCCCGTCATGGGCAGGGCGCCCAAACATCGCCGCTCCCACATGACCGAGTCCTCGGGGTATAATTGCCTCACCAGAGGGCAGAGCACACTCGGCTCGTAGAAGGTGCGTATCGAGTTCAGATTCATGTCTGGCAGTTCGCGATTGATCTTACAGCCGGGAGCGTGTCGGCTGACGAGCTCGCTCAGTTCGTCGCGTAGGTGCGTCAAACACACCAGCTCGGTGCTTGGGCCGAGCCACCAGATCTGCTTCGCGATCATGAGCACGTCCTTCAGAAAGTGATTCCGCAGCCTGTACGCTTCGTCAGGCATCAGATCAGCCCAGTCTACTCGGCGATACGTAGCGTTCTTGAGCAGCGCCCTGGCCCACTCCACCGGACTGGCCATGGCGTGCACTGGATCGTTCGGCTTCAGAACATATTTCTTGGTCACAGTCACATTGCCTCTTGTGATATTGCGCTCTCTCTTCTTCCCGTACGTTCGGATGTAGTCGAACGACGATGCGAAGCGCTGGCACGGCTCGCGGATGACTGTGAACGTCGTCGGGGCGAGCATGCGAGCGTCCCGCAAACCACAGCGCCGTGCCATTTCGTCAGTGGTCTCGTGGTCGTGCACCCTGATGGCGCCGCAAGTGTTCACGTGATCCGCATTCATGGCTGCAGCCAGCATTGCTGCTGTCAGCATTGCTGCGGTTGTGGTGGAGCCAGTTTTTGGAATCGTCAAGTAGTGGATGCGTATGCCGCTGCAATTGTAAGTATTGGCCGTCTGGGTCGATACATGATCCATCTGTCTCTCTCGGCGATCTACAGTCCCGGCCTCCACTAGTCGCGTCCACCCTGCTGGCAGCTGCTCGGGAGGGCTGGTACTATCGGAAGTACGTCGCATGAACTCCGATAGCCGCTTGACCGTCGTGACTGCGGAGCGCGCAGAACGGGTGATCCGTGTGTCCGCTTCGGGCGGGTAGGTCTCGGCGACTCCATGTGTCTCTCAGTTTGCGCAGAATTACGATAAGCGAGCGTTCGCGTCGCGTACAGAGAGTCACTGCGGATTCCTAATCCGCTCAAGTCTGCTTCGTCGCAAAATGGCATTTCGTTCTTTTTTCGGAGGAACCTTACCACCAGACTAATCGCCAAAAATTGTGTGTGCGGAAATATGGAAGCGTTCCACACTTTCAGAGGTGCGGTGCCGCCGCCTCATAGGGACCGGCTTGGGGACCGGCGGTCGTGACGCACACCTCTCCTAGCACCGGCAGCTGGATGCACTCGACGCCCGCCGCTGGGACCGTGGGAGGCAGAGCCACCCCGTCTACCCGTCCAACCCCGTCCTCCCCCCGCGCCCCGTCGGCGTTTCGAACCTTCGCTCGACGCTCAGCACGGCGCGCGAGCGGCCCCAAGCGCAGGTGATGCACCATCACCCCCATGAGCTGAACGACGTGGAAGGCGAGCAGGGAGTACCAGACGCTTGAGACGCCCAAGCCAAGGCGCGCCGAGAGCGCGAGGCCTGCGACCATCACTGTGACGCCGACCGATGTGAGGCCGGCAAGGAAGCCGAAACCGCCCACGCCCATGAGAATGCCCTCCCCTGCCAACAGGGGACCGTTTGTGAGCTGTACGAGCGCAGAGATCCTCGCGGGCTGGACGACGGCAGATTGGATCTCCGGCAGGGTCGAGAAGAGTGGGACGAGGTACGGGATGGTCAGGACCTGGCCGAGGGTTCGGGTTAGGGTCAGGGTTAGGGTTAGGATTAGGGACTTAGGGTTAGGGTTAGGGCTAGGGTTAGGGTTAGGGTTAGGGACTTAGGGACTTCGGGTTAGGGGTAAGGTTAGGGTTAGGGTTAG
>Ga0210244_101054_pt1 | contig 24110 bp, 19 predicted proteins | sample ChrtobMetaP3_0mM_FD_155473 | JGI IMG/M metagenome (GOLD analysis project Ga0210244, IMG submission 155473) | Chrysochromulina tobin associated microbial communities from unialgal haptophyte culture, Seattle, Washington, United States - P3_0mM | ecosystem: Host-associated > Algae > Haptophytes >...
CAGAATGCGCGGAAAGAGGATGTTCGGGAAGATCGGGCCCAAGCGTCGTATCCGCAAAATGTCCCGTCGTTAACTAGTATTGGCAGACGGGTATTTGCCAGCAAAGCCTTGGATTATAGCCACTTCATGGCCGTTGGCTACAGAGCTTGGGCGCACGCATGGGCCGATGCCCAGGCCCACTGGAAGTTGTAGCCGCCCAGCCAGCCGGTCACGTCCACCACCTCGCCGATGAAATACAGACCCGGCTGCTTCGATTCCATGGTTTGTGACGACAGGTCGCGTGTGTCCACGCCGCCCAGCGTCACCTCGGCCTTTTTGTAGCCTTCGGTGCCGGTGGGGGTGATTTCCCAGCGCGACAGGCGCTCGGCGAGCCGGGTCAGGGCCTTGTCGGACGCCTCGGCCACCGGTCGCTGCCAGTCGGCGTCCTGCTGCACCCAGGCGTCGGCCAGGCGGCTGGGCACGAGGCCGGCGAGTTCGTTGGTGATCAGCTTGCGTGAGGTGGCCTTGGCGCGGGCCAGCGCGGCGGGCAGGTCGGTGTCGGGCGCCAGATTCAGGCGGATCGGGGTCTTGTCGTGCCAGTAGCTCGAAATCTGCAACACCGCCGGGCCCGAGAGGCCGCGGTGGGTGAACAGCAGGTCTTCGTTGAACGCCATGCGGATCTTCTTGTCGCCGGTCTCGATGCGAACTGGCAGCGCGAGGCCCGAGAGTCCGGCGTACGGCAACCAATGGTCACCGTCGAACGTCATCGGCACTAGGCCCGGGCGCGGCTCGACCAGACGCAGGTCGAACTGTTTTGCGATGCGGTAACCGAAGTCGGTCGCACCGATCTTGGGGATGGACAGGCCGCCGGTGGCCACCACCACGGAGCGGCTGCGCACCGGGCCCCGGTCGGTGTCGAGTTCGTACATCCCCTCGCTGTCCACCCGCACGGCCTGGATGCCGCAGGGCTGCCAGCGCTGCACGCCACCGGCGTCGCACTCGCGCAGCAGCATCTGGATCAGGTCTTCGGCCGAGTGGTCGCAGAACAGCTGGCCCTTGTGCTTTTCGTGGAAGGCGATGCCGTGCGTCTGCAGGAGCGAGATGAAGTCGGCCGGCGTGTAGCGCGACAGCGCGGAGCGGCAGAAGTTCGGGTTGGCGCTGATGAAGTGCTTGTGCGGGGCGTGCGGGTCGAGGTCGCGGTTGGTGAAGTTGGCGCGGCCGCCGCCCGAAATGCGGATCTTTTCGGCCACCTTCTCGCTGTGATCGAGCACGAGCACGCTCAAGCCGCGTTGACCGGCGATGCCGGCACAGAACAGGCCGGCGGCGCCAGCGCCGATGACGATGGCGTCGAAGTTTTGCATGGCGCGCAGTGTAGGCTGGGCGCTCAGCCTTTCCAGGTGAAGGGGAACGCGAGCTGCTTGAGAAAGCCCTTGGGCACGTAGTCGCCCAGCACGCCGTAGCGCTCGGGCCAGACCTTGTGGCTGTTGACGGCGGTGCCGAACAGGTGGTCGAGGAAGGCGTAGTGCGCGGCGTAGTTTTTGTCCAGCGCGTCGGCGTCCTGGCTGTGGTGCCAGTGGTGGAAGTTGGGCGTGACGATGAGGTAGCGCAGCGGGCCCAGGCGCACGCTCACGTTGGCGTGGTTGAACACGGCCTGGAAGCCCACCACGATGATGTAGGCGTCGATCACTTCCTTGGAGAACCCCAGCAGGTAGATGGGCCCGAGCACCAGCGTGCGCGTGATGATGGTTTCCAGGATGTGCTGGCGCGAGCCGGCCATCCAGTCCATGTGCTTGGTGCTGTGGTGCACCGCGTGCAGACGCCATAGCAGGGGCACCTCGTGGTACGCGCGGTGCGTCCAGTACTGGGCAAGATCCGCCACCAGAATGATCAGCGGCAGCGCGGCCCAGAACGGCAGCGCCGCGATCCATCCGCGCACACCGTCCACCGGCACCCAGCCGAAGAGGTTGTGCACCAGCAGGTTGGTGGCCAGCAGCATGAAGCCGATCACCATGTGGTTGACGATGAAGTGGTGAAAGTCGGTCTGCCACTCGGGGCGGAACACCGGCTGGTCCTTGCGCAGGGCAAACAGCTTTTCAATGAAGATGAAGATCAGCGCCGAGCCCAGCAGATCGAGGATGAACCAGTCCATGCCGATGTAGGGCGTGTGGTCGGGGAAGTTCGGGTCCACCTCCACCTGGTGCCCACCCAGCAGCGCGCTGAGCGTGACCAGCGCAAACGCAAAGGCAGACAACCAGCGCGCGCGGTTGAACAACACGTTGACCAGGCTCAGGCCGCCGGCGATCACCATGCCCGCGAAGAGCAACTGGCGCATGAGGCCCACGTCGTACTGCTGGCGCAGCTGCGGCGTGGTGAGGTACTGCGGAAAGTGGAAGGCCATCACGCCGAGGAAACACAGGATGGCCAGCGACAACGCAATGGCGCCGGTGACGAGGCCACGGCCCGGGCGCAGCGCGCCGTGGCCTTCGGTGAACTGGTTGAGTTTTTTGAGCATGCAGCAGGCTCCCGGGCGCCCCGACGGGGGCGCGGCTGCGGCAGTGTAGCGGGGCGCTGGCGCGCGGGCTCAGGCCGTGCGGGCGAGCGGCAGAGGCGTCTGAAGAGCGGCGATGCCGCTGACCACATCGCCCACCACGATCACCGCCGGGCTGCCCAGGCCTTCGCGCTCGATGGTGGCGCGCAGTTGCCCCAGCGTGGTGACAGCGTGGCGCTGATGGGGCAGCGTGGCGTGCTGGATCACGGCCACCGGTGTGTGGGTGGGCAGACCGGTGAGCAGATCGGTCTGGATCTGCTGCGAACCGCTCACGCCCATGTAGATCACCAGCGTGAGCTTGGCGTCGCGCGCGGTGGCCGCCAGGGACGGCCAGTCGGTGCCGCTGTCGCCGGGCTTGGCGTGGCCGGTGACGAACACCACGCCATGCGCGTGTTCGCGGTGCGTGAGCGGCACACCCAGCGAGGTGAGCCCGGCCAGGCCGGCCGTGATGCCGTTGACCACCTGCACCTCGATGCCGGCGGCGCGCAGGGCTTCGACCTCTTCACCGCCGCGCCCGAAGATGAAGGGGTCGCCGCCCTTGAGCCGCACCACCACCTCGCCTTCGCTCGCGGCCATCACCATGAGCTTTTCAATGAAGGCCTGCGGTGTGCTCTTGCAGCCGCCGCGCTTGCCCACGTGCACGATGCGCGCACGCGGTGACGCATGGGCCAGCACCGCGTCGCTCACCAGATCGTCAACGAGCAGCACGGTCGCCGCGCTGATGGCCTTGACGGCCTTGAGCGTGAGCAGCTCCGGGTCGCCCGGGCCTGCGCCGACGAGTGAAACGGTACCGGGCAGGAACTCAGAGGGCGTGTGCATGGGCTGGGGATTCATGGTGCTCGATCGCTCGCAAGATGTGTTCCACCTGCAGTGCGATCGGCGTGGGAATGGGTAACGAATCGTTGAGCACCGCTCGGATGTAGGCCGCGGTGTGCACCGCGTCCACCGTGGGCAGCGAAGGCAGTTGCGCGAGTGGCCCGTCTTGCTGTGGCTGCACCTCGGTGCGCTCGCCGTCCTGAAAGATTTCCATGCGCGGTGTGCGGCGCGCATCGGCCACCGGTTCACCTTCGGTGCCGCGCAGCAGCATGGCGTGGGCACCGGTGAGGGCCCAGGTGGCGGCCATGGAGCTGGCGTATTCGGGGTGGGTGTAGCTGCCCACGATGAAGGCTTTGCCCACGCACGGGTTCATCAGCTTGACCAGGCTGTGCGCCGGGTTGCGCAGGCCCACCACGCGGCGCACATCGAGCAGGCGCTTGAGGCCGGGGCACAGCACCTCGGTCGGCACAAAGGCCACGTCGCCCGCGGCGAGCCGGGCCACCTGGGGGGCTGGCAACACACCGAGTTCGCGGAACACGGCGGACGCAAACACGCGCTTGTCTTCGGTGGCCGTGCCGTGCACCAGCACCGGCACACCCTGGCGCGCCAGCAGCAGTGCGAGCAGGGGCGTGAGCACCGGCAGCTTGCGCGCACCGTTGTAGCTGGGCAGCACCACGGTGGTGAGGCCGTTGTCGGGCATCAGGTTCAAGCGGGCGTGGGCAGCGTCGAGAAAGCCCGCCATCTCGTCAGGCGTTTCGCCCTTGATGCGCATGGCCAGACAAAAGCCGCCCACCTCGAGGTCGGTCACCGCGCCGTCGAGCACCTGCCCCAGCAGATCGGTGGATTGCTCGCGCGTGAGTGCACGCGCGCCGTCTTTGCCGCGGCCGATCTCTTTGATGTAGTGGCTGATCCCCATGGCGCGCGATTGTCCGGGAAGTTTGATGACTCGGCGTTATATGTCGAAAGCCGGGGCTCAGGCGGGCAAGAGCGCCGGCGTGGCACGCACGAGGCGTTTGAGCTCGGGCACACACGAGCCGCAGTTGGTGCCGCAGCGCAGGCTGCCCTGCAGCGTGGCCAGGCGTTCGTCGTCGCTGCCTTCGCAGGTGGCGAGCCGTTCGGTGATGGCCAGGTCGGTCACGTTGAAGCAGGTGCACACCTGCCGGCCCTTGGCCTCGAGGGCCACCGGGGGCTTGGCGCCGGGCATGAGCAGGCGGCGGCCGTAGGCGTCGGCGGGCAGCTCGTCCTGCAGCAGCGGCTTGAGCCAGGCCTCGGCGCGCGTGTCGCCGGCAAGCATGAAACCGTCGAGCCGTGTGACATCGCCCAAGCGCACCAGCCGCGCGGCGCGGTGCTGGCCCAGGCGTTTGTCGGCGTAGCGCAAGGCGTCGGCGGTGTTCAGTCCGAGCAAGGCTTCGATGCGCTCGATCAGCTCGGGTCCGGGCGCGTCGTGTGCGGCCGCGCGGAACAAGACACCGGTGCGCTCCCGGCCGAACGGGACACAGGACGCAAACGGAAACTCCGCCATGAGTTCGCGCAAACCTTGCTGGGCACCCAGCGCGTCGGTCTCCGGCAGCCAAGCCATGGCGAGCAGCGTCCAGGGCAGCTCGGCCTTGAGCACCTTCACCGCCGCATGTTTGAGTTCGGGTTGTTTTGAGGAGGGACAGTAAGACGAGGTGGTGAGCGCGTTCACACCCGCGAGCCGCTCGCCCGTGCTGCTCATGCCACCGAGGTACTCGGCGCCCCAGTGCATGGCGATGAAGGCCTGCGACAGGCCGATGTCGTCCGAGCCTTGCAGCGGCACCAGGATGGAGCCGCGTTTGCTGGTCACGTGCACCAGGTCCCCGTCTTTCAGGCCAAGGCGTTCCATGTCCTGCGGATTGAGCTGCACCGCCGGCTCGGCCACATGGCCGAACAGGCGGCCCAGCGTGCCGGTGCGCGTCATGCCGTGCCACTGGTCGCGCAGGCGGCCGGTGGTGAGCGAGAAGGGGTAACGCGATTCGCGCGGCTCGGCCAGGGGGACGAAGGGCAGGGCGGCGAAGCGGGCTTTGCCGTCGGGGGTGGGAAAGAGGCCGTCTTCGTAGAGGCGCTGTTTTCCTTGCGCCTCACCGGTCCTGATGGGCCATTGCCGTGGGCCTTGTTGTTCCAGCATGGCGTAGCTGAGACCCGTGATGTCGAGATCGCGCCCGCGCGTGGACTCGCGGTGTTCGTTCCAGATGGGCTCGGGTGACGGGTAGGGGAACAGCGTGGCCTGACCGGGGCGCAGGCGGGTTTCGAGCTGCTGTGCGAAGTCCACCACGATGCGCCAGTCGTGCCGCGCGTCGCCCGGTGCGGGCACGGCGGGACGCACGCGACTGATGCGCCGTTCGCTGTTGGTCACCGTGCCGTCCTTCTCGCCCCAGGTGGTGGCAGGCAGCAGCAGGTCGGCGAAGTCGCAGGTGGCCGCCGTGGCGTAGGCCTCCTGCACCACCACGAACTCGGCGCGTTGCAGCGCGCGGCGCACGGTGGCCTGGTCGGGCATGGACTGGGCCGGGTTGGTGCAGGCAATCCACAGCGCCTTGATCTCGCCATCGGCCGCCGCTTCGAACATCTCCACCGCGCTTTTGCCGGGCTTGTCGGGCACGCTGGGCACACCCCAGAGCGCCGCCACTTCGGCGCGGTGCTGCGGGTTGGCCAGGTCGCGGTGGGCGCTCAGCAGGTTGGCCAGGCCGCCGACCTCGCGCCCGCCCATGGCGTTGGGCTGGCCGGTGAGGCTGAAGGGGCCGGCGCCGGGTTTTCCGATCTGGCCGGTGGCCAGGTGCAGGTTGATCAGGGTGGCGTTCTTGGCGGTGCCGCTGCTGCTCTGGTTCAGGCCCTGGCAATACAGGCTGAGCGTGGCGGGCGAGGTGGCGAACCACTGGGCGGCGGTATGGAGGTCTTCCTTCTTCAGACCACAGGCCTGGGACACACGTTCGGGCGAGTATTCGCGCACCAGCGACTTGAGCGCATCAAAGCCGGTGGTGTGGGCCGCGATGTACGCGGCATCGAGCCAGCCTTCCCACAACATGATGTGCAGCAGGCCGTGGAACAGCATCACGTCGCTGCCGGGTTGCAGCGGCAGGAACAAATCCGCGAAGCCGGCGGTGTCGGTGCGGCGCGGGTCGGCCACGATCACCTTCATGGCCGGGTTGTTTTTCTTCGCTTCCTCGATGCGGCGGAACAGCACCGGGTGCGCAAAGGCCGCGTTGCTGCCGACGATGAACAGGCAGCTGGCGTGGTTCACATCGTCGTAGCAGGCGGGTGGCGCGTCGGCTCCCAGCGTGAGCTTGTAGCCGGCCACCGCGCTGCTCATGCACAGACGCGAATTGGTGTCGACGTTGTTGGTGCCGATCAGGCCCTTGGCCAGCTTGTTGAAGACGTAGTAGTCCTCGGTGAGCAGCTGGCCGCTGATGTAGAAGCCGACCGCATCAACGCCGTGGTGTTCGATGACGGAGGCGAATCGGTCGGTGGCGAGGTCCAGCGCGGCGTCCCAGCCGAGGGGCTGGGCAGGGCCGCCGCGCTCCAGCCGCCGCAGGGGTTGCAGCAAACGGGTCTGTTGTGCGATCGCTGGCGAGGCGGTGAGGTGCAGGGTCTGGCCCTTGGTGCACAGTTTTCCGAAGTTGGCCGGGTGGTCCGGGTCGCCGCGCACGCCGGTGATCTGGCTGCCCTCGGTTTCGATGATCACGCCGCAGCCGACGCCGCAGTAGGGGCAGGTCGATCGCGTGAGGCGGGGGGCTCCCTCTCCCTCTGGGAGCGGGTTGGAGTGAGGGCCGCTTCCGGAGCGCAGGGGCACGGGGAAAGCCCTCACCCTAGCCCTCTCCCAAAGGGAGAGGGGACAAAACAGCCAGGGGGAGAGGAGACAAGTCGCGTCTCGCCGGGCCAGCGACGGGACGCGTGAGGTCGGTGGCGTGGGTTGAGAGTTCCTGCGCGTCCAGGTGCACCACGCCGTTCTCCACCTTCACCGCAAACCTCGGCGTGCAGCCCTCGTCGGGCGCCTTCGCGCAGCCGCTGTCGAGGCCGATGGTCCAGTTGTGCAGCGGGCAGGCCACGCTGGTGCCGAAGACGATGCCCTGGCTGAGCGGGCCACCCTTGTGCGGGCAGCGGTCGAGCAGGGCGAACACCTCGTCCTGCGCGTTGCGGAACACCGCCACGTCCAGGCCGTGTTCACGTTGCACGCAGCGCGAGCCCAACACGGGAATGTCGTCCACACGGGCGATAGGGATCCATGAATTCATATGGTGCTCCCTTCCATCGCAACCGCCTTGATCGGAATGAACTGGCGCGTGTCCACCGCCGCCTTCTGGTGTTCGAACCACGGATCGGGTTCACCGTCGAGCGCGAACTGCAACTCGGCCCACAGCGCCTTGCGACCCTCGTGGTCGTCGAGGATCTTCTTCTTCACATAGTCCAGACCCACACGGTTCACGTAGTGCACGGTCCGCTCCAGGTACCAGCCCTCCAGGCGGTAAAGCTGCATGAAGGCGCCGGTGTACTCGAGCACTTCCTCTGCCGTCTTGAGCTTGGTGAAAAAGTGCGCCACTTCCGTCTTGATGCCGCCGTTGCCGGCCACATACATCTCCCAACCCGAGTCCACGCCGATGATGCCCACGTCCTTGATGCCGGCCTCGGCGCAGTTGCGCGGGCAGCCCGACACCGCGAACTTCACCTTGTGCGGTGCGTACATGCGCCACATCGCGCGCTCCAGGTCCTTGCCCATCTGCGTGCTGTCCTGCGTGCCCATGCGGCACCACTCGCTGCCCACGCAGGTCTTCACCGTGCGCAAGGCCTTGGCGTAGGCGTGGCCGCTGGGCATGCCGATGTCGTTCCACACCGCCTGCAGGTCTTCTTTCTTCACGCCGAGCAGGTCGATGCGCTGGCCGCCGGTGACCTTCACCGTCGGGATCTTGTACTTGTCCACCGCATCGGCGATGCGGCGCAGTTCGTCCGCCGTGGTCTCGCCGCCCCACATGCGCGGGATCACGCTGTAGGTGCCGTCCTTCTGGATGTTGGCGTGCATGCGCTCGTTGATGAAGCGGCTTTGCGGATCGTCCTTCGCCTCTTTCGGCCAGGTGCTGATCAGGTAGTAGTTGACGGCGGGCCGGCAGGACGCGCAGCCGTTGGGCGTGCGCCAGCCCATGCCGGCGAACACCGCGCCGGTGTTGGTGTACTTGCTTTGCCGGATCGCGTCGCGCACGGCCTGATGACCGTGATCGGTGCAGCCGCACATGGCCTTGAGCTTGGGCGTGGCCGAGTAGTCACCACCGGCGGTGAACATCAGGATCTGTTCCACCAGACCGGTGCACGAACCGCAGCTCGCGCTGGCCTTGGTCTGCTTGCGCACCTCTTCGAGTGTGAACAGGCCCTTGTCCTTGATGGCCTTGCAGATCGCGCCTTTGGTCACGCCGTTGCAACCGCAGACTTCATCGGTGTCGGCCATGGCCGAGGCCTTGCTCTGGCCCTGGTGGCCCACGTCGCCGATGTTGGATTCGCCAAACATCAGCTTGTCGCGGATGTCGGCCACGCTGCGGCCGTCGCGCAGCAGCTTGAAGTACCACGAACCGTCGACCGTGTCGCCGTAGAGGCAGGCGCCCACCAGCTTGTCGTCCTGGATCACCAGCTTCTTGTAGACGCCGCCCGACGGGTCGCTCATCACGATCTCTTCGGTGTTGGCGCCGCCGGTGAAGTTGCCGGCACTGAAGAGGTCGATGCCGGTGACCTTGAGCTTGGTCGAGGTGAGCGAGCCTACGTAGCGGCCGATGCCGAACTCGGCCAGGTGCGTGGCCAGCACCTTGCCCTGCTCGAACAGTGGCGCCACCAGGCCGTAGGCGATGCCGCGGTGTGCCGCGCATTCGCCCACCGCGTAGATGCGCGGGTCGGTCACGGTCTGCAGCGTGTCGCTCACCACGATGCCCTTGTTCACATGCAGGCGCATGCTCTCGGCCAGCGCGGTGTTGGGGCGGATGCCCACGGCCATCACCACCAGATCGGCCGGCACCTCGGTGCCGTCCTTGAAGCGGATCGCCCGGACCCGGCCTTCATCGTTGCCCACCAGTTCCTGCGTCTGCGCACCCATCAAAAACGTCATGCCGCGCTCTTCCAGCGAGGCCTGCAGCAGCTGGCCTGCCACCTCGTCGAGCTGGCGCTCCATGAGCCACGGGCCCACGTGCACCACGCTCACCGCCATGCCGCGTTTCATCAAACCGTTGGCGGCCTCCAGACCCAGCAGACCGCCGCCGATGACGACCGCGTGGCTGTAGCGTGTGGCCGCGTCGATCATGGCCTGCGTGTCGGCGATGTCGCGGTAGGCGAGCACGCCCGCCAGGTCCTTGCCCGGGATGGGCAGCATGAAGGGGTTGGAACCGGTGGCCATGATGAGCCGGTCGTACGGCGCTTCGATCACGCTGCCGTCGGCACCGGTGGCGCGCACCATGCGCTTGACGCGGTCCACTTCGGTCACGGTTTTGCCGGCGTGCAGGGTGATGCCGTTGTCGGTGTACCAGGCCCAGTCGTTGAGCACGATCTCGTCGAGCGTCTGCTCACCGGCGAGCACCGGCGAGAGCAGGATGCGGTTGTAGTTCGGGTGGGGCTCGGCGCCGAAGACGGTGATGTCGTAGAGATCGGGGGCGAGCTTGAGCAGCTCCTCGATCGTGCGCACACCGGCCATGCCGTTGCCGACCATCACCAGTTTCAGTTTTGCTTTCGGGTTGACGCGCATGTCCATGGTGTTCTCCTCAAGCCACTTTTTCAACGTGCGCCTGGCGCGTGTAGAGGAAGTCGATCACCGCCTTTCGGCACTGCTGGTATTTGGGCTCGTCGGCCAGTGCCACGCGGTTGCGCGGGCGCGGCAGGTCCACCGTCAAGATCTCGCCGATGGTGGCGGCCGGACCGTTGGTGAGCATCACGATGCGGTCGCTCAGCAGCACGGCTTCGTCCACGTCGTGCGTGACCATGACCACCGTGCTGTGCGTGCGCGCCACGATGTCGAGCAGCTCGTCTTGCAGCTTGGCGCGGGTGAGCGCGTCAAGCGCGCCAAAGGGTTCGTCCATGAGCAGGACCTTGGGTTCCATCGACAGGGCGCGGGCAATGCCCACGCGCTGCTTCATGCCGCCGGAAATCTCGCCGGGTCGTTTCTGCGCGGCGGGTGTGAGGCCCACCATGGCCAATGCGGCGTCGGTGCGCTCCTTGAGTTGCGCCTTGGTCTCGGTGGCCGAGAACACGCGTTCGACAGCGAGGTAGACGTTCTCGAAACAGGTGAGCCAGGGCAGCAGCGAGTGGTTCTGGAACACCACCGCGCGCTCCGGGCCGGGGCCTGCAATCTCCTTGTCGGCGCACAGCAGCACGCCGTTGGTGGGCACGGTCAAACCGGCAATGAGGTTGAGCAGGGTGGACTTGCCGCAACCCGAGTGACCGATGAGGGTGACGAACTCGCCCTTGGCCACGGTCAGGTTGATGTCGCGCAGCGCGGGGAAGTTGCCCTTCTTCGTCTTGAAGGTCTGCTCGACACCCTGGATCTCGATGTATTTGGAAGCGTCGCTCATGATTTGACTTCCTCAAACGTGAACAAGGTGGCCAGCTTGATGAGGCCGAATTCGAGCACCAGGCCCACGATGCCGATCACGAAGATGGCGATGATGATGCTGGCCACGTTGAGGTTGTTCCACTCGTCCCAGATCCAGAAGCCGATGCCCACGCCACCGGTCAGCATCTCGGCGGCCACGATCACCAGCCACGCCGTTCCCACCGCCAGGCGCACGCCGGTCAAGAGGTAGGGCAGCACGGCGGGGAACAGGATCTTGGTGAAGATCTTCCACTCGCTCAGGTTGAGCACGCGTGCCACGTTCATGTAGTCCTGCGGCACGCGCTGCACGCCTACCGCGGTGTTGATGATCATGGGCCAGATGGAGCAGATGAAGATGGTCCAGATGGCGGCCGGGTTGGCGCCCTTGAAGACCAGCAAGCCGATCGGCAGCCAGGCCAGGGGCGACACCGGGCGCAGCAGGCTGATGAGCGGGTTGAACATGCGGCTCAGGAATTCAAAGCGGCCGATGGCAAAACCCGCCGGAATGCCGACGGCTGCGGCCAGACCGAAGCCGATGGCCACGCGCTGCAGTGACATGAGCACGTTCCAGCCCACACCCTGGTCGTTCGGGCCGACCTGGTAGAACGGATCGGAGAACACCTCCAGCGCCTGCTTCCAGGTTTCCAGCGGTGTGGGAATGCCGCTCTCACCGGTGCCGGCCACCACGGCCCAGACGGTGATGAGGAAGACCAGGCCCAGCACCGGCGGCAGCACGTTGGTCCAGAGAAAGCGCAGGTCCCAGCCGCGCTTGAACTGAACGACCGGCGCGGGCGCCGGCCGGGGAACCGCGGCCACTGTGGTTACGGCGTGCGGCTCGGCCTTGGTGGCGGGAGCCACCTCCAGTGGCGAATGAAAAACGGCGCTGACCATGTTGGTTCTCCGGTGCGGCGGGCCTGATCAGGCCGCCTTGATCTTGAAGCCGTCGGCGTACTTGGCGGGGTCCTTGCCGTCCCACACCACACCGTCCATGAGCTTGGCGCTGCGCATGTCGGACTTGGGCAACGCCGTCTTGGTCGCGGTGGCCGCTTCCTTGTAGATGTCGATGCGGTTGACCTGCTTGGCCACGGCCAGGTAGTCGGGGTGCGACTTGAGCAGGCCCCAGCGCTTGTGCTGGGTGAGGAACCACATGCCGTCGCTGAGGTAGGGGAAGTTCACCAGCCCGTCGTTGAAGAACTTCATGTGGTTGGGGTCGTCCCAGGTCTTGCCCATGCCGTTCTGGTAGCGGCCCAGGATGCGCTGGTTGATCGCGTCCACGCCGGTGTTCACGTACGAGCGTTGGGCGATCGTCTCGGCCATCTTGTTCTTGTTCTGCAGGCCGGCGTCGATCCATTTGCTGGCTTCCAGGATGGCGGCTGTCACGGCGCGCGCGGTGTTCGGGTTTTTCTGCACGAACTCGGCGGTGGTGCCCAGCACCTTCTCGGGGTGGTCTTTCCAGATGTCCTGTGTGGTGTTGGCCGTGATGCCGATGCCGTCGACGATGGCGCGGTGGTTCCAGGGTTCGCCCACGCAGAAGCCGTCCATGTTGCCCACACGCATGTTGGCCACCATCTGCGGCGGCGGCACCACGATGGCGCGCGCGTCCTTGAACGGATCGATGCCGGCGCTGGCCAGCCAGTAGTAGAGCCACATGGCGTGGGTGCCGGTGGGAAAGGTCTGTGCGAAGGTGTACTCGCGCTTCTCCTTGGCCATCACCTTGGCGAGCGACGGGCCGTCCACCGCACCCTGGTCAGCGAGCTTCTTCGACAACGTGATGGCCTGGCCGTTGTTGTTCAGGCTCATCAACACCGCCATGTCCTTCTTCGGACCGGAGGTGCCCAGCTGCAGGCCATAGACCAGGCCGTAGAGCACGTGGGCGAAGTCCAGTTCGCCGTTGACGAGCTTGTCGCGCACACCGGCCCAGCTGGCTTCCTTGGTGGGGACGATCTTCACGCCGTACTTCTTGTCGATGCCGAGTTCGGCGGCCATCACCACACTGGCACAGTCGGTCAGGGGAATGAAGCCGATCCTGACCTCGGTTTTTTCAGGGGCGTCCGAGCCGGCCGCCCACACGCCGCTGTGGCCCAGCGTGGAGAAGAAGGCAGCGCCGCCGATGGCGGTGCTCTTCTTGATGAAATCGCGCCTGGATGCCGCTGCGGTCTCGGTCGCCACATCGGGTTTGCTGTCGACCGGGGTCGGGGCAACGGTGGTGCCGGGGATGTCTGCGTTCATGTCCAACTCCTTGCTGATGAAAAAAACCGGACCCCAAAAGCACAACGGCGCCCATCTCCAAGCCTGCGGATCGCAAACCGGAAATGGACGCCGTTGTCCTGTGTCGGGGGTGACTGTTGGAAGCCGGACCGCCATTGGCCCGTTTTCCTCTGTCCTTCTCAAAGCAGGTTGTGTGCCAGCGTCAACGTCGACGCGCAGTGCGGCGGGTGTTTGCGAAAGTGCTCTGATTTTTAAGGAAAATTCCTGTTGCGTTGAGTTCTGAACCGTGAGGTCAGCTTGTCGCCTTGTTCGTTTTCAGGGCATCAAGCTGGTGCGCAGCGGTCCCTGGCACCGGTATTGGTGCACCGCAGCAGAATGCGGCCTCAGCGCGGGCGTTCGGGCAGCACGTCGGCCATGGCCAGCACCGCCTCGGCCACTTCGATCAGCCGGCGGTTCTGGTTCATGGCCATCTGGCGCATGGTCTTGTGGGCTTCTTCTTCGCTCAGGTGGCGGTGGGCCATCAGCAGGCCTTTGGCGCGCTCGATCAGCTTGCGCTCGTTGAGGCTGGCGCGCACGGTGTCCAGCTCATCGCTCATGGTCTGCAGGCGCCGTGCCTGCGCCTGCACCAGCTCCAGGATGGAGCGTTCCAGGTGCAGGCCGTAGCCCTGGGCGCCCGTGGCGAAAGCCGCGGTGCTCCGGGTCTCGGGCGCGCGAAAGAACGACAACACGTCCGTCTCCGTGGCTGGGGCGGTGTGCAGGGCGTGAAAACTGTTCAACTCCAACTTGGCCGCTTCGATCTTCAGCTCGCAGGTCTGCAGCAAGTCGAGTGCGAGGCGATCCTCCACCGCCTTCATGCGGTCGATGCGCCGGCTGCAGCAGTCGAACCAGGCCTGGCTCACCTGGGCATTGAGGGGCGAGCCGTGGGGCGCCGTGCACAGCACGCGACGCAACCGCTCGAGCTCGGCCAGCATGGCACTGGCCTGGGTGGTGTTCCACAGTTCAACCGCATGGGGGTTCGAGAACTCGGCAAACACCTCCAGACAGCGTTCCTGCGATTCGATCAGGTGCAGCAGGCGCTGCTGCTCTTCGGCCGCGGCACGTCCACCGGCAAACAGGGCAGAGCCGGCCGCCCGCTCCTGGCCGGCGAATTCCTTGCCCTGCATGAAGTTGAACAAGGCCACCAGCAGGCGCGAAATCTCGGGATCGCTGGCGCTGTCCGCGGCTTCGAACACCACCGCCAGCAGGCCGGAGATCAACCGCACATAGGCTTCGGTGGCCTGCTGGGGCGTCCACTCCAGCGCCTGCACGCGCGCGCGCAGCCCGTCCAGCGCATCCAGCCCATGGAGCACGTAGGCGATGCGGCTGAACAGGCGCGCGCCGTTGTCCAGCCGGGCCGATTCCGTGTCCAGCTCGTCAAAGCAGGTGCGCAGCTCGGCTTCGATCTGCCGGGACTCGGCGATCTGGTGGCGGCGCACCTCGCCGAACTGCACCCCCTGTGAGCCGAGAAAGAGATTGGACAGGCCCCGCTCGCGCTGCAGGCTGTGCACCAGGCGCCCGGTCACGTTCACCAGCGCGCTGGTGAGCGCGAGCTGCTGAAGTTCGGCGATTTCGCAGCGTTTGGCCGCCACCAGAAAGTGCAGGCCCGATTTCATGTTCGAGAGGTGGTTGCAAGCATCCCCCGATGATGAGCAACAAACATGCCGCCCGTACACTCGAACCATGCTGATTTTGGGAATCGAGTCGTCTTGCGACGAAACCGGCGTCGCCCTGGTCGACGCCAGCGGCGGTCACACGCCGCGGCTGCTGGGCGATGCCCTGCACAGCCAGATCGAGATGCACCGTGCCTTTGGTGGCGTGGTGCCCGAGCTCGCCAGCCGCGACCACATCCGCCGCGTGCTGCCGCTCACCGACGCCGTGATGGCGCAGGCTCATCTGCCGCTCTCGGCCGTGGACGCAGTCGCCTACACCCGCGGCCCGGGTCTCGCGGGCGCACTGCTGGTGGGTTCGGGCGTGGCCTGCGCGCTGGGCTTTGCGCTGGGCAAGCCGGTGATCGGTGTACACCACCTCGAAGGCCATCTGCTCTCGCCCTTTTTGAGCGCCGACCCGCCCGAGTTTCCGTTTGTGGCCTTGCTCGTGTCGGGTGGGCACAGCCAGTTGATGCGGGTGGACGGGGTGGGTCGCTACACGCTGCTGGGCGAAACCATCGACGACGCGGCCGGCGAGGCCTTCGACAAGTCGGCCAAGCTGCTCGGCCTGGGCTACCCGGGTGGGCCGGCGCTGGCGCGGCTGGCGCTGCAGGGCGATGCCCAGGCCTTCAAGTTCCCGCGTCCGCTGTTGCACAGCGGCGACCTCGACTTTTCCTTTGCCGGCCTCAAAACGGCGGTGTTGACCCAGGTGAAGCGGCTGGCCCACGCCAGCCTGGACGGCCCGGCCACGCTGCACCTGGCCGATCCGCTCACACCGCAGCAAAAGGCCGACGTGGCCGCCAGCGTGCAGGCGGCGATCGTCGAGGTGCTGGTGAAAAAGTCCCTGATGGCGATTCGCCAGACCGGCCTGCGCCGCCTGGTGGTGGCGGGCGGCGTGGGGGCCAACACGCTGCTGCGCGAACAGCTGGGCGCCGCCTGCACCAAGGTGGGTGTGCGCGTGCACTACCCCGAACTGCACCTGTGTACCGACAACGGCGCCATGATCGCACTGGCCGGGGGCATGCGGGTGCAGGCCGGGCTGGCTTCACTCGGCGTGAACGATGGCTACAGCTTCGATGTGAAGCCGCGTTGGCCACTGGCCGATCTGGCCACGGCCGCTTGACGGCTTTTCCGCAAACATTGTTCTCATGAAAAACACGCTTGATTCGTTGATGTCCGTGCGCCGACGCGTGCTTGTTGCCGCCTTGGGCGCGGTCCTCGCTGCTCCGGCGGTGCTGGCCCAGGCGCCAGCGCCCATCCGCATCGCCATGATCGAAGGCCTGTCCGGCCCGCTCGCCAACACGGGTGAGGCCGTGTATCGCAACCTGGTCTGGGCCACCGAGCGGGTGAACGCGCGCGGCGGCGTGAAACTGCCCGGCGGCAACCGCCCGCTGCTGATCGAACGCTTCGACAGCAAGGGCCAGACCGAAGAGGCGCTCTCGGCGCTGCGTTCGGCGGTCGACCGCGACATCACCATCGTCGCGCAGGGCAACTCTTCGGCTGCGGCGAGCGCTCTGATCGAGGCGATCAACAAGCACAACGAGCGCGAGCCGGCGCGCCAGATGCTGTTCCTCAACTACTCGGCGGTGGACCCGGTGCTCACCAACGAGAAGTGCAGCTTCTGGCATTTCCGGTTTGACGCGCACGCCGACATGCGCATGGGCGCGCTCATGAGCGTGCTGCGGGAAGACAAACAACTCAAAAACATTTACCTGATCGGCCAGGACTACAGCTTCGGCCAGGCGGTGCTGCGCGAAGGGCGCAACCAGCTGGCCGCGCTGCGTCCGGACGTGAAGATCGTCGGCGAAGAACTGCACCCCATGGCGCGTGTGAAGGACTTTCTGCCCTACGCCACGAAGATCAAGGCCAGTGGCGCACAGGCTGTGCTGACCGGCAACTGGGGCAACGACCTCACGCTCCTGGTCAAGGCCGCGCGCGAGGTCGGGTTTGACGGCACGTTCTACACCTTCTACGGCAACGCACTGGGCGCACCCGCGGCCATGGGCGAGGCCGGCATCGGCAAGGTGATCGCCGTGGCCGACTGGTTTCCCAACGTGCCCACGCGGGAGTCCGAAGCTTTCTACCAATCGTTCCGCCAGCGTTTCCCCAACCCGGCCGATGACTACGTGCACATGCGCATGCAGCTCATGATCGAGTCGCTCGCGCAAGCCATTGAGCGCGCCGGTGCTGCGGGCCTGGTGAACGCCGCCACCATCGCCGCCCAGCTGGAGAAAGCCGACGTCTCCCTGGCTGGCCAGACCGCCCGCATGCGCGCCGCCGACCACCAGTTCCAGCAGCCGCTGGCGGTGGCCGTGATGGACCGCCAGGGCGCGCCCGGCGCGAAGTTCGACGTCGAAGGCTCGGGTTACGGCTTTCGTGTCATCCGCAACCTGGCCCCCCAACAAGCCGAACAGCCTCACCGCTGCAACATGATCCGACCCTGATGTCTCCACACACGCCCTTCATGCGCCCCGTCGTTGAAAACCTCGAAGCCTCCCGCATCCGCGAGGTGGCCAACGAAGGACTGGGCCGCGACAACGTGCTCAAGTTCTGGTTTGGCGAGAGCGACGAGGTCACACCCGACTTCATCCGCGAAGCCGCCATGGCCTCGCTGCAGTCGGGGGAAACCTTCTACGCGCACAACCTGGGCCTGCCCGAGCTGCGCGAAGCGATTGCCAACTACACCGACGGTCTGCACCCGGGGCGCGGCGCAGCCCACTGGATGGACCGGCTGGCCGTCACCTCCGGCGGCGTGAACGGGCTGATGCTGGCCTCGCAGGCGCTGGTGGAGGCGGGCGACGAGGTGGTGGTGGTCACGCCGGCCTGGCCCAACCTCGTGGCGCAGCCGCTGATCATGGGCGCGAACGTGAAGTGCGTGCCGCTGCGCGTGCTCGGCGCCGGCCCGCGGGCCGGCGCCTGGGCGCTGGACATGGAAGCCTTGCTGTCCGCCATCACGCCAGCCACGCGGATGCTCATCGTCAATGCACCCAACAACCCCACGGGCTGGACCCTGACCCGCGACGAGCAAGCCAGCATCCTGGCGCATTGCCGCCGCACCGGCACCTGGATCCTGGCCGACGAGGTCTACGAGCGGCTGTACTACGCCGGCGACACCGCCAACGGCGCGGCTCCGAGCTTTCTGGACGTGGCCGACCCCGACGACCGTGTCATCGTGGCGCACAGCTTTTCCAAGAGCTTTCTCATGACCGGCTGGCGCCTGGGCTGGCTGGTGCTGCCCGCTGCGCTCACGCCAGCGCTGGGCAAACTGATCGAGTTCAACACCTCGTGCGCGCCGGTGTTCGTGCAGCGTGGGGCCACCGTGGCGCTGCAGCGCGGCTCAGAAGTCACGCCCGCGCTGGTGGCGCACTTGAAGACCTGCCGCGACACCCTGGTGCCGCTGCTGCGCGCCGTGCCTGGTGTGACGCTGGCCGAGCCCTTGGGTGGCATGTACGCCTTTTTCACACTGCAGGGGCATGACGATTGCCTGGACGTGGCCAAACGGCTGGTGCGCGAGGCCGGCATCGGCCTGGCGCCGGGCAGCGCCTTCAGCCCTGAAGCGGCTGGCTGGCTGCGCTGGTGCTTCGCCAGCCGCGACACCCACCGGCTGGAGGAGGGCGTCTCCCGCCTGCGCCGCTGGATCGCCGCCCAGCCCGGTGGCGGCACCTGACGCCTTCTGCCCTATAATCCGCGATTGCCGTTCGAAAGGACAGCATACCCACGCCCGATGCGGCGGCCGGCCCTGGAGCAACTCCTTGTGCCGACTGGCTGCGCCGGGACGCATGTAACCACAAGGAAATTCCATGATTGCCCAATCCATCAAAGCCGAAGTCGTCGCGGCCAACGCACGCGCCGCCAACGACACCGGCAGCCCCGAAGTGCAGGTCGCCATCCTGACCGCACGCATCAACGAACTGACCCCCCACTTCAAGACGCACGCCAAAGACCACCACGGTCGTCGCGGTCTGCTGCGCATGGTGAGCCGCCGCCGCAAGCTGCTGGATTACTTGAAGTCCAAAGACGCCCAGCGTTATGTTGCGCTGATCGCCAAACTGGGTCTGCGCAAGTAATTGAGCCCGGGTTGACACAGAAAACGCCTGAGTTGGTTCGCTGGCTCGGGCGTTTTTTGCTTTTTTGACCCCTTTTTTTTGATTCCGGAGCATTGATCACAGAGCGAAGCTGTGTCATTCCAAGCGGGTTGAGCGCCACCGGCGAAGCACTCAATCCACCTGGAATGGCATCGTGTTCTGGGTTGTGTTTCCGGGTTTTGTGCGGGTTTGCCGCACGCTGTGATTTCCGCCGGGTGGCGGAAAAAATTCCAGGAGATAGACCATGAGCATGTTCAACAAAGTCACCAAGACCTTCCAGTGGGGCCCGCACACGGTCACCATGGAAACCGGCGAAATCGCGCGCCAGGCCACCGGCGCCGTGCTGGTCAACATCGACGACACCGTGGTGCTCGCCACCGTGGTCGCCAAGACCGAAGCCAAGGCCGGCCAGGACTTCTTCCCGCTGACCGTGGACTACACCGAGAAGTCGTACGCCGCCGGCAAGATCCCCGGCAGCTTCTTCAAGCGCGAAGGCCGCCCGAGCGAACTCGAGACGCTGACCTGCCGCCTGATCGACCGCCCGATCCGCCCCCTGTTCCCCGAAGGCTTCTACAACGAAGTCCAGGTGATCGTGCACGTGGTGAGCCTGAACCCTGAAGTGCAGGCCGACATCGCCGCCATGATCGCCACGTCCGCCGCCCTGTCGGTCAGCGGCATCCCGTTCAACGGCCCCATCGGCGCCGCCCGCGTGGGCTACGTCAATGGCCAGTACGTGCTCAACCCCGGTCAGACGCAGCTCAAAGACAGCCAGCTCGACCTCGTGGTCGCCGGCACCGAGTCCGCCGTGTTGATGGTGGAATCCGAAGCCGACCAGCTGTCTGAAGAAATCATGCTGGGCGCTGTGGTGTTCGGCCATGAGCAGGGCAACATCGCGATTGCCGCCATCAACGAGCTGGTGCGTGACGCCGGCAAGCCGGCATGGGACTGGCAGGCACCTGCCAAGGACGAGCCGCTGATCGCCAAGATCGACGGCCTGGCCAAGGCCAAGCTCGAAGCCGCTTACCAGATCCGCAACAAGCAGGCCCGCACCCAGGCCTGCCGCTCGGCCTACGCCGACGTGTTCGCCGCTCTCAAAGCCGAAGGCGTGGCCTTCGACAGCGTGGCCATCGAAGCCCTGCTGTTCGAGATCGAAGCCAAGATCGTGCGTGGCCAGATCCTGGCCGGCGAACCCCGCATCGACGGCCGCGACACGCGCACCGTGCGCGCCATCGAAATCCGCAACGGTGTGCTGCCCCGCACCCACGGCTCGGCCCTGTTCACCCGCGGTGAAACGCAGGCGCTGGTGGTGGCCACGCTGGGCACCGACCGCGACGCACAGCGCATCGACGCGCTGGCCGGCGAGTTCGAAGACCGCTTCATGCTGCACTACAACATGCCTCCCTTCGCCACTGGCGAAGCCGGCCGTTTTGGCACGCCGAAGCGCCGCGAGATCGGCCACGGTCGCCTGGCCAAGCGCGCACTCATCGCCGCGCTGCCGAGCAAGGAAGACTTCCCCTACACCATGCGCGTCGTGTCGGAAATCACCGAGTCCAACGGCTCCTCGTCGATGGCTTCGGTCTGCGGCGGCTGCCTGGCGCTGATGGACGCCGGCGTGCCGATGAAGGCCCACGTGGCCGGTATCGCCATGGGCCTGATCAAGGACGGCAACCGTTTCGCGGTGCTGACCGACATCCTGGGTGACGAAGATCACCTGGGCGACATGGACTTCAAGGTCGCCGGCACCACCAACGGCATCTCGGCGCTGCAGATGGACATCAAGATCCAGGGCATCACCAAGGAAATCATGCAGGTCGCACTGGCACAGGCCAAGGAAGCCCGCATGCACATCCTGGGCAAGATGCAGGAAGCCATGGGCGAAGCCAAGACCGAGGTGTCCAACTTCGCGCCCAAGCTCTTCACCATGAAGATCAATCCCGAGAAGATCCGCGACGTGATCGGCAAGGGCGGCGCCGTCATCCGCGCGCTGACCGAAGAGACCGGCACGCAGATCAACATCGACGAAGACGGCACCATCACCATCGCCTCGACCGACTCGGCCAAGGCCGACGAAGCCAAGCGCCGCATCGAGCAGATCACCGCTGAAGTGGAAGTGGGCAAGGTCTACGAAGGCCCGGTCACCAAGATCCTGGACTTCGGTGCCCTGATCAACCTGCTGCCCGGCAAGGACGGCCTGCTGCACATCAGCCAGATCGCGCACGAGCGCGTCGAGCGCGTCACCGACTATTTGACCGAAGGCCAGATCGTTCGCGTGAAAGTGCTCGAGACCGACGAAAAAGGCCGCGTCAAGCTGTCCATGAAAGCGCTGGCCGATCGCAATGCGGTCGAGCCACAGCAGCAGCCCCAGTCGTGAATCCGGCGGTGATGCAAGCGGTCGAGATCAGCAGCTTTGGTGCACCCGAGGTGCTGCGTATCGGTGAGCGCCCGGTGCCGGTGGCGGCTGCGGGTGAGGTGCTGATCCGTGTCGGCGCGTCGGGCGTGAACCGCCCCGACGTGCTGCAGCGGACCGGAAACTACCCGGTGCCGCCCGGCGCGTCCGACATCCCCGGCCTCGAAGTGGCGGGGGTGATCGCCTCGGGCGACGAGGCGGCCATGGCCGCTGCGGGCCTGAAAGTGGGCGACCGCGTGTGCGCGCTGGTGGCCGGTGGTGGTTATGCCCAGTGGTGCGTGGCGCCTGTGGGCCAGTGCCTGCCGGTGCCCGACGGCATGGACGACATCGCTGCGGCATCCTTGCCCGAGACCTTCTTCACCGTGTGGAGCAACGTGTTCGACCGCGCACGCCTGCAAGCGGGCGAAACCTTGTTGATCCAGGGTGGCACCAGCGGCATCGGCGTGACTGCGATCCAGATGGCCAAGGCCCTGGGCGCACGCGTGATCGCGACCGCGGGCAGCGACGACAAGTGCGCGGCCTGTCTGGCGCTCGGCGCGGACCATGCCATCAACTACAAGACGCAGGACTTCGTGGCTGCCGTGGCCGACCTCACGGGTGGGCAGGGCGTCAACGTTGTGCTCGACATGGTGGCCGGTGCCTACGTGGCGCGAGAGATCGACTGTCTGGCCGAAGACGGCCGGCTGGTCATCATCGCGGTGCAGGGTGGTGTGAAGGCCGAGTTCAACGCCGGCATGGTGCTGCGCAAGCGCCTCACCATCACCGGTTCGACCCTGCGTCCGCGCCCGATCGCATTCAAGGCTGCCATTGCTCAAGCACTGCGCGAACGCGTCTGGCCACTGCTGGCGCAGGGCAAGATCAAGCCCGTGATCCACCAGGTGTTCCCCGCCAGCGAAGCCGCGGCTGCGCACACGCTCATGGAATCCAACCGCCACATCGGCAAGCTCGTCCTGACTTGGGCATGACGGCCTCTTTGACATGAAACCACTGATCGCAGGCAACTGGAAAATGAACGGCTCGCTGGCTGCCAACGAGGCGTTGGTGAAGGCCATGCTCGACGGCCTCGGCGGTCAAGCGCCGGGTGCCGACATGGCCTTGTGCGTGCCCGCACCTTACCTCGGCCAGCTGCAGTCGCTGCTGACCGGCAGCGCGATCAGCTGGGGTGCGCAGGACGTGTCGAGCCACGAGCAGGGTGCATACACCGGTGAAGTGTCGGCCACCATGCTCAAGGACTTTGCCTGCCGCTATGCCATCGTGGGCCATTCCGAGCGGCGCCAGTACCACAGCGAGACCGACCTGCAGGTGGCCGACAAAGCCAAGGTGGCATTGGCCCATGGCATCACGCCCATCGTCTGTGTGGGTGAAACCCTGGCCGAGCGCGAGGCGGGGCAGACCGAGGCGGTGGTCAAGCGCCAACTGGCAGCGGTCATCCACGCGGTGGCGCATTGCACCAGCGAGATCGTGGTGGCCTATGAGCCCGTGTGGGCCATCGGCACCGGCAAGACCGCGTCGCCCGAACAGGCGCAGCAAGTGCATGCGGTGTTGCGCGCCCAGTTGGCCGCCGCCACGCAGCACCCTGAACGTGTGCACATCCTCTATGGCGGCAGCATGAACGCGGCGAATGCCGCGAGCCTGCTGGCCCAGCCCGATATCGACGGCGGCCTCATCGGAGGTGCGTCGCTCAAGGCGGCCGACTTCCTTCATATCGTCGCCTCGGCCCATTGACCTTTTTCGTGCCTTTCAAAGCACATCGACAACCGAGATTCCGGAGTAAAAAATGAACGTTGTGTTGACCATCCTGCTGGCCGTGCAGATCCTTTCGGCCCTGACCATGATCGGCCTGATCCTCATGCAGCACGGAAAGGGTGCCGATGCGGGCGCTGCTTTCGGCGGCGGTGGCGCAGGCTCGGCGAGCTTGTTTGGCGCCTCGGGTGGCGCGAACTTCATGTCACGATCCACCGCGGTGCTTGCGGCGGTCTTCCTGACCTGCACCTTGGGTCTGGCCTATTTCGGCAACCTGCGCGCAGTGGCGCCCAGCACGGGCAGCGTGCTTGAAGGCGTGGTGACACCCGCACAACCAGCTGATGCATCGCAGCAGATTCCCGGTGCGCTTCCAGCAACCGGCACGGCACCTGCCGCGGTCACGCCAGCGCCGACCGGACCGGCGCAAATCCCGGCCAAATGACCGGAAAGGCATGGACGTACAACGTCCATGTCTGAGCATCTTCCATTGGTGTTGAAAAAGCCCCGCTGCCTCTCAAAAGAGGGGTGGTTTCAGGGTAAACTCCAATGCTTGTCAGCAAGGCTCACACAGACCTCGTGAGCCAGCAACGCAGACCAGCCGACGTGGTGAAATTGGTAGACACGCTATCTTGAGGGGGTAGTGGCGAAAGCTGTGCGAGTTCGAGTCTCGCCGTCGGCACCAATCTTTGGACAACACGGCCCCATGCCGTGTCAGTGGAACAGACCAAGATGAGTCTCGAACAATACCTGCCTGTGCTCCTGTTCATCTTGGTGGGTATTGCCATCGGGATCATCCCGCAGGTGCTGGGCTACATCCTTGGCCCCAATCTTCCGGACGCAGAAAAGAACTCCCCGTACGAATGCGGCTTCGAGGCTTTTGAAGACGCCCGCATGAAGTTCGATGTGCGCTACTACCTGGTGGCCATCCTGTTCATCCTGTTCGACCTCGAAATCGCTTTTCTCATCCCCTGGGCCGTCGCCTTTTCCGACATCGGCATGACCGGCTTCCTCGCGGGTGTCGTGTTCCTCGCCATCCTCACCGTGGGTTTTGCCTACGAGTGGAAGAAGG
>Ga0210244_101073_pt1 | contig 23718 bp, 18 predicted proteins | sample ChrtobMetaP3_0mM_FD_155473 | JGI IMG/M metagenome (GOLD analysis project Ga0210244, IMG submission 155473) | Chrysochromulina tobin associated microbial communities from unialgal haptophyte culture, Seattle, Washington, United States - P3_0mM | ecosystem: Host-associated > Algae > Haptophytes >...
TCATGGCGTGGGGTAGTGAGCGCAGGACGCGGCGTCCTTGATGTGCACATGCATCGCGCGCGGCGTCGTCGAGCAAGGTCGACTTCCTCGCAAGACCAAGCATGAGTATGGTTGTCGCCACCTTGTGGACTCAAGTGCACCGTCGACGACGCAATGCAAGTGCATATCGATGTGAGGCAGCTTCCTGCGGCCGCTGCTACACGCGTAGATGCATCTAGCATGAACGCAACGTCTGTGTATAGCTGCTCAGCGTATGAGATCCACGTGAGGCTCGCAAGTTCAACTGGAGCCTCGCAAGACCGAGCGTGAGCACAGTCGATGCGGCCTGCGATCTGCGTGATGCACTAGTGATGCACAGGAAAGGAATGGTGGAGCTAGGGGACGCACTTGAGGCTTGCTAAGGGAGAAGAGGGATCAGTGCACCTCCTGTGCCAGCGCCGACCTCTCTCAGAGCTCTGTACACTTGTATACACTTGCATTGCATCGACGGTGTGCACTTTTGAATCCAAGAGGTGGCGAATTCTCATGCTTGGTCTTGCGAGGAAGCTGAACTTGCTAGCCTCGGGTGGATCTGTGACGCTGAGCTACACACAGACGCAGCGCTCGTGCTAGACGCATCTACGCGTGTATAGCAGCGGCCGCAAGAAGCTGCCTTATCGATGTGCACTTGCATTGCGTCGTCGACTTTGCAGATGGCGTGGCAGATGGGTCGCATCAACCGTGCTCATGCTCGGTGTAAGCTGACCTTGCGAGCCTCGGGTGGATCTGAGACGCTGAGCAGCGATGTACAGACGCAGCACTTGTGCTAGACGCATCTACACGTGTAGCAGCAGCCGCAAGAAAAGCTGCCTCATCGATCTGAACTTGCACTGTGTCGTCGACCTTGCAGATGGGTCGCATCAACCGTGCTCATGTTCGGTGTTGCGAGGAAGCTGACCTTGCGAGAGCCTCGGGTGGATCTGTGACGCTGAGCAGCTATTCGAAGCAGCTATATACACAGACGCAGCACTCATGGTCTCATGCTAGACGCATCTACGCATGATCGCATGTATAGCAGAAGCCGCATGAAGCTGCCTCATCGATCTGCACTTGCATTGCGTAGTCAACCTTGCAGATGGGTTGCATCAACCGTGCTCAAGTGCTCATGCTCGGTGTTGCGAGGAAGCTGACCTTGCGAGAGCCTCGGGTGGATCTGAGACGCTGAGCAGCGATGCACAGACGCAGCGCTCGTGCTAGACGCATCTACGCGTGTAGCAGCAGCCACAGGAAGCTGCCTGATCGATCCGCACATGCATTGCGTCGTCGACAGTGAACTTAAGTCCACAAGACGGCGACAACAATGCTTGGTCAAGCAAGGAAGCTGACCTTGCGAGCCTCGCGTGGATCTGTCACGCTGAGGGTCGGGTATAGATCTAGGGTGGATCTCCTCACCTTGAGCTCCCAAAGGTTGTGCATTCGAAGGGAGAGCACACCCACCGACGCACGAGATCACACACAATCGCACACAACCACACGCGCACCTAGGCACCCGCCGCCGAGACCCACAGGCCAGTGGCTCCAGTTTGCTGTGAACCAAATTGGAAGGGCTGTTTGCGGGCTTCCTTTTGATAATCCTGAGCGGATTATTGCGGATCTGGGGCCTACGTTCCGAGATCTGTCGATTGGTACCCTTAGATTGTGTGGATTATTTGACTGCCTTGCTGCTGCCTAGTTCCGTACATGTAGTTGATCGTAATCAAAAATCAATTTCATGCCACGGGAACGCGCCCCCCCCGTCGGTCCGCGACTAGTGGTGCCTACCCATTGAAAGCCAATGCTTAAAGCATTGTCTTAAAGGATAAATCGAAGGATAAAGCCGCTCCGCTCCGACGACCGCTCCGCGGCAGCCGGTCGCCGTCGGCTGCTCGGCTTAATGCTCGGCTCATGCGCTCATCCGGCTTCCGGGTCCCACCGCGCGACCGTCCGGCCTCGCGTCCGCGCAGACCGGGCTAACGGAGTAACGGAAAGTCGTTGAGTCGGGGCACGAGGCCTCCGGAGGCCAAGCCGAGACTCGAAAGGTCCAAAAAGGTCCGGTTAGGCGGTTTAAGTCCGGTTAGCGGTACCAAGCTCCAAGGGAGCGGTACACTACGCTTAGCATGTAAACCCAAGGTGTAAACCGTGAAGCCTGAAGGCCCACCATAAAGGTGTAGCCTCAATGTGAGGGGTTGATGAGGGGAGGGAGCTCTTAACGCTCTTAAGCTACGCAACGCCATGGTTATACATGTAATGTTCACAGCCAAGGTTCACGTTCACACTATTCCGAAATCGAACGGCTCCTTCGTAGTCTATGTGAACTGTCTCTCTCCAGCCACTGCGGGTCCTTCCAATCACGTGCAATGTACACCACACTGCAAAAGAATAAAGAAACGGCGAGCGCAGAGTGGAACGGCGTGTTCGGCGAGGCGCTCTCCAGCCCCGGCACGCGCCGGCGCAACAAGAAGCTATTGAGCAGAACGCCGAATGGAGAACACATGACCAATGCAGCCGCTGCTTGGCTCTCGCGGCACCAGAACAAGGCACAAGGAAAGCTCGAGCGTAAGGTTGCATCGCGGCTCGCAACGCGACAGCCCAAGGCCGCGGACGCTGGGCCGAGCAGCATTGTTCCCATCACACTGCGCAGCTGGCCTGGACGGATGCCGTCACAGGCCACGCGCGGCCGGGAGCCGCAGGTGGTCGTCTTTGACATGGACGTGCTCGCGGAGCGGTACCGTGAGTCATTGTGGGGCACAGAGCTCATGACGAGCGCACGCCCTGGCCTCCTGGCGGCAGCCGCGCGACTGCGTGAACGCTTCCTGCTCTGTGTGCTGTGCCGCTCGCCGGTGCCTGAGGCGATCGAGCTGGTGCGCGCACTGTACGACAAGGGTCTGGGCTTCGACTACGCGTACGCCCTGCCGCCCTCGAGCGGGCGCGCGCACGCCACGCCCGTGCTCGACGTTGAGGCGATGCGGCTGCTGCGCGAGGAGATAGGCATGACGGTGGCCTCGATGGGCAGGCGAATGCTCGCAGTAATCTCGCTCGAGCTCGAGGACGCGGAGATCGAGGCGAGGCTGCCGCGCCCGATGCAAATGCCCGCGTGGCTCGGCGGCGCGGCACGGCACGGCACGGCGCGGCACGACACGGCTCGTGCATACGAGGCCACCGCCGCCGCCGCCGCCGCCGCCTCTTCGTCTTTGTCCTTGTCCTCTCGCGGAGGCAGACGCAAAAGCGGGATCGAGGTGCTGGTCAGCGCCGCGAGCCCGCGGCCGCATGTGCGCCTGCTGTTGCCCGGCGTAACCACCTTGCTGGTGCCGCACAGCCGGCTGCAGCCAGAGAACGCAACCATCGGCATGGCTCTCATAGCTGAGCTACTGTTCCAGGTGCATCGAGTCGCGCCGCATGATTGGGTTGCTGCACACGCCACCCGCGATCCCGCCGCGGCCATCGGCGCGGGCGGCTGGGCCAGCGGCCTGCACCCCGGCCTCCACCCGGCGTCGCTCGTGGTCCCAGAGGCAGGCGCTCCTCTGCCTGACTTGGCAGGGCTCGCGAGGCTGGTGGTGCCGGCGGCAGAGCTCGCGCGTGTGGGCCTCGCGCCCAGCATGCAGCCGGCGCGGGCGGGGTTGCAACCCCTCTCCGGCCGGATGGGCTTCGGGCTGGCCAACAGCGATGGTGACATGGCCACCGGCGGCGAGGAGTGCGACGCGGAGGGGGCTGACTGTGGCGCGGCCGAGGGCGTGGTGACAGGAAGCTGCGGCGGCGGCAAACCGTCGACCGCCTCGTCGTCCACCAGCTTGAGCGACAGTGAGGGGGACGAGCACGCGGGTGCGGATGCGGATGAGTACGACGACGCCATCCACGAGGATGCAGACGAGGTCGAGGACGAGAAGGACGCGAGGCGCAGCACGGCACAGGCACTCGCTTCCAGTGCGCTCAGCACGGCGCCCAACGCACGCCTCCTCGTGCTCTGCGTTGCGCGCCTCCGCGCCGCCGGTGCGGGCATCCATTCTCTTCGGTCGGTCGCCGGCTCGCGCGGGAGCGGTGCTGCACCGCAGACGCCGCCGCGCCCGGGCCTGCACGCTCCCGAACTCTTCGAACACCCGGGCAACAGAGTTCGAAAGAGTTCGAAAGAGATCTTCGAACACCCGGGCACCAGAGCTCGAGAGAGTTCAAAAGAGTTGCCAGGCGCGACATGTGCGACTGCTGCACCCTCTGCTTCGTCGACGGGGCACGCCGTAGGGAGCCCCGTCCGCCTGTCGCCGCTTGGCCGGCCGATCTCCCGCGGCGCCGGTGCGGGGACCGGCACCGCGGCCTTCGAGGTCTTGCGGCCTCCCTCGCCGAGCGAATGCTGCGACCTGTCGGTGGCACCCTTTGAGCGGTGGGCCACCGAGGACGCGCCCACTCCACCGTGTATCCCGTCGGCGCCAAAGATCCCGTGGGTCGACTGCGGCCGTGAGAAGCGTCGACGCAAGAAACGCAACAAAGAGAAGCGTTAGCCAAGACTGTAGCAGCCAAGACTGAGGCAGAGGCTGCCAAGAGGCCGGCGCCGCGCGGCCGGCCTGGTCCACAGGCCGTCGTCAGGCCGTCGAGGCTGGGCGGTGGGCGCGCCACGCGCGGACCCGCGTCGTCGTCACCTCGTTTAACGTTATAACGTTAGATCCCTGTCGGTCGTCGTCGGTCGTGTTTCGCCATATCGACCGACCACGTAGCCCCCCCCCCCCCCCCCCCCCCCCCCCCCCGCCCGCGCCTGGCTCGGGCCGGCGTGCGGCGCGGAACCGCCCCGCCCCACTTTTAAATCTCGTGATTATTCAGATGTGAGATTCTTACCTAACCAGTAACCTTGAAGGTTATTAATGCATTATGATTTCGTGCGGTGTCGACGCAAGTCGACGCCACGATGACGGGCTCGGGGGTGCGGGCCCGAGAGGCGAGACCAAGGCGAGGGTCCCCAGGGTACCTCAGAGTAGCCCGGACGCGGGGTCCGCCGGGACCCGTGCCCACAGCCTATCTTCCGCTGGCGCTCGTCATCCGAGCCGCGATGCAGGACAAGCCGATGGTCAGGCCGTCAACATCGAGCGACTTGAATGGCACGACTACCGGTTCGGTGCCCACGGGCATCGATCCCAGCTCTTGGGGCACGCTGGCTTCGGCCCAGTCGTGCAGCAGCCTGAGGCACAGGGCGACATGAGCGCACGCAGCGTCACTCGCGGAGGCCAGCAAGGGTGCGTTTGAACGGGACGCTGCCGCGTACGGTTCGGGCAGCGGCAGTGGCGCATGCGTTGCATCTGTGTGGAGCTCTGCAGTGAAATCGAGTTCGGCGTCGTATGGCAGTGGACCCAGCTGCGCATCGCATGTTAGCAGCTTGAGCAGGAAGCCGCGCAGCTGCTCGCGCAGCGCGTCGAGATCGACTGCGCGGCCGTCGTACCGCACGTCGAAGCGAAAGCGTTCGAATACGACACGCCCTGAACGGACTGCGATGACGAGCCGATCCGCCTCACCACGCTCAATGAGCTGCCGAGCGCCCTGCACGATCAGCGCGATGTACTCGTTCAGCTCAACGTGCCGTGAGCGGAAGACGGTTACGTCGAGATGGCGGCGGCGCTCGAAGGCCTCGCGTGGGTACACGCGGCGTGCCCAGAGCACGAGATGTACTGCGCAGGACAAAAAGCAGCAGAGCTCGTCGACGACGGCCGCCGACATGTCCACTATTCGGCCGACGCCATCTCGAGGCTGTGAATTCACAAGGAAGTCGACAAAAAGGGAGAAGGCTTGACAACATATATCTTGAACGCACACAAGATAGTTTGCGATCAGGGCTTCAGTGGAGAAGGCCATTCTTCTTGTTCGCCTTCTTGCCGGCGGCCTCCGCGTCAAACTTGTTTCGCTTTGATCCTTCCCTTCTCATCCGCTGGCCCTGCTTCTTCTGCTTCGCCTCCTCCTTCTCCTTTTTGGACAGCTGTTTCTTCTCGCCGCCGTCCGCCCCCTGCTCGCGTATCTCTTCGGCCTCTTTGCGTCGCTGCTCGCGATATTGCCGATCGGCCTCGGCCTCCGCCTTGAGCTTGATTCGCATTTGCCGCTCCTCTTCTTCCGCTAAGCCCATCTTCTTCACCTTCGAGTCGATATCGTCAACGCCATCGTCGTCAGAGTCGTCGGAGTCGTAGTCGGAGTCGTCGTCATCATCGTCCGGCTCAGGCTCGGGCGGTGGCGGCTCCTGGATGGCGTACCGCCGGATGGTCATCCCGTGCTCGTTGATCCCCATGTAGCAATCGACGTAGCGCGGGTCGAGCACGAGCAGGTCCGTGTAAGCGCTCTCGCACCAGCCGAGAATCTTCTCCAGCATCCACCCTTTGGCGGCGCCGCGCGCGGCTAGCTCGGCGCGCCAGCGCTTGCACACGTGTTCCGCGGCCACATTGCACACGTGCGCCGGAATCTCTGCGGAGACCTCGACCCGAATGGGTGCCTTCTCCGCCCCGTCGTACGGCGCGAGAGTTTCGATCCACAGCCACACTGTTATCTCTTCGACGTCGTAGACCTCGGCGCTCGCAGGCTTCTGTACGGTGCGTGAGACAGCGATGGGCAGCGGCGCCTGCGGGCCATCTTTGGCCTTCTTCATCTTCACTGCGTCGCCCCACCGCGTCTTGACCGCGACGACCTCGGCTTGCAGCGCCTTCTTTGTCTCGTCTGACACCATGGGCGCAGCGGGTGGTCGCGACGGCGGCGTCGCCTCTTCAGAAGGAGGAGGAGGAGGAGGAGGAGGCTGCGGCGTGGTCGCGACGAACATTTTTTGCGGCGCTCGCCGAGAGCACGACCGTGCCGCCGGAGTTGATCTTCAGCCCGCCGCCGACCGCTGCTGCTCCTGTGAATCACACAACGCGCGCGCTTCGTTTTCAAAAATCACGGTACAAGCGCTCCCGCTGCTGAGAGACAATTTAGTAGGTATGTCAGTGCCACACGCGCAGGCGACCCCACCTCAGTGCCACGGAGGGTCTTTGACTGTTCTCAGTCGCTCCCATCGTCATCAGATGGCCGTGCCGCCTCCTGACGAGCCCGCCGTCAACGCTCCGCGCGCCTCGATCAACTTCCGGTTCATGACTTCGACCGTCTGCGAGAGGTTCTTGTGCTTGAACTGCGCCGCACTCTGCACATTCGCGGCCTGTTGTTCAATGAGAGCCATCTTGCGGTCGAGGAAGGCTGACGCTTGCTTCAGCGACTTCTCGATGTAGTAGCCCGTGCCCACGTCGACCAGCACCGTATCAAGCGGCGCCGTCTCGCCTGGCACGTAGAGTGAGGTCGTAAGCGGCACGAGCATCGGCGTTCCCTCTGGAGTCTTACTCAGCTTCTCGAGCGCATTCTTCGAGTTGGTGAGCTTGTTCCGGGAAATCTGCAGCTGCTGGAGGGCGCCCTGGAGCCCTTGGAGCTCCTGTGAGGGGCAGGCCGTGCAGGCGATTATAGGTTGGTCTGGCTGCTCAGGCGGGTGCTGCGTTCATGGTGGCTGTAAGCCGCACCTCCTCGATTGACTGCTTCAGCTGAGTGAGCTGCTCGAGGCTGAGCGCAAACAGGCTCATGCCGTTATCGCCCATCGCCTCGGCCCGCGCTGGAGCTCGCGCTGGTTCTCTTTCGCGCTGGTTCTCTTTCGCGCTGGTTGTCGCAGAGGCAGGGCAGGCCGAGTGTGAAAAGGCTGTGAACGACCTTCCAATCGGTAGGTAGACCCTTTCGCAAATTTCGTTAATATTCAAGTTTACAACTTGATAAAACGTCTATGGGCATTCGGGTTCGGGTATGCGGAATTCAATTCCCGCGATTTCGGCGATTCGGATTGCCCAGAAGTTAGGTACCCCAACGCGATCAAGATCGAAGATGCTTCAAGTCCGGACCGACGCGCTGGGTCCGCGACAAGGAGGAGAACCCAGCGCCGGAATAGAGAGGGGGTCAACAGTCATTCTCGACGGCTGCGAAGACGTTCCCGTCAGCACCCTCACGTGCGCGCTTGAGCCCTACGGGCGCAAGCATGCCTGTGTCGTCGAACCGCTTGGCGGCAGCTGCGGGCTGGAAGGGGGGGACGGCCTTGGTGGCCTTTGCGTGAGCGGGCTCCGCGCGAAAATCCTTGGTGAAGATATCGGTCGGTGTCTCGGAGCGCTCCTCGCAAGCGCCTGCCGAGGCAACGCTCTCGACCGGGGCGAACAACCGCTCGTCTGCGATCTCGACGGTGATTGCGCACGGCGAGTCGCGGCTGTCGTCAGGCTCCATCGGGTTGCCGTTGGCGGCGAGCGCGCGCGCGTCGGCAAGTCCCTGGAGCACGTCCTCGGCCTCGCCCAGGGTGCTGAGCAGCGTGGCCGTCGAGTCCGCACGATCCAGGGGTACAGGCGCCGCCGCGGGGGGCAAGGATGCGCACGTGCCCAGAAGCGGCAGACCGGGGAAGAGGTCGGTAAATTCGACGAGCTGGACGGGGCCCTCGGTGCCCGGCTCGATGGGCTGCGGGATCATCTTGGCCGCGTCGGGGAAGCACACATGGTAGTACTCGACCAGCTCGTTGGCGCAGTGCTGGAGGCTGTCCTCACAAGTGGCGCACGCGTCGGCCATCGCAGGCAGGAAGTAGTCGCAAGCGACGCTCTCGTTGGAGAACTTCCACGCGGCCAACATGGAGCCGCCGAGGATCTCGGCCTGCGTGTACCGCTTAAGCGAGTACCCTGCGAGCGCCAGCGGGGCCGGGCCCAATGGTCAGCGAAGAAGGCAGCGCGGTGGAATCACAGCCGGCGCTGGGTGCTCTCCCCTCATTCTGGAGGCAAGCGCGCGGTGGGGAGTGCTGGGCGGAGCGCTGGGCGCTGACGCGGGCGGCGCGGCACGCACCATAGACGGACAGGTCGATGAAGAACGTAATGCGCTCGTCAATCGCCAGGTCGAAGGGCGCGTCGGGCAAGCACGTTTTCAGGGGCTCGATGAGCGCGTGGGGCAGGATGACGTGCAGCTTCCACTCTAGCGCCTCGAGGATCACCATCTCCTGATGCATGAACTGCTCCACGCTGACCGCATGGTTGTGCACGATCGCGAGCTCCGAGAGGGGCGGCAGCTTGCGGTCAAAAAACTTGGCCGCGATGAGAAGACATGTTGAGGCTATCATCTGCATCTGTCGCTTGCTGATGGGGCCCTTGCGCAGCGCGATGTGGATGTAACGATCGAAATAGTTGCACGCGATGCCGCCCGTCTGCACCTGCAGTCCGAAATCATCGGCAAGCTGTGCACGATCGAGCGTGGGAAAGCTCACGTGAGCGAGGCGACTGGAGAAGGCGGGGGGGGTTCAGATCCACAGGGTGGAGTTTCGGAGGGCTTAGCGAGCGACATGAGGGCGACCGAACAGCCGACGGGTTTCGTAGGGAGGGTTAAGGATAAGGGCCTTGCGATTGCGGACAACCGCTGCGGCTCACCTCGTTGATGTACTTGACCACTTTCTCGCGATAGGTCTCTGAGAAGTTGGGGCATTCCCTAGCAGGAATCAAGTATTGCCTACCCTGCTCGATGAGCGCCCTCAACCTCTCGCGTGCCCGCTCGGTATCCAGTTCCGGCCTGCTCAATCTCCTGCGTGCCTTCACCATGCCGCAGCGAAGACGCTGTTCCCCGATGCGGTTCGCACGAAATATGTTCGTGGCGCGATAAATCTGTCATCAACCGCATTCACGTTCACGCTTCATAAACAGTCCGGCCACGTGGAAGAACGGTGCCACATAGTTGGGGGCACAGGCAGACCGAATGAGGGAAGGCGGCAGTCGTTGCAGTCGGTGCCTTGAGCGCGGCACGAGAAGTCGAGAACCGCCGCCCGGCCGTCGTCGCAGAGATTGGGTTCGAGTAGTTACCACGCACTGTAAGTGTACGTGCACGTGTCGGTACCGAAGTCGGTATCCTTTAAAGGGAGTGACTGTGAATGAACTCCACAATTCGAGATTTGTTCGTGCACCGCTTCCACACACAATCGACGAGCGTGTTTTTGCGATGCCCCTCGGCCTCCTTGCGCTGCCGCTGGCGTTCGTCCTGCACGGAATCCGTCCTCGGCACGAGTGCGGCATTTGCACCGTCGCAGCTCGGCACGCGCCTGCTCGAGCAGATGCTGCTGCGCCGACGCTGCGCGAGCAAATGATGGCCTACCTGAAGAGTGTGCAGGAGCGTGGCATCGAGCTGACGCCGGACCAAAAAGCGATGATTCGCGAGTTTCAGGAGGATGAGGAGCTGCTTGAACAGACGGGGCGCGTCGATTTCATGAAGGGTGCCCAGGTCCTCACGCCGGATGAGTTCACGGCACGACAAAAGACCGCTCCGCTGCCATCAGTGATGAGCGCGCCAGTGTCAATGTCTGCCATCCCCGCGCCGACGCCGATGGCTGCATCTGCAGCCATTGGCGGCTTTGATGGTTGGGCATCGACGGTAGGGCAAACGTATTCGATGCCGCCACCGGATGCAGTCGATGCTACCAAGGCGCGTCTGTGGCTGATGCAGCGTAGCGAGCGAGAGACGGCGATTCGCCTCTTGGCTCAGAGTGCGCTGAGGAATGGGCTGACCGACGTCGACTCCAGAGAGCTGCGCCGCGTGCTCGCCTCGCTCATCGTGACGCTCACATCATGAGGCTTTGGAGTCTGCTTGCATGCACGCTGCAGGGCCCGCACCAGGCCGCACCAGGCCGCGCACGGTGGTCACGTGGCCGGTCCGGTCCGCGGGCGTATGTCGCCTTTAAGCCGACTGCTCTGTGGCTACATGTCCGACCGCTCTGTGGCTACATGCCCGACTGCTCAGACGCGAGACGGTCATTTTTTTGTCTTCGACGAGTTTCGCGCGGTTAACGCGCGAGTGTCGCGAGGTCTCGAGGCATGATTAGACCCGCGGGCTGTTTTGGAGGAGCAGTTTTGGAGCGGGCGGAACAACGACACGCGGCTCGGGTGCACAGCGAGCGTCGGACTCTGACCGTCAGCCGGACGGCTCCGGGTGGTTTCTCGCCCGTGCGCCGGTAAAACTAAAAGTTTAAGTATATACGCAATACGACGGCTGTGAATTCGGACACGGCCCAGAGTGTCTGGTGTCGGTCGTCCAACGAAGTCGAAGACCGAACCGGTGAAAGGGAAACTCTACGCGAACCGGCGGCCGCGAGAGCGCGGAGACCGGAGAGGCGACCGCAAGGAAAACGCCCCCGGCGCTGCAGGGGGGGCGTGGCCGGCTTGCAACCCGAATGGTTGGCGCTGCTGCCTTGGCAGAGGATAGTCTTAGAGGTCCTCCATCCGAAGCACGCCAACCTTATCGGGCAGTGCCATCGCATCATCGGCGCTCACAGTCGATGCGGCCGCGCGCTTGGCCTGGGCCGCACGCTTCTTGGCGCTCTTGCCTTCCACTGCTGCTGCTGCCTTCTTGCCAGGGCCCTGCCGGCGCTTGCTCGATGCCCCGTCTTCCTCGTCGTCGTCGTTGACGCCGTCCAAGTCCTCATCGTCCTCGCCGTTCCCCGGCGGCCCAAGATCTTGGTCGTCGTCGTCGTCGTCGTCGTCGTCCACCTTGACACCAGATCCTTGAGCCTCGGCCTCCGCTCGCCGCTGCGCCTCGAGCCTCTGCTGCTCCTCCCGCTCGCTCTTGAACCACTTCGAGTACGGGCTCGTGCCTGCCGCCTTCTCGTCCGCAAGGAAGCCGTTGGACGCTTTCTCGTCCGACGGAGCGAATTCGACGGCGTCGCGTCGCGTGGCGACGAATCGCGCTTGCGCCTCGACTTGCGCGAGCAGCCGCTTACAGCGCTTCTGCAGCGCGACAATCTTGGAGGCCTTGGCCATCGCGCGCAGCTGGAGTACCGTCGGAGCCGCAAGCTCGGGGAAGGCTATCGAGTGTGAAATCGAGCCCAGATGCTCCGCCAGAAGGTAGAGTGCCTCCTGCACGAGACCCTCCTGGAAGATACGCTTCGTCGAGTCCGCGCCCGACACCTTGACGAGCACGGACCAGTCAACGGGCCGCTCGGTGCGCGCATTCTTTGGCGTCTTGTTGAGCTCCGCGAAGCGCAGCGCCTCGAGCAGCAGCGGCGCCACGGGCACCTGCAGGCACGCACGCACGGGGCGGCCGACGGCAACGGCAGGGGAGACGACGCATCAGATTGTACGGAGAGGCGATCGTGGGTCGGGAGGCCTCACTTGGCGGCCGGCACGGCGCGCACGCCAGGCACCGGCGGGCAGGCGGGCGGGCTGACGCTGCCGCGAGCAGTCGGATGCGGTGTGCCGCGTAGTTAAGTAGAGGCGCGCGGTGTTGAGCCACGCGCCTCTGTGGAGTCATACGCGACGCCGGTGGTTAAGGCCGGTGCTGGGCAAGCCAGCGCGTGCTGTGGGCCGTGGAAGTTAGAGGACCACTCATGGGGTTGAGACTCCTCAGGCATTGGGCCGTGCGTGGGGAAGAAGAGGCGGGGAGGAGCCAGGCACGCAGGGAGTCGAAGGGAGGCGCGTTGGGCCGACGCACGTAGATGCCAAGCTCGGCACAGAGCTGGTTGAGGATGCGGCAGCACTGGAAACGTAGTGGCGCGTAGCGGATCGAGGGCAGTAGCCGCGCCGTGCCGAGCGTCACCTGCACCAGCGGGTAGACGAGCTGGCGCAGCGGCGTGCTGCTCGAGCGGGCATGTGCGCACAGTACCTGCGCCCACACGCGCAGGCAGTTGACATACTGCCAGTTGTAGACCTGGCGCGTCGCCTCGGGCGTCGCCTTCTGGATGGCGTTACGCAGATGGATGGCAAGCTGCCGGATGTACACGAAGGCGTGCCGGTAGGCCGCCTGCGCGTCCACTGCGCACATGTCGACCACGCAAGAGGAGAGCAGCACGAGGTGCTGCAGCGTGACGCGGTTTGTTCTGCTCGAGGCCTGTGCATACGCGAGGTAGAGGCCCTTGAGGCAGTGCTCGACAAATGGATAAGGCAGACTGCACGCGAGTTGCCGGATGATGGCGAACCCGAGCAGCGTGTTCTGCTGCGCGCCGCCCGCCTCGCCCGGCGGCGCCGCCCACACGCGCAGCGTCGCCTTGAGCAGCTTGGGGCAAAGCTTGGGCAAGCAAAAGTAGAACGGAAGCAGGCGATGCATCTGCTGCAGCGTGACTGCGATCATGGAGGCCTCGCTCAACTGCCCAGCAAACTGCAACAGGTGCGTCAGATATGACTTAACGAGCGGCTGGTGCTTCCTCCAGTGCGCCCAAGCATCAGGCCGATCGAGCCCTGCCTTGGTCTTCGCGCCCGCCGCCACGGCGGCCGCGCCGCCTGCCACGTGCCGCCGCAGGACTTCATCCATGGACGAGAGGCAGAACTGCATCAGCTGATTGAAGACGCCGCCGCTCGTGTATGTGAACACGTCGTCGCGCTGCGCGTCGCTCGCGTCGCCGAAGCGCACCGCCGCACGGAAGGCGCTCACTGCCTCCTTGAGAGTCCTCGTGTCTTGCTTCGACTGCAGCGTCTGCTGCCACGTCTTGACCATCGCACTCGTCACCTCGATGAGCTTGATCGGTTTGGGCGCGGGGGGCGCCTTCGCCTTCGAATGGTCGACCACCACCTCCTCGTCCTCCTCGTCCTCCTCGTCGTCCATGTCATCGTCCTCGTCTTCCTCGTCGTCCTCGTCCTGCTCCTGGCCCTCATTGTCCTCGTCGTCCTCGTCCTCGTCGTCCTCATTTTGCGGCGCCGCCTTACCCGCATCCTTAGTGGGCCTCTTCGCCGCCGCCTTCGCACCGGTCGGCTTCGGCTTCTCGTCCTCGTCGTCCTCGTCGTCCTCGTCGTCCTCATCCTCATCCTCATCCTCCTCGCCCTCAAAGGCGAGCAGATTCTGATCAGTCTCCTTGAGGAATTTGTAAAAGTCCGGGTCTGACTTCTCGAGCGCCGCCAGATCGGCCGCGTGCTGCGCCGCCTTGCTACGCTTGCCATTGGCGGCTGGCGATGACGCCGGCGCCTCCTCAACCTCCTCCTTGTCGTCGTCCTCCTCATCGTCGTCCTCGCCCTCGAGCTCCTCCATGGTCTGCTCGAAGCCACCATCCATGAACTCGTCAACGTTCATGCGGCCCGTGTAGCTCGAGCCGCGCAGCGGCTTGGTGCCGCTGCCTCTAGCGCCTTCGGCTTCTGAGCGGAGCAGCACAGACCCACCCTTGGGCCGCTCATTTTCAGCCGCACGCTTCATGCTCTTCTCAAGCTTTGAGCGTTTGATGCGCTTGACCTGCCGCTCTTTGAAGATTCGCTTGCCGAGCTTCGCCTTCGCTTTCTGCTTGGTGGTGACTTTGGGCGCTCGAGGAACGCTGTCGCCTGGCATGACCGGAGTGGCGACGTCGTGCTTTCCTTTTCGTCGGTCGTCCACGCGACGAGCCGCCATACTGGGCACTTTCACGAATCAAGTCTTTGTGAACACTAATTGCGTAGGATTTTCGGAAGCTTCTGCAATGGCGGCGGCCTTGTTTCACGAATGTTTCACGACGCTTTTCTCCGCTATCGTGCCTAATCGCTTGCGAAATGTGGGCGCCAAGGGCGCGCAGCCTCGACGTCCCCTCGAACCTGGTCTTGGCTCGACAGCGAACCTGGCTTTGGCTGTTCGTGCTCGCTCCCTTAAGAGAGATTTGTAACTGAACGAGCTACCCTACCAATTGGCGGGACCCCCTGAATTGCGGTGGGAGAATTTATCTATTCCTCGCCTCAAATGGTTTTAACGACGATTGCTTTGGGGACGGCGACGGGCTGTGCCACCCCATCCAAGTGCAGCGCAAATCAGCGACGGGAACGATTCGGACGAGCGCATCAAGCCAAATCGCTTCACAGCACCAAAAGCGGACACTCGCGGGCACTGCTTCCTTGGATGTGAGGCGCCCTTGGCAATGCCTACGAGCTCGAGGTCGAAGTGCACCGTGTCGTCCTTGAGCGCCGAGAAGCGTGAGCTATGCGGCAGCATCACACGTCTCTTGCTGCCGACCTTCATGTTGGTGACCAATGAACAGCTGCCGCTCAACGTCTTGCACATCGGTCATGCCGTCGGTGCAGCCCATGACAATGGTTTCCGTGGGGCTGCTGGCCTTCGGTTGTCTCCACCTCCCGAGGAGAGCATCTTCGCTGTAGACCGCTACGCAGACACGCGCAGACCGTGTGTACCATTGAAACCTGATTTCGGCGCCAGCCGTGCCGCCGAGAGTAGCAGCTTCGGTGGATGAGAGCGAGACCGTCAGCGGAAAAGAGAAGCATGTGAGGAAGATGATGATGCAGCCAAGGGAAAATAACCCACGAGCTGAGCGAACTTGAGGCAGACCAAGACCGCCAACGGGATGACGAAGACTACAATCGTGAGGATACATGGGGCTGCCTCCCGAAGGGCCGAACGCCTCCTCCGTGTGTTGCCATCCCGCGATTTGTGTATCTGCTCCGACATGGGGTCGTGAAACCTCGAGCGCGCGCGCCCGCGTTTCGTCTTCACACCCATCAGGGTGCAGGTCGAGGTCCACGGACCAACTTTCAGGACGGGCGTGTCGGTTGCATGCACTTCAGTTCAAACAAACTTGTGCCGACCAACGTCCTTTTTCGTCGACGTTGACAGTCTCCAGCAAGCGACTTGTGGAGTCGCCAGTGAGTCGCGCAGACGCACGACGCACGTTGCACAACACGTGCCATCAGCTTGAAATAGGCATGCCAATTGCTGCCGCAGATTTCTTCTCCGATGATGCGGAGCACCCTGCGGCATATCAATCGGCGGATCAAGTCCCCGCACCGGGAAATGCGGCGATTCGCTCCTACTTGACCGCGAGACTGACGCCAGTTCTAGTGAAGGCGCTGATAAAGATGGATGAAGAAAATCCATCTCGGCCACTGCAGTGGCTCGCCTCCTATCTCGAAGAATACACTGATATTTAGTTCACGAGTACACTGAGGGCACTGATCAGTCGCCCATAATCGCCCATAAGTACCGTACGTACTTGTATAAGATCACAGGCCCCGCACCTGCTCCTGCACATCGCATCGGCGAACGAGTACATTTCCGGCGCGACATAGGAATTTCCTGCGCATTTCCCATCGGCTCCGGTTGATGAGGATATGAATCGAAGAAGATTAAAAATCTAAAATAAAATGCACAAAGGAAATGCACATCGTTGTACGTTGAAGGGATACATGTATCGCGCACAATCGCATTAGAAATCATCCCGCGTCGCAAAGGCGGTCACAAATACATCTACTTCCGTTCCATGTTCATCGAGTCATCGAGATAGCATATCGAGGTAGGAATGTCGCTATTCCTTCGCCCCGGCGGCGAGGCTAGCCCGGAGCGCCTCTTCGGCTTTGGCGCGCATCTGCTGATAGCGGAGCTCCTCCTTGAGATCCTCTATCTCCTTTTCAGCTCGCTCCGCCGCCTTGCGCCCCTCCTTGGCACGTACCTGCGTGTCGAGGTCTCGCAGCCACTCGCGCCGCTTGCGCTCGGCAAGGTTGATCTCGGTGGGCGACATGCCCTGGTGCATCGAGGTGAGCGACTGCATGAACGGCTTGCTTGGTGACGCTAAGGCCTCGCCGCCGCCGCCGAGCACAGCGCCGGTCGCCTCCCTGTCGCCCGGATAGGCGGCCATGTTGATCTGCAAATTGCGCACACGCTCCCGAGTCTCCGTCAGCTCGCGCTCGAGCGCTGGCGGCACCTCGGCGTAACCACAGTAAGGCACGGGTGCGGGCGGCAGGAGCGCGGGCTGCGGCTGCTGGAAGGCACTTTGGAAGTGCGGTCGGCCGTGCGTCGCGGGCAGTGGCTGCGCGACGTATGAGGTCGACGGCGGGGCCGCGTACGTAGCGGCCGGCGGGACCTCGTACATAGCGGCCGGCGGGGCCGCGTACATAGAGACCGGCGGCGCGTACGAGGGTGGCGGCGGCGGCGGCGCGGCGGAGAGCATCGAGTACACCGACTCTCCCGCAAGGAGCGAGGGCGGCGCTTGCGTCCCGAAGCCAGCTTGGCGGTGCTGCCGACGCAGCGGCGAGGTGAGCCCGGTCGGGTACGTTGGCGGTGCCGATGGCGGCACTGCGTACGACTGCGCCGATGGCGGCACTGCGTACGACTGCACGCCCATGGGCGCGCCCGGCGTGAAGACAGACGAGACGAAGCCGTCGAGAGAATTGTTGTGAGGGGCGAGGGACTCGCCAAGGCGCCGCAGCTGATCGGCCGTCAGCGTGACGCGCAGCTCCGGGGAGGTCTGCCCACCTGTCGAAGCCGTAAGTAAAGCCTCCAAGTGAGGCGCGGCCGCCACCGGCAGCGGACGAGGACGACCCATCATGCTGCTGCTGCCAGAAGTGGATGGCGGCGGCGGCGGCGAGCGCAGCCTACCACGCCGGCTCGACGCGCCGACTGTGGCGGTCACGGCTGGTGGCGCCGCTGACGGCACACTCGCAGATCCCGACATGCCCACCATTGGATCGTACTGCCCGGGCTGCTCGAGGGCGTGCAGCTGTGCGATGAAATCAAAGGCTCGTTGCTTCCGCTCGGTGCTCAGCTCGCTATACATGCGTAGAAGCGGCCCGAGCTTGTCCTCCTTGGAAGCGATGGGTTCCGAGGAGAAGTGTACGGGTGGAGCAATTTGTACCTTCTTAACAACTTGTCGCTTCTCTCGAAGCGATGCAGCTTCTGCCACCAACATGTGCTCGGCCGGCAAGGGTTGGTTTTTGTTCCGTTTCAGAGAAGAGTTATGTCATTCAAGTCAAGTCAAGTCAATTGTCTGTTGCATCAATGGCATTTGGAGAGCTACCTCGACTGCGCGCGCACCAGACCGCGGACGCTTCTGGGCGCTCGCCCGCTCGCGGACGTCACGCTCGCCCGCACCCGCGCCCCACATCTTGGCTACCACACATGCGACATGGCACATGGCACACGTCCGGATCGGAAGGACGTGAACGTTCGCACGCGAATCACATGGGGGAGAGCAGGGGCACGTCCACTAACGTCCACCGACCACGTGTCGCCTCACGGCGGCCCGCACTGCCCGCATCCCTTTCCGTTCTTCGACTTCGCGCGCTACTTTCTATCATCTCACTAACATGTTCTCACCTTGTACCCGGCGAGTGGCCGGGCGGCGGGCGTCGCGGCCGGCGAGCCCGGGCTCTTCCGCACTCCGCAGGCTCTTGATACTTGAAGAAACGGAGAAGCTGGGGGTTCAGTCGGCGGCCGTAAACGGCTCACAATTCAAAAGTTCAAAACAGGCCGCGGCGAAAACGGAGCATCAGCATCGTACACAGGCGATCCCGAACATCCCGTGACACCCGTCCCGGACGGACAGCCCGATCCCATGCAACACACGTTCGGTTCGTCGATCGGTTCGTCGTGAGCACGATGGGTCAACTCACAACCGTGTGATCTGTGAACTTCTGTGAACACGACAGTGATGTTACTAGCGTGAATCCACTTCGCGACCGTGTCGTCGGCGACCCGTCACCCGTGCCCGATACCGCCGCCACAATGGCTCTTCTCTCCGTATCTCGATGCATTCGATTTCTACCTTCGTTGGTCGATGCATATCTACCGGATGCATCTGGCGATTACAAGGGCGATTACCAGATGCGAGATGACGGGTAAGTGCGTGATGGGGATCCTACGGGGATCCGGGTGGGGGGGGCGCTCACGTCCAACCGCAAGCTCGCATGCCCCAGTTCCCCGCGCGCTTATCGTCCCGCAAGGCATTCTCACGCTCGTGTTTTTGCTCGAGCCTCGTCACGCACCACCGACGGTCGCGCATCGGATGAAGTCCACAACGCGGCTGGGATAGACAAGGCCACGAGCGCGGCGCAGGTGTGCAGGAAGGCGGTCGAATAAAAAGGTAGCCCCAATATTCCGAAGCGCTGCGTGCCCAGCGCAAAGAGCCATGCGTACAGTGACGGCGCAATCACCTTGATGATGGCGTTCAGCGTGTTCCGCTCGGCGGCCAGCTGCCCCTGCGGTATGCCGAGCTCTTCGCCCAAGTTGGTGATGCGCGCACTCGTGGCCTGGCTCTTGCCCGCGCCTAGCGCCATGGGCACCACGCCGCTGAAGGCGATCGCGTTCGAGGTGGCGTGGCCGAGCACCACAGACGCCACTGCGGAGGACATGGTGCTTGCGACGGTGTGGCCGCGTGCGCCGAATCGCCGAATGCTAGGCCCGGTAAGAAGCGTGCCACCCATGGTTGCCAAACCCGCGATGGCTGCAAAGTTTCCGCATTGAGAAGCCCCCCAGCCACGCAGCTCACGTGCGAGCACTTGCCATAGATCGCCCATTCCATTCGTTAGGCTCTGGAGCAGCACGACAGCGTTGAGCTTAGCGGAGAGGGCGCCGCGCCCGAAGAGTCGCGTGAACGCGAGCGGCGACGTGCCCTTCCACGCGAAGGGCCGGCGCCTCTCTTTCGCGAGTGTCTCACGCAAGCCGAGCGAGACGCTCGCAATCACACAGCATCCAAGCGTGCATGAGGCGGCGTAGGCAAGCCGGATGTCGCGTGCAGCGAGCGCGCCGCCGACGAAGCTCGAGATTGCGTACCCCAGGCCCATGCCGGCCTGTACGCGCGAGCCCAGAATGGCCAAGCGTGTAGAGTTGCGCCCGAAGACGTCCGCCATGGACGCCTGGTACGCGAGCCAGTACATTGGGACGGCGAGCGTCGTGATTAACCGCGCGCCGACGAGCACGTTCAGCGACGGATGCACGACGACGAAGGAGCGCGCAAGGACGGTCACAAGCGGCGCGCCGAGCAATATGGGCTTGCGCCCGATGGCATCAGCTAGCTTTCCGAACGAGGCCGACAGCAGCACCTCTGCGAAGGCCGAGGCGGAGCCGATGCGGCCTAGCAGCAGAGCCACATTCGCCGGCGAGAGGCCGGCGTCGCTCATAGCCGATGGAAGAGCAGTGCCAATGCAGCCAAAGCATGCCGATTGCAAGCCGGCGATGAGCATGAGTAGCGCAGCCGGAGGCTCGTCTTCCATCGCCGCTGCTTCATCATCCAGGGGCAGTGCGGCAGCAGCTGTTAGCATCAGCGACCGATGCCTGTGTGCGGTCGGGAGCTGGCTGCGTTGGTTTAGGCTCACCGGGCCAGGATGACAGCGTGCCGTGCACGCCGCGGTGGCGACAAGGAGCGTCAGAAACGCCATCGATAAGGCGAATCTTTTTGAGAAATCCTACCGGTACCGCGGGGGCAGATCGCGAGACCCAAACAGCATGACGGATCGCTGACCCTAACAGCATTTCATATGCTTATTCACGTGCCCGCCCACAAGGATCCTTGTGAATATTCCTTCTTCGTCGACCGAATGGTGGACGACGAGATCCCGAAATTGCCGATCTATGCGTTTATAGGTTTGGTATTCATCGGCGCACCTCTCATGCCGGTGCAGAAAGGTGGTGGCCTATTCGGAAAGATCGTCCACTCTATTTATCTACGTGTTGGCGCAGGTGGCCTTTTGGCGTTACCGTTTGGTACGTTGACCTTGGAGAAAAGCTTGTATGACACCTACTGCGCGTTCCATGGCCAGTCTATCTACGAGGAGGGCATTACCGACAAGCACGGAGGGTTCCCGTCGGGAGGCGCTGCCCTGCCATCGTTCTCAGTCTTGAAGACACGCGCCCCAGAAGACAGAGCTTCGTTCCGCCTTGAGGCTCTTGACCGCGTGTGGTGCATACTTCGAGGGTATGGTTCATGAGCAAGCGCTACTCTCCTCTGGTGAGTCCAGCGGAGTGGTACAGCTGTTTTTGTGTCGCGTGTGCGCTACCAAGCCGACTACGACCGTCCTGAGACACCACACGCCGCCACGGTGGGGCTCGGCCAAGCCGGACCAGTGCCCACTGAGTCACTCAGTGCGAGTGCCCAGCATGACCGTTCACCGTAAAGCGAAATCGCTTTAGAAGTCCGATATTCGGCCGTGTGGAGATATTTTGTCTCTGTCTCACCGGTCCGCCTAGAAAAGTTTGTCTTTTGTCTCACCGTTCCGTCGACCTAAGTCCTAACGAGTCGGGCAGCGACGCCGGCGCACCGGATGACCGGGGTCCGCGCGCGCGGTGGGCGCGACCACCGCGCGCCGGTGCGTATAGGCCGCGAAGGCGCGACCTGATCCGACATCGGGATGACCGACCGGATGTGCTCGAATGCTCGAACCGTGCGATGCGCACACGCTTCCTCACGATTGACACATCATCCGCGTCGGGCGGCGCCGGCGGCTATCCGCTATCGCCTATCGGAGGGGTTACGCCCGGACGGCCGGAGCGCGGAGGGGATGCGCGGCGCGTTTGGCGTAGCCCCGCGGTAACGCGTAACCACCCATGCGATATGGCCCGGATGCGATTCGCCGATGCGCGATCTGGCGAACAATACCCGAATTCGTGTGCGCCCGCGGCCGCGCGGGCGTGTTGAAGGGTCAAGGGTGTTGATCGGGCTGAAATTTGAGCCCTCGCGCGAACGCGAAGAAACAACAAACATGCAACCATACCCGCCGCCGGGCAACAAAATCGGCCACCGCCGACCGAGCCGCTGGACGGCGGTCCGCACCGTCCGCTCACGAGACAGGCGAGTCAGGCGAGTCACGTGCGACAGCGCGGGCAACACGCGCCACATGTCCCACACGATCGCGACCGGCCGGCCCAGATAACCTTTGGAACAGAGAAGTCGGCGCACACTGCTCAAGCACGAGACATACCTGTATCTGAAGGGAGCTGGGAGGCGCGTCTCCAACCAGTAGACAGGGGTCACGCCCGCCCATCTCGGAGCGATCTCGGAAAGCGCGTCTCCAACCTGTAGACAGGGGTCACGCCCGCGGCGCGAAGTCCGGCGCGAAGTCGCAAGTAAGTGAAGAGAGAGAAGCACACGCCATCGTCTACGCTCGCGCGGTCCGAGCGGCGCGAGGCGCGACCAATGCCACGCTTGCCACCGCGATCAGCACCAGCGAAAGGAGCAATCGGCCCATCATGGGTGGCGCGGTTGGCTTGGCGCCGTCGCGGGCGTATTCGGGCGCAGGCATGCCCAGGATCGCACACGTGCGCCGCACGAAGGCCACATCGGGCGTCGGCTTACGTCGCTCTGACTGGAGGTACGCACCCACGTGCTTGAAGGCACGCATGCGCTGGTAATGCGCGAGCACGCGCGGCGAGATGGGCGCAAGGATGCTCTCCAGGTTGGCTGTGCACTCGTCCGCTGCATAGCACAGCGTCTCAAGCAGCACCACGTCCGCGTACGTGAGGCCGCCTGCGCAGAGGTACTCGCCCGAATGCGTCTTGAGCAGCGCCTCGAGATGGCCCGCGAGCTTGGGCAGAGTGGCCGTTTCAAACTTGGCGAGCGCGGCCGTGGGGTCGGCCTGGAAGCGCGCCGTGATGAGCTGCATGCGCGCGTCGAGCACGCCGTTGACCATCATGTCTGCGCGCGCCTCATCCGCTGCCGTCGTGCCGCGCAGCTGCTTCTTGCCCGCGACGTATCGCAGGATTGCCTGCGTCTGCACGAGCTCGAGTCCGTCGATCTCGAGCAGCGGCACCTGCCCGAAGGCGAGCTTGCCGCTGGCCTTGAGAGCTGCAAAGGCGTCCGAATCGAGCACATTCACCTCATCAAACGGGATGAGGCAGAACTCGAGAAGGAAGCGAATCACGTCACCCAAGCCGCGACCATTCCAGTACGTGAGGCACGCGCGCTTTTGCGACTTGGCCCAACCCGGGCACGAAGGCGAGAGGAGCCAAGCCTCCTCCGCGGCGGTCGATGATCGGCCGAGCAAAGCGTTTCGGTGCGGAAATCGAGCGAAGCGCTCGATGGTCTCAAAGTGCTCGTGAGGGAAACCTTTGAGCTTCGCGAAGTAGTCCCGGACCTCGTGCCCAGCTGGCAGCGAGCTGCATAGGCGCGCGGCCAGGTCCACGTGAAGCTTGCTGTCCTGCAAGTTCTCAGCGTGCGAGAGCGCCAGCGCGACAAAGAAGCGCTCCACAGGCAGCAGCTCATCGAAGCCCTCACTGGCGAGCGATCGGGCGAGATCGCACGCGAGCTCGTCGTGCGCGAAGGCCTGGGCGGTACCGCGGAAGGCGACTCGCGTGAATTGATCGAGGAGGAGGATGCGTGCGAGCTTGCCGCGCGACGTCGTCCATTCAAGGCCCAGAGGCCCAGCCGGCAAGGGGCCCTGACCGGCAGCGCGAGCGATGAGCTCTTTCGACGAGTGCTGCACGAGGTCGAAGAGCAGATCTTGCCCCATAAACCAGCGCTTCCAGCCATTCTGCAGATATACGACCGTGTTCTTGTCACCGTCAGCAGCAGCACCGAACCAAAAGATTAGGACGTCATCAGGCGAAGTTGTGGGGTCCAGCGACATGCTGCGAGTGATTGCAGACTCGATCGACGCACGAGTAGCTGTTGAGTCGGCCGCGGCTTCGGTCGTCGCGCTGACGTGCGGGTCCGTGTGCCTTTGCGCCGCGAGTGTTCCGGCAGCCCCCGCGTTTTATTGGACCAGACCGCCTGGAGTACAGTCTGTGAAACGCTAGACGCGGGCCATCCACCCAAGAAACGTTTACGCGAACTCACGAGTGCGGCTCATGCCCTAACCGTGCCCGTGTAGCATGGGAGAGCGCATGACGACGCACGCTGACACTCGTACAGTACGCTGCATACGAGCCATACAGCTTGACAACCTTGGTGGGCAGCGCGGGCCAGAGCTCGTCGACCGCCGCCAGAGAGCGACCATGCCGTCCGGGCCGCTCGGCGCTCGCATGCAGAGAGCGCCGAATGACGACGCAGTGTCCGGAGCTCGCAGA
>Ga0210244_101085_pt1 | contig 23588 bp, 11 predicted proteins | sample ChrtobMetaP3_0mM_FD_155473 | JGI IMG/M metagenome (GOLD analysis project Ga0210244, IMG submission 155473) | Chrysochromulina tobin associated microbial communities from unialgal haptophyte culture, Seattle, Washington, United States - P3_0mM | ecosystem: Host-associated > Algae > Haptophytes >...
GCCGGCGGTAAATGTTTCTAGGGTGGAATGCGCGCGTTTAGCGGTTCACAGACCGTAATCCAGGCAACCTGGTTGTTCCACCGAAGGATTAAAGCGGGTCCCCAGCCCTCGCCCCCTGGGCCCATATTCAGACGCGAAAATTCCACACACGCGAGTTCAACAAAAATTCAGGATCCGAGCCCCTTTTGGATCGCTCTTCGCCACGCGGCGATATGAAGCGGTCGATGGATGTTAGAAAAAAGTTTTGGTAAAGGTGGTTCACATTCACAGCTCCAACTCGCGCCAAGACACCGACGCCGACAGCGCGCGCATTGCGACAGCGCGCCATGGCAGACGCCGCAGCCTCGGGCTCCTACTCGGGCGGGCCGAACTATGCGGAGCAGACGGACAAGCTGGTCAACTTCCTGCAGGACTACGAGGAGGACGACTCCGACGGCGAGCGCGTGCACAAGTACCGGAAGATGCTGCAGCAGGTGGCAAACCGGCGCTCGCGGGTCGTGTATGTCGACCTCGACGACGTGCACGCCGCGCTCGGCGACGAGTTCTGCGAGCAGATGAAGAGCAACGCGAAGCGCTACCAGCGCCTGCTCGCAGACGCCATTGACCGCGTGATGCCCGAGCCGACCGTCGACACGCACGCCGACGAGGACGTTGCTGACATCCTGCTGCGCTCGCGCCTGCAGCGCGCGAGCACAGGCGATGCCGAGGCGAACGACCCTCTTCAGCAGGTGCCGTCTGCGCTCAAGCGGCGGTACGAAGTCATGCTCATACCGCGCGTCAAGGAGAATTCGGTGCCGCTGCGCAAGGTGCGCGCGAACGCCATCGGCAACCTGCTCACCGTCAAGGGCATCGTGACGCGCGTGGCGGAGGTGAAGCCATCGATCGCGGTGGCGACGTACACGTGCGCCAAGGGCGGCTTCGAGGTGTACCAGGAGGTGCAGGGCCGCTCCTTCATGCCGCTCTTCACGTGCCCGGCGCAGAACTGTTGCCAAAACGGGCGGCTGCAGCTGCAGACGCGCGGGTGCAAGTTCGTGCGCTTCCAGGAGGTGAAGATCCAGGAGGAGGCGGACGAGGTGCCCGTGGGGCACGTGCCGCGCCAGCTCACGATTCACCTGTACGGCGAGCTCACGCGCAGCTGCTCCGCCGGCGACGTCGTCACAGTCTCGGGCATCTTCCTGCCCATGCCGTACACTGGCTTCCGCGGCATGAAGGCCGGGCTGATCACCGACACGTACCTCGAGGCGCAGCACGTTGAGAAGCACAAGAAGTCGTACACGGACCACACGCCGAGCGAGGAGATGCGCCAGAAGGTCCTCGAGGCCACCCGGGGCGAGGACCTGTACCATAAGATGGCGCAGTCCATCGCGCCCGAGATCTTTGGGCACGAGGACGTCAAGAAGGCGTTGCTGCTGCTGCTTGTGGGTGGTGGACTGCGCGAGATGGAGGACGGGATGAAGATCCGTGGCGACATCAACGTGTGCCTAATGGGCGACCCCGGAGTCGCCAAGTCGCAGCTCCTCAAGCACATCGCCACCATTGCGCCGCGCGCGGTGTACACGACCGGTAAGGGATCTTCGGGGGTCGGTCTCACCGCTGCTGTGACGCGCGACACGGCGACAGGCGAGCTCGTGCTTGAGGGCGGGGCTCTCGTGCTCGCCGACATGGGGATCTGCTGCATCGACGAGTTCGACAAGATGGAAGAGAGCGACCGGACCGCCATCCACGAGGTGATGGAGCAGCAGACCGTCTCGATTGCCAAGGCCGGGATCACTACCACGCTCAACGCTCGCACCTCGGTGCTCGCGGCCGCCAACCCGGTCTTCTCCAAGTATAACCCGCACCGCACGCCCGAGGAGAACATCAACCTGCCTGCCGCGCTCCTCTCCCGCTTCGACCTGCTCTGGCTCCTTCTCGACAAGCCGGACCGCGAGCACGACCAGCGACTCGCCGAGCACGTGGCGTATGTCCACCGGTACACGACTAGGGCCCCTCTGATTGCGTCGACTAGGGCCCCTTCTGATTGCGCCTGACTTGCGCCTGCGTTGCGTCCGAGCGCAGGTACGAGGAGCACCCGCCCCTTGAGTTCGAGACGTTCGACGCGCCCTTCATGCGCGCGATGATCAGCCACGCGCGCCAGTTTGAGCCCCGAGTGCCCAAAGAGGTCTCCGCGTACATTGTGGACGAGTACATTCGAATGCGTCAGGAGAGCCTGATCCACGGCGCCACGTTCGGCTTCACCTCGGCCCGCACGCTGCTCGCCATCCTGCGTCTCTCGCAGGCGCTCGCGCGCCTACGGTGCGCGCATGAGGTCTCCCGTGAAGACATCGTCGAGGCACGCCGCCTCATGTCACTTTCGAAGGCGTCTGTTCTCGACACGAAGAATGAGGATGATGAGCTCCGAAAGCGCGACGACCCGATCTCGACTGTGTACCACATCATCCGGGAGCACTCGCAGAAGACGGGCCTTCCGGCGGTGCACGTGGCGGACATCCTGCCCAAGGTGCTCTCGCGCGGCCGCACTCGCGAGGACCTCGACCACTGCATTGACGAGTACGAGAAGCTCGACGTGTGGTTCGTCGACTCGGCGCGCACGATCATCCGCTTCATCGCCGCCGACGATGAGTGAAGCGCGCGCCCACTGCAATGGCGACGCGGCGAGCGAAGTGGATTGCGATTGGGGGGTCGTCGAGGGGAGGAGCGGTGGTGCGCGACGACGAGCGACGAGCGCTGCAGGCGGTAACGAATGGAGTGTGCATGCGGCCATGCGGAGCGATTGGTCCAGACTGATTTGCGCCAGTGTGGGGGCGTGCGAAACGATCGAGATGGTATTGGTTCTTGCGGGATCGCGGTATCTACGGTCTACCCGGACTAAATACCGGTCGAACGCTCACGGCGCCGTCGAGCGCGGTCGTACGGTAAATGTCGAATCGGTACAGAACTACAGATATCGGAAACCAGCGTTCTTTGTCACGTTCTGACACTGCTGAGTGCTGTCGAAGTGTAGGCACTCGGATCGCGGTAACGCAAAGCAAGGACAGCAAGTTTTGTGTGTACATACGAGACGTAAATACCTAATACAACAGAAGCGCCGAGCCCACGTGCTCCTCGGCGATGAACTGTGCACCGGCACGCCTTAGAATAGAATAACGAGACCGATAGAAACGCCATAAGCGTGCGGCGCCGGCTCGCCTTGGACGCGGCCGCGCGGCGGCCGCTTCCCCCCCAAGAGACTGGCGCATCACCGCACGGTCAGACGACGCCGTTGGTCGAAGGCGCGTCGGCGCCCAGCTCGGCAGCCTTTCGCTTCTGGCCCACAGCGGGCGGCGCAACGGCGGGGCCGTCGGCCGCCGGCCCGAGCTGCGGCTTGGGCAGCCAGCTGAAGTCGAAGAGGAGAGGGCCGCGCTTGATGGGCACCGGCTCGTTGCGCCGCCACGCCGCATCCGGGTCCATGCCCTCCTCGAGCAGGTGGTCAGGGCAAACACGTCCGCTGGTGAGCATGTGCGAAAGGGCGGACGACGACAGCGCCGGCCGCGCCCGCACCGAGCGCCCGTCGCTCGCCTCGCTGCCGACGGCGCCTCCATCGGCCCATGTGACCCGCGGAAGGCTGCTGCTGCCGCCGAGGCCGCCGCTGCCGCCGCTGCCGCTACCTGCTCCTCGGCCGCCGCTGGGGGGGGCGTTGATGACGGGTCGGACGCCGCCCTGGGCGGCGGCGGGCGACGGCAATGCGTCGCCTGCGGCGCCTGCAGCGGCGCTCACCCCGTTACTGGTGCTGCTGCTGCTGCCGCCGCCGCCGCTGCTGCTGCTACCGCTGCCGCCGCTGCTGCTGCTGCTGCCGCTGCCGCCGCTGGGCTCGGCCACGACGGTATGATAGCAGGGGCGAGAATAGCGCGGACCGCCGAGCCCGCGCCCGCGGTCGATGAGGACGCGGCCGCCCCGCCCGATGCGCAGACGTGCCACCACCGTCAGCGGCTGCCCGCGCCGCACTGGTGGCTCGCAGGCGTGGCTTTGGAAGACGTACGATGCGGCAAAGTCTCTGCTCGCCGCCGCGGGCGCGGCGGCCGGCGCCGGAGTAGCGCCCAAGTTGCTGCTGCTGCTGCTGCTGCTGGCGGCTGCCGCCGCCTTTGCGGCCGCCTCGGCGGCGGCACCAAGCGAGAGGCCGCCGAAGAGGCCGACGCCCCCCCAACCGCGCACGTTGCTCCCGGTGGGCGAGTCGTAGTCGCCGCCGTAAGGGTCGTCGAGCACCGCCGCGGCGCCCGCGGCATCCGAGTACGGTACCGGCGCATCCTCCGCCTCGTCGGGCGGCGGCACGTCGCGCAGGTGGCGCGGCAGGAAGGCGGCGAGCTCGTCGCGCTTGCGCGTGTCGACGGTGAGGACCATCTGGTTGAAGGCCTCTTCTTCCGAGTCGATGTCCTCGTAGCTCGGCATCACCTCGTTCGCGTCCGACGGGCGCAGGTAAAGCCCAGCGTAACTGCTCGGCGGCGGCGGCACGCTCGCGCGCCGGTGCCGGTCGCGATCGCGGTCACGATCGCGGTCGCGCGGTCGCGAGGCACCCGCAGTGGGCGGTCCCGGCGGCATCCCGTCCTTGGGCGGGCGCCCCGGCCCTGGCAGCCGCTTCTTGTGGTGCGAGCGCTGGTCGATGGACCGCGCGCCGCCCGCCATCGAGCTACTCGCCCCCATGGGCCGCCCCACCATCGAGCTGCTCGCACCCATAGCGGCCATGGCGCTCGACCCGGCACTCGATCCCTTCTTGTGGTTGACGGGCGGTCGGACGCCGCCGCCGTCGTCCTCAAGGTCGTCCTTCCAGCCGCCCTGGCCCGTGCGCTGCCGGTGCAGCCGGTGCAGCAGCGTGCGGTGCGCTGCCTCCGTGTACTCGCCCGCCGCTTGATGGAACTCGAGCTTGAGCTTCTCGCGCCGCTTGACGAGCTCGCAAAGGCTCTTGAGGCGCGAGAACTCATCGTGAAGGCTCGCCATGAGGTTATACGTCTTCTTGTTGTTCGAGCGCGCCTTGCGCACGCCTTCCTTTTCACGCGGCCGGAAGGCGACGCCCGTCGTGTCCGGGTCCTCGGGCTCTGGCGGAGGCCGGAACTTGCGCACGAGCGGCATCGCAAGGTGCTTGCGCCGCTCGAGCCACCAACCGTAGGCGACGTCGATGACGGACGCGTCGGGCACGAGCGGGGCGAGCCGGCCCTGCAGCACCGCGAGCTCAGGCATCTGCAGCGTCGGCGGGACGGACTTTTCGAAGCGGTCGATGATTTTCTCGAAGACAGCCTCCTCGATCGGCGGCCCCGCGTAGCCCTTCTCGCCCTTGTTTAGCAGCGTGAGGAAGCGGAAGCCGGCGGGATCGATGTCCCAGTCGATGCGGTCGTCATCCGCAAACTCGCCCGTGCTCTTGGGCCACTGCTCCGTCGGCGCCGGCGACCGCATCTGCTCGGTAGGCATCATAAACGAGTTGGTACCATCGACGCGCACCTGCGCGATCGAGATCGGCACGGGGATGTCTTTCAACCGGGTCTGCTCGGCGACGGTGTTGATCGTATCCTCGTCCTGAGGCGCGGAGGCGAGAAGGGGAGTGGTCAGGCTTGCGGTTAGTGGCATGGGGGGCGATGCAACGCATATCCCGGAGTGGTCAGGCTCGTGATTAGTGGCCTGGGGGGGGGTGCAGCGCATATCCCCCTAGCCGCCCCCATTTCCCCACAGCGCAGATCTTGCAGGCCCTGCGCACGCCGCTCTGGCCCACTACGCGCCGGATCTGCGCTGACGAGGCTGGGTCTGCGCTGACGAGGCCTGGGGGCCACTGCCGGGCGCACGAGCGCGCGCGTCACGCGCGACGCGAGGAACCTCTGACCCTCTCGCCCCCCCGAGCGCGGCGAATCGTCTGAAGTCCCAGGGAATAGTCCACGTGCGGTTCGCGGGCCGAAAAGTTGGTGTTCGGGTTCAAATTTGGAACGTGGCTCACCACCGCTGCGTCGACCTTGCTGGTTTCGTCCAGCTCGAGCTCCTTGGTCGAGCGAATCAGCGGGAGTCGCTTCTGCGTGTCGACCGGCCTCTTTCGGATGCCCCCGTGGCCCTGCTGCCCGTGACCGCCGCCATGCCCCTCTCCGTGCTCCTCCCGCCCCATACCGAACCCGTCAGCCGCGACGGCCTCGCCTTGGGGACCAGGAGCGGGCGGGTGCGGTGCGGGGTCAGCGCCTTTGCAAAAGACGCACTGACCCCTTTGCACGAGTTCGCGCCTCGTGTCAAAACTTACCTTAAAGAGAAAGGGGGAAACGAGAAACCTCGCCTCAGGACGAGATCCGCTGCGCAACCTCGAAATATTATGTTTCTGTGAATCTGCTCCGTTCTTCAAAATTCAATTTGTTCATGGAGGCTCCCCCACCTCCTCAACCTGTCCTCGTCATCTCCTACGCCACCCTCTCGCCCGAGCTGCAGGTACGCGAGCGCACGCGCGAGCGGGACCCGAGCGTGCGTGCCTCCTTGCTCACGAGTGGCCACACTCCGCAGGTCATCCTCGTGACGGCTACGATTGCAGCGTCGCTCTCACTCATCCTCTCAGCGATCGCTCTGTATCGGACGCTGGCCAACCCGCCGAGCTTCACCAAACTCGTGGCCTCGAGCGCTCGCGCGATCGCCGACAGCCTCGATCGGCCCGAGAACGGCGCTGCCCAGCAGCCACCGCCGCCTCAGCAGCCACCGCCGCCTCAGCAGCAGCAGCAGCAGCAGCAGCAGCAGCAGCAGCAGCAGCAGCAGCAGCCGGCCACAGTGGCCGCACCCGCACCGACACCCGTGTCGCGCTCGCTCAGCACCGTCGCCCCTCCGTCGGCGGCGCAAGCCGGCAACATGGTGCCATCGCGATTGATCCACGCCACGCCGCATACGCGCCCGACGCCTCTGCCGACACCATCGACATCGATGATGCCGCCGCCGCCGCCACCGTCCATGCCGCCGCGGCCACCATCGTTGCCGCAGGCGCCACCACTGCCGCAGGAGCCGCTGCTGCCGCGTGCGCGGCCAACGGCGGCAGCGGCGACCTTGGTCTCTACCGCACTTGCGAGGGCGAAGGCGCAAGAGAACGCCACTATGCCGTCGTTGCCGTGTGCGCCAATTGTGCCGACAGCGCCTTCCTTCCCAGCGCCGCCGTCGTCGCTCCCTTTGCCGCCCTTGCTCCCGCGAACGCTGGCGCCCGCCGCGCCTCCGCTGGCGCCCACGCCTCCACGCAGCTTCTCGAGTCACGGCTGTTACGGCGGCAGCGCTGTCGCCAACGCACCCTCGGCCGCGCAAACAGAGGCAGCCGCGAACCTGATGGCGGGTCTCAAGGCGGCTGCGGCTCGTGCCTCGTTGCAGCGCGGGACGCCCTCGTCGTCTGCCTCTCTCGACACGAGGCAAGCTTGGGCAAACGGCGGGCACGATATGCTATGAAAAGGGCGAGAAGAGCCTAGAAAGTTTGTCTGCTTGTCTCGACCGTGGACCCGGACCGCACGCCCGCCGGCGCCGCCGGGCGGACAAGTTATGGGGCGGCCATTGCCATGCGAGCCGCGCGGCGCTGCGATCGAGGTACACGCGTGACTCCAGATCACGTTGATCAAAATCGAGAAAAGCGAAAGACGAATCTGTGTTGCCATTTTTCTATACGTTCGTTCTTTTACGCTCTGAGCAAACATCAGGACATTCAGTAGGCATTCCTCGCTCACGCTTGATCTCGGCGCCCGATGGCCTTTTCCCACTGCCCAACGCAGTAGCACCGCTACGCATTGTGGCGCGGCCAGCGGGTGGGCGAGGGGCCGTCCCTGACTCAGAGCCAGCCGACGTGCAGCAGAGCTGCGCGTCAGAAGTCTTGCGGTGCCGTACGCGCGTCCTCTCGAGCGACGTGCGCGAGCCACACTCCCTCGACAACTAGCCGAGGGAGAGCGGGAGCGCACGCCGACGTATCAGCGCGTACGGCGGGAGTGGCAACGGGTCGCGCGCGCTGGAGCGAGCGCCAAGCTCTCCCCAGGATTGAGAGTGAGAGAGCCGCGCGCCGTCCAGAGCGCCCGCGCGAGTCGCCAGAAGGCGGCGGGTGTGGCGGGAGCCAGGGGGAAGAGAAGGCAGGGGGGAATTTGCTGGGGGGGACAAATGGCGCACGCAAAGCTGCGCGGTTGCCGAGCGTCGAAGGAAAGCGACCCTTGAAACCGACGCGCGCCATCGATGCCCTGCACACTCGACCCGGTGGGCCGAGAGGCGGCCAGCGCGCGCTTTAGGCGCCGAAGGCGTAGAGCGCCTTGTCGATAGAGGCCGGGATGGGCTTGATCTCGGTGGCGAGGTCCTTCTCGACCTTGTACAAGCTGAAACGGTCATCATACGTGATGAGGTTGACGGCGAGGCCGAGGTGGCCGAAACGGCCCGAGCGGCCAATGCGGTGCAGGTACGTTTCCGCCTGCTTGGGGAAGTCGAAGTTGATGACGACGTTCACAGATGGGATATCGATGCCGCGCGTGAACAGGTCGGACGAGACCAGGTTACGGCAGAGGCCGTTGCGGAAGTCATGGAAGACGCGGTTGCGGTGCGCCTGGAGCATCTTGGCGTGGATGTAGAAGCACGAGTACCCGAGCTCGGTGATCTTTTTCGCGAGCAGCTCGACACGGTTGACCGAGTTGCAGAAGATAATCGACTGGTTGATCTGAAGCTTGGAGAAGAGAGTGTTGAGGCAGTGCACCTTCTGTTTCTCTTCGACGAAGGCGTAGTACTGGGTGACGCCCTTGAGCGTGAGCTCCTCCATCAGGTTGATCTCGTACGGCTTTCGCATCATCTTGTCTTTGAAGGACTTCACCTTCACGGGGAAGGTGGCCGAGAAGAGGAGCACCTGCCGTTCCTGCGGCATGTAGTTGATGAGCTTCTCGACGAGCGGCTGGAACTCCGACGAGAGGAGCTTGTCGGCCTCATCGAGGCAGCACATCGTGCAGTGGCTCATGCTCGCCACTTCCTTCTCGCACATGTCCAGCAGCCGGCCCGGTGTCGCAATGATAATGTGCACCGTGTTAAGCAAGCGAAGGATATCCTCTTTGAGGGACGAGCCGCCGGTGCTCACCATGACTTCGAGCCCGAGGTGCTTGCCCAGGTCCCTACAGACCTGCGAGGTCTGGAGTGCGAGCTCGCGCGTGGGCACGAGGATCATCGCCTGGATGTGAGGCTTGGACGCATCCGCCTTCTCGAGCACGGGGATGACGAAGGCCGCGGTCTTGCCTGTGCCGTTCTTGGCGCGCGCCAGGATGTCACGCCCGGCGAGCGCGATCGGGATGCTCTCTTCTTGGATGGGTGAGGGGCGCTCGAAGCCAGCCTCGAAGATGCCCATGAGCAGCTCGCGCTTGAGGAAGTAGTCCTCGAAGTCGTTGCCTTTGGTCGCCGTCACGTCCTCTGTCTTCGGACGCATGTCCTTCGGAGGCAACGCGAGCCCCTCCTTCCAATCCTCGACGCCTGGGCCCGTCATCCCCGGCGGAGCGGTGGGCATCCCGAGGTGGCCCATGCCCGCATCGGGCATGGGTGGGAGGCCTCGTGGCATCTGGGGCATCGCCGGCATTTGCGGCATCGGCGGCATCGTCAAGGATGCCGGCGCCATCTGCAAGGGTGGCGGCTCTGGCGGCGGTTGCCGATCATCGCCCTGTCCCCTGCCCCTACCTCCTCCTCCCTTGCCTCCGCCCTTGCCCTTGCCCTTGCCGCCCTTGCCGTCGCTGCCGTCAGGCATCGGAGGCGGGCCAGCGCCCTTCTGGGCCTGGGCCTGGGCCTGGGCCTGGGCCTGGGCCTGCATCATCTGTTGCTGCTGCAGCAGCTGCCGCTGCTGCGCGGCCAAAGCAGCTTGCTGCTGCTCCAGGAGGCGCTGCTGCGCCTGAATCTGGGCCTGCGCCTGTGCTTGCGCTTGCTGCGCCTGAATGCGCTGGCTCATCGTCATTCCCTCCATTGCGCTCTCTGGAAATAGTGAGAGGAGGAGAGCGACTACCGCCCTGCGGCCGGCGTGCAGAACATCAGTCAGGTCGTGGAAGGTTTGGAAAGACGGCTGCGCGCTCTGCGGGCAGAGCGATCCTCGTGCGCTGGCGCAGGCGCACTCTGCTCGCCGCGTTCCTGGGCTCGTTCGCACCTTGTTAATTCGCCACGCTCTTCCTCGCGCGCACAGCACTTTGTGTCTATAGAGACGGGCGCTGTGCCGAGGATCGCACGTGGTGGGCTAAAAATTGCGGCGCAATCAACGCGTCTACAGGTCGCATTCAGTTTCGTCGCGGTCATCCCGCACTCTCCTTAGCACACCGTCTCAAACGACGGCTCCGCTCAGGCCTGTCCGCTCCCCTCGGTCAACACAAGTAGGCCAGCCCCTTCCCCCTTGGATCCCATGATGATTCGACGTTTCAACGTGCGATCGTGCGTGGCCGTCGCGACGGGTGGGTAATACGTGTGTGATTCGGCAGTACTTGTAGCCCTTTCCTTAACTGACAGATTCGTTGCGCTCAACACAACGCCGCTGCAAGGTGCTGCTCAGCCTCAAATGGAGCGGCTCGTCAAGCTCTCGTCACGCCTGCAGGCACGTCTCGTCGAAACCCACCGCAACGACAGCGCATCATGGTCTCGGCGGCGGCGGCGGCGGTGGCGGCGGCGGCGCGCTCGGTGGTGGTGGCGGCGGAGGCCGCCCCCCAACCATGCCCCTGGGCTGCAATCCCTTGAAGCAGAGCTGCAGCGAAAAGGTGTGGGCCTCCCGATCCCAGCTCGTCTGGAACTTGGTCGGGTCCTTGTCGATCTCCTGGTTCGGGATCTTGAAGGCGATCGTTTCGTACGGCTCGGCCGCAAAGAGTACATACTGCCAGTCACGATCCGGCGTCTCCACCCTCTGCTCATACGCGGACATGAAGCGGTGGCGCGGCTGCAGACCCTCCTCGATCTCCGGATAGTCGATCTCGAAGAGCAGCGATCGCTGCTGCGTCTCGGGATCCATCTGCTTCGTCACGCGGTAGCCCGGGCGCCCGATCTTGACCGTCTTGCGCGGTTTGATCAAGCTCCGATTGGCCTGTGGCAGCACCGGGTTGTTCATCGCGTCCTTGGCGGCCCGGCGCGCGAGGTTCTGCTGGTGGCGTTTGCCCTGCGTGTGCGCGAGGTAGTTGCCCTCGTTGTTGTGCAGCGTCAGGCAGAGCTTGCACTCGTAAGAGCCGAGATGGTTCTTCATAAAATATGGGTCCTTCATCAGATCGACCGTCTGCAGCGCGAGCTGGCGCAAGCGCTCGCGCCGATCCACCTTGGCCTGGGTGGATGATGCCACGCCGCCACTGCCTGCCTTCGCACCCCAGTCGCGGTCCATTCCCGACATGTGTCAAAGCGTGCCAAGCAAGAGCGTTTTCGCTCCTCGAAGCCCTCGTGGAATGAACGCGGACGTGTCTCGTGGCAAGTCAAGTCAAGTCAAGAGCGTGTGTGCTTCCAAGAAGCGCAGTCAATTCAAGTCAAATTGCACACCCGCGCTCCGCTCACCACACTCCGTCTCAAAGGACGTGCTTCAGGTTACGGAGCGGTTTGGGGAGGAAGGCACGGGTTGTAAACACATCCGGGATCGTGCTTTTCACAGCCAATGTTTATAATTCGACACCCAAGACACCGGACCGGCGTACATACGGATGCGGTTACCATTAGCTCGGGGACCCCCTTTTCACATCGCGTGTCGCCGCGCGCACAGTATCATTGCGGACTGTGGCAGGACGCCGCCGAAACGCCCCAAAGCTTCTCTGCTCACTGCTGTAGACTTGCCTCTCTGATCTCTGAGAATCGGACCACAAGTAACGGCCGTGTAACGGCCGTGTGTCTGTAACGGTTGTGTGTCTGTAACGGCCGTGTGTCTGTAACGGCCGTGTGTCTGTAACGGCCGTGTGTCTGTAACGGCCGTGTGTCTGTAACGGCCGTGTGTCTGTAACGGTTGTGTGTCTGCGCGCCCTCACACCGGCACGTCGAAGTCGTAATTCTTCCAAGGCTGCCATTGGGCCACGCCGGGCGGAGGCGTCGCGAAGTAGCGTTTCACCTCGTGGCACGCCTCGTCCCAATCTGGAGGCCAACCGATGTCTCCGCGCAGTCGCTTGCGAAGCGTCCAAAAGATCGACTCGAACGCATCGAATTTCAGGAGCCTCTCGACGCCCGGCAGCGGCGTGCGCGCGCCCTCGTCGTGCCGGAGCCAAAGGAAGCGTGGCCACACGCAGTAGAGCATCGAGCGCCGCGCGCGAACCTGATGAAGGAGGCACTCAGAGAGGCACTCAGAGAGGCACTCAGAGAGGCACTCATAGAGGCACTCAGAGAGGCCATCCGACGCGCTATGGCGCGCTGCGCGCGCTCGCGCTCCGACGCAATCCGACGCAATCCGACGCAATCCGACGCAATCCGACGCACTTGGCTCTCAGGGATGGCCTCGAGGGCTTTGGACAGGTTGGCGATCTGTGCCAGCGAGTTGTTCAATCGGAGCGAGAAGAGGCTCCAGGGTAGGAGGTCCTCATACGCCTGCTCGATGCCATCCTGCATGATCAGCGGCACGCAGCCGCTCGCCGCGCTCTCGTACGCGCGTGTGGAGAAGCCAAAGCCTGCGGCCGCCACGCAGAACTTGGATCCGCCCATGTTCTCAAAATAGACCTCCTTGTTGGCCTCGTGCCCCTCCTTGATCACGATGCGCGGCGTGGTGCGGTGCGCCTTGTACAGCCCCTGCCGAATGCCAAAGGAGTACTCGTAGGGGATGTGCAGGTTGAGCTTCCCTTGGAAGAAGGCCAGATTCGGTGGGGAGACCTTGCGACGGTGCGCGTGGTTCATCAGGCCGGTGGGCACGTGTGCGTACAGGACTGACGGGCACACGATGTCGTGCCCCGCGCGGTGGCCGCCGCGCTGCGCAGGCCCACCCCCGAACGGCGAGATAAACACGCCCTCCGCCACCACGGGCAACTTCTGTCGGATGCGCCAACCTCCCTGATCGTGCCCGAAGACCCACAAGTGGTCCTTGCCGCCTTTTCGGTCGAAGTACGGCCACGTAGCACGGATGTAGTCCACCGCGTCGGCGTGCGCGCGCACACCCGTCGGCAGCAGGTCTCGGAATCCCCAGTTCATCTGCCACATCGCGCTCGAGTCCCACACAGGCACCAGAAAGTAGTCAGCTTGCTCCGGGTCCAACACACGGTAGGTGGAACGAAGCGCTCGCCTATGGATCACCACGTCCTCCCCCCACAGGTCCATGTCCTGCCACCAGCCCATCTCGCCAGCATGCATCCACGAGTTGAAGCGCGGCGGCAGCTCGTACACGTACAGCTTGGGCGCCACGGACATCTCCTGAGCACCAATCGGCGGCGGCAGCGGCACTGGGGCGACCCCAACGGGACCGTCGCCCATGGAGCAGTCGACCCCGAAGTAACCCTTGTCGCACTGGCACCAGTTGCGCAGGCACTTGCCGCGCGCGCTACACCCATTGAGGCAGTCGGTCCTCCCGCGCAGCACCATGAGCACCTCGCACTTCGAGCCGACCCAGCCGGGATAGCACATGCACGACTTGCGCCCGTGGCCGGCCCCGCTCGGCGGCATGCGTGGCGCATACACGCCGTGGCCCGAGCACTCCGCGACGCTCTCTGCCTCCGCGGGCTTGAGCGTCTTCTCCCAGTACTCGTAATTCGGCGCCAGCCCGCGCATGTGGATTTGATGATTCACCCATCGCTTGGTCGTTTCATTCTCCGGGTCCATGACATAGCACTCGCGCCGCCCCATCAACCCGAGAGCCTCGCAACCCATCAAGCACTCGCAGCTCGCCGGCGCGCTGCCACCCATTGCCTCGATGAGGCACGGCGCGGGCGCGAGTGCCTTGAGGCCGACGGCCGAGCCGCACGCGGCGAAGAGCGGCTGGTCGCACGCGTCGCCACCGATGAACGGCGGGCAGTCGCACCGGCCAAGCTCCGCATTGCACACGCCGCCGTTGGCCTCGCAGTCAGACGTGCACGCGCGCCGTGGCCGTGACCTTACCGTTTGCGACAGCTGTGCTGCGGCAGCCGTCACAGCAGTTGTCTGCTTCTCGATGATCGGCGGCTGCTCTAGCGGAGGCGGCTGCTCGGGGAAGGGCACCCCAGCGGCCACCAAGTCGCCCAGCGCCGTGGGAGCTGCCGCACGCCGTATCGGCGCGTCCGTATTGAGGTTCTGCGAGCCACTCAACAGGAGCAGCGAGCCGACAGCGAGGAAGACGAAGGCGAGCCAGATCGGCCGCACCATCGCAAGATCGTGTCACCGGGGCGGCGCGCACAAATATTCACAGTTGCGTCGTCGCGGTTGTGAAAATATACTACTTTCCCCAGTTGCTTCCGTGGCGCGGATTCGTGTTGGGGCCCTTTCGGCCAGACGCACACCCGCCAGCCCCGGAGAGGCGTAACACGGGAGACGCTCACACCAAGGTAGCTCACCCACATCTGCAATTCTCAGGGCGCGGGGGGACCGCGACGAAACTGACTGACTGACTGAATTCTCTCAACCGCTCTCCTCTCTAAACCCTCAGCACCAAGTATGCGGCTTCTTGGTGTTCTTCTTCGGCTTCACGCCGGCGGTCGCCGGGCGGCTTTGCCTCGCCAGGCTCGCCTCACTTTCAACCCTCTTCAACCTTTCAAGCCCCAACGCGTCCTTCGCAGCCTGAGAGTCGGGCCACAGCGGCGACTCAAAGGTGCCTCGAGGCCCCTTGTCGTACCGGAGGCCGAGGGCGAGCGGTCCCGATGGCGGGGCGACGCTCGGTCCTTGGTGTCGCACTGGAAGGCTGGCGTGGCTACTGGCGTGGCGAATCATCAGATTGTGCAGCCACACCGTCTCATGCTTCAGCTCCTTGTCCGCGCGGTGAAAGCCACCTCCCGTGCGGTTGGGCACGGCAGTTTTGCCGAGCATCCACGCTTGTTCACAGTCGATCAAATTCTGCATGGCAACTCGGTCGATGCCCCGAATCCGCGCCTCGAGCACGTCGAGCAGGTGCGTGCGCAGGCCCTCGTCAACGACGAGTTCCCACGCGTTGCGCAGCCTCTCGTTGATCGCCGTCACTTGCCGCCGGCACTCGATCACCTTCTGCTGCATCCACATCAGGGCGCGCACAATCTGCATCGTTGCAAAGAGCGATCGCGCCGAGTGTAGCTGTTGCGGTTTCTTCTCAGTAGCCTCCGTGCGTTCGGCGCGCCGCAGCACTGCTACCTCGTGCCCTCGCTGCCAAACGGCGGTCTGGAGCTTCTCCAGCCGAGCGATGCCGCGCGTGAGCTCAACCTCCACACTGGCGAGCGCAGCTCCTGCCAGCCCCCGCGTCTGGTCGTCGGAAAGCATGTCAACGAGCGGCTTTGACATCAGGACGCTCTCGTCGAGAGCAGAGGTGGAGCCGAGTGCCTCTATCGAGCTGCTCAAACGAGCTGCTCGTGCGAGTGGATGCCAGCGCCGTTGGGATGACGAGATGACCGGAGGCGGTGGCGGGGATGGCGGAGGCGACGGCGGGGGACTCGAGGCATCGGCTCTGGGTGCCCTCATCACGGCACGCCCGCGCTCCATCGCATGCTCGAGCTCCGCCTCCGCGTGCGCTCTGGCCGCCCGCTCGACTTGATCGCGCTCCTCTACCAGCATCCGCTGCTTGCGCTCATCGATCAGACGGCGATCGAGGGCGTACTCATTGGGGTCTGACCAGAGCTCTAGCCTGGTCGGCGGCGTCGGCTCTGGTGCGAGAGTGCGCAACCGTCGCATCGTTGCGAGGTTCGCAATATCTGCCTGCGCAATCTTCGACCCAGAGGGATCGTACCCTGAGGGATCGTACCCTGAGGGATCGACCCTTAGGGACCCTGAGGGATTGTACTCTGTGGGGGCGAGCTGGTCACTCACGAGCGCCGCGAATTCGTGGACGTCCAAGCCAGACGAGTGATCACCGTACTTCCTGCTGATCGCCTCGATCTCCTCCGCCGTTATGGAGAGCCCAAACTGCGAGAGCGCCGCCACCAGGTCGTGCTGGCTGAGGAGCCCATTCTGCTGAAAGCGAGCGAATATGCTGCGCACTTTCGATTTGGGCGACCCTGAGGGATACGTGAACGGTGGAGAGGATGCCAACATGGCTGAGCTCGCGACGTGCTGAGGCTGTGGCTCACCGCGGCGCACGGTCCGCACAGCAACCTCGCCAGGGTGATCCATGGTGACCTGCACCCGCTCCTTGAGCAGTAGATGCTCGCCACGAAGTTTCATCAGCTCTGCCTTCAGGGCCTCAATCTGCTCCGCCTCTGTGATTGGTGCACGCGAGGGCGGCAGCTCCGAAAAGGAGATAGAGCGTCCACAACTAGACAGCTGTCCAGCGAGTGGCATGCGGGTCGGCATAGCGGATTGCTGCTCGTCTGAGAGGTTGCAGGCAGTGGCCGGAGTAGCGCCTGCCGGGATGGCACGCCGTGCCCATACTGGAGCTTCCCAATCGTCTGTCTTGCTCTGAACAACACGCAGCGCCTCGTCAGTGACCTTCTTCTGATCCCAGCCGCTAGCGACCCAGGGCATTGCCTGTGGCGCCTTGTTCGTTGCCTGCGGTGCCTGTGGTGCCTGCTGTGCCTGCGGTGCCTGCGGTGCCTGTAGCTCCGCGATGCCTGCGGTGCGCGATGGCAGCCATCGCGATTCCAGCGCCTCCAGAGATGTCCGCGGAGACTCCAGGGCGTCCTCGACGACCGGATCGCCCCTGCACTTGGCATTGACCCGTGCAGCGCAGAGCTCAAGACAGAGTGCCCGTCGCACGTCCGGATTGCATTCATTTATGCGCCGAGTGTACAAGGCCTTGACAAGCTCGTCGCGGATGGGTTGCACTGCATCCCTCCAGGCCACCCGATGGTTACGGTCATCCCTCAACTCGTAATCGAGGCTGGCCTTGACACGTAGAGCACACCACGCGGCGACCTCGCGAACTGAGGCATCGTTGGCCCGTTCGCCAGGCGCGAGATTTGCACTCCTCGAGCGCGACGTGCCATACTTTCGCTGAGCCCAAAGCGTCTTGGCCGCTCGGGTGCCGGCGCCGGCAGCAGCGCTCGCCTCGCCACCAAACGCAGCGGACATCGTCTCGCTGACGACCTGTTCTGCAAATTCGTTGGCCACGTTGTGCAGCGAGCCTATCCTTAGCTCGTCCTCTGCATCATCAAATGCCAAGTCTATGCTGTGCAGGTGATCGTCATCAAGCGATTGCAACTGCCCTATGGCACTCTCAAAGAGCCGCTCAAAGATTGGCTTGATCTCTGCGCGCGTCAGCTCGAGCAGCTGAGCGGTGGCTCGGATGATCTCGGGTGACGTGGCGGCAAGGATGTCCAGGCCCTTGGAGGCACCGCTAGCGCTCTTCTCGTCGAAGGTCGCACCGAGCGCGTCCTTGAGCGCCGCCGCATCGCACACGCCTTTCGTCTCTTCGGTACAATCGAGAATGGCACACAGGCTCTCCTCCACCGCCCGCCCAGCCTCCACGCTCGCATGCTCGTCGGTGTTTCGCTCTGGCGGCACGGGCAACTCAGCAAGCGAGGTGGCAGAGGCGGCAGCTGCATTCTCATCGTTGGCATGCTCGACCATCACGGCCGCAGACTCGTCCGTCTTCCGTCGCTTGCCTTGCCCCTTTTGCGTGACAAAGCGGTTCCTCAGCTGCACGATGAGCTGCTGCGTGAGGGAAGCGAGTCGATGTAGCGCGCTCCGACGCCGGACCTCCGTGGTAAAGTCCGTAGGCGCCGCCAGGCAGTCCGACCGTAGGCGGGTCAGTGGCTCTCCAACACGCCTGTGAAGCATTCGATTCGCTGCCGACAGCCGTTCAACAGTGAGCATCGCATGCTCGCGCAGCCGGCTCATCACATCCAGCGAGCTCCGCAGAAAGCGTACTCGCGCCTGCATCTCCTCTGCGTATCGCTTGGGCCACGCAACAAAGAGCGGATGACGCAACAGGCGCTCGAGCACGCCCAAGATTCGCAGCGGATAGGCTAGAAGGAGTGCAGCCGTGATAGCCGGCCGCGCAACGATCCGAAGCAAAGATTTGCATGCGTCGTGCGCCTGCACAGCTACGTCGAGGAGTGCGACGATCTTGCTCGTGCGCTCCCCGCTGGGCGCGATGAGCACCGACTTTGTGGGGGGCGCAACTTCCGCATACCTCTCACCGAGGCGCACCAGCATGCCTCGGGTCAGACTCGAGGTTACGTGGTCGACCATGTAATCTTTCATCGAGCCTCTCAGATCACCGCCCATGGGCGCCATCAACTCGCGCTTCGCAATCTGGATGCCTCGTACGACCCACGTCTCAAGGAGAGGTTGCTTCAGGAGCATGGCTGGCTCGCTTCCAAAGTCAGCCACCCACTCGACAACTGCCGCTGCTGGCCACCAGTGCCACGGCTCATCCTTATGGAGCGGCTCCCTCGCGGAGGAGTATGCGAGCATGTCAATCAAGCCCACCACTTGTGGATCCTCGGGGAGGGCGTGGAGCCCGCTGCCGCGAACCAAGTGCTCGATCACCACTGGAGACAGTGGTTCGCTGCTCGTACGTGCTAGCCCCTGCGCCAGCAAAATGTCGCCGAGCAGGAGCGCATAGCTTGCTGCGGGCTCCCACGGAAGATGGTCGATGTTCAACTCGGCTTGCACCGGTGGGCGGGGGAGGTGGGAGGCGGCAAACCAAGGGTGGAGAAGGCTGGCCCTTTCTCCGACGTAATGAAGCACGCAGGTGTTCATCGCCGCGTGGACCTCGTGCAAGCACGCGCGCCTCGTGGTCGTCGCCAGCATGCACTGTGCGCGCAGCGCCCACGTATCGGCGAGCGCAAGCGCGTGATACAGGCAACGGTGCTGCTCCGGCAAGTAGAGCTCCGTTGGCTCGCCATCCGTGAGTGTGAGCACGGCGGCGAAGATGCAAGCATCGGACTCTACGGTGGCGAATGGAAGCAAGCGTGCCACAGGCCCTGGCAATGCCTCCTCTCGAGCACCAGCACCACCAACCTCTGCAAACAGGCTCGCCAAGCCCGCATGGAGATGCGCGAGCTGGAGGTTGAGGATGAACGATGGGCAGTCGTCCTTATGAAGCGAGGCGTAAGCTTTGGCGTGGACGCGTTCGTTACACAGGATGCCGAGCCACGTTCGGATCTGATATGCGCGTGTATCGGCGTTGGCGAGGCCGAGGGAACCATGCACGAGGCGCAGTGGCACCAGGAGGCGAATGCTGCTCGCCAGCAGAAGCAACAGCAGCTCTGCGGGCTGCGACTCTGTATGATTATGCTGCACGACCTTCCGAATGCACCATTCCATGATACCGTGCATGCAGGGCCACAGGCGATCGGCGTCGATGACGCGCTCGAGCGCAGCACGCTCGGATGGCTCTGGCTGCGCTTTGGCATCCACAATGTCGAGCACGAGCACCACCAGATAATCAACGCACATCTGGAAGGAGCACATGTCTATGTCGCCGAGCGAAGGCTCAATATCGACGCCGTGCTCGTCCCTGTGAGTCAAAATTCTCTCATGCAGCACGCATGCCATGCCGGTCGGTTGGTGCAGGCCACCAAGTATGGCCTCCAGCGGCTCGAGCGGCGAGAGCTTCTTGCCGCTCGCTTTGTCGATGGCATCGATCGCGCTGCCGTACGTGGAAGGTGCGAAGTAGGAACGGCTAGCGCCCTGCAAGCTGGTGCCGGTGAGCCACTTGTGCGCCACCGTGTGCGCGAATGGGCGTCGCGACATGATTGGCACACTTTTATTAGCGACGCGCTGGCGCAGCGTAAGGCATGGAGTGCAGTAGAGCACTGTCCACTGTTGCGGAAATAAAGCGCGCCGCCAATCGTGAAACCGTCGGCGCGCTGCTCCGAGCGCACGCGATATAGCATAGTCAGCTTAAGAGACGTTAGGAGACATACATTACGTTACGTTTCGATAAACGTGTCAGCCTGTGCACGGACACGGAGTCGTCGCGCTACCTGGGGACGAACTCGGCCTTATTAGGTTGACATCACTGGCTACATGCGATCATGCGTAGTGAGAGATTTGATGCTTCGCCGGGTCAAATATGGGCGATGCCCTCTCTTGTGCTGGCCGATGCAGCGATAGCTGGCGAGCGCAGCGGGCTCCCGCTGTGGGCGTCGTCGGGCCGCACGCGATGCACACTCCTCATGCCCGGGACATTCCGGGATGGCCCTCGGCAGCGGCTCTCAAGGGTTCTACGGCGGCGGTGAGCAGCGGCACGGCGTCAAGCAGAAGCCCGACGTTGGCATCGCTGTCGGCGACTAGCGTGAGTACGAGCGGCGAGCAGCTGACATGCACGACGATCGCCTTGTCTGCGGCACGCGGCAAGCAAGTGAGAGCGAGAGAGGCGCACGAGGAACGTGCTCAAAAGGCGCGACGCGCGTCGTGCTGTCAAGGTGGTGCAAGAGACGGAGGCGCCACGGCGCAATCTTGCGCACCGTAGAAGGCAGTCGCATGCCGGTTCTTGCCCATGCCGAGTTTGCCCGCGTGCTCGGCCGTCTGCGCAAAGGTGGCGGCCATGCGCTGGAGATCGAGCTCGTCGGCAGCCGCTGGCGCAGTGCGTAGCAGCACGACGCCCTCCTGGTCCGTGAGCAGCGCCGAGCGCAGCGGCAGCGACGCGAGGAGCGAGGAGAAGTCGGAGCCTGACGCGGCCGGCATGTTCTCAATTGTGAAGTGTGAATGCGACTCCAATTGAAAGGGTAATTTGAGTTGCGCTTTTCTGCAACTTTTTGAGCCAACTGGCTAGGTTTGCTCGACCAAGCGCGTGTGAAACAAAGTCGCTTGTGAAAGTCGTTCCAAAGAGTCGTTGTTGTGGAGGACTCGTCCTTGCTTGGCCTGAGGTAGCGGCTCGCGCCCACCTTCTCCGCACCAATGCAGACGCAAACGATGACGAAGACAGCGGGCAATATGTATCGCTCCGACTCCGCTGCCGGCCCGTCCACGCAGTCGATGGGCGCCACGCAGACGTTCGGCGCCACCGCCAGGGCGGCTCTGCCGCCTGTGCCGCTGGCGAAGCTGTCCTTTGCGGGCGCGCCGCCTGAGCGCATCGTTTCCGGCGCGGCGCGCTACAAGTACTTCCGGCGCCCGATCATTCCGTTCATGAACCCGCAGCCGCCCGAGGTGCTCTTTGCTCCCGTCGAGGCCGACCAGGGCTCAGCGCTGGAGATGCCGCAGCCAGCGCCTGAGCCGCTCACCAAGGATGTGGAATGCCAGTCTATGTACCGCGACTCGATGGCGCAGACCAACCCGTACACCCCCGACCACGTGGTGCCGACGGGCACCAACCCGGAGGTGCTCACGCTCACGGCGCTCACGTTCGGCGCCGGCCTGCCCGCGGGCCTCAACGAGGTCAAGATGATAGAGCGCGCGCGCGCGAAGCGCGAGTTCGAGGCGACGCTGCCGCCGATGACGGACGAGGTATCGCTCTCGCTGCGGCGCACGATGATGAGCGAGCAGGAGATGCGCGACTGGAACGTGCGCGAGGAGCACATCAAGGAGGTGCACGAGGAGAAGCTCGGCATCTTCGACGCGCAGCTGCGCGAGCGTATGGAGGCGCGTGAGAAGGGTTGGGACGAGCGCATCGAGCACATGCGGCAGATCAAGTTGACCGAGAAGGACAAGGAGATCTCGCAGATCCAGCGCCGGCGCATCAAGGCGCTGCGCAAGCTCTCAGAGGCGCGTAAGCACGTGGATGAGAAAAAGGAGGCACGAGATGTGATCTCCGAGTACGCCGAGTATGGATCGGAGGTGTACGCGCCGCTGACGCGCTCGGGCCTGATCACGCGCGACAAGATGGCGCACCACTACGAGACGCGCCCCGCGCAGCTCGAGAGCCTCGAGGGGCTCCAGGAGCTCGAGGCGTCGCTGCCCTCGAAGCTACTCGAGCCGACTGTGGTGACCAAGCCCGCCAAGGGCAAGCCGCAGGGCTACTCGGAGCGCAAGACGTTCCGTGTCTTCGAGATCCTGCAGAAGACGGACGAGAAGCTCAAGCAGGCGAAGCTGGCCCGCCCCTCGGACTTCGAGGAGAAGGAGGAGCTGCTCGCCGCGTACCGCGACACGAAGCCCGTCGAGCGGCCGCCCACCCCGCAGGTCATGCCTCCGGAGCACGCCGAAGAAGCGGAGCGGGCGACGATCTTGCTGCAGCGACTGCTGCGCGGGCGCGCGATCCAGAACCTCATGTACGAGGGCAAGTTGCGTCGTCTCGAGCTCATCCGCGAGCTGCGCATCGAGGAGCAGCTGCAGAAGCAGGAGCAGGCCGAGGACCTCGTAGACGAAGCCGAGGAGGGACTGGCCGCGGTCGTAGACGCGGTCCAGGCCGAGCTGGTGGGCAACGCGCTCGATCGGATGTCCAAGGAGCTGCGCCGCTTCACCGAGGAGCGGCGCATCGCCGACATCGTGCGCATCGCCGAGCACGACCGCCGCAAGCGAGAGGCCGAGGAGAGCGGCCGGCGGGTGCGGGAGCTTCAGGAGCGCCAACGGCAACAGCTCATCTACGAGCAGGTCATGGCTGTGCATCGCTCATCGGCCGCGAGCTTCCTCGACGATGTGTGCGGCGAGGTCATCTCGCGCGACGCGGCCACGCAGGCGGCCCGCGAGAGCGACGTCAAGGAGAGCCGCATCGACAAGCTCGTCGACAAGCTCGAGGAGAAGCACTCATCGACCAGCGCGATCGCGAGCGAGCTCGTGCACAACTTCTTGCTGCCCGAGGTGCAGCGGCTCAGCGAGAAACGCACCTCCGACTTCGAGGAGGCCAAATTTGGCAACGCCGCACGCCGCGCGCTCGCGGCCGCCATGGACAAGGTGTCGGAGGTGCTCGCGAACGCGTGAGCGCCAGCCGCGGGTCGGTCCTCACCCCGCGAAAGGCACGAGGAGCGCGGAGGCGCACCACGGTCCCTCGGGTGAGGACGGCGCGCGCTGTGCCTCTCCATTTTCTTTTTGCTTTTTTGCGCCTCACCGGGAGTGCAACTGCCTGCGTACTCGTCGTACTAGGCCGGCAGCTGCGAGCTGCCACCCCTCGGGGCGACCACGCGAGGGCGTGAGCTGAGTTCCAACAGTTGTGCATGGTGTCAGGACTTGTTGTCGGCTGGATGAATCGTATCACAGACAATGATAAAAAATAATAAAATTGCCTGATCACGACTCGGAAACGTACTGACATACACGACAGGGAGTGCCGAGTCGACTCGCAAAGTCGCAATCCTGGGGACCCTGAAAAAGGCGAGCGCAGAAGCCTTTCAGGGTACTGGCTCGGACCCCTTTTCATTCGTGCGTGCGTGCTACCTTTTTTCTTGCGCGATGCGCGCCACCGCGCCCCGCTGCGACCGGCTCCAGGCGCGTCGGCGGACGGCGCTGCTCCCAACCATCTCTACATTCGCCATCGACCTGCGCGCGCCTTTCGCCGCGCGTCTTGACGCGCGCGCGCTACGGAGGAGCTGCGCTCGGACTCTCAAGCTCTGGCCAGCTCGTGCCCGCAGCACGAATCGATGGCGCTGAGTGCGCGCGCGTGCTGTGCAGGTGCGGCGGCGAAGGCGCCGACGCAGCGCGTTGCGCGGCGCAACCGGCGCCGAATGTGGTGCCTCGGCCTGCGGCTTGACGCCCACGGAGGAGGCGGCGGCGGCGGCGGCGGCGAT
>Ga0210244_101091_pt1 | contig 23513 bp, 12 predicted proteins | sample ChrtobMetaP3_0mM_FD_155473 | JGI IMG/M metagenome (GOLD analysis project Ga0210244, IMG submission 155473) | Chrysochromulina tobin associated microbial communities from unialgal haptophyte culture, Seattle, Washington, United States - P3_0mM | ecosystem: Host-associated > Algae > Haptophytes >...
GGCTACTCAATTTCGCTAGTGAGGTCGGTCTCTCCCAGCACACAGTGTGATCTCTGGTGCTCGCTGCCCTATACTACCGGGCGGGATTGTGACAGGCAATCAGGTGGGGGGTGGGGGGAGGGGTGGGGGGTGGGGTTTTGTCAACCGTCATCATATCTCTGCCGTCGTTGTCTTGCCGCTGCCTCCGCCGTCCGTGCGAGTGAAGCGCTTTTTTCAATCATGCCGATCATCTGCGGTCCGATCTTGATTTCTTCCGTTAGCCTGCCTGTCGCAGTTCTCGCGTCGGCGATGTGCGGTATCTTTTGCTTGCGCGGTCCCGTCCTGTGGCTGGTCTCGTCGTATGTGGCGACCCTGTTCCTTCTGCGCGCTCCGGCCAGGACCGCTGCAACGGGCCCGCTTGCCCCACTCGTCGGCTCTGTTGCGCGCGCCGCACGTGCTGGCGCCGTGTTGGTTTGTTTCGTTAACGGATGCTTGCAAGTTTGCGAGATTAGCGGTCGTGCTTCCTCGTCCGTCCAGGCGCGCGCGCGACCCTCCTGAGCAGTGGCTGCTTCGCGCGTCGTGCCTTGCCGGTCACTCCCCTCCTTTTCTGTATTTGCGTGCTCCCGTTCCGGCGCGCTGTCCGGCCCGCTGCCCATCGCCGTCGTCTCCCCGTGTGCTTGCTGCATTCTGTGTGTCTGCTGCGCCTTGCGCTTGTGCTGCTCGTCGTCACTCTCCCCGCTCACGCCTCCCTTGTCCGTCTCACGTGCTGCTCCGTTCGCTTCCCTTGTCACAGCGGCGCGTCCGCGTTTGGGCCTGGCGCGGGGCTCCTCCGTTGCAAGGTGTGTGCTGTGCGTGTGCCGCGCATCATCTCTCTTCCTGTGCTTGCTTCTGTTTGCCTCACCGTCGCTGCTGCCATCCGTTGCTGCTGGTGCTCCCTCACCGTCTCTGCTGCCGACCGTTGCTGCTGGTGCTCCCGCCCGATCTTCGTGCGTCCCACTGTGTGGCTCCTCCTCACGTGCGCGTTTGTGTTCGCCTGCCACGTGCGGGTCTCTCTGCTGGTCCCTCGCAGGTGCTGGTTGCTGTTGGTGTGTGGGTCGTGCGTCCGAGGTGGCTACGTTGTGGGTGTCGTCGTGCGCTTCGACCTCGACGTGTGCGCGTCGGCGGGTGTCGCGGTGCGCGCTGCCGTCTGCGCCGTCGCTGGTGCACCCTTCTTGCCTCTTCCGTCCGTGCGCGTGCGCATGGACTACGTTCACGCGCGTGTGGTGCGGTATTGCGATTCTCGCTTCTTCGGTGCTCTCGTCTCCCGATTCCCGGTCGTGTTCACTTTCTTCGTCGCTCGTGGGTTCTTCCTTGCCTGCTGGTGCCGGTGGCGTCGGTGCTGTGGCCGCCGGTTCTCCGTCCGTGGGGCTTGCTTGCGACGGCGCTGTCCGTGGCGTATCTTTGGTTGCGGCATCTCGTGCCGCATCGTTCGCTTGTGCTTGGGTGGCGCGGTGGCCCCCTTGGCTTGCCTCATACGCCGTCACCCTCGCCGTCATCGCCTCTATTTCCCTCGCTTCCGCCTCCGTTCCCCTGCCCGACGCTGCGCGCTCCTCGAGTTCGCGTATGCGTTCTTTCGTCTGCTGCCACTTCCACTCTGCGATCGCGCGCGTCATTGTCCAACCCTGCCTGTCGCCCCCTGATGCACTCCTGGCCTCCGGTGCGCGGCGCCTCTCTCGTGGGTTCTTTTCCGGGCTGATGCGTCTCCGTTTTGCCGCCGCCCTTTCTTCCGCCGCCGTTTGCTCCGCTACGCGCGCCGCCGCCTCGAGTGCTGCGTCTGTCGGCTCACCGTCCTCTCCGATACGCAGGTTCGGGCACCGCCCCCATACGCCCCATGCGATGCTGACCCACGGGAGGTGCGCCTCCTCTGCCGCGCGCTGCGCTGTTTCCGTTTCTGCCGCCTTTTTCCAGGTGCGCCGTACGAGCGCTGCCGCTGCTTGAACTCGCCGGATGGCGTGTACAACGTGGTGCGTCCCGGCTTTGCCGATTCCCTTTCCGTTGGGCGGTGGTACGTCCCCCGCGACGAGGCGGCGCATTGCTTCCACTGCGTATGGGCCTGCTCTGCCCGCTTCAGTTTGTCCGATCGCGCGTTCCGCGTGGCGTGCCACCGTCCATGCCCCCACGCAGCTGCCCTCTGCAGCCTGTCCCCCGCGCTCCCGATTGTTCCGATGGCGCTGCTTCTCGTTGCGTACCAGGACTGCGGTCACGTGGCGTACAGCTTCTACGAGGTGCTTGGTGGGTTGTTCTTCCGCCTCCCGGACGGCGTCACATTCGCCGCACATGATGTGCTGTGACGTGGCCATGCGTGCGTCTGTCACCTGCTCGCCCCGTGGCCCTCTCCATTCCCGCTCGCCCCCATGCCCCGTGATCCATCGCCATCCTCTTTGTCTGCTACAGCATGCCGGGCACCCCTGCCGCCCTTGTCGCCATGCTCGGCGTCTCTGATGGTGTTCTCTATCCCTCTTCTCATCTCGTGCCCATGTGCCTCCGTGCGTGGCGTCCCATAGGTCACCCGCGCGTGCAGCCATCACGGTGCCCACTCGTTCTAGCTCGCGTTGTCCGCCGCCGGTATTTGGGTTGTCGTCCGGTGGTGAGGCATCGCCGTCGCCTTGCTCGTCGCCATCCTCTGGCGCATTCCCGCCACCGCTCCCTTTGCCGCCGTGTCTGCTGCGGGCACCTGTGCGTTGCCACACGTCCTCCCACCGGTCTTCCCGTCGCGCCTCCCACGCAGGTCCGAGGCAGTCGTTGCGGACAGCGCGGCCGTGCTGCCTGCTGGCCATCTGGCGCCTTATGTGCCATCCGGTGGCTTCTTTCATCGCAGTGTGCGCCCGTTCGTCCCAGATTTCCCACGCGTGCCTTGCGCCCATTGTGACTTGCACCTCGTGTACCATGGGTCGGTATCGGATTCCCTCCTGAATCATCTCGCTCACCCCGGTTGCGGGGAACGGTGCTTGTGTGTAGGCTTTGGCAACTGCATCTGCTACCGCATTTGGTGCGAGCCCGCGGTGGGCTGGGACGTACATGAACACGGCTATGTCTATTTGCTCCCGTGCGGTGCATATCGCTTCGAGTATCGCGCCGCGTGTGCTACCTGCATACTCACGTCTGTGTTTTGCTCGCCATGCTCTCTCGACGAGTCGCAGGGCGCTGAGGCAGTCGCTCATGATCAGGAGTCTACGCTCGTGGGCGTCTGTGGTCGCGGCTGCCTCTCTTATGACCATGAGCATGCCCGCGAGTTCTGCGTCGATCACTTCCAGGTGCGCTGGGAGGCGCATGCCGATCATGCCAGCTGCCATCCTGCGGGCATTCCACTCCTCCACGTCTTCTTGTTCGCCTTGCTCGAGGGGCTGTACTCCGCTGTATGCTCCGCACGCGACTCGAACCTCCACTGCCCCCCGCGCATTCCGTACTTCGACCCGCGATCCGTCCGTGGCCCACACATCTGTGAAGTGCGTCTCGATGTGCATCGGGCCCGCCGTCTGCACCCACCGTTGTCCCTCGCGCACGCTCGCTTGGCCGTTGTGTTTCCGCAGGATGTCGACCTCGGCATCATCCATGCGCACTTGCACTCCGTCCCGCGTGACGAGGGTGCGGCGCCCTGCGTGCTCTTCGCATTCGAACGGCTGCCATCTGAGGCACATGCGCATGAGTGGGTCCGTCGCCGCGTGGGCCCAGCTGATGTCTGCATACCCTTCGTTCGGTGCGCCATGCTGCCATATTCCGGGGGTTCCCGCCTTGTCACGTTCCTTGTCCCACCGCAGGTGCCGTTCCGGGCGCGCCGCGGGTGTCGCGGTTGCCGCTGCGTGCCTCGTCTCATCTGAGTGGTCCGATTCCGGCGTCTCCTCGACGCGTCGGCAGACGCGTGCTCGTGTCCGTGCGCCCTGGACTGACGCGCTCTTCGCGTCCGGTGCGGTCATCTCGTCGGCTTCAAGGGAGACGCATCGTCGGTACGTTACCTTTCGTGGTTGCATCTCCCCGCTCGGCCCTTTGCTGCTGATGTTGTTGCGTGCCCCCTTGGTCGCGTCGTGTGAACCCGTGGCGTCACTGGCCTCCCGGCCCGCACCCTTCTCATGAGGCACTCGTTCCTTCGCGCCCAGGTATACTGTCCGTTCTGGGCCTCTGTCGGGCTCCTCCGGGTGCGCTCGCCGTTGCTCGTCGCCGTTCCTTTCCTCCGCACTTTGCCTTCCGGTGCCGTGGGCCGCCTCTGCGTGCCGCTTGAACACGCGCCACATCTTCTCGAGGGCTTTCGCGGCGCGCTCGTCGGTCAGATCTCCGAAGATGGCCGCGCGCCATTCGTCGGCTCTCATGCCTCCGGTGCGTCCCTCCCCCCATGGCAGTTCGCCCTTCATGCCGGCTTGCTTCCATTGTTCGATGCCGCCTTCGCCGATGCTGTGCTCCAGCATGCTGGTCGGTACGCGCCTCCGTTCCTTGGCTTCTTGGATCATGCGCTTAACTTCCCGCGACCCTGTGACGCACTCCTCCGCTTCCCACGTGTTCCACAGGTGCGCCTCGTCCGCCCATTCGATGAGGACTTCCCACCCCGTGGTGCTCTCGCCTCTCTTCGGCATCCTGCGTGCCGCGTGGACTCGTTTCACTTCGTATGTCGTGGGCGCGTCACGTACCTCCTCTACTGCCGCTCTGCCTTCCTGCACGCATCGCCACCAGCGTTCCCGTACGCGTGCCCACCGGCTTTCCTCGAGTTCTGCTATGGCTCGATCATAGGCTTTCCGGTCTGCGTCCGTGCTGAGTCCCGGGAACCTCTTCATCGCTTCGTTCCATGTGAGCCATCGCCCGCTCGGGTGTGTGACATCCCTCCATTCTCGTATGCCTCGTGCCGCCATGCGCCTCGTGCCCCCCGTGTACTCGATGCCGCCGCCCGCCGTCCTGACTTGTGTGCAGACACTGCCGCCTGTGCGTAGTCCGACGCGCACTCTGCAGGGCCCGCTATCGTCCGCTTGCCACTCTCGTCGCCCGTCGGCTTCATACAAGGGTGGGCCGTGCTCACCGTCCGCCCACTCGCCTTCCCTGGTTTGGAGGTCGTGTCGGCGGTCGCCTGTCGCCCTCAACCGCACCCCGGCGTGCAGTCTGTCCTTGAGCCAGGCTTCGATCACCATTTCTTCGCTCAGCACGTGCCGGAGGTGTGTCGGGTGCCATTCGAGCATCTGACCTCTCTCTGCCCACCCGAGTCGCAGGTACGTGGCTCGTATGTGGGCCATCAGGGCGATACGTCCGGGCGTCTCGTCCTCGCTCATGATGGCCCGCTCGATCTCGTCAGCTAGTGCGGCCGCGCTGCTCTGCTGCGCGTGCGTGTGTCCCAACCCGCCCGCCCGCGCGCTCGCGTACACCTGGATCGTCGGTGTGCCCGCTGCCACCCCTCGCGCGCGCAGGATCTGTGTACGTGCCGTTTCGATGGCTTGGCACGTGTCGGCTCCGATGGCGGTCGCGCGTGCGTAGAAGCCGATGGTACCCTCGACTCCGAGGTCCATGCCCGTTCGCAGTTGTCTGTCGTCCAGGACACCGATGAGCCCTATGGACCGCAGGAGGCCCTTGCAGTGCTGTCCGACTCCGCTTCTCGTCGCTCGCTGTGCGTGTTTCCACCCGTTTGCCTCCTCACTGCCCAGGTACCGGTACGTCTTGGTGACTTGCGGCACCCGGCGGCCGTCAGGGAGCCACACGTCCCAGCCGGTGATGTCGTGTTCCTCGTCACCGCTCCAGTAAGTGGCTTGCCAGGCGGTCTTCTTCTCATCCTTGATCATCACCCTGAGCCCCGCTGCGCGTGCCACCATCCAACAGGTGTCCATGACGAGCTGCAGTGTGGCCATGTCGCGTGTGATGAAGGCACCATCATCTACGTACCACATGCTCGGTATGCTGCACGCCGCGCCCCTGAATCGGTACCCCTCGCATATCTTCCTGACTGCTTCTTGCATGAGTCGCAGTTGGAACTTGGACCGCGTCGGCGACTGGTTGCAACCCTGGAAGTTGCCGCACTTCATTTCGAAGGTGTCAGTCAGGCCGTACGCCGTCTCGTATCGGCCGCGTACGCTGTCGTACATTGCCTTCACCGTCTCCGTCACTTCTGGTCGTACGCCCCCCCACCGTTCCGCCTCCCACTGGATTTCACGGACGCACGACATGAAGAATGTGCCGCAGTCGAGGTACGCTCGGCAGCACATCGTGCGTTCCGCCGCGCACTCCTCCTTTTGACACCGCATCACGAGGGACTGTTCCGGGCACCCCCGCCCTCGTTCGTTCCCTGCCTGGGATAGCGGGATTGCCCATTTGGCCGCTTCCTCATACTCCGCTCCGAGCATCCACATTGTCAGTTTACTCCCGTGACACTCGAGCCACAGGTCCCGACGCCGGTCAATGTCGGCGGGGTCTTCGCCTGGCTTCATGGCCAGCATGGCGACTCGCTCTTTCCACGGGGCCGGGAAGCTCTGCGTCCGGATGCACTGTTGGAGGTCACGCCAGTATTCGCGCTGCACGGCTTCGGGCGCTTTTCGGAGTAGGTATGCGTTGAACCCGTCGACGCCTACCCCCTTGATGACCTCCGTGCGCCTCAGCCCCTCCCGGAATCTATCCCACGTGCAGATCTCCTCGACCCAGTCAACTGGTTGCAACCCCGTTGCTCTTTGTGTATTCGGTTTGGGCCTGTGCTGGGTCCTCGGCTCGGCTCCGTCCACCCATTTCATGATTTCCCTTACTAGGTTCACTGCCGCAGGTGTGGCGTCGTTGATGCGTGCGCCACTCGCGCGGCACTCTTCGCGGACTTCCCGGGCTCCCCTCAGCGGTTCGCGTGGCACCCACGTCTCGCCCTCCCACTGCCCCTTGATGCCGTCCTTGTATGCAGCTTTCACTCGTTGGTCCCCACTGCTGTTCGCAGTGCCTCCCTTTTGTGTGGCGGCACGCAGGATTTTATACAACTCTACATAGACGCCTCCCCGTGTCGCCGGAGATCTTTTCAGGGCTTCAGCTTTGAGTTTGGCAACTACGGTATCACCGTCGTGTTCGGCTGCGCGTACTGCCCAGTGTGCGGCCGCAACGCGTTCGCCTTCCCTGCAGGCGGCGGTCATGGCGTCCCTGCGCTGCGCTCTTGTGGGCATCGCTGCTGCCTGCTGCCCCCACGGTTGCCCGCGGATCCATTTCGCGTCGGCGCCGAACGCGTGCCAGCCGTGCACGCCCGTCTTGCCCGTCCATGTTGCCGCCGCGGCGCTCACTCGCGCCCATCGTGCCATCCGCCGGTGCGCCCGCCCCTCCGCGTCTTCGCAGCGGTGTTCCGCACCGGCGGGCCGTTTCCTATGTCCCTTGCGGCGCGCGTCGTCTTTGCGTTGGGCTCGCCCGTCATCATCGGGGCGCACTTCTCCGGGGCCGACCTCGCGTGTCGCTGCCTCGGCGGCGGCCTTCATGACGTCTGCGTGTTCCTCTGGCGCTATCGGCCCCTCCTGCACTGGTGTGTGTGCAGGGTTGCTGTCGGTGGTCGCGTCGCCGTCTGTGGGCGCCTCATCCGGCTCCCATTGTTGGTGCTCGCGGGTTACGTCGCGGTTCACGGCTTCCTCCCATGCCAGCTCTTCAGCTAGCCACTCGTCGTCCCGTTGCTCCCGCTCACGCGCGTCGTCTCCCTCGGTGTGGCTAGGGTCGAGGTTTGGGTCGGTGACATCTGCGTCATCGGTTCCCATCTTGGTGTCCAGCGCTGTGTCATCCTGCGCCGCCTCCGGGTCGGTGTTCAGTGCCGCCTCCTCGGCCGCTTCCTCCAGTGCCGCCTGTGCATCATCTTCGTCGTCACGGTCGTCCGAGGGCAGTGTAGGCGTGTTCTGCCGCTTTGAGGGTGCTTTGCGCGTCTGTGCTCTGCGTATCGCCTCCGCCGCCGCCGCCATCATGCCGCGCTCACGTGCGGTGATGCGCGCCGCTGCTCCGCACGGGTCGTGGTCGCCTCCCGCTTCCCGTATCGCAGTCTGCACGTGGGCATCGACCTCTTCCTCGTACCACGTCCATTCCGTGTCCTCGAGGGTGGCGAGCTTTTGCCCTTTTGCTCGTGGCGCCCCGTGGCCTTCCTGTGGGGCCGCCCCTTCGAGCCATAGCGGGGCCCACACGGCGCCATGGTCGCCCTTGTTCTGGCCCGGCCTCCACTCCGGGCGGCCGGTCACAGCGGCCGCGCCTGCCGAGGTGAGGATGTGGTCGATTTCGGAGATGTCCTTGTACGTTGGCCGTCCTACCCCCCTGACCACCAATGCTTGCCTGTGTATCATGGTGCGTAGGCGTTCGTCTTGCCACTTTGGTGTGCGCCCTTCTCGGCGGAGCGCTTCGTCCGATTCTGCATTCATGTCGCCTGCGACGATCGTGATCTCTGTCCCGGTCGCTATTTCGTCTTCGAGTTCGTTCCACAGTTCCTCGGTGCGCTCGTCGCTCGCCCCGCCTTTCCTGCATGGTGCATAGACCCCAATCGCAGTGATGACCTTGCCCGTGGCCATGTCTTGGAGCTTGACGCGCAGTACTCGTCCTGGCACCACAGCGGTTGCCGCGGTCGCGCCGGCGCGCATCATCGCAGTCGAGTCCCACACAATCATCACGCCTCCGGCGCCCTCGCCGGGGGTCATGTCTGTGACTTCGGACGCGAGCCCGTGCCATTTGAGTAGGTGCGCTCGCATCGCCTGCGCTTCCTCACCCTCGAGTCTGGTGTCTGTCAGGACTGCGATCTGCGCCCTCCCATGTTGCAGCTCGCGCACTATGCGCATGGCTTTGTCCGTCGGGCGCGCGAGGAGGTCTTCGCCGTTGCCCCAGCCCTGGCCGAGCTTTCGCCCATTTGGGGCGCGCTCGCGCATCCGCAGTCCGTTCGTGTTGTACGTGACGACCCACGCTCGGGGATCGCCTCCTTCGTCGCTGCTTCGATGTTTGCTATGGGCGCGGTCACCGCTGGCGGGTGCTGCTGGGGTGCCGTTTGCTTTGGTGCGTTCTGTTGGGGTGCATGGCGCTGCGCCGTCTTGTATGCCGCCGGTGTGCGTGGCAGCCCTGGGCTCGTGTTGTGCCACAGTTCCTTCGGCTGTCTGCGTTGCCTGGCGCCGCTCGCGGCGCGCGTGCGTGCTCGCTCTCCAAGCGCGCTGACGTTCCTCGAGCCACGCTACAGTATTGGCGGGCAAGGTGTGCTGCGGTCTCGGGGTCGGTGGCTTGCGGCTCACCTCTGTCGTCGCCCCACTGTGCGCTTCCGTTGCGCTGCGCTGGTCCCTTTCTCTCGCCTCGACCATGTATACCGCCCCCCCGCTCAGGTGGCCGCCGCTCGGCAGGGAGTCAGCGATGTGCCAGCTCGGGTCGCCGCGGTGCTGTGTTCGGATCGCGGTGATCGCCGCCGCCTCGTACCATGTCCCCGCCCGCTGCCTGCACGCGATCTGCCCCCGCCCCTGTGGTCTGTGCTCCATGGCGCGCCCCTCCTGTGCGCGTGTTGCGACGCCGTTCGCTTTTGCCCTTTCGGTCACTTGTACCTTGCTGGCGACCATGTATACCTCGCCTCGTGATGTGCGCGGCGTGTGTGCCGTCCATTTGTCCTCTACGTGCTGTGCCGAGGCCGGACTGAAGCCCATCGCTCTGTACGCGGCGGCCGCCTCCTTGCTCGTCGCAATCAGGTGGACTTCCTCGGCGCTGGAGGCGCTTGTGGCGCGCGCTACCATTTCCCATGCGCGTCGCTGTCTGCGGTGTGTTTCTGCGACCCAGACTTCGACTATGAACAGGATCTTTACCTGCGTGCGTCGTGGCTGGAGCAGGGCGGTACCCATGCCCTCGTCGTACGTGGCGAACCCGGTGAGTGCACCTTCCCCTCCCCCTTGCCCTTGTGTGGTGCGCTGTTTCTTATTGGGGTTTGCGCCCTTCTCCGTGCGTGCGTGTACGGGCGCGTGTGCCTCCGCTGACTCTTGTCCCTCCGCAGGTTGTGGCGCTGATGTCGCGTTCGTCGGCGTCCTCGCGGTGGTCGCACGTCGGGTGTCATCTGCATCGGCTCGTGTCGTATCATTCTGGGTCGTCCCGCGCGTCGCCCAGTATGCCGGCCCGTATGACCATAGGACTTCTCGTTGTACCAGTTGCTCCCACCCGCCCTCCGGCTGTGGGCGGCCCCACGGTGCTGCCCGGCCTCCTGCTCCTCGTGCCTTCCGCAGGGACCGCAGTGTGCCGTCGGGGTCCATCACGGCGGTGTTGTACAGCTTGCCGCCTCGCCCGTTGGTCAGGCCTCTGGAGTCGTTGGCGCGTTGCAGGAACGGCGGTCCTGCGTCGGCGGCGTCTATGATTTGGACTCGGGCTCCGCCGTCTAGATCGATCTCCCCGAGGTACTCGGGAGGCTCGGCGCCGCTATACCTTCGCACTGCCTCGTTGCGTCCCTCGGTATCCGCCGCCTCGAACACTCCCAAGACTTTGCCACTGTACGTTCCGATCTTGTCGTCTCGGTCGAAGTCTCGCCACACGTACAGGCCCATGCCGCGCCCTTGGATCCCGGAGAGGTGTAGCGCAGCAGACTCCGCGACGATCACCCACGGGCTCTGCGCGTGTCTTCCGTTGCTCTCGCGTTTTCGCCACACGAGGGTCACCTCCCGCTGCATCTGTCGGAGGGCCTGGCGCTCGATCGGGGGTGTCGCCCACTTAGCCATCGCATGCGGGGCATGTCGCTCCCATATCCACTTGTCATTTTCCCCCCGTTCCAGTGCGATGCGCTCGCGCGGCGCCCCCCACTCTTCTGCGTTGGTCTTCGCGGTACTCATCTTGGTGTTCGGCGTTGTGGGTGCCGGCGCTCTCGGGTGCCTCCGTGTGCCTTATGCGGGGTCCACGGTTGGTTCTTGGGGTTTGGGGGGTTGGCGGTGTGCTGGTGGCGCCTGTACGTATGTGGGTGTGGTAGGCGCTGACGTTTGGGCGTCCCCCCCGCCTTTCTCGCGGGTTGAATTTTGTTTTGCCGGGTCACTTTTCTTTGGCCTACACACATGTCCCCGTATGCACGTCTCGGGCTCGGTGTTTGCTCTTCCGAGTGGGTCGTGTTTGTGGGGTGCGTGGGTCGCGGACTGCAGCAGTTGTTGTCGCTATATCGCACGTGGTCTCCATTGTCGGTGTACATACCTACAACCGGGCTAGGTGCGCGCGTGTAGCGCCTCCGCGCCCGCCATGCGTTCGTCCGCTTGTGTGACCTCATGTTGCGTGTGCGCATGTTGTGTGTTGCGGCTCGGGTCGGGCCGCGTGCGCCCGCGCGTGCGCGTATGCATCTCTGCCATGGGCGGCCGGTCGTATGTGCTGACCTCGCTCGTTGGTGCCGCGGTGTCCACCGTTGAATATAGTCACCATGCCCGTGTGCGTCATGGTGTTGCCAGCAGCAGCAAGCCACTGTTTCGGCGCCAGCGTGTGCGCAGTGTCGTGCGTCACGTCTCGTAGCGCGCGGTGCCCACCATGCGGTTTTGCGGTGCGGGTGCACGTCAGCATGCTGTTGCCGGTGCCGGTGTTGGGCGCGGCGATTGTCGGTGCGGGTGTGGAGGGCCCATCCCCTTCCTGATCGTTGTCGGTGCGCTGCGTCCGTGGTGGTCTTGTTGTGCAGTGTACCTGCATACGCGGGTCAACCCGTGCATGGGCGATCGGAGAGAGCATGTCGCCGCCCGGGGAAACCCCCACGGGCCCGGGGCAACCCCCACGGTACGGCTCACCATTTTGCGGATAACCCGCCATTAAAAAGCGCGAAAACTTCCGTCGACACGATGTGAACCCAATTGTGAACCGGGGCCATGTGTGAAGGTAGGTGGCGTGTCTCGAAACTCGAACAACGTATACCAGGCACACCGTACATGTATAGGCTTCTCGATGAACCGGCCGTCACTTGCCGGCCAATGAAGGTAAGTATCTCACCCGACAGGGTTGCCTGCCTGCCGATCGCAAGGCCGATCGTCCACTTTTCTCTGCTCACTGCTGTGCCTACTTGGTACTTGGACAGATGGACACTCTAGTGTGGCGATTCGTTGAGTTGAGAGTACTTAGGGACTATAAAGTATAATATCGGAAGCCCCTCGGCCTCGCGGCACACCTCAACTCAACTCAATACAATGTACGCGGTGACGTACGTCCCTCATACGCGTTTGGGCGTGCACCGATCCTCACTTACTAAAGAATCTATTTCATCACAGTGAATATGATTCTCTGATTCAAAGGTTCACGAATTTTTCCCTATTCGGCAGGTGCCGACTTCGTCACGGACTTCTGTGCCTTTTCGGGGGGTGCCGACTTCGCCCTCGTATTCATCACAATGCGCTCATGTTGATCGGCAAGAGGCGCACGCGGTGATGGCCGAGCCGGGCACGCCCACCGGCCGCGAGCAGCTCCAGGCCACGCTGAATGCGAGCATGGATGCTAGCATGGATGCGAGCATGAAGGCGGAAGTGATCGCGACGGCGCGTGCGGCCGCGGTGTTGGCCGAGCAGCTGGAACTAGAGGCGGAGGCGGCGGCATGGGTGGCGGCCTCGGCCGCGCGCGAGGAGGCGGCCGCAACCGGGCGAGGATTGATGAACCAAAGGTGCACGCCAATGGAAGAGGAGTGCCTGGGTCTAGCCAGCCCCGGGTCCCTTGCCAGCCCCGGGTCCTCCAACCCGGGGTCCTTCAAGCGCAAGGGCGACACGGGAAGTAGCGGATCGGCCAAGTCGATCTGTCGCGAGGCGGCGGAAGGCTTCAAGCAGGTGCTCCAGTCGCCGGACCCCGCGTCGGTGGTCATGTCCAAGGCGCCCGCAGCCGGCGAGTTCGACCTCAAGGCGCTCAAGGAGCAGGAGGCAGCGGAGATGACGTTGAAAAAGAAGACTGAGGAGAAGGCAAAGAAGGCGAAGGCGAAGGTCAAGGAGGAGGAGGCGCCGGGGGTTCCGAGTGCGCGCTTCTCGTTCATGCCTCGGGAGGACGCCCTTCTCCTTGAGGCGGCTGCCCGCCTCGGCAAGCAATGGCGCAAGATCGCGGAGATTCTGCCTGGGCGCACGGAGAACTCGGTACGAGTCATTGTCACGCTCAACTCCTGCATGCAAGTGCCCGACTCCGGCGCCCTTATGAGTCATTGTCACGCTCAACTCCTGCATGCAAGTGCCCGACTCCGGCGCCCCTTGCAAGTGCTCACTGCGGCGCCCGACCCTCCACAGGTGCGCCATCGGCACGCTCAACTGATGCAAGTGCACGCCGGGCGCCTCAAGGTGATTTCGGCGGATGAGTTGCCTAAAATGGCAAGTGCGCATCCCGAACGAAGCATCCAGGGTGTGCGTGTCAAGAGCCTCGCGTCCCCCTCTTCCAGCCCCGCCTCGTCCGGAGCGGTTCCTTTGTCCGGTCACTCGTCCGGACTCTCGTCCAGCAGTCCGATCTCGCCCGATCTCATCCGATCTCGTCCGATCGCGTCCGATCGCGTCCGATCGCATACGATCTCAACCGATCTCGTCCGATCTCGTCCGATCTCGTCCAGCACTCCGATCTCGTCCAGATCTCCGATCCCTCTCGCGGCGGAGGTGCGGCTCGAGCGCCACTTCTCCCATATTAGGGAGCACCACTTCAGGACTCTCGTGGGCGTCCCTAATATGGGCGTGCCCGACGCGCAAATGAGGGATGACTTTCAGACTCTCGTGGGCGTCCCTGATATGGGCGTGCCCGACGCGTCCCAAATGAGGGATGACTTTCAGACTCTCGTGGGCGTCCCTGATATGGGCGTGCCCGACGCGTCGTCCCAAATGAGGGATGACTTTCAGACTCTCGTGGGCGTCCCTGATATGGGCGTGCCCGACGCGTCCCAAATGAGGGATGACTTTCAGACTCTCGTGGGCATGCTTGATATGGACGTGCCCGACGTGTCCCAAATCAGGGATGATGGGCCGAGCCGCCTGCCTAATATGGGCCTGTCCGCAGCTTCCATGCCGCAGTCGCCTAACATGGAAAGCGTGCGGCGGATGCTGGGCATGACAAGCGTGTGGCAGCTTGACACGGATCCCTATGGCGCGTCACGTGTCGCGACCGCCATACCCAACGAGCTGATCGAGGCTGCCCAAGTGGGCAATGCGGTTCGGGTCCGCGACTGGATCTGGGCAGGTGGGGATGTGGACGGCAGAGATTCCACGGGTCGCACGATGCTCATGTTCGCAGCTGCTGCGGGGCGCAGTGCAGTTGTGGAGGTGCTCCTCGCTGCTCGAGGATACCTTGCCTGTGATGACCTCTGATGGTGTGGAGGTTCTTCTCGATGCTCAATGACACCTGATGACCTCTGATGATCTCTGATGACACCTCTTGATTGCATCCTTCATCAGGTGCTCCTCGCTGCACGAGCGAACGTCAACGCGCAGCAAAGCCTAGGTATTACGGCACTCATGGTCGCATGCTTCGCAGGCGAAACGCGCATCGTCCAGCAGCTGCTGCTCGCCGGCGCCAACCCCCAGCTGCGGGACAGCCACCAGCGGACGGCGGACGACTGGATACAGCTCAAGCAGCACGTCCTTGGAGTCGCGATGCGCGGCTAGATGTCGCGACCCTCGATTGGCTCGAAGAGCACAGACTCGCCTAAGTACAGCCGCTGTCGGCGAGCTTACGTGCCCGACGCTCTACCATACCATAAAGCCTGATGCGGGCGGCGCTGACCTGGGGGTGGGGAGATGTGCGTGCCGCTGTCGGAGAGCCTTTACGTGCCCGACGGCGGGGATCTCTACCATACCATAAAGCCTGATGCGGGCGGCGCTGACCTGGGGGTGGGGAGATGTGCGTGCCGCTGTCGGAGAGCCTTTACGTGCCCGACGGCGGGGATCTCTACCATACCATAAAGCCTGATGCGGGCGGCGCTGACCTGGGGGTGGGGAGATGTGCGTGCCGCTGTCGGAGAGCCTTTACGTGCCCGACGGCGGGGATCTCTACCATACCATAAAGCATGATGCGGGCGGCGCTGAACTCGGGGTGGGGAGATGTGCATTTGTGCGTGCCCCGCTGTCGGAGAGCCTTTACGTGCCCGACGGCGGGGATCTCTACCATACCATAAATAGCCTGGTGATTGCTGATCCTCTCGTCTGAACATACAGTATGCAGGAGTGTCAACTGTCATGGTTATATTCAACAGCAGGTAATCGAATAGGTTCTCTGAAAACACAAAATACTATTTCGAAACGGTCGGAGCTTGTATTGCATGATGGCGATATCCGCCGAAGGATTCCGTTGTTCCTCCTTTGGACGCACTGGACGCTCAGCGACATGCGCCTGCAACAGGCGCCCACCGTCCCTTCAAATCCAAATTGAGTCCTTCCACAACTCCGCGCGCGCGCGCCGCACCGCTTTCCTTTTTTGGCAGTTATATGCAGCCCTTCCAATCGGTCGATCGAGCCTTCCATAGCGAGATCACATGGCAAGCCCTTCCAATCGGTCGATCGAGCCTTCCATAGCGAGATTACATAGCAAGCCCTTCCAATCGTGCGATCGTGCCGTCCAGACGGCTGCGCGCCACCTCCGACGGGTGCTTGAGCTCCCGGCGCTCCTCGAGCATCGCGGCCATCTCGACGGCCCGGTCGCCGTGGTAATTGTACGGGTACTTGGGGGCCATCGTGCCGCACCTGATGAAGGACACACTCGGTGGCAATTAGTGGCCATCGCAGCAGAGAACTTCGAGGCCGTCGTGCCGCACCTGATGAGGGAGCCCATCCGCGACGCCATCAGCCATGCATTCCGACGCCATCAGCCATGCATTCCGACGCCGTCAGCCATGCAATCCGACGCCGTCAGCCATGCAATCCGACGCCGTCAGCCATGCAATCCGACGCCATCAGCCATGCAATCCGACGCCGTCAGCCATGCAATCCGACGCCGTCACAGTTGGCATGAGGGATAGAATGAGGGCACCTCCCCGCCGCACAGGACTCCCGTCGGTCCGTCGGCGGAGGACTGCCCTCGGTGATGAGGGAGGCAATTAGGGGGCGATCGGAGGCGATTCGCGGCAATCACAGTGATGAGGGAGGCAATTAGGGGGCGATCGGAGGCGATTCGCGGCAATCACAGTGATGAGGGAGGCAACTAGGGGGCGATCGGAGGCGATTCGCGGCAATCACACAGGGCAGCTTCCGCACAGAACTAACGTCGGGCCGTCGGAGGAGGACTGTCCCCGGTCGCAGCCGACCTCGTCGCAGTATGCGCTGCCCCTGGGGCGTGTCGCGAGGCACGACCGGTAGAGCTGCGTCGCGTCGCCCGCGTCGTTGAGCATCGCGAGCGCTTGATCGACCCTCACCTGATGAGGGAGGCAATCAGAGGTGCACTCAGAGGTGCACTCAGAGGTGCACTCAGACGCTCTCAGACGCAATCAGTCTGTCGATCGCTGGCTCAAGGCTCACTGCGGCGCACTCAGACGTAATCACACGAAGGCAGTCTGGCGCGAGGCTCACGGCGTGATTACGTCTGATTGCGTCTGATTACGTCGGGCAATCACACGTAGGCAGTCTGGCGCGAGGCTCACGGCGGTGCGCATCGCCCCTCTGTCGCCCACTCCGTAGCTCAAGACGAGCCGTTGACGGTCTGAGGAAAGGTAAAGACCCGAAACGTACCTGAAGGGGAGGGCGTCGGACGCATCCAAATTAGGACGAGACAACGACGCAGACAGATTCGCAATCGGACGCAATCGACCACAATCAGCCGCAATCAGGCTCAACGAGCCCAAGACGCACTGCTCCTTGAAATAGGGACGCAATCGAGCGCAATCAGACGCAATCAGACGCAATCAGACGCAATCAGACGCAATCAGACGCACTGCTCCTTGAAATAGGGACGCAATCGAGCGCAATCGAGCGCAATCAGACGCACTGCTCCTTGTGATAGCCCATGGTCGTGGAGTAGCCGGCGCTCTCTTTGGGAAGACTATGACCTCGGCCGTGATCTCGGGCGCCATCTCGGGCGCCGTCTCGGGCGTCGTCATGGGCGCCGTCTCGGGCGCTCAGGTTCATGTTGGGCCAGGGCGGCAGGCGTTCCATTGTGCGCCCGCCCGAGAAGAATCGAAACGGTCGGGACGTGCGGAGGATCGCAAAGGGCGGCTCCGCCTGCATGCAATCCCAGATGGGTATGCACTCATAGGCCATAGGGGACGATGAGGAGGGAACTCGATGAATGCATGCCATCAGTGGGCCATGCGTAGGGCACTCACCTGATGAAGCAAGCCATCATTGGCCATGCGTAGGGCACTCACCTGATGAAGCAAGTAATCAGTGGGTCATGCGTAGGGCACTTACCTGCATCTCGTACCAGAAGTGCGAATACAAGGCATGCCCGCTTCGGTAATGGCCAATCGCGAGGTAACGGCCTCGAGCCTGATCTCGATCTCGATCTCGATCTCGATCTCGATCTCGATCTCGATCTCGCACGAGCACCGGTGGTGTCGAGAGGCGCGGGTGATCAAATATCCTTATGAGGGAGCCAACCAAAGATGCAAACAGTTGAGGCCTTCAGTGAGGCCATCAGAGGTCATCTGATGTCATCAGAGGACGTCAATGGTCATCAGAGGCCATCAGAGGCCATCAGAGGCCATCAGAGGCCGCCCAAGCTCTCACCGGTCGTTGACGCCTTCCCACACGGCCGCAGACGAGGTATTGTATGCGCGTTGGCAGTTGCCCGAGGCGAGCTCGCACGAGATCACGACGTGCTCGGGGCTGAGCGCGTAGCTCAGGTAGAGCATTCCCGCGCACTCCGCATGCATCGGGCATTCAAATGGGCTCCAATTCTTCTCCCAATTGCGAGCGCCGGCAAGTCGCAAGCGCACCTCCGTACCGGTAACGCCTTGCGATAGGTTGCGTGCGTACATGAGCACCCTCACCTTGCCGAATCGGAACCCGAGCACGTCCGGAGTGTGCGCACGATTGTAGACGGCGAGCAGAGTGTAACGGTCGAGCCAGATGCCGCGTGGGTCACTGCCGTGGACGGCCGGTCATGGCGATCAGTACCACAATCATATGTGTTTGAGGCGATCATCATTTTGTTTGTGGCGATCAGTGGCACCTCAATCATATGTGCTTGCGGCAATCGGTGGTAGCACCTCAACCATTTGTGCAATGCGGCGCAATCCGCGGCCATCCGAGGCCATCGGCGGCAATCATACCTGCCGAGGAAGGCGGCCTTGAGCTGACCGTCATGCAGGTGCACAAAGTACTCGAGGCCAGGCGACCACTCTCGATCCATGTTAATGGAAAGCTTGTCTGGCGCCGCACGGATGAGCACGTTGTGCTCATCGATGACTGCTGGGTTGAACGCGACGTAGCGTAGAGGATTGAAGGAGCTGTTACGGCCGCGGCCGGGCATAAGTTTCGTGAGGTTTGCGTTGATGGCGCGGTTGGCCCAGTCTACCGCAGTGGCCCACTCGCCATCCAAGGGCAGTCCCCGCGGCAGAAAGAGCACCGCGCACTGGGCGATGCCGAACTCCCAACCGCATTTGAAGCCGGCGCGAGTGCCGATGCCTCCTCCGTCCACCGTGCCATTCTCATCACTGAAGGGCAGCCCGTGAGGCGCGTCCAGCGGTTTCGGGTACGCGAGCATGGGCTTGCTGGCCGCCGTGCGGAAGTTGCGCATGGCACGCAGCAGCCCAGTCGCCTCCACCATCTCCTCGGGCGTTAGAAGACTACTCGGCGTCGACATGATCGGTCTCCTGGGGAGCCCCGAGAACTCCCGGCTGCCTTCTTCATCAACATCCTGTTCACATTCACGTTCAATTGCCACTCGGCAACACGCAGCAAGGCGAATCCACTTTGTGTCACGCTAACTCCAACAGAGCCGCATGCATCTTCCACAGGAACTCGGTTAGCACTTCAATTTTCTCATCTTGGTAGTCGTTTTTGTGGTCGGATGCTGGCGCGCTGCAATAATCTACCCGTGGGAGTGCAAGGGGTTCGTGGAGCTGCTCCAGAACCCCTATTTATCAATGCGTTGCAGTGCCCCAGTTCACCTCAGCTGCGAGTCGATAGCTGATTCCACCGACAATCGCTTGTGTGCGGGTGTCGGCGGCATCCTGGCAGCCTCGTGCAACAAGCTCTCGAACCATACGTGGCTCACAAGCGCCATCGGCGCCATCGGCCTCGTGCCTGACACCCGTCGAGAGCGTCTATATGGCGATGCGGCAGTGCACATGGTCTCGAATCGCCGTGCTGGGCTATGGCAAGATCCAAAACAGCTCGCTTCTGCGCTCATCGAAGCCACTGCGCACGGCGAGGTACTGAGCTATGTCGAGCTCGGCGTGCACACCGCATGGACCGCATGCACAGTCGGCGCCTATCTCTCACGGATGACGAACAAAGCCTTCCATGGCCTCGCGGTCGATAGCTCCAGGGAACACGTGGCCAAGTACACGGCGGATCTGCTCGAGCGACTCAACATGCGCTTCATGGCGCGCAACGCCTTCGACATGCTTCTGGAACAGCAGCCGCATCTGCAGCCGCAGCAGCCGCAGCAGCGTGCCCACGTTGCCCGGCTCTTTGACCTGTGCTTCATCGATGCCGACCACGACTACATGGGTGTGCGCACCGACTATGAGAGTCTGGCGCCGAGGTGCTCTGATTGGATGATGCAGCGATGCACCGTTTATTGCACCGGATTGCACCTCTGATTGTACCTGATTGCACCGCTGATTGTGCTGGATTGCACTTCTGATTGCACCGGCTTGCACCGCTGATTGCCCTTCTGATTGCACTTCTGATTGCATCGGCTTGCACCGCTGATTGCCCCGGGTCGCACCTATGCATGCAAGCAACTGTTACTTGCTCAATTTGCAACTGCTCGCTCCTGACGTCCCATCATCCCGAGTGCTTAAATGTACTAATTCGTACATGCATGCATCATGCAGGTGCCGCTCCATCCTTTTCCATGACATCCAGGACACGACGACGCTTAAGCTGCCCCTCAACCCGACGATGCGCCCCTTCTACCTTGGCGGCGTCCCCCTCTTCTGGATGCACCTGCTCTCTCGCGTCCTCCCGAGCCGCGTTCACACCTTCACGGAGCAGCACTCATCCTTCCTACCCATGTTTGGCATCGGGCTACTGCTTCCGAACGCGCACGGCACGGCGCTTGCTGATGTGTCGATCGAGGCTCGCCCCTGGCCCGCCTTTGCACAGGGCCCGCAGCAGCGCATCGGCACCTCGTGGACACGCATGCCACGCCCTGCGGGCCTGACGAAACCACACTGCCCTTGGAAGCTGCTCCTCGACGAAGGCGCCGTACCGGGCACCCCGGCCTCGGGCGCCGCCCCGGGCGTTCCCACCGCGCTGTCACGGGCGCTGCTCACGAGGACGCGCTTCACCCCAGCTGAGCTCGACGCTCTCCTCGTCGCGAGCCGCGGTGATCAGGACGACGCGCGAGACGGCGCTCGAGACGGCGCGTGGCGGCACGTGCATCGTGCTGTGAACGTGCGCCCCCACCATTACGTGGAGGTCCAGAAGGAGAAGTCGGTTGGCGTCCTCTACTTCCGGCCGGAGACGGAAAGCGCGGCCGCCCTCGCCGCCTTGTGGCATGAGCTCTGCCTCAGCGCCAACTCGACAGTGCACCGCTGGCTGAGCCCGCCCTTGGCGCTCGATACGGCGCTCGTGCACCATCACCCGCTCAGCCACCCGCGGCATGGTCTGTGCGCCGTCTCGCGGCCCGACGACCTCGGTACCTTCCTCGCCGCCGCCGAGCGCCGTATCAAGCGGGGCCATCTGATGTATGCGACGCAACGCTGGTATTGCAACGAGTCCACGGTGGTCGGTAAGGTGGTCGGGGGCAAGGTCGGAGGCGCTACAAGCGAGGCTAGAGGCGAGGTCGACAAGTGCGCGGCGACGGGCCGGCCGCGCATGCCGGCATGGGCGCCTGTGGGGTCTCTACCGAGCCCCTGGCTTGGTGTGGGGCCACTATTGGAGTGGGCTGGCCGTTAGGAAACCGTCGACGTGCGTGGACACGTTTGAGCGCGGTATTTGGTAGTGTGTGTCCACTTGAGTTTATGTAGGCGCGCTTGGCCGCTATGGCGCTTGCTCGCTAACATCTCCACGGCCATCTACTAACATCAAGCCGCCGACGGCGACGCTTGCGCCGACGCCCACTCCATCCTCCACGCTGCGAGCGCGCGCATGCTCCGTGTCTCGTATGGGGTCATGTAAGGTGCGTGTATTCCGAGCGGGCAAAAGCGAGTGTCGTGTTAACGTTCACACGGGGCTTCACAACTGCCAAACAGCAGAGTCTGCGCGCTGCGCGACGGAACCAGGTGGACGGCACAACGGAAACGCAAATTTCCCTCAACACAATGCGGAGAATCTTCTATAGTGTCGTACTGCTCGCGCTCTTGCTCGTGCTGCTCGCCCAGAGTGCGCCTGCCGGCGGCCCAACGACCACGCACGAGGTCGTCGGCGCCGGTGCCGGCGCAGGGCGTCATATGACGGAGCAGCACGTCAACTTCTTCTCGGACCTGAAGACGAAGCAACGGTTGGGGCCGACCACAAAGATGATGCTCTACGCGGAGTGGAATGACCCCAGCGCTGGTTCGAAGCCCCACTGCCAGAGCTGGTGCGGTCAAAAGATCGTCGCGAGGGTGGGTGCGATTCGGTACCACGACTGGAAGGAGAAGTGCGAGTGGGGTACATGCTCGGCCTGCAGCCCGTGCGCCGAGCTCGCCGAGGGAAAGACGGTAGAGGAGGTCGAGGAGGCGCGGACGGCGTCCCGCGCGACGCACCGCACTCAATCAGGCTGGGAGCCGCGTAACCTCGTCGGCGGCAGCGAACTGCTCGGCAAGTTCCCACTGCCAAGCCGGGTCGACCACGACGCGTGCAGCGAGCACTGCGCTCAGGACGAGCTGTGCACCTCGGTGACGTGGAACTGCGACGCGCGCTGCTACATGCGCACCGGCCCTGTCTCGTACGGGTCGACGGAGACATGCACGTACTCGTGGCTCAAGCCGCTGGGAGACCGCGCTTCCATATTAGGCAGTGCCCAGAGCCTCTCAAGGACTGCCCACGGCGGCGCGCAGTGCTCGGGCGTCTACGTGCCGCTCCACGTGCCCGGCATCGTCACCACCGCCAAGGCGCTGTCGCGCCCTCCGACGGTCTGCTGTAACTGGACAGGCCTCGGCACCGAGAGCAGCAGCAGCAGCAGCAGCAGCAGCAGCAGCATCCCGTCGGCGTCGTCGGGCTCGGAGCAAGTGCTCGCATTTAGTGCGTCTCCGATGGATCCGACGAAGCGAACCGAGTGCTCGCCCAGCATGCACGTGCTCACCACGGCGCTCGCGCTTCCCCACAGGTGCGTCTCCGATGGATCCGATGCCGGAGGCGGTGCCGTTCTTCCATGTACTCATCTTCATGGTCGTGGGCCAGAAGCAGGCGAGCTGATGACTACTGATGACCACTGATGACCTTTGATGAATGTACTCATCTTCATGGTCGTGGGCCAGAAGCAGGCGAGCTGCGTGCAGGCGGCTGATGACTACTGATGACTGCTGATGACCGCTGAGAACCACTGAGGACCTCTGAGGACCACTGAGGACCGTTGATGACCACTGATGACCTCTGAAGACCACTGATGACCACTGATGACCACTGATGACCACTGATGACCACTGATGACCACTGATGACCTCTGAAGACCACTCATGACCGCTGAGGGCCACTGATCGTGTGCGATGGCCACCGGGCAGGCGAGCAACGTGCAGGCCACTGATGACCACTGATGACCGCTGATGACCACTGATGACCACTGATGACCACTGATGACCGCTGAGGACCACTGATGACCACTGATGACCACCGGGCAGGCGAGCAACGTGCAGGCCACGTGTGAAACCATCTCGCGGCTGAGTAACGCCTCCTTCTTCTACGCCCACTACGACGCGAGCCACAGCTGGTACGCGAGCAGCCGTGGTACCAGCCACACGCGTGCATGTAAGTGCTCACCACGGCGCCCCCCCCCCCCCCCCCCACCCCCCCACAGGTACGCTCAGCAGCCATGGTACAAGCGATGCTCGCGCTTCCACGTGAGCTATCCTGAGAAGGTCAAGTCGCGCTTCATCGCGAACGCGCTGTCCGCATATGGCAAGGCGTGGGCGCTCGAGTTCTCCCATATTTGGTCGATCGATGAGGACATCATCATCCCGCCGATGCGCTACGTGGCCCACTTTTTGCACGAGGCGCAGCGACACGGAGCGCTGATTGCGCAGCCCGCGATCATCGGCTCGATTTGGGACTTGCTCAAGCCGCATCCGCGCTGCCGCACGCGCGCGACCGACTTTGTGGAACTCATGCTTCCGTTGCTCCAGCTACGGGTGGCGATCGAGGTATGCATGCAAGTGCTCTCTACCGGCCACGTGGGCATGCACGTGTGCTCACCAGGGCGCCCTCCGCCTTCCCCACAGGTGTTCTCGTCGCTCTACCGGCCCGAAGCGCGGACTGACTGGGGCGTCGACGTGACCTGGTGCGCATGCATGCCTGTTGATGTGAATGCCTGTTGATGTGAACGCCTGTTGGTGCGCATGCATGCGCGAATGCCTTCTGATGCCCTCGGATGCCTCT
>Ga0210244_101098_pt1 | contig 23413 bp, 13 predicted proteins | sample ChrtobMetaP3_0mM_FD_155473 | JGI IMG/M metagenome (GOLD analysis project Ga0210244, IMG submission 155473) | Chrysochromulina tobin associated microbial communities from unialgal haptophyte culture, Seattle, Washington, United States - P3_0mM | ecosystem: Host-associated > Algae > Haptophytes >...
GGCTCAAGGAGGCGGGCTCGATCAACAAATCGCTCTTTGCGCTCGGCCAGGTGATCAAGGCCCTTGCCCTCGAAGCGCGCAACGGCCCCGAGTCCCGCCAGCCCTCTGGTCTCGCCCGCGTGCCCGCTCACGTGCCATACCGCGACTCGACCCTCACCAAATTGCTCGCCGATTCCCTGGGTGGCTCGGCGCACACGCTCATGATCGCGTGCTGCTCGCCCTTCCTCGCGTACGCGGACGAGTCGATCCGCACGCTGCACTACGCGTGCTCGGCGGGCGCCATCCGGAACAAGCCGGTGGTCAAGCTCGATCCCCAGGAACAGCTCATCCTGCGCCTACGGGACGAGGTGGCGACGCTCAAGGCCAAGGTCGCGCAGCTCCAAGGCGAGCTCGAGCGCTCAAACACGCGCCTCATCGCGCACGGGCTGCCCACCGTCGCCGCCACCCCTGCCACCGCGGGCGGCGCCGGCGGCGAGCGGCCTCACTCCATTCACAGCTCCGGCGGCGAGCGGTCTCACTCCATTCACAGCTCCGGGGGTGAGCGGCCACGTCCGCCGAGCGCGCCGCCGAGCGCGTGCTACTCGCCCGACTCGGCGCGTCGCGGCCACGGCAACGGATCCGTCTCCATAGCGAGTTTCGGCAACGGTCATGAGGACAGGTACGAGGGCGGGCGCGAGTGGGCGCAGTGGGCGCCCGTGCCGGCGCCCGCCACGGCGCCTGCGCCTTCGCAACCGCCGCGCCCAGCCTCCGCTCCCACGGCGCCCCTGCCCGCGCCACCGCCGTCATCCCAGCAGCAGCAGCAGCAGCAGCTCTCCGACGAGCGCTCCGGGGCGCCGTGGTACTACCAGTCGACCGCCGCGCTGCACCGGGAGGTGCGAGGGCTGCGCACGGAGGCGAGCCGCTATCGGCAGCAGTATCATCTCGAGCGCTTGGCGCGCGCGGCGCCCAACAGCGGCGCGCCTGCCCCGAGCATGTACGACGCGCCTGCGTTCCGGCTGCCCGCGTACGCGCTGCTGCCCCCCGCGCCCCCGCCAGTCCCTTCCCCCCCCGCTCCTTCGTGGGCCACCGGTGGGCACGCGGCTGCGGTGGCGGCAGCGCTCCCCACGCCGCGTGAGTACGATGCGCAGGTGGCGGCGGCGGCGGCAGCGGCGGCGGCGGCGGCGGCGGCGGCGGCGGCGGCGGAGGCGCGGATGGACGTGCACAGAGCCCTCCACTGGGCAGCGAGCACCCCACCGAGCGCGCCGGGTCGAGCGCCCGGTACGGCGCCGGCACCGGCCGAACCTCGGACCGTTACGATCTCGCTCGGGAGCTTACTGGGTGACGGTTCCACAGCCGGCTCGCTCATGTCGCCCCCCCCGGGGGCCCCCGTCGGAGGAGGTGTGGCGCCGCGTCCGCAGCCGGCACTTGTGCATGAGCTATCGGCTGCGTACGATGCCCCGGCACCGTATCATGATCCGGCGACGCCCGCCGAGGAGGCGGCGGAGCTCGGCGCCTCACCGCCGCGCGGGAGCCGTTCGCAGCGGGAGGTCGCCCTCGAGCGGCAGTTGCGCGCCCTTGCCTCCTTCTCGGCGACCGACGTCATCGCGTCACAGCACCGGTCCGGCGGAGGCTCCTGGTACGCGAGCTTGAGCGCGACGGGCGGCGCGGTGGGCGCGGAGAAGCAGCGAGCCGCGCCGTCGCCGTCCGAGTCGTCCAACGGCAACGCGGCCGAGCGCACGGTCTGTGTCTCGCTCGGGCTCGGTCACTCGCCGCCGACGGCGCCCGCGCCCGCAGGATCTCATTCGACGGCTTCGACGTCCCCATTGGTCCCTTCGGTCGCCTTCGAGAACGGTGCCGGTGGGCCGCTCATGCCCGCGCCACCCGTCGCGAGGGGATTCATCACGATGACGGGCTCGACGGACGTGAACGACACCACCACTGCGGGCGTCTCGCGTAGCCAATCGACGAGCCGGCTCGCGAGCGCCGTCACGAGCGCACTCTACCCGGCGCCCGCCTCGTTCGAAACCGCCCAGCTGCAACGCCCCCCACAGGCCCAGCAGCCAGACGGCGCTGTCTCCGATGCGTTGGCCGACTACAAGAACAAGGCCAAGGCGCTGCGCGCCAAGGAGTTCTCGCTCGAGCGATCGCTGCGCGCGCTGTCCAAGTACTCAGCGTACTCGGGCGCAAGCGGTGCTCCGGCGGCCATCACTCCTTCATTTCACGTTTCACTTTGACCTATTGAAAGGATGCTCGAGTAAGATTGGATTCTCGTTTTCCAAACGTGGCCCGGCTGTGCGGAATCAAGAAATTTCAACGAAACCTCGTTTTGTCATCTGGATCGAGGTCTCGCGCTTCAAGAAGATGGCCACGAGGTCGTTATTCACTGTGCTTGCCGTTTTCCTCCTGGGCACAGTTGAGGCGGGCTGGGTGGCGGGCGGGCTGCCAACGGCGACCAAACCGCCCAGCCAGCTCTGGGAGAGCTCCCTTGCGCAGGCTACAAGGTGCGCTTCAAGCCTGTGCGGCCAAACGCCCACTTAGGGGGGAAAACAGTTTTCCCCCGTCCCGTTGCTGGCGTGCGCAGCGAGAGGCGCGCGGGGCTGCCCCCTGCTCGGCAGTACAATCGCGTTGTGAGCCTTTCGCGCGCGCTCGGTGCCCTCAGTGCCCCACTCACCCCCTTCTCCACATGCCCATCCCTCATCTGACGTTCCCCGCCCTTCTCAAATGCAGGTACCTGCCCGAGGAGGACCGCGCGACGTGCTTCCAGGCGCTCAAGCTTGCGACGCAGGTGCACTCAGGGCAGACGCGTCGCGATGGGTCGCCCTTCGTCACGCACCCTGTCGCCGTCGCCGAGCTGGTCGCGAGCTGGGGGATGGACGCTTCGTGTGTGGTGGCCGCGCTCCTGCATGACGCCATCGAGGATACGCCGCTCACCTTTGGCGAGGTGGAGGCCAAATTCGGCGAGGAGGTCCGCACGCTTGTGCAGGGCGTCACGCGCGTCTCCAAGCTGCCCGAGGAGAAGGTCGCCGAGCTTGAGCTCATGGGCATGGGCGCTCTCTGCCTGGAGAGCGGCGACCTGCTGCAGCTTCTGGACGCGTGCGCGGGCGACTGGCGCGTGGCGGTGCTCAAGGTGGCGGACCGGCTTCACAACATGCGCACGCTCTCGGCGATGAAGCCGCACAAGCGCGCGCGCAAGGCGCAGGAGACGGCGCGTGTCTTCGTGCCGCTCGCGCACTACTTGGGTGCGCACGAGGTGGGCTCAGAGCTCGCGGAGCTCGCGCAGCGCCACTGCTCGGACGACCAGCCGCGGCACCAAAAGTGGGCGGCGCGCCTCTCGTCGGTCGTGCTGCCCGGCCGGCTGCAGCGCGCCGCCGCTTACTTTGGGCTCGATGACCGGGCGCTCGCCGCCGTGCGACGAGCGATGCCCCCGCCCAGTGAACCGCTGCGCCTGCGCACGAGCGCCGCCGGGGGCATGATGAGCGCCGACGAGGCGGAGATGTCGAGCGGCGTGAGCGGTTCGCGCTTGAGACGGCTCATCCTGCGCCTCAACGAGCCCGCCCTCGACGCCGACCGCGCGCGCGACCTCGTCCTGCGCCTCCGTCCGCTACGGAACCGGCTGCCGCAGTACCAGATGAGCTGCATGCACCATGCCTCGTCATTCGAGGCGAATGAGAATGAGATCTCATGAGATCGGATGCCTCGAAGGACGTAAACCCGTGAGGGATTAGGATGAGGAGCGGAGGCGCTGGCTTGGATGATTTCTTGATTTGGCGGCCGCATTTTAATCATACAGGCAGACTACCATGCATGGAGCATACCATATAACCATATAACGAGGCATGGAGAGCTATTTGGAGCAACAGCATGGTTGTGTAATTGCGCAGTGCGGCTGCTCGAAGTATTTTTCTGCTTCACGAAATCTCCGCGCGAGCTCACCAGTCCAACAGTACTTCCATCATCTTCACGTGCGGCCGCCATGCCACTGCGATCGCTCGCTGCAATCGCGTCGCGGGCGCTTTCCACAAGCCCCATACTATCAGCCGCGGCCGCCGCTTCCACTGGCGGCGGAGTACCGGCACTCGCGCAGTCGGCTCTCGTCTTCGGAGCCGCGAACACGGTGGGGTTTGGCATCAGCGCAGCCACGAATTGGCACTACCACCTGGACCTCATCGGCACGGGCGTCTTCGCGGTCGCTGCGCTCACCGTTGGTGGCCGTGGCGATTTGCGGCAGTCGATCTCGTCAGTGGGCGTTGCCATCTGGGCCACGAAGCTGTCGAGCTTCCTCTTCTACCGCGCGCTGCAGAATAAACGGGACATGCGACTAGACGAGACGCTCTCCACGACCACGGGCGCCTTTGGCTTCTGGATGATCTCCTTCCTCTGGGGCTTCATCGTCAGCCTGCCGCACACAATCGCCTGCGGCGTGCCACTCGCCGGGCGCCCCGCTTTCGGCGGGTGGGTCACGTACACAGGCATGGCAGCGTACGTCATCGGGCTGGCCCTTGAGACGGCGGCCGATGCGCAGAAGTGGATGTTCAAGCGGGATCCGCAAACACGCAACAAGTTTTGCGATGCCGGTGTGTGGCAGATCTCGCAGCACCCGAACTGGCTGGGTAACCTCATGGTCTGGACGGGCATCTTCCTCTTCAATGCGCCTACGCTACTCGCCGCGTCTCCACTGGGTGCTGGCTGGCTGCGGCGTGGTGGACGCTTGGCCGGCGCCGCCTTGTCGCCGCTCTTCTTGCTCGCTCTCTTCTACGCTCAAGCCACCGACGTCATCGCCAACGCTGTCAAGCTCGCCGACAAGAAATATGGCGCCGACCCGAACTACCAGCATTACGTCAAAAGCGTGCCGCTCGTGCTGCCCACCTTAGCGTCGATCTCACGTTTCTTGCGTGGCCCACCGCCACCGACGATGGAGTGACACGGCCTTGGCAGCTCGTGGTTCACAAGGCCGACTCACATTGAATGGTGTTCCGGCGTGACTGTGAACTGTGTGCGTCCCCGCCCCGTCCTCTTCTCTAATCAGAGGTACCAAAGCGCATTGGCTCCATGCTTGACTCCATGCTATTTTGACGACGACCCTGGCTGACCTTAATTAATACTTGACGGAGGTGAGAGTGAGAGTGAGAGGGCGTGAGACCCACCCCCCCCCCCTTCCGTCGGCCGCCAACGGCGCTCGAGTGTGGTACCCGGTACCCGGTACCGGTAAAAGCGCCATCCACGATGGATGTGGGATCCGAGACAGACACCGCTGCGATCTCTCCGAGCGTGATAGACACGCTTCAGCAGTCGATAAGCTTGCAAATGCAGGCCATTGCGGATAGGGTGGACGCGATGCTCTCGCCGAGTGAGCGTCAGCGACGAACTGCTGTCAAGCTTTGTGTGCGCACGTGGAATGTCTGTGCCACACCGCCGCCGTCGTGTGATCAACTCAGAGCGTTGTTGCGAACACCTCGGCGTCGTGCCCGTGCTGCTGATGCAGTTGAGCAGGACGATGACGCTGCGGTGGGCGAGGGGGAGCTGAATGGTGATGTGTACGCCATTGCCCTGCAGGAGGTGGTTGACATCAATGGGTTCGGCGCATATGCTGGCCACATGGCGTACTCGGCATTCGGCGGTGGCGATGCCGCAGTGGACGGCCTCAACGATGGCGTGATGGACGAAGTCTTGCGATGGCAGCACCTGCTATTTGAAGTGCTGAGCGGCTACAAGCTTGTCGCTCGCAAGGCGCTCGTTGGCATGACCATCTTCGTCTTTGTGCGTTTCGAGCACCTTCCCTTCTGTAATGCACGTGTGAGCGCGCTGGGCACGGGTCCGCTCGGACTGGGCAACAAGGGCGCCGTCGCAGTGAGCCTGCAGCTCTACGGGAGTTCCCTGTGCCTCGTCGGTGTGCACCTCGCATCCGGCACGTCGAATACTTTGGCGCGAAACGAGGACGTGGGCCGGCTCCATGAGAGACTTCGGTTTCCCGACGCGCGCACGATCCCGGGACTGGTGGTGCGGCCTCCTGGGCCGGCAACCATCGGCGAGCACGAGTTTGTCGTGTGGCTTGGCGACATGAACTACCGCATCCGCATGGCTGACGAAGGCGTGCGCCGTGCTATGACGGCCACGCCGCCGCCGCTCGCCGAGCTCGCGGCCGCCGATGAGCTTCGTTTCGAGCGCCTTGCTGGACGCGTCTTCGCGGGCTACGAGGAAGCTCCACTCCTCTTCGCCCCGACGTACAAGTACGACCGCGGCACTGACGTGTACGACACGAGCCACAAGAAGCGAGCGCCCGCGTGGTGCGATCGAATCTTGTGGCGCGAGAGCGAGTTGGTGACTCTGGTGAGCTACGGGCGGTGTGAACAGCTCAAGTCATCGGACCACCGCCCGGTGACTGCGGACCTCGAGCTTTACGTGGCACACGAGCCGAGCCGAGCGAGCGGCACTCGAGTACCGGCGTCCGAGCATGCAGGTACAAGACTGATTGGGGTGCTTCGAATGGGTCCGCCGAGCTCGTTACTGCAGTGCTTTACGGCATGCCTTGGGGTGGCAGATACCGGTCAGCCGGAGCCTGGATGGAGCCGCAAGCCTCCTCGTGCAGCCTGATGCTGGGCAGCCCGACGCAGGAATTCCGGCCACTTTGTGGAGCTGTGCGCCGCCGCGCGCGCCGGCTGCGCCACGACGATGCGCGACTGTGGGAGTCGTGTGGGTTGATGTGCGCGGCGCAACGAATGTCGAGGCTGTTTCGAGGCTGTACATGACGAGCCGATATAGCGGTCATGACGGTAATCGACGTTCACAACTTGACCTCCCGGCGGCTCTGGTGCTCCTCTCACTGCCTGGCCTGCGCGGGTTCGGGGGAGGGAGGAATAACGTACGCTCGTACGGTATGCCGGCGGGCCCCGCCGCGCGGGGCACAAACCCGCTTAACAAAAACCTTGGCGACAAGGTGCCCCGGAGCCCGGCAGCCGCTCCTCGCTCGAGCCTCGACGCGAACCTTACCGCTCACACGCGGGCTCAGGTGGGTGGCGCTCCCAAGGTATGACGACCGATGATCGGGATAATATATGGGAGATATGTGTGTACGGCAAGGTGCGCTAGGTGCCGAGTAGAAACGAGGCTCCGAACCGGGTTCACACCAATACGAATGAGCGGTTTGAATCACGAGGCGACGCCGATCTGGTAGGTTACAAACGGTGTAATCTAATTTCGCTAAAACTTAGAGGCGCGTCCGTCGACGGTGTTCAGAGCGTCTACGGCGTCTCATCAGGCGCACCATCCGCATGACTCTGGACGCCCATCGCGCTGGCATTATTGGAAGTCCCGCTGCCGCGCAGCTTGGCGCGGACAACGTGGTCGAGCTTGGCCGCAGCGCCCGCAACGGCGCCCAGGCTAGACCCGAGGCTCGACGAGGCTCGTGAAATCGTCGCCGAAGTGCGCGACGCCGCATGCCGCGTGAAGCGCTGCAGTACATCAACAGATTTGGTTCGGGAGGAGTAGGCAATGTCGGCTGACTCGGGCGGGGAGGCGCTGCTCGGTACGGCGCTCCGCCCAGGCTCGCTCGAGTTGGACACTGCGCGCTCGGCGCACATGACTGTATCTGTGAGCATCTCCGCCAGCGCGCCACCATGGGCGCCACCATGGGCGTCACCATGGGCGGTCGCTGCCGACAGGCGCAAGGTTTGCGCGCTGGTGCTCAGGTCGTCACCGAGCTCGGTACCGGTAGGTATGGTACCGGTAGGTATGGTACCGGTAGGTATGGTACTGGTGCCGGTGGCGCGAGCGGCGCGCGCCTCGCGTGCCTCGAGTGTCTTCTTTCTTGCCGCCTGCGCCTTCTCGAGGATCGCAGTCGCCTTGGACTTGGCGAGGGCGGCTGCCTCGCTCGCCTTGGCAGCGGCCTTGCGCGCCTGCCTGCTGGACGCCTCCCTCGTCTGGGTTTTGCGCCGTGCGAGCTTGGCACGCGTGCCGGAGCCGTGCAGCGCGAGCTGCTCGAGCTGCGTGGTGTCCGCATCGATGTGCGGGTTGGCATGCAGCCAGAGGAGCGTGAGCGTGTGCGCGATTGGAGACAAGATCTCGCGTGAGCCGTGATGGCCCAGGTAATCGAGTGGGTGCACCTCGCCGCTGCCGCTGCCGCTGCCGCTGCCACCGCTGCTGCCCCCGAGCTTCACAAGAACGTCAGTGACGCTCACGCGCCCGAGCAGCCCTTGCACAGGGTAGGCGAGGGGGTCGGCCGCGTGCCAATAATTCGTCCATCGGAGCTCCGCGCGAGGCATGTGCTCTGCTACCGGTCGGAGCGGCAGGCATCGCCAAAAATGGGCCGACGGCACCTGCACTGGCCGCTCGAGTAGTTCAGAGGCGGCGCGGCGCGAGCCGTGCCCCTGTGCGAGGAGCAGCACTGGCATCGGGCAACCCATCGTGACGAACGCCGCGAGGGTATACCCCTTCTCGAGATTAGTGCGGGCCGCCCAGTCTGCCTCGGCTGCCGCCTTCGCCGCCTCGGCTGCCGCCTTAGCCTCGGCTGCCGCCTTCGCCGCCTCGGCTGCCGCCTTCGCCGCCTCGGCTGCCGCCTTGGCCTCGGCTGCCGCCTTGGCCTCGGCCGCGGCCTTCGCCTCGGCTACCGCCTTCGCCTCGGCTACTGCCTTCGCCTCGGCTGCCACCTTCGCCTCGGCTACCGCCTTCGCCTCGGCTGCCGCCTTAGCCTGTGCCGCAGCCTTGTGCTCTGCGGACCATCTCGAAATGACGAGCTCTACCGTACCGGTAGCTTCATCGAGCCGCGTGGCAGCCTCGGCGGGCTTGTCGACCGCAGCACCATCGACGCTCAGCACCACGTCCCCGATCAAGAGAAGATCGACGTTCGAAGAGGCATGGCTTTCGAGCTCAACGGCTGCGACGCGCACGCAGTGGCCGAGCCCCTCCAGATGCGTGCGCTCGAGGGTGAGCCCCGAGGTGCCCCCATCACGCTTGATGAGCGTGATTGCGCGCAGCTCGCGCCCGGACATATTCCGCGGCGAGGGCGGCGTTTGTATGGAGACGCTCGATGTGAGCTCCTCCTCGGCAGGTAGCGGAGGTATGGATCCTGCTGGCACGGGAGCGCTGGGCACCGCGTCTTCGGTCTGTTCCGGCTGCAGTACGGGCGGCGGCGGCACTGGCAGCGGCGGCACTACTGGCGACGGCGGCACTGGCGGCGGCGGCACTGGCGGCGGCGGCACTGGCGGCGGCGGCACTGGCTCGGGTGGTTCCGCGCGCTCGAGGGCCGCATCGAGGGCTGTACCGTCCAGTTTGGTCGCAGCCGCCTGCAGCCGGCGCAGGTGCTCGAACGCGAGCACGCAGCCCAGATGATGAGCGACCACCACAAGCGGAGAGTTCGGGCCGGCCTGCCTGGAAAGCTCGGTCAACGCATCTTCAAGAATGCGATGAGCCTCGACAGCCGCCGGGCTCGGCGAGGTGGGGCGATAGGCTGCCGTGTCGCCGGCAGCACATCGGTATGCAGCGTTGAACGTGATCACATCATGCAGAATGCGCTGCGTCAACCCCGTGTGCTCTGAAGACGTGGCGTCGGCGCCGTCTCGTCCGTGCAGCAGCGGCATCGCTGTCGCGAAGGCCGCTGGCCAGAAGACAGACTTGATCTCTATCGGATTGTCCCGCCCCAGGAGGCTCCGGGGCACGCCACACAGCTCGAGGCGCGAGCGTGTCTTCCGCTCCAGCCGCGCGCGCAGGTCCTTTTCGGCGTCTTGTGGCCGCCGCCGCAACGAACCAGTTAGCAAGAGTACGGCCACCTTTTGTGTGGGCTCCCACGCCTGCTTTCGGAACTCTCGTATCAACTCGACATCCTTGGAGGAGGAGTGGCTGGAGCTGCAGTCGTCCTCGAAATCGTCGTCCTCATTGTCTTCGGATTCGGGATCGCCGTCGGCCGCGTGGCCACCAGCTGTCTCTGGTCCTGTCAACTGTGCTGGCTCCATTTTCACAACTGAGTTCATGAATTAGGTTTTTAAGTTTCAACATGTTGTGTTAACATGTAGAGAGCCTGTGAACACCGTTTGAACACCGGATTCCCGCTTCATTTTCCCACGCTCGTTTTTTTGCACGTGTTAACGTTCACACAACACGCAGCCGCTCTTGCGCCGAACGCACGCACGCACGCATGCCGGGTGGTTACCTGCCTCATGCGCGCGTGGGAATCTTCCCGCACCCGCAGGGGCACGACTACCGGTGCTACCAGAGCGCGATCGTGCGCACGGCCTTGTGCTACAACACGCTGGTTGCTCTGCCGACAGGTACGGGCAAAACGCTTGTCGCCGCGGCGGTGCTGCACAACTTCCTCCAGTGGTGCCCGACCCGGCTGTGCATCTTCATGGCCCCGAACCGTGCGCTCGTCCAGCAGCAGGTCGGCGCGTGCTGCGCCTACATGGGTCTTTCGCCCGAGGTGGATGCACAGCTGCTCACAGGCGAGGAGCCACCCGCCGCACGCAAGGAGCGGTGGGCGCACACGGCCGCCCGGCTCATCTTCTGTACGCCGCAGGTGCTCCACAATGACATGCGCAATGGCCTGTGCGATCCGACGCGCATCTGCTGCCTCGTCTTCGATGAATGCCACCACGCGCGGAGCGAGAAGGAGGCGTATGCGCTTGTCGCCCGTCACGTGCGCGAGGCGCAACGGGCCGACGAGCACGCGGGTGCGCGCGTGCTGGGCCTGTCAGCGACTGCGGGCTCGACCCTCGCGCAGGTTCAGAGCGTCATCAACATGCTGCACATCGCCAAGCTCGAGACGCGCACCGAGCATGAGCTGCTATCCTTTCTGCACGGACGCACCATCTGCACACACCGCGTGCCCACCGCCGGCAGTGGCAGCGACGCTCGCCCGCTCTCGTACCGCGAGATGCTCATGGAGCCAGGCATCTCGGCATTGCGACGGCTGTGCGACGCGAAGGCGCTGGACCCGGTCGCCATCGGTCAGCTCGATGCGGCCGCCATGCAGCTCTGTGGAACCAACTTGGAGCGCATGCTGTCAAGGGCGGCGCAAGGCTCAGCGATGCTCGGTGGGGCGTCAGTTTCGCAGGTGCGCACGCTGCACGAGTGCCACACGCTGCTGAGCGCGCTCGTCGCTCTGGCCGATGCGGCCGAGGGCGACCGGCCCAAAGCGGCCGGTGCGGGCGACCAAGGGGCGATCGCCCAGATCGAGGCTCACGCGCACAGCGACGATGGCGAGGCTGGCGATGATGAGGATGTCGCCGAGGACGCCGACGAGCGTGCGCGGCTGGAGCAACTCGAACCTCTGCTGGGCGCTGTCGAGGCGGCGGGCGTCACCGGTGAGCCGCTCGCCACGCTACGTGCGCGCGCCTCCGAAGCGGCAAGCGCCGTGGGAGCGTTAGGTCGGCTTGGCGGCCACGCGATGGAATGGGAGCAACGGATCGCGCCAAAGCTCGCGACCCTCGGCACGCTCCTCGAGGCGCATTTGCAAGCGGACACCCACTCGCGCGTGATCGCCTTCGTCAACAAGCGTGCGAATGTGTCGGCGCTGTGTGCGCATCTGGCGGGAAGCTCGAGGCTCCGAGGGCTCGTACGCGCGGCCCCATTTGTCGGACGATCGAACCGCGTGGGGCATGGGGCCGGTGCGCGCGGCATGGGGCAGCTGGAGCAGAGGCGTACGATCGACGACTTCCGATCGGGCGTGTACAATGTCCTCGTCGCCACGTCAGTCGCTGAGGAAGGTCTCGACATAGGCGAGGTCAACCTGGTCGTCTTCTTCGATGCCGTCGACTCGCCCATCCGATTGGTGCAGCGGCTTGGGCGCACCGGTCGAAAAGAGGCGGGGCAGGTGTTCATGCTGCTCACGGAGGCGGAGGAGCGGAAACATCGCGAGACCACGCGCCTCGCCGAGCGGATGAGCGACGCGATGAGCTCCGGTCGTGGCCTGCAGCTGCACCAGCCATCGAAACCGTTCCTACCGGTAGACGATCCACAAAAGCTCGAGATGCACACGGTCGACCTTGGACGTGGCGCAGCACGAGCCGGCGGCGGGGCCGGCGGCTGTGGCGCGGCCGGCGTTGGCAGCGCTGGCGGCAGCAAGAGAGCCTCATGCGATGGTAGCAACGTCCTTGCGGGCATTCGACCGCGGGCGGGCGGCGACGGCGGCGACGTTGGGGCCGCGGCATGTCCAGCGGGCGGCACCATCGGGGCTGCCAAGGAGAACCACTCGCCTCACCGGCCAGGGCACCGGCCAGGGGGTGGTCCCGTGTCGACAGCCGCCGCCACCACTGCCGTTGCCGACCTCGCTCCGACAGCCGCGCCCGCGCCGGCGCCCAACCGACCGGCGTGGGCGTCAGCGAAGGCGACCAATCTCGCGACCAATCTCGCCCTCGATCTGACGCTTGATCAGCTCTCGGCAGACAGCGTGAGCTCCGAGGACGACGAGCAACCGATCGCCCAGCGCAGCCTGGCTAAGAAGCGCGCGCCCGCTCGGCCGGCAGCGGCCGTGGCAGCCGGCGTGGCAGCCGGCAAGGCGGGCGCGGCAGCGGGCGCGGCAGCGGGCGCGGCAGCGGGCGCGGCAGCGGGCGCGGCAGCGGGCGCGGCAGGTGCAACCACCACTACATCTAAAACTTCACCAGGTCTACGCGCGGCTCCCAAGGCTCCGAAAGCAAAGCGGCCCAAGGTTGCCTTGGCGCCCACCACGACGCCCACCATCACGCCCACTCGCACCGAGAAAGGGCCCAAGGCCATGACGCCCTCGGCGCTCACCACGGCGCCCATCGACGGGGGCGTGCGTGGGATGGCTTGCGGTACCGCTGCCGAGCCCATCAACTTCATCGAGCCCGACGCCGACTTCGCGCCTCCAGCGCCGGTATTGCTTGCCTCCTTGGAGGGCGGTGCACCAGCAGCTGCAGCTGCAGTTGAGGTGCCGCTGGCCGAACCAGCTGCCTCTCCTCTGGTGGTGGAGCCGCGAAGGCTCGTGTCGCCATGGTCGTCGAACGTCTGGCTCTCTGAGGAAGTTATCCAGGCATGGATGACGGATGGACCAGCAGCAGCTCGCTTACTGCCCGTCTCGACGTCTTGGAAAGCGCAACCGCGGTGGCCGGTGTGGAATTAGGTACACTTTGACTCAGAACCATTGTTCTCTCGCACTTTAATGTTAGAGTTCAGTCGAATCTTTTTTTTCACAGCCAAGGGTTTCCCACATACCGGAATTCACAAGTGGTCGGGGGGGGATCGTCGACAACTTATTTGTCGAGGCCGCCCGCTTCTAGCTTCAAGCTTGTAAATCTACATGAGCATCCCACGTGGGCGCTTCGATGACCGCGAGGGTGGCGGCTACGACGATCGCGACCGTAGACGTGGCGGCTACGAAGATCGCCGTTCGGACGACCGCGGGGGCGGGAGCCGCGTCTACGACCGCCGCGATGATCGTGGCCTCGACGACATGACCTCGCGCGATAAAAAGCGATCTCGTGAAGACGGCGGGTATGGAAAAGGCGGCGGCGGCGACGACGACCGCGGGGGCGGGAGCCGCGGCTACGACCGCCGCGAGGATCGCGATCGTGGCCTTGACATGAGCCTCGACGACATGACCTCGCGCGATAGAAAGCGATCTCGTGAAGACGGCGGGTATGGAAAAGGCGGCGGCGGCGGCGACAGAGGCGGCAAAGGTGGCGGTGGCTATTACGGCGGTGGCGGCGGAGGCGGAGGCGGCAAAGGAGGTGGCGGTGGCTACTACGGCGGCGGCGGCAGCAGCGGCAAAGGTGGCGGTAGCTACCATGGCAAAGGCGGTGGCTACCACGGCACAGGTGGTGGCGGCTATGGCAAAGGCGATGGTGGCGACGGTGGCAATGGGAAAGGCCGGAGCGACGGCTCCCGCAAGCGCAAATTTACATACGACGACTCAGAAACGGGGCCAACGCCCGCGGGCGTCAAGCTCGACGAGGAGGGTCATTTGTGGTTCGACGAGGCGAGCGGCAAGTGCACCTATTTCCAGGATCGGCGGCGCAAGTGGCCCTTCAACACGAACGAGAAGGGTAAAGATCTCTTGAAGGCTCTCGTGGGTGCCAACTCGGCGCTCCGTGAGCGGAACCGCTCGCTGCTTGTGTCGGCGGGTAACGCGGATGATGTGGAGCGCGAGGGTGAACGGCTGTACGTCGAGAAGCCCACACTGCGTGGCGATGCGAACGTGACGTGGTCCTATGACGAGTATGGCCATCCGGGACTCCAACTTTACTACCTCAAACTCAAGTCGTGGCAACGCTTCACCGAGACGTTCGCACTGCTCGAGCGCGCAGGGAGGCGTGGGCTCTTCGACGCGCCGCTGCCTGAGGGCCGCCCGTTGCGCATCGCCGCGCTCGGCGGTGGGCCGGGGTACGAGCTCTTCGCCGCGCAACGTTATTTTGAGACCGTGCTCGGCGTCAAGGATCTGCAGTGCATCAACACCGACATCCAACCGACGTGGCGCGAGTATTCGGAAGCGCTCGGCTTTAGCTTCTCCGTCTTCGACATCTTCGACGGCAAGCTGCACGAGGCTTGCGGCGTCGACGCGATCGACTACGTCATCGTCAGCTACGTGTGCATCTACGTAGCCAAGCAGCCAGGCCACCCCAAGCACGAGGCCGTGTGCGACAACTTCAAGCGCCTCCTCGAGAACGGCGTGCGTGCCATCCTTGTCTCGGAGCGGTCCGAGGAGACGGCCGCATGCGGCATGATGGAGGCGCGCGGCGTGCCAGTTGAGCGGCTCATCTGTCAGGACCAGGGCAAGGATGAGCGCCAGTCCCTATTCCTGTCGGCCGCGACCGCACCGCTGCCGAAACCACCACCTCCGCGTAGCGCGGACGATGAGCTCACCTTTGCCAACGTTCCCTTCGAAGAGCACAAGGTCAAGCGCGGCGGTGCGGCTGGGGCGGGTGGCAGCCAGACGCGCTGGTACTCATGAGATTCTCCAAAGCGAGAAGCAATTTTATGATTTTATGGTGTGAAAACGGGGGCGCGCTATATGGTGTGAACACGCCGGCGCGCTAGGGTCGCCGGTCGTGTGCGAGCGGGTGTGTGCTGTTTTGCTGCTGTGTCTCGATGCTGTGTCCCGCTCAGTTTACAGTTACAAATCTCTCTCACTTACAAAGTTGTTGAACTGGTACAAATCTCTCTCACCTCTCTCCATAACCTCTCTCCAAATCGACATGCCTGCTCGCCCACCCCGGTCCGAACGTCGCAATTGGAACAGTCGTCGAGGCGCGTCGAGCAATAACGATCCCTCGCTCTAAAGGACACAATCATCGGTCCGGTGTGACCGGTCACACGCGAGCGCGCGCACCGGCCAGCCACTACATGTGACCCACGAAACCTTTTTGGCACAATCCCACGAAACTTGTCCTGTGAAACAGCAGTATGAAAGGCCGAACGCGGTCCTTTGTGCGCCCCTGGGGCGGGGTGACCGCGTCGCCCGATGACGTCGCAAGAAAGGTACTCGCAGCACGCGCAGCTAGAGCACTTGCAATCCAAGTATGTGGGCACCGGCCACGCGGACACCACCAAATAGTAAGCTCGCACTCCTTCCACTCCCGTTGCCTGCTTGCCCGCCCTCGGCGAGAACATTGAGCTCATTTGGTGCTTGCCTCGACCGCAGCGAGTGGGCCGTGAACCAACATCGTGATTCGCTCGCGCTGTACGTGGGCTTCGACTCGCTCTCCCAATACATCTCGATTGCTGAAAACGAAACGATTGGCCGCGTCAAATTCAACGCACTGCAGGTGCGCGTCCGATGCCGCTTAGCGCGGCGCATGGCTGTGTTGCACCTTCGATCACACTCACCGTTTGATGATGTGCTACGCGCAGAAAATGATACAACCTTGTGGGCCGCCTCCGCCCAAGGAAGACGAATGAGGTTGCGACTCCTGAGCTATGCACACCAAAAGAGAATCTGTAGTTTTCCAGCGGGTTCGCATGTTCGGAGTTCGCATGTTGTGACTTTACTTACCTTTTCCCTTGCAAGTAAAGTACACCCTCGTACTCTCTCAGTCCCCCGCGGGTGAAAGCTGCGCATCTCGCAGCGTGACTTCTAGTGGCTTACGATCTGAGAGTTCACACCGCACAAATGGCGCTAACAGCAGACTGTCTCCGTCGGTAACTGCAAACGTCTCTGCGCTCGCTCCCGCGCGCAGGGGCGCCGAGAGCATGCGGCGGGCTCTTTCACGGTCAGTGCTTGCTTCGCTTGCCCGAGTGCATAGGGAAGTTTGGATTGCAATCGCTCCACGGGTCGGCCTTGAGCATCTGGTGGGCGCCGTAGCGCACTCGCCGCCCGCGCTCGTCGTCGGTCTCCTTGCAGACGGATCCGCACAAGCGCATCGCGTTGGGCGCTACACCAAAGTTGGTCTCCTCGTGGTACCGCTGATCCGCAGCGGCGACCTCGGAGGCAGTGTTCATGCGGCGAGATCCGCCGCGACTGTCGTCCACGACGGGGAGCAGGTCGGCGGCCGTCAACGGCGGCGGCTTGAAGCCCTTGGAGGCGTCAAACTCTGGTCCTTGGACGCGGAGGAAACCCTCCTGCAGGCCGCTAGACGCCTCAAGAGCGTCGTCCGCGGTCGGAAGGATCGCAGCGCTGCGAGCCCCGTCGGCGCTCGATGAGGCAATTGGAGCTGATACTGTTGGAGGATCAGCCGTGAGCGCTGGCGTCTTGTCCTCTTCTTCGTCGCTATGAGCATCCGGCGCAACCATCGCACAGAGGTGTTGCACGAGAAGGCTGCTGCGCGGAACTGCGTCGTCGTCCTCGTCCTCGCTCACCTCTTCATTCGCCATGCACACACGACCTGATTTCACGCGCGCGCGCGCAAACAATGCCTTTTCCTCCAGAACGACGAATGTGCTCCGGAATCCTGCTGGGGAGAACGGGAGTCTCCATCTATGTCTGACTTGTCCTGTGGGAAACGCAGGTTCCTTTGTGGGCGCGATGTTGCCAGACGCGCCTCCGACGGTCGCGGGTGCCGCGCCGGTCGCGGCGACGGCGACACCATTGGCGCGTCCGTCGTTGCCGGCGCAAGCGCATCACATGCAGCAGCAGCACGCGATTGCACAGCAGATTGCAGCTCAGCAAGCCGTGGCAATGCAAATTGCCGCTAAAGCCGTAGCAATGCAGCAAATGCAGCAGCAGAGAGACGGACAAGCTGCTGCTTTTGCTGCTGGTTTTAATACCGCAGGCTGGATGCCATCAGGGTCGGCCACCACTCCGCAGCAGGCGTTCAATGGCGCAGGCTGGATGCCATCAGCGTCGGCAACCACGTCGATGTTTGGTCAATCCAGCTGTGCGTCATTCCAGGGCTCGGCCAATCCAGCCATGCGCCAGGGCATTGTGCATGCAACGGCAACCCATGTGCAGCAGATTACGCCGCCTCACACGGCGATTTCACAGCTCACATCATCGGGCTGCTTTCCGCGTGCAGTGTGCGTCTGTGCGTCGACCGCGTCTGCGTCGACCGCATCTGCGCCGACCGACCGCAGCACGGTGCCGATTGCTGCAGTTGTGCCGGGAGGGGAGCGAAAGGCGACGGTGGATTTAGAGGCCTTCCTGGCCGCCCAAGCGCGGGCGAGGGAGCAAGCAAAATTAGCCTATGCGGCGCGCCAGGCCGCGACCGAGGCCGCAAATGCCGCGGCGCGTGATGCCGCGGCGCGTGCCGCACCACCGCCCGCGCCTGCCGCACCGTCGTCCGCGCCTGCATCAAAGCTCGAGCTCGCGCTGAATGCGCCGCACGGTGTGCGCGACGAGCAGCAGCGCCTGACAGCCGACAAGCGTGCGATCTTCGTGCAGGTCCAGGCGCGCGATTCGAGCGGCGTGCACACCAGCGAGCCGCTCGCACTGCAGGCGTCACTCGCATACGAGGACGGCGAGCCTCTTCCGCCCGAAGCACAAGCCGCCGCGCTTGGCGGCACCCTTGCTCTCACCGCGACCAACGGCGAGGCGACGTTTCGGCTTCGCCCGTGTGTCGTCTCGCGCAACTATGCGATGCGACGCTTCTGTGTGCTCATTTCACCGCAGGACGCAGGGATTGCGCAATCCCGGCCCGGGCTGACGCAGAGGACGGAGCCCTTCGTCGTCGTCTCGAACACCACTCCAACATATACCAAGAGAGAGAAGCCCTCGGCTTCACTCCTGCATCCACGCGTTGGCAACTCGCAGTCCCTCGGCAGCGGAATCGCCCCGACCATCACCAAATCGCCCCACGGCGCGGCCGCGGCCGCCATCGGGGGGGACGTTGGCGATCCAGCCGCCGGCGGTGGCGCCGCGCCCACCCATGATGGATCTGCTGCGGCCCTCAGCCGGCGCCGCTACTTCGCAGCAGATGCGCTGCGGGAGGCGATGGCGCCGTCGCCGGGCGCAGCCGCGGCGCCTCTCGCGCACTCTGCCGTGGCCGTTTGCGATCGGCTCGCCGCCATCATCGCTCAGAAGCTGACCCAGCGCTCGTGGCAGTATGCGCGGCGCACGCGCGTCGGCGCGCGTACGCTTCGCCCCGCGGACGTGGCCGCCGTCGTCGGCCGTGACGGCCTCTTCGACTTCATGTTCCAGGCAGGCGTCGTGAAGGAGTGGCAAGATCCAGAGCCAGCGCCTGCAGCGAGGGCGCCCGCGCCGGCAGCGGGCGTGCCGGTAGCAGCACCTTCGGCGCTTGCATCGGCGCCGCCTGCCGCGGCGCTCGAGTCGTCATCTCTACTGCCTTCGTCAACTTCGTGAACACTCGAGTCGTCATCTCTTCTGCCTTCGCAGAGGCTCCTGCCTATCTGCCCGCTCCTCTCGGAGCCGCTCAACCTTAGGTAGCTCGGCCCGCTTCTCTCGCTGCGTCAGCAGTCCTTCTCCGGGGACACTATCCTCCAAGAGAGCGGCGAGGCACACCGTGCACACGAGAGTGACCGAAGGGCGTGAGGGGGCGGGGCGAGCCCACAGCCGGTGTGGGGTCGGGCCTGGGGTGGGCCGGCGATCACGCTGCGCGTCGGCGCGTTAGCTGTTAGGCGTTCACCGGGGTCGCGCACCGACGCGCACCGTCCCGCGTCCATCCCGGTCCGAGCTACGACAGTCGACTACGACAGTGTGCACGAGTGTGCACAGTCCGGACTTTGTGTGTGATTTTCACGCGTTATTCGGCTTATTGTTATTCACGCGGCGACGATCCCTCATTCCCGCCGCTCAAGCTCATACTACCCGGCTCTGCGCTCCCCGGGGCTGTGAGCGTGCCAAACGATCGTGCTTGCTGGTACTAATATCAAAATTGAGCGCAGCGCCGCAGCCGCGCCCCCGCGTGTGGCGGGAGCCACCGCCGCCGGGGGGGAGCAGGAGCGGTCGCGGCTCCGGGGCTGCGCCTGTTCCCTGACCCTGGCGCCTGGGTGTTGAGTCGGCCGCGGATCATCATTGCGGATCATGCGGATTCGGTCGTCGCGCGGTCGTGCGGGTGAGTTGGTGGGTTGGGATGGTTGTGAGGTTCGTCTGTGTGATCCGCGCGTGCGCCCCGTGTGTCCCCGTGAACGTAAACACGACAGACGCGACAACCGGTGCTACGGCACTGTTACTGCCCGCTCAGAATCCCCGTGTAGAAATTTCATAGAAATCACTCCACAGACACCCGTTCATAGAGGGGAGGACCGCTTCGCGGACTTCGCGATGCGATGCGAGCCCCGTCGGCTGAGGAGCAGGAGGAGGCGCCCACGGCGAAGAAGGCCATACACGACGAGCAAATACGCGTGCGAGCGCGAGACGGAGAGGAGGTAACGTTGTCGCGCGATGCAGCCCGACTCATGGGCACCTTGAAGGATCTGATGGATCTCGCCACCTCCGAGGAAGGCATGTATCCCATGCCCACGATCTTGGCGTCGACGCTTCAGATGGTGTGCAAGCTGAACGACCCAGATTACATTTGGCCGAGCTCTGACGAGCATTCTCTTCTCCAGCTCATCCAGCTCATCGAGGACGCCCTTTATCTCGACGCCTCCATCGCGCTCAAGCATACACAGCGCGTGATCGCCTCCCGACTCAACGGCAAGCGCGCTCCCGAACTCTGCACGCTGATCGGCGCGGATGGTGACTTTGGCAGCGCGGAGGAGCACGCGGCGTCGATCGCCGAGCCAGCATTTGTACCGGAAGACGTTGAGGCGCCGCAGCAGCCGGCCAGCTCAACGTTACTGCCCAAGCTGCTGCAGCAGCCCTCGTTCACGGCGGACGCCATGGAGGCTGCTCTGGGCCTGGTGGACGTGGCCACGTTGGCGGAGCTCAAGGGCGTGACTCGATCTTGGCGGGCGCTGGCTCAATGTGTCCTCTGCTCTCGCCTGTGCGGCCGCGACGGGCAGCCAGTACCCACACGTCTGGTTGAGATCACCGACCTTGACGTCGAGCAGCTCATCGAGGCCGGCCGGCCCGGGGATGTGGCCATAGCGGGGCGGATGCTGCCTGGGCTTGCGCGCATTCATGGTTACGGCTATGTGGTGGACGTGGCCGCCGTTCGGGCGGCGGATCTGCGAAACAGGGCTGGTGACAGGCGCCGCCCTTCATTGCTACATGGTGCAACTAAGGATGCTCTCAACAGCTGCATCTCAGGCGAAGGAGAGCCGCCGTTGGAACTGACGATCGCATCTGTTGCCTGTGCTGGCTCGGGAGTTGTTTGTGGCATTCCGGTGCAGCAAATGCGCGAGGACGGCGTCACGGAGCTTGACTTGTCCAATAGAGGGCTCCGTGTGGCTGCTGCCATGCTCGTTGCCTATCTCATTCCTGCTACCTCGGTGCTCAAGAACTGCAACTTGCTCAAGAACAGCCTCGACGTCAAGTCGGCCACGATGCTCGCCAAGATCGGCACGGAGAAGGGCATCATGCTCTCGGGCATGACGCGCGACCAGACGAAGGCCGACTTGTCAAGCCAGAACCTCCAACCCGCCGACACAATCCTGATCGCGTCTGATCTGCAGTTCACGGCGGTCTTGACCAGCTTGAACCTCGGGTTGAACAACATGGACAATGACGGCGCCAAGGCCATCGCGGGTGCCCTCTCCTCGGGCACAGTGGTGTTGGACAAACTCGATGTGGGGTACAACTCACTCAATGAGCAGGCGGCGCTTGGCATTGTGCGAGCGGCACAGCAGCAAGACAAGATCACCTTTCTGGGTCTCGGCGGTTGCGGAATCGGCCCCATCGGCGCCAAAGAGATTGCGGACTACATACAGTTCACGGCGGTGTTGGCCGAACTGCAACTGAGCGCCAACAACATCGGCGACAACGGCGCCATCGCCATCGCCGATGCCCTCAAGTCGGGCAAGACGGTGTTGACCAATCTGGGCCTGAGCTCCAACAACATCGGTCCAGAGGGTGCCAAAGCCATCGCCGACGCCTTGCAGTCGGGCATGTCGGTGTTGACCAAGCTGAGCCTCGAGCACAACAACATCGGTCCAGAGGGTGCCAAAGCCATCGCGGGTGCCCTCAAGTCGGGCAAAGCAGTGTTGACCACCCTGTTCCTGAACAACAACAAAATCGATGACGACGGCGCCATGGCTATCGCGGGTGCCTTGTTCTCGGGCACAGCGGTGCTGATCAAGCTCGTTCTTTGGCACAATAATTTGGGAAATGCTGGGGAAAAAGCGATGCGAGACGCAGTGAAGGGCCGGATTGGATTTGACTTGAAAATGTAGCTAGTGCGAGCACATGTGGTTTGCTGCTGCGTGTCCTGCTTCATGAACTTAAGTTTCCGTGCTATGAAGTTGCGTTTCGTCAGAATGGTTCGAAGAATTGAGAAGCATGGACGGACCTTCGTCGGAGGCGCCGTCCGGCCCATGTCGCTCGTGATTGTGCCCAAAATTGTTCCCACCATCGCAACGATCATCATCGTAGCCGCTTCCTTCTGGTGTGCGTCAGGCCTTGTGGCCACGATGTTCGCTTCGCTGGTGCCCACCTCGCTATCGCCCTTCCTGCTCACGATCAAGCCATCGGTAGTCACCCCATGCATGGCAGTGCTCCTCACTGCAGCGCCCGCCTCGCACCTCACCGGGTTCTCGATGCACCAGCGCAGTATGTACAAGATCTGGCAGCCGTTTCAGGGCGGCGAGCTCTTTGTACTTTTTCAGGCCTGTGGCTGGTCCTTCTACTCGCTTGGCGTCTTGCTCCTGCTCGTCAATGGCATCATCAAGCTCTCGACACCAGGTTACATGCTGGGCGTCGTCTTCCTCGTGGTCTTCGGAAACGCCGCCCTGTTAGCCTCACTCTACCTGTGGACGGGCAGCAGCCCGCACAACATGTGTGGGTGGTCTCCGCGGGCAGTGGCGGTGCATGCCCTAGGTACCATCCTTGCTAGCGCTGCTCCTTCTCTTCCTCCGCGCTGTTGCCGTAATCTCGCTCAACCTAGGCTTGCGAACCTCTTCTCCAACGCCGAGCTCGTGGATGTGTTGCGCCTTTGCGCGCTGGTAGCGGCGGCTCTCAGATGGCATCTCTCCGCTCGCTGTCGCTCTTGGTTGCCCTACATGAATCGTCACGCAAAGACGGCGCGCGTAGCGCTCTCAGAGGCAGTCACAGACACTGGCACTTGCGCCACTAGGGAGGCGAGCGGCACCCGTGGTGCCCTGGGCAGCGAGCTCACCGAGAGCGACGAGCGCTTCGAGTGGTGCGGCAACCACGTGTACGAGGCACACTCGGGCAAGCCCTGCTCAACGAATAGCCCCGATCACCTGACGCTCCGGCGAGGCGATCGGGTCATGGAGATTCTGAAGTTCAAAGCCCGAGCGCAGCTACGGGACCTGACCTGCACAGTCACCACGTACAAGAAGACCTGGGGCGCATACGTGCCCGTGCACACCAGGAGGACCGAGCTTGGCACCTTCGAGGAGCAGGCTGCCGACGAGCCGCCTTACGAGTTCCACATGCCTCCCGATGACGTGCCCAACAGCTTCGTGGTCTGCGGCGAGTACAAGGTGTCGATCGCCTTCGACTCCGCCAGCACTGGGCAGAAGCCTCTCCTCGTGCGCCACGCATGGAGCAAGATTTCATGATGCCTGAGCCACCTGTCCCGGAGAAGCGAGATCGCGCCGCGACCCGGGAGCGCGGGCTGGCCGCTGGCGGGCCGAACGAGCTCGCGTATGTTGGCATACGTGGTCGTAGTCACCTTGAAAAATGCAACTTTCGTCCCACAGCTACACGGCTCACGGGCCGCGTATCGAGAATCGACGTATGCGCGGCTGGTCCGGTCGTTTCCCCCGCCCACCGTGTACGCGCACCTTGTGGACTCGCAAAGCTGGATTTCCCGAGTTCTAGAACCCTCCTTTTTTTCTCTAAGGGGCGGAACGCATTTGAGCGCGTCGCTGCCGGGCTCGCTGGCGGCTTCAGACGCGCTCGGGTCGGCCCGTTCGGGCTTCGAGGCGACGCCCGTGGTCGATGCCGACCACGGCAAGAGCGAATCGCACCGACGGCGACGCCGAGGCCGGTGCTGCGGAGGCGGAAAAGTGCAAGAAGGCGCGGGTCACC
>Ga0210244_101099_pt1 | contig 23359 bp, 10 predicted proteins | sample ChrtobMetaP3_0mM_FD_155473 | JGI IMG/M metagenome (GOLD analysis project Ga0210244, IMG submission 155473) | Chrysochromulina tobin associated microbial communities from unialgal haptophyte culture, Seattle, Washington, United States - P3_0mM | ecosystem: Host-associated > Algae > Haptophytes >...
GGGCACCGACGGCAGTCGATATCCTCGCTTCGTTCCCTCCAGTTCGCGGCCTGGTCTTTGGCAGCACCGCTTGCGGGGGGTCCAGGGAGGTCGGCATCCTCCTTGCCCAGGCGGCGTCGTCGTCAGCCCAGCGTCAGTGGCGCTCGCTCGGCGCCCGTTCCATGCTCGACGCGCGGTCCTTCATGATCTCGACGCTGCGCTCCCAGGTCGGCTTCGCCGCGGCCGTTGCGCATGCCCGCCTCCGCCTCTCGCGCCTCGAGCTTATCGGGGGTTCCGGCCGCACCGCCGGCCGTTACGCGTCTGCCGCACGCGCCTTCATTTCGCCGACCGCCTTTGAGCAGGCGCGGGGAGGCGCTCTGGGAGCGGGCGGAGGCAGGGTCGGGTTTGCTGGGGGCGGCCTCTTCTGAGTCGGCCGCGGGGAGCGGTCGGCTTCGGGCTTGCGGCTGTTGAGTCGGCCGCGGCTTCGGTTGTCGCGCTGACGTGCGGGTTGTTTGTTGTTGGTGGGTCTGGTTGGTTGTGAGATTGGTCTGTGTGCCTTTGTGCTTCCGCGTGTCCCGTGTGTCCCGTGTGTGTCCCGGCTCCCCCCGGTGTCTTTTTACCGGTAAGGCGCATTTCGTGCTCTACACTCCAGAACGATTCACTACGTCCTCCAGGGGCCCTCTTGTGCCGCCACCGGCGCACGCGATATCTTGCCGCGCGCTCGTCGTAGCCGCTTCCTGCAGTCGGCACTCTTCCTTTTCCAAGTTCCGTGCACCGAATCTTATGTGGAGGCGAGTTTCGACTGCTCGCACTCGCAATCCGACGTCGACCAGCTGCTAAAGGGCTACAGTGACAGCCACCGCAGAGAGGGCCGACAAAAGGACCGCATGCTGCTGAGCTTGCGAGGCAATAGAAGCTCGTTCATCGAGACTGGCACGAACCACGCCAAGACGCTGATGTCCGTGCTCTCGGCCGAGCAGTTCGACCACGTCTTCTCGGTGGAGTACTCGCCTATGCTCCACAGATTGGCGAGCAGAACGGTCTTGCAGCACGCAGAGACGCTTCCGCGATACAAACAGCCGAACCAGCGCGTTCATCTCTACCTTGGTGACTCTGGCAAGGTCATCACGACGATGCTATCTGACGCTGCCGCCACGTCAAACGGCCCGGCCGGCGCTGTTTGCTGGCTGGACGCACACTATTCGCATAAGGACACAGCAGGAAACGATCAGAAGGAACCGCCGCTGATGCTCGAGCTACGGGCGGTACTCACCGACCAATTTTGGCGTGAGCACGTCGTCATCATCGACGACCTTCGAATGTGGACTGGCAGGCCTACGAATGACCATCAAATCTACCCACGCCCAAGCCGAGTTCATCAGGAGACTTGCAACCTTTGGAAGGACGCCCGCTTCCGAGTGTCAAATGACGCAATGATCATCTGGCCGTCGGCGGCGGCGAAAGGTAATCAATATGGGGCTACTGTACGTAGATGATACCTTGATGCGATTCGTTGACACTGGATGTTGAACTCGACGAGCAAATAGACCAAAAGTTTACAAGATTACAACGAGACTATTAAAAGACTCGAAACCAGGGGAACTGTTCAGGACGTCGTTAAAATGACACACAGAGGGGAGCCGCGGGCTGTTCGGGGCTCCCCGGGCTCCCCCCGGGGGTGCTTTTTGAACCGGCTCCCCCCGCAGACTGTCTTCTAAAGTCGGTACCTTTTGCTACTGTACTGCATGACTGTACTGTTGCTTGCTTCACTTGTGGTCTTGCCACCTCTTGCCTTGCCAGCATGCACCCGCTCGCGAGCAGCCACCCTCACCCGCGCGTGAAAGGTATACTGACATCCCGTACGAACCATAGGCTGTCCCCGACCTAGTCGTAACTGCATCCGTATGTACGCCGGTCCGGTGTCTTTGGGTGTCGTCTGATAACCATTTTTGGCTGTGAACCCCGGGTTTCATGGCGTTTTGTTGAAGTTATACCTTCCAGGATGTTGAGACGACGCTCCCTCGCCCTCTACGCCCTCACCACCTGGCCCGAGGCAGCGACCTCCTCCGCCGCCGCTGTATGCACGCCACAATCCTCCGTAAGCTGGGGATGCGATCCAACGCTCGCGTACGCTCTGCAACTCGCTGCTGGGCAGCCAGGCCTTGTGGTTGACATTGGCGCCCATGGAGGCCGCCAGATCTGGACGGCTCTAGCGGCAGGGCGGAGAGTGACAGCGGTCGAGTGCTCCGTCCGCACGTACATGAGCTTAGTCAAGTCGTTTGCGGGTGAGCCGAACGCGACGATTCTCCACTTTTGCGCGGGATCTTCTGTGCAGACGGCGGCGTTGCACCTCGCAGACGACTCATCATCGCTCATAGCAAATAACGTGGCCCATGGATATGAGGCGCACAAGGCGCGCGCGGCGGCCAAAGCCAATGATGGCATCGGCCACGAGACGGTGCTGGTCGTACCACTCGACGCCGTGCTGCTCAATGCGACGGCACCAACGGCGCTGCTGAAGGTCGACACGCAAGGCACGGAGTACAGCGTGCTCGCGGGCGCGCAAGAGCTCCTCGCCCGTGACCGGCCCGTGGTCATGTTTGAGGAGGAGGGTGGCTTTGCGCGAGACGGCTCTGCCAGGCGAGACATTCTCCAGCCGCTCGGCTACAAGTGCGATTTCCATTACGTGCGTGGTCTAGGCAAGGACTTTGTGTGTAGCACTCGTTTACAGAGAGTGCAGAAGCCGGGACAGGTCCTGCAGTTGAGAGATTCATGAGGCGATTTTCTCTTTGTGAACAGACTTTTCTCAACTGCTGTGAACACTCGGCTGTGAAGTTTTCTCAATGAGTTTCTGTGAACGCTAGATTTTTCTGTAACGAAAAACGATCCATGGTAAAATCTCTCAACTGCTGCCCATTCCATGAGCCCATTCACAGAGGATGCACCGTCTTCTTTTCTACCCGTCGTGGTGGCGATCCGTGTGCTGTCCTCGGGCTCGCACGCGCGCGTCCAGCTCGGCGAGGAAGGTGACGAAATACGCATCCTGTCCGTCGCGTTTCGCCTGGCAGGCTCTTGTCACCACCGCTCTCCGCGCCCCTCGGCTCCGCGGCGCACTGACTACATCAGCCGAAACCACTCGCATGGCCAACGCCACCTGTGAGGCGTTCATCAGAATCTTGCCGGTACCTTCTCGCAAGCCGTTCCCGTGGCCGCCACCCTCCGCCAACGTCGGATCGCTCACCCGGCGCCATGGAGCGCCCATACCGCCGTCCGCAAGCAATGGCGCTTCCCACCACTGCACCGCACGTCCCTCCTCGTTCGCAAACGACATGTTGGTCGCGTCGACGTCGGAACGGAAGAGGCATGTGCACGGTGGCGGAGGGGGAGGGGGAGGGGCCGGCGGAGGGGGAGGGGCCGACGGAAGCGGATGCTCTTCCGCACAGGCTTGCGTATCCATCGTTTCAATGCCCTGCCCCTCGCCGGCCTTCGCCTCTGCCTCCGGCGGCCCAGTGGCAGCCTCGGATGCACACACGCCACAGCGCTCGCCACTGCGTTCGTCGACGGCCTCACCCTCGCCACGGCCGACGTATGGGTCCGAGAGCCCGATTAGGAAATTCCAATCCGCCGGCGAGAGCATCTCGATGCGCCAGCCCGCCTGCATGAGCAACACGAGCCCTTCGCGCGCGGCGCTCGCGCGTCCACTGAAGACCACACGCTCCGCCTCCGTGGTGTGCACAGCATCGTCTGTCCAGTGAGCGCGGAAGATACGCGAGAGCTTGATGCACAGCTCGACGCGCCGCTCGTGGAGCCTCTCGCGCTGCAGCCACTCGATGAGTCGGATGGAGCACGACGTCTTCGCCGTCGCATGCGCATTCTCCACCCGGCCGGAAGAGAAGTGGCATGGCTGCTGTGTCAGCAGAAGTGTCAGCCGCAGGTGAGGGCGCTGTCGTGGGCGCTTTCGTGGCTGCTCCTTGGTTGTCTCTCCGTGCTCGCCGCCGCCGTCCGATGGACCCTCCGCCGCCGCCAGCGGTTCGGCTCGCAGCAACGCGTGAAGCCGTGCGTCATCGAGCATGAACTGCTCCGCATGCACTGCTTGCCGCCCACCGCGCGGCTGGCGCGCCATGCAGTTCGTGTACCGGCATGTGTAGAGCGGCTCAGAGGACTCATCGGCAAGCACGCGCTCGAGCCGGGCGACAAGGACCACATTGGGCTTGCGCACGCAGCGCGTCGGGTCGAGGCATAGCTCATCGTTCCCAGCCTCGCTCGACGCGTGAGTGTGGAAGAAGGCTGCGCAGAGCTGCGCGTGATCGCCCAGGAGACTCTCGCCGCGCAGCAGCTGCTCTGGCGACACCGTGTGCGTGGTACGCTCATATATGCGACCAGTCGCATCGCACTGGCATATGGTCGCAGAGGGCGGAGATTCTTCGCCCTCGTGGCCGCCACGCCCACCGTAGCCGCGGCCGCCAGGGAATTCACTACGACGGCCGTAGCCGCCCGCACCATATTGCTTGCCGCCGCCTTTGCCATCATACTTGCCGCCGCCTTTGCCATAGGAGCTGCCACTGCCGCCGCCGTAACCCCCACCGCCCTTGCCGTAGCCTCGCGGGTTCGTTTCGCGTTCCGACATGGCTTCAAGGTCGAGGTCGGAATCTCGGTCGAGCCCCAAACTCGAATTCCTTCAATCAGTCTTCAATCACGTAAGATTGTGGCTCTCTACATGTAATACGGACTTTATCGGCAACCACGCGCGCATCTCAAATTTCACATGTTCCCAACAACCTGGATTGCGCATGAACGCCCTCTCACGTCACAAGGTGGTCTTCGTCAGCGGATTGGGCCTCGCGTGCTCCATGAGTATGAGCCGCGGTCTCGTGTCCGCGCTCGGCGGCGTAGCATCCTCGGCCGCCTCCGCCATTCAGCAGGCCATCCATTCGCCGCCAGACCCGTCGCGGTACGTGCACACGCCCGAGGCGCGCCTGCGTCAGAGCATCATCATCATCCGCCACGGCGACCGCGCGCCCATCTCAGAGCGCGCGGGCGACAACATGATTGTTGACGCCGAGCGCTGGCGTGAAAGGCTGCCGTCGGCGGCGGCCGCCGCCGTGTGCGATGCAGCCTTCCCTGTGGCTGGGCCCAAAGAGGCCGTGGATGTTGGCAAGGTGCCCCTCGGCGCGCTCACCAGCACCGGTGCGCACCAGTGCTTCCAGGTCGGCGCCAACATCCGCGCACGCCTCGAGCGGTTTGCGCCGCACCTGCTACCCAACGCGTCGTCGCATCTCGCGGTGCGTGCGACCAATATCCGACGCACGCAGGTGTCCGTGCAGAACTTGCTCCTCGGGCTGCTCGGTCGCGAGTCCCTCGGTCGGCTCAACGACGCGCCGCCGCCGCCCTTCACGGTGCCGATCTCGGTGCGCCAGATTGAGTACGAGACGATGCTGCCCAACCCAAGCGCGTGCCCCAAGCTACGGCGGAGGTGGGACACGGTGCGCGCGCAGACATCGCTGGCTGAGGAGGGGACGGAGGATGCGGTGCTCCTTGCTGCCGCTAAGGCCATCCTCGGCTATCCGGAGGGTGAGGACTTTCGACTCGACCAAGCACGCGAGGTCCTCGTTTGTGCGGTGGCGCACGACGACCCTAGGCCAGCCGCGATGACCGATGAGATGGTTCTCAAGCTGATGCGGCTCAATGCCAAGCGTTGGTTTGTACGCTTCGCCGACCCAATCGTGGCGCGGCTTGGCATGGGGTTGCTGGTCGACGAGATTCAGACGCGGCTGACCGCTGCCGCCACTGCCGCCTCCGCCACTGCCGCCGCCTCCTCCACTGCCGCCTCCTCCGCCGCCTCCGTCGACGACGACGACGACGAGGCGACGCGACCGCCGCGCTGCGTTCTTTTCTCTGGACACGACTCGACCCTCGTGCCACTGCTCGCGGCCCTCGGGCTGACCGAGCCCCACGAGTGGCCTCAGTACGCGGGCAGCATCACGATCGAGCTCGCTGATCTCGCTGCCGCACCAGGTGCGTCTTTGGTGCGGAGTGTGATTGAGTGGGGAAATGTGCCTGGCGCGGAGTGTGATTGAATGGGGAAATGTGACTGGCGCGGAGTGTGATTGAGTGGGGAAATGTGACTGGCGCGGAGTGTGATCGAGAGCGCTGTCAGGTGGACTCGAGTGCCGGCTCCTCTACGATGACGTGCCACTGATTGCCACTGATTGCCACTGATTGCCTCCCTCATTGCATGCAGATGGACTCGCGTGCCGGCTCCTCTATGATGACGTGCCCATGCCGCTGCAGCGTGCCATCGCCGCCGCGCGAGGCGCCCCCACGCCCGATACGCCGCCGCTCCTGGAGCTGCCGAGAGCCATCGTCGAGGCGGGTTGGGTTCCTTGGGCTGGGGAAGCTGGCTTTCGAGCGCACCTGCGCCGCGTGGCCATCACACCGGATGAATGGAGGCGCGAGTGCGCCGAGGACGGCGAGTCCGACGCCGACGCGGCGCTGGCGCCCACCACGGCGGATAAGGCGCTGCGGGACACCCTCACCGGCGGGGGTCCGGGCGAGCCTCCGCCGCGAGCGAAGCTGTGAGAGAGTCTCGCTCGGACCTCCGGGTCCCGACGCCGCGCGCTGGCTCGTTGACGGTTTTGAGTCGGCGCGGCTAGGCACGTCCGTGTGAGCCTGGGCGGCTGTGATCGCGGGTGTGCGTAAGCGCGGGCGCACAGAATTAAGCACAGAATGGTTCGTCGCGCACAGGCCACAGTGTAAGTCGAGTGTATGTGACTAATATGTACACAAACTCGCGCCTGCGCGGCTGGGCAGCAGCCCCCGGGCCCATCAAGCCTGAGTCTGACAAGACGCTGCAGTCGCAAAACGTGAGAGCGCATTGCGTGATTGGGATTGCGATGCTGCCCTCTCACTGCTCCAATCAGCAGTACGAATGCATCTCTCTCTCTCAACATCTCCGAGACCACCTCCCAACGCGCTCCTCGCGCGCGGGTCCACCGTGCCGGCGAGCGAGCCGGGCCGGCGCTCATCCTTCACGCTGCACGTCTGCCATGCAGCAGCCTCTCTCTACGAGAGCAGCTCTGATCGCGCGGTAGGCGGCGCGCGTGGTGCCTGCGGCGGCGGCGGCGCCCGTGGCGGCGGCATCGCCTGCGGCGCGTACGGCGTTGCAGTAGGCTCGCTCAGCATTTTCGTGAGCGCGATCTGCAGACCCTCGATCATCGCGAGAAGCACGCCACCCACCGCCGCCGAGCGCCCAGCCGCACGCCAGCCGCCTCGCGCCGCGAGCACGCCGCCGGTCAACGCGCCTGAGATGATGGAGTTATACGGGTCCTCCTTTTTTCGGATGGCGACGAGCGAGCAGTCAAAGGTCGAGAAGAGCCCGCCCCACACGGCAAAGTTGCCTGCGCAGAAGGAGAGCGCATGATCGGCAGTCAGCAGCGGCAGCGGCAGAGGCAGGAGTCTTGGCCTCCAGACGACGCTCGTGTGTTCCACAGAGCTGGTGCAGCAGCGCGTACCGCCAAGGATGGGCACGCGCGCCTTGACGGCCGTGACGGAGCCCATCAGCCGCTCTCCACGCGGCGAGTTGCGCGCGCCCCTGATTGAGTGCCAAACGCCGCCGCCAATGGCGCCCATGCTGAAGGCACCACCAACGTCGTCGAGGATGCGGTGCGGGCACGGATCACGCTCTTGCACAGACATGCTCGCTGCTGGCGCGCTGGCTGCTCTTTATGTGCAGGCGCGACTCCGAGGGCGTGCCTGAGGTGGACTGCGTCTTGCAAAGCGGAAAGGTGCCAGGAAATCAACACGCGATTCTCAAGGAGTGCGGACACGTGGTCAGTCATGTAACGCGCCACAGGATGTCGTTGGTTGAATAGTTGTGTTCCACGCGTGAGCGACACGTGAAGCGCTACATCCCTACGAAATCACAGACTTTTCACACCGCCATTCGTCCGCTCTGCGTCGGCTGCAACGTTCGTCCAATGGCCTCCTCAAGCTCGGGTGCCTCGGGCGCTCCGCAATTCACGATGGGCCAGTTCATGGACGGGCTGCTTGGGATGCAGCAGCAGCAGCAGCAGCATCAACAGCAGCCGCCGCCTCCGGAAAAGCCCTCCTCCCCCAGCAAGAGCCGGCGGATCACGCTCGAAGACCAGCGTCGCGCCGGCTCGGAGGTCACGGTGCGTGAGGTGCGGCACGCGGTACCGACGGAGGTGGAAGTCATCAAGGAGGTGCCGCGCGAGGTCATCCGCGAGGTCATCAAGGAGGTGATCCGGGAGGTGCCCGTCGAGGTGCCCGTCGAGGTGATCAGGGAGGTGCCCGTCGAGGTGATCAGGACGGTGATCAAGGAAGTGCCGCGCGAGGTGATCAGGGAGGTGCCCGTTGAGGTGATCAGGGAGGTGATCGTCCCTGAGCCTAGGGAGGTCATCAAGATCGTCGAGGTCATCAAGGAGGTTGAGGTGCTCAAGGAGGTCGAGGTGATCAGGGAGGTCGAGGTCATCAAGTACGTCGACCGCGAGGTCATCAAGGAGGTGCCTAGGGACGTGATCAGGTACGTGGACCGCGAGAAGATCAAGGAGGTGCCCGGCCCGACCCAGGTCGTCGTCAAGGAGGTCTTCATCGAGAAGGAGGTGCCTAAGATCGAGTACCGCGACATCATCAGGTATGTCAATGTCGAGACGGGCGAGGAGTTGGGCGACTGGCAGGGTGATTGGCAGGGTGCTTGGCAGCCAGAGGGATCGCGGCCGCGCAGCGCCGGCGCCGGGAGCGGGCGGGAGCGCTTCGGGCCGCCGATGATCCCGCCGCACATAATGATGATGCAGCACTTGCTCGAGCAGCAGAAGAGAGAGCCGGAGGTGCGTATCGAGGTGGTGGAGAGGGAGGTGATCAAGGAGGTCAAGGTGGAGGTGATCAAGGAGGTGCCCAAGGAGGTGATCAAGTACGTGGAGGTCGAGGTGCCGGTGGAGGTGATCCGCGAGGTGATCAAGACGATCGAGGTCCCAGTCGAGGTCATCGTCGAGAAGAAGGTCGAGGTCGAGAAGAAGATTGAGACCAAGGTGCGTGCCGCTGATTGCCACTGATGACACCTCTGATTGCAAGGTCGAGACCACGCTGATTGCCACTGATGACACCTCTGATTGCAGGGTCGAGACCACAGCGATTGCCGCGGATTGCACGCGGATATGCACGCTGATTGCACGCGGATTGCCACCGACTGCGCGATGATGACCCTCAATGGCGACTGAGTGCCACTCGTGGTCTTGCATGCAGGTGGAGGTGCCCGTGCAAATCATCCGCGAGGTACCCGTTGAGGTCATCAAGGAGTGCCCGATCTGCAAAGCCCAGCAGCAGCTGCAGCAGCAGCAGCAGAACATGCAGCCGCAGCAGATGATGATGATGCAGCAGATGATGCCGCCCGCACCATGGGGCTGCCAGTACATCGAGGTGCCTGACCACATGCTCGGCACGTCGTCGCAAGGGGCCACGGCGGTTGACATGCGGCCCGCGCCCATCGAGATGAGGCCGGCGCCTACGGAGATTGTGCGCGAGGTGCCGTATGAGGTCGTGCGCGAGGTCATCAAGGAGATCCCGATAGAGGTGACGCGTGAGCTCGCCGACGTGCCGTACTGGTCGTCACAGCGTCAGGAGTACGAGCGCCAGATCGACGAGCGAAAGCAGCAGCGGTCTATGCAAGGCGGCTCAGCGATGGCGCACGCGATGGCCCCCGGGATGGCGCCGTACGGCTCGCAGAACCGCGCGCCGACGCCTCCTATGCCGCCGCTGGGCATGGGGCCGCCGGGCATGGGAGGGGGCATGGGAGGGGGCATGGGAGGGGGCCGACCGGGCGTCGCACCCGGGTATAAGGTATGGGACCCTACCCGCGCCGCCGCACCCACCGCCCAGGGCGGCACCGGCTATAGGCAGCCGGGGCGCATCACGGGCGCCGGGGTGCTCACCTCAACTGGCCCGCGCCCGCGCTGATCCTGAAGCGCCGTTCCGAGCGCCGGGGCTGCTGGCGGGGAGATGAGATCAGCGACCGCGGTGTGGGTGTGACCAAGGGGTGGTCTACCAAGATCAGTGAGCATGATGCGTGTGGCGCACTCACATCAGCATGTCGTTCGGGTGTGCGGGGTGTTGGGGAGGGAGAGAGCCGTGCTGAACTCTGGATCAGTAGTACTGTGGTGCGTGTGGCCCGCGGCTTAGTTACAGAGAACAGGACTCTCTCCCGGTGTGTGTGATGTGTCGTGGGAGTCAGGCGTGAGCTCGTCGCGTGTGCCGTGTGCGGTCGCGGTTGCGTGTCGACACCGCGTGTCCGCTTCCTGCGGTCGCGCGTAGGAAAGTAGGGTGGCCGGTTCTCAATTAGTTTCGTCTCCGACTTGCATTCACACGCAGCCATTCACAGCGCTCTCATCGAGAGTCGCGAGGGCTTTCGCGAGTTGACGCTCATCATGTCCTCCTCGGTGCTCCTCTACGAGCTGAGCGAGCACGGCGCCGGCTGGCGCGTCGAGCAGCAGGTGGACGATGCCTCCGACGGCTGGGGCCGCTCGCGCGACCTGCCGGCGCCCGCGCCGGCGGAGGCGGCGGCGGCTGTGGTGGCCCAGGACGGCGTGGACGGCACCACGCTCGCGGCTGCTGGCAGCCCCGTCATGCCATCCACCTCCGCGGCAGTTCTCGCGGCGCTGCGGCGCTTTGACGTGTCGACGCTGCGCCGGCTCGCCCGCGCGCATCCGCGGTTCGCCAGCCGGATGCAGCGGCTGCACGATGTGTCGCTGCTCGTGCGCGGCCATGGGCTCACGAGCGCGCACCAGCGGCGGCTGGCCGAGCAGCCCGAGTGGCAGCTCGCGCTGTGCGCCACCACGGAGACGCTCGCCATCTGGCGCCACCACGACCTCTGCCTGCTCTCGCCGCGCGACAACTACGCGCAGCCCGTGGCGCTGTGGCGCTCGCCCGCGGACGCGGCGCCGCACCGGCGGCTGCTCGCGTGGAATGTGGACGACACGCTCCTCGTCGCGTGCACCTCCGACGGGCTCGTGCACGTGCTCGACGCGCGCGCGAGGCTGCTGCATGCGCTGCCGCCTCACGTGTGGACGCGCACACCCGCCGCCGCCGCCGCCGCCGCCGGGGGTGCTCAGAGCCCACCTGGTGGCGTCGGGTCCGACGAGCACGCGTCCGATGGCGCCGACGCCGACGCCCCGGCCTCCGGCGGCCCTCCGGCGCTGCTCGACGTGGCGTGGCGCGAGCCCCTCGGGGCCAAGGGCCTGTCATCGGAGCTCCTCTTGCTTGGCTCTGATGCACGCGTGCGCCGCGTGCGCATCCCGTCGACGGCGAGCGCGGCGGTGCATGGGAAGCGTGCGGCGGCGCCAGTGAGCCGACCTCCGATCGACCTGCGTGCGTACCATCCGCTCGTCACCTGCCTCGCCTTCGACCAGGCCTCCGGCCTCCTCGCAGTCGGCGGCGGAGGCGGCGGCCTCTCTCGCCAGGCCGAGCTCCTACTGCTCAAGCTCCCGCCCGAGGTCGAGCCCCCGACGCCTCTCGTCGGCCTCTCGCTCTGGGCGCTGACGGACTCGGGGCCGCACGCGACGCTCCTCTTTGCCAGCTCGGCCGCCGCCACGCGCCCTACGAGCACGCCGGCGCGAGGCGGCGCCGTCGCGGGCGGGGGCGGCGCCACGGGCGCGGGCGGCGCCAGCGGCGGCGGCGCCGAGGCGGGCACGTCGATCGTGCCCACGACGGCGCGCAGCACCTACCGCAAGGTGCACGCGAGCGCGACGGGTGCGGGCGTGGCGGCCTCGATCTCATTCACACGCGGCGGCGAGAAGCTCGCAGTCCTCACGCTACAGGGAGAGCTCTCCATATGGCCAACAGCGCCACTCGCGCACCTCGCAGCCAGGCTCGCGGCCGCCGTGCCGGGCACGCCGCCGCCGCCGCCGCCGCCGGTGCCCGACGCGCCGCTGCTCTGGAAGGCGCGCGGGAGCGAGGAGCAGTGGGTGCGAGCGACCTGGTGGGATGAGCGCGCGCTCGTGCTGGCTCGGCGCGACGGCGCCGTCTCCGTGAGCTCGCTGCCCGAGCTGCGCGAGCTCCTCGGCCAACAACCCGAGCGCTTCGTGCCTCTCCCCGTGCTCTCGCACGCGCATGCCGGCCGGTTCTTTCTCCTCGAGCGCGAGGTCCGCTATCTCGAGCCGCCAGCTGCGCGCGCCGAGGCGGGCGCGTCGCTCGCGCTCCCTATCAAGGCAACGACGAGCGCCGAGGCGAGCGACGAGATCCGAGCGCTCGAGCTGCCGCGCCGGCTGCAGTCATGGCGGCTGCTCTCGCTGCGCCAGACGTCGCCCGAGCAGCTCTTCCACCGTAAGGTGCTCTTGCGTGAGTACGGCGACGCGCTGCGCTGGGCGGCGCACTATGGCATGTCGACCGACCCCGTGCGGCAGGCGCAGTGGGCGGACTCGGCGGTCTCGCGCCACTCGATTGCGGACTTTTTGGACAAGGTGAGTGACAAGCGGTGGGTGCTCGACGAGTGCTGCCGGCGCGTGCCCGACGAGCAGGCAGAGATCGAGATGCTCCTCGAGAGCGGCCTGCGCGTCTGCCGCAAGGCGCGGCGCGCTCTGCGGACGGCTGCACGGGGCACGGCCACGCGGGCGAGCGTCGTGGCGGGCGCGCCCGGCGCCGCCGCGGGCGCCGCCGACGAGACACCGTCCGCGCTGTCGTGGGCGGACGCCGCCGCGGGCGCCCTCGTGCCCAAGACGGCGCCCAAGGCGCTCAAGGCGGCGCGCGATCTGACGCTCGATGAGCTGCGCCGGTTTCGTCAACGGCTGCGCCGGTACCGCGCGCGCCTGCAGACGAGCCTGAAGCTCGCCGAGGCCACGGGCGCCGCGGCGGGCGCCGGGCACTTCGACGTGGCGGCGTACACGTCGTTTCGGGACACGAGCGCGCTCCGGCATGCCGTGGAGATGGCCGAGGGCTCCAGATTCGGCGAGCTCTCGGTGCTCCTTGATGAGCATCGTCGCGAGCTGCGATCTCGTCGGCTGTGCGTGCTGAGCATGGTGCCCGAGACGACGCCGCCCCACGAGTACGCGTCGCTGCTCAAGGAGGTGGTTACGGCCGTGCTCGACGAGGCGGAGGAGGCGGAGGAGGCGGAGGCGGCGGCCGAGGCGGCGGCCGAGGCGGCCGCTGAGGCGGCGACTGAGGCAGCGGCTGAGGCGGCGGCTGAAGAAGTGGCGGCGATCGGGGGCGCCGGCTGGGACGACACACCCATTTTTATCGCGGATGCGCAGCGGGGGGAGGGCGAGGGCGAGGGCGAGGGCGAGGGCGAGGCACGCAGCGACAGCGACGAGGCCGGCGTGGGCGCGCATGACGACGACGACGACGACGACGACGACGAGGACGCACAGGACGCCCACGACGGCGCCACCCTGGACGATGTCGACGGCGGCCTGCCACCCGATGTGGAGGAGGCCCTCTTCGGGCGCGACGGTGCGCCCGCGCTCGAAGCTCAGCTGACCAGCGGCGGCGGGTGCCTGAGCCGCGCGCACCTTGTCGAGTGGTTTGGCGCGCGAGCGATCCAAATCGACGAGCGCTCCGGCCAGCTCGACAATGCGCTGCAGCTGCTGCGCGTGGGGCTGCGCCTCGGGCTGCACGAGCTCCAGCCCATGTGCGCGCGCGTCGAGCAGCTGCACCAGCTCGTGTACCAGCTCGGCTCCAAGGAGAGCTTACTCCACTTTGAGGCGCGACCTCCCGCGAGCCGACTCCAGCTCCTCCTCGAGCGCTGCCCGTCCGAGCGCCCCGCCAACGCCGCCGGCGGCGCCAGCGCCTCCGGCGCCGTGGACGAGGTCGTGAGCGGCGCCGAGCGGCGTGACTCGTACCTTGGCTCTTGGTTGGGGAGTGGGGCCGCGACGGGCGACGACGAGGCGAGCGAGGCGCGCTTTGAAGAGTTTGCACGGCAGCAGTTGCTCCCGTTCTTGCGGCACGAGCCCCACGGGCCTGCGCTGCTGCGGGAGCACATGGTGAGCCTCGCCCGTCGCGCGGATGAGCCGGGCGCCCTCGCGCGTTGCGTGGCGCTCGTACGCTCGAGCCGGCTCGCCCTGCGGCCCGAGGATCGGCTGCTGCGACCAACGGCGCTGCTGATCGACACGGCGCTGCGCTGCGTGTACGGCTCGCCCCGGCGCGATGACGAGGCGCTCGAGCTCACCATGATGATGTACAAGGCGCTGCCGGGGCGCGACGACCTCGGACCTGACGACTTCGAGCCGCCCGAGACGGCGCCGGTGCTCGAGACGGCGCCGGCGCCCGAGACGGCGCCGCCGTTTGAGGGAGCGGCGGCGGCGGCGGCGGCGGAGGGTGAGGCGCCGCTGCCTCCGCCACCGGGCCCCGAGGCGCTCGAGGCGCTCCTCGACGAGCTCGACGAGCTCTACGCGCACCTCAAATCCCAGCACTCGCTCCAGGAGTATGGCTGCCTGCAACCGATGGGCGCTTACCGTCAAGGCGAGGGCGGGCGCGGCCTCTCCCGCGAGCGCGCCCAGCAGCTGCTGCGCGCACTCGCGCGCCACACGGCGCGGCGCAGCCCTCCCGCCACCTCCGCGCACTGGGCGCAGACGCGCGACGACATGGTCGCGTTGCGGGAGCGCGCGTGCCTCGATCTACCTCCCGAGCTCCCTTACATCGAATGGCTGCAAGCGCTGCTCCTCACGGGCCAGTTTCGGCTCGCGAACGACTACTTGCGCTCGTACACCGAGCAGCTCGGCCTCGCGGCGGCGGAGGCGCTCGTGCTCGACGCGGCGCGCGAGTACTTCAATGGGGCCTCGTCGACGCTCGACCCGGCGCTCGAGCGCATGGCAGAGTGCCTGCGCGTGCTGCCACAGACGACGCCCGCGGTCGAGGCCGAGTTCCGTCTGCTCGAGGGCGTGAAGCTGCTCGCACGGTATGGGTGCACGCCGCCGCCGCTCCAGGTGCGCCGGTTGCCCGATCGGCTCGTGCTCGTGCTTGAGCTCATCGACGGCATCGCTCGGGCGGAGGAAGAGGCGGCCGCACGCGCGGCGGCGCACGCGGCGGCGGCGGCGGCGGCGGCGGCCGAGGCGGTGAGGGCAGCCGTGGGGGGCTCCCCTTCTGCAGCTGTTGCAGGGAGGGGCGATGCGGTGAGGATGACGAACGGCAGCGCTGTGTCGGGCAGCGCTGTGTCGGGCAGCGCTGTGTCGGCGACCGGTTGGGATGGCGACGATGGGTGGGGCGATGATTGGGACGAGGCTGCTTCGTCAACCGTCGCCAGGTCACCACCTTCGACTCCTCCACGTCCGTCAGCCGCCACCTCCACGTCCGCCTCGCCCTCCGTCTCCTCCTCCGCCGCCTCGTCGGTGCTGCGCATGGACGGGGCCATGACCCACCTCGCGGAGTGCCTCGGCGTACCTTCGGACCTCGCCCGAACCGCCGTGTGGGAAGCCCTAGCGACGGTGGCGCTCCGTCGTACCGAATGGTCGCGTTGTCTCGAGCTCACGCTGCAGCTCGTCCGGGCCCCGACGGTGCATGGGCGCGCCTGGCAGCTGTGCGAGCGACTCTGCGCCCTCTCCGACGACGCCAGCACCCCTTGTTCAAATGCCCGTGCTGCCGGCGCTCACTTCGGCGCTCAGCTCGCTGAGGGCATTGACGAGCGCAACGCCCTCGATGCCGCCGGTGCTGCCGGCGCGGGCGCGAGGGCGGCGAGCGCGAGGATGCTGGTAATGGACTTATCCGAGCGCGGCGAACTGCTCGGCCACGCCCTCGCGCATTGTCCAGCCGAGCACTTTGACAAGGCGATGCGACTGTGGCGTGAGTGGCGGCGGCAGCCCGGGGCGCTCTCGTGGGCGCTCGACGAGGACCTGCCGACCGGCGCCCACGACGACGCGAGCGCCCACGACGACGCCGACGCCGACGGGGCCCGCGACGGCGCCGACGGCGCTCAGTACGGCGCCGAGGGAGCCGGCGCCGAGAGCGACGTCGCCTCTCCCTCCGGCGATGCACGCGCTCTCGACGGCGCCGTGGCGGGCGCGTCGGCGGCGGGGGCGGCCGCCTTCCGGGCGATGCGGGACGAGGCCGAGGGCAACGCGATGGCCTGGGTGATGCATGCGAAGCGTTCGGATGAGGCCGCCTCGGCCACGCCCGCTCCCCGCGCCCCTGTGAACGTCCCTGTGAACGCCCCTGTGAACGTGAACGATGCGGCGCGGTCGAGCGCAGCGCTCCTCAAGGCATGCCTGGCCGCGGGCGAGGACGATCAAGCCGTCGTGCTGATCGCCGATCGGCCGACTGCCACGTGGCTCGCCACCGCCGCAACGGCGCTTCAACAGGCGCTGCAAGCCGCCGCATCGCGCGCCGACGTGGGCGCGGTGCGTCGGCTGGCGAGCGTCGGCGTACATGGGTTTGGTCTAGCGCTCGCCTTGACGGCTGTGGACAAGGAAGGCGGCCGTAGTGCGGAAGCGGCGCTCGGTGCACGCTCGCTTGCCGAGCTGCTTCGTACCGGTACGGAGGGCACGACGGGTGCGAGGGCGGACGCGCCCAGCACGGCGCCCATCGCGGCCGCGGCGCGCACCGCCCTGGTGAACTTCGAGTCGGTCCTGACACGTGTGCACGAGGCATCTCGGCTCGCGCGCTGGCTGCCGGATCTGGACAGCGCGAGATACGCGGCCGATGAGCAGGCACGCAAGCACGCGATCGGCCGACTCGCAAGCGCCGGCGTGAGCACTCCGGGCGCCTTTGACGAAGCCATGCGGCTCGCACCGAGCGTCGGGATGGACCTGTGGGAACTCCACCTGGCATGCGTCGAGATGGCACTCACGCGCCCCGTGAGCGACGATGCCCCCGACGGCGATGGCGGCGATGGCGGCGCAAGCAGCCATGGGTCTGGTGAGCTCGAGGCCTCGATCACTGCGGTGATCTCGCGTCACGAGATCGCGCTCCTCGCACATCCCGATCGGCTCTGCTATACCCTCGTCAGCCGCGTACTGCCCCGGCTGCCGCATGCACTGCCGAGGCTGCTCGAAGTCTTCCGTCTGCTCGAGCGCTGCCAAGAGCTTCCATCGCCTTCGATCGCCGCCTCCGCCGCCGCCACGCCCGCGTCCGCCGCCATGCGCGAGCAGAATCGCGAGGTGCTCGAGGCCTTGAGGGTAGCGGTCCGCTCGCTGCATCGGCTCGCCGCGTCGGTGGACGTGCGTCGGATGCTCCTTGTCCTCTGTGGACGCCCCCTCGAGCCGAGCGCCGACGTGGGCGCCTCGAGCGCCGTCCTGAGCGTGGGCGCCTCGAGCGCCGTCCTGAGCGTGGGCGCCTCGAGCGCCGTCCTGAGCGTGGGCGCCACGAGCGCCGTCCTGAGCGTGGTCGCCGCGCCAACGGCTTTCGACGGATGGCGACAGGCGGTGGCGTGCACGGAGGCGCGTCGCGTCGTGTTGGCGGCGCCGCTGCTAGCGGCTTGCCTGACCTCCGCCTCGCCCTCGATGCCGCCGCCCTCGTCGCCCGCCGGCGTGCCCGGTAGCGCCGTGCTGGGCAGCCTCATGCTCAGCCCAAGCGCCGTGCTGGGCAGCCTCATGCTCAGCCCAAGCGCCGTGTGGACGGCGCGGCTAGAGCATCTGCTCCGGTCCTTTGCAGCTGCCGAGGCACCGATGCCCGCGGGCGAGGCGGGGAAGTCCATGCCCAGCACGGCGCTATTGAGGGCATGCGAGCCATTGATTCCTCGGCTCTCCTCTGCGCATCTCTCGTGGACTACTGGTCGCTGGCGACCGCTGCTCCCTCCGCCGCTGCCCTCGCCACTCCCCCCGCCGCTCGCCTCCACCACCACCTCCTCCTCCGCGTCCACAGCCGCAGCCGACCTCATTGCAGTGCCACTCGAGACCCTCGCGGCACTCCTGGGGGCGGCGGAGAAGGTGTTGGGGGCGCGCTGCATGTATGCCGTCGTCCAGCGTCGCGCTGCTGGCGGTGCTGGGCGTGGCGGTGCCGGTGCCGGTGCCGGCGGCGGTGGGGGTGGAGGTGGGGCGGAGGCTCCGCTGCACGCGTGGCGGCTCTCCGCCGCGCGCCTCGCTCACGTCGAGACGCTCTGCTGGCTGCTCGTCCACTGCCGAGCCAACGCGCGTGCTCATTATCGGCCGCACACCCCTCCGCTCATCGCTGGCGCCCCGACCGAGGCCGAGGGCTCCTTCGAGCTTCTTGTCGCCTGGGCGCGCGCGGCGGGCCGTGCGGCCGAGGAGCGGCGCGCACTCCTCTCGTTTGCCTGCAGCGGGCAGACGGCGGCATCTCGGCGCGTCGAGATTCTTGGGCCGTTGCTGCAGCGCTGGCAGTCAGAAGTGGCTCGCCGTGTGCAGCTCGGCGGTGCAGAGGCGGCCGCCGAGGCCGACGAGCCTCCGTTGACCAACCTCGCCGAGCTCGTCGACGTGGCCGCCATGATCCTCATCAAGCGCCTCGAGGCCACCAGCCCAGCTGTGAATGTGAAGAGCCCAGCCGCCGCCGCGGGGGCGTTTGAGGCCATCGGGCAGCTGCTTGCCCTCGGGGCTGCGGCCGAGCTGCGCGCTCCTCGGGCCCTCTCCACATACGTCTCGGACGAGTCACAGCCGGAGGCGTCGCGGCTCAGCTTGCTCGAGCTACTCCACAGGAGCGATGCCAACCGTGCCGCACGGGCCCTTGCCGCCGCCGACGACGGCGAGGCTGCGCGGGAGCTGGAGTTGCTGCGCCAGCTGCATGCGCGGCGCGTGCTGCATGCCATGTATGCCGCTCCGTCCCCGCCTTCGCCTCCCCCGCCCACCTCCCCCACGATGCCCCCCACGTCCGCCGACACGGCGGCGAGGCACTCGGAGGCACTCGAGGCGTCGTCGTGGGCACTCGCGGCCGGCCTGGCGGTGATCGCAGCGCCCGGTGCGCTGCAGACGACCGACGGCATGGGGGCGGCGTTTGCGCAGCTGCTCGCGTGCGCGACCGCACCGGCGCTGGCCGGCGATCTGGTTGAGCGGCTGGTCGGGCTGGCCGAGCTTCTGAGCAGCTGGCGCCCGCAGCTCATTCAAACAGCCACGTTCAGCGCCCCGTCACCTCCCGTAGTCGGCGCCGCGGCCACCGCCGCCGACAACGACGCCACGGCGGCGGCCGCAACCGCACCCCCACTGCACGCGGAATGTGCCGCGCTGCTGGAGCTTGCGGTCCGGCGGTGCGGCTGCGGCGCGCTCGTGCGGCTTCGGCGCGCGCTGCCCCCTCCGCCGATCCTCACGCTCGCGGAGGAGCACTCCCTAATGACGTCATTAAGGGGTTCGTCATTAAGGGGTTCGTCCTCGCCGCCGATCCTCACGCTCGTGGAGGGGCACTCCCTCGCCGCCGAGGTCCATGCATCCGCCCTCGAAGGCGCAAGAGCCGGTGCCAGTGAGGGCGGCGCCGCGGCGCCCGGCATGGCGCCCGGTGCCGTCGGTGCGGCCGCAGCGGCGGCGGCCGAGCATCACGCCGAGCGCGCGTGTACCACGAGCGCGATGCTCTCCGGATGGCCCACGCTTGAGGACGGCGCCCTGAGCGCCCTCGCGAGCGCCTCGGCCACGTCCCTCGGCTTCGGCGACGCGGCAGCCGAGCTCGAGCTGCTCGAGCTCCTCCTGTTGCGTGGCTGGCTGCCCCGGCTCGCTGGGTCAAACTACTGGGCGCGAGCGCTCGCGGTGCTGCGCGACGCTCCTTCGGATGCGCTGCCCGCACGCGCGATCGCGGCGCTCGGGACGGCGCGGCTCTACGGCCTCGCGGGATCGATTGTGCTCCATCGGAGTCGCGTCCACCCCGCCCTTCATTCGGCTGCCGCTCGGCTCGGCGCCCTGCGCGCCTATTGTCGCGAGCGAGTGGCAGCTACGATGAGCCAGGGCGGCCGGGCCGGTACCCCGGACGAGCTCGAGCTCAGCCGGCTGCTCCAGCGGTATCAATGAAGCCGAGCGCACATGACGGGCTTGTTAAACGTTAACAGCGACCAAGCAGTTTGCGAGACACGGGGAGCGCGCGCGCACAGATCAAGTTGAACTGAAACATCGTATAATTTTACTACGTAAAGTAACAGAAGCGAGAAGGTGCTGCTGGCACGGCAGTCGACTGTCGAGCAGTGTCCGCGCACATAGCTTGACGCGGCCTCGGATGCCGGAGTGTAACCGGTAACGTAACACAGCCAGGACCTGCATAGCTCCGTGCGCCTGCGGTTGTCGTGCAGCGAGAAGAGTAGGTCGCACAGCAGCGCGCCGTCGACACCGTCGTTCCAAGTGGCGGGCGCGCGCGGGAGCGCCGCGAGCGCGCCTGCACCCCCACTCGCACGTCACGGAACAAGTCCTGCTCGCGGTCCAGGTGCAGCTCGCCGAGCGTCGCGTAGGTATTGTGAGTAGGATCGATGGTTACAGCAGCGTCAGGCGTGGAACGGTTCATCTGAAGGCACAGCTTGTTCAGATGAAACTCACGTCTGGACTACTTGCGAGCGCACGAAGCGTGTTCGGCACAGCTCAGGGGCTGTTTTCTGAGGGGGGACTAGCCGTCTCCACGTGCGTGCGTGCGGACTTGCGTCGAAAGTTGGTATGAGTGTGCGGACTTGCGTGCGGACTTGACGACGCAGAGACTCGGGCGTTGGCGTGCGTGACAAAGCCGGCCCACAAGGTGGTTCGAGGAGAGTCGCACGCACCTGCTTGGCAATGCGCGTGAGCACAGCCCGCACCAGAGCTGCTGTGCGTGCTTGCGCGCCATGTTGGCCTGCGTGACCGAGAGGGTGCGGGTACGCCGCAGGCGGTGCGCGCGCCGGCACCCTGATGGCGGCGGCATTGCGCGCATCTGGAAAACCGCAAAAGAAAAGCGAGCGTTTTTGATGCCGCGCCAGGTCGGTGATCGTGCTCGCTTTGCGTAAATTTTTCAGCACCCTATTGAAAACGCCTTTTAAGGCAGCTTCCAAATTAGGAAATAACTTAACAGAACCCAAAACAGCGATCCACACATGTTCACAGTGCTCTCAGAATCATTTTCTACAGCTCCAACAGGAATCCACTCCGGCCCTTCACCGCATCTCGCACCGCTTTTTTCCCTGCATCTCCCATGTTGTTGTACCGGATGTCCAGTTTGGTCAGGACCGCGTTGACCTTAAGCGCCTCCGCGATCGCAATGGCTCCCTCCGGTCTGATTTTGTTGTTGAACAAGTCCAGCTTGGTCAGGACCGCGTTGACCTTCAGCGCCTCGGCGATCGTGATGGCACCCTCATCCCCGATGCTGTTGTTCCAGAGGGAGAGGGTGGTCACCACCGCGTTGACCTTCAGCGCCTCTGCGATCGCCTTGGCACCCTCGTCCCCGATGCTGTTGCCTCCGAGGTAGAGGGTGTTCACCACCGCGCTGAACTTAATCAGCTCGGCAAGCACGATGCCCTCGGTCGGCCCTAGGCCCTTTGATCTCAGGTTGAGCTCTGTCAGCTTGTCCTCGCGCAGCTCCTTGATCGGAACCCCAGAGAGCACCTCGAGCGACAAGCTGCCCAATGCTGCTGCCGCAAGCTGCTGCGCCGCCTCTCCGACAATGTTGCTGTTGTAGGCGACGGAGAGATTTTTCACCACCGCCATGAACTGCAGGTCCGACCCGATCAGGATGGCGTCGGCGGGTTGAAGGAACTCGTTCGAGAAGCTGGCCTCGGTCTGGTCACGCTTCATGCCCGAGAGCATGATGCCCTTCTCTGTGCCGATCTTGGCGAGCATCGTGGCCGACTCAACGTCGAGGTTGTTCTCGAGCAAGTTGCAGTGTTTGAGCTCCGTGGTCTTCATCATGGCCGCCAGCACGATCTGCACTGTCGGCCGGTCGCCGCCGAGCTTCCGCGAGAGGTCGAGCGTGTCGCCCGTCACCCCGGCTGCGCGCAGCAGCCCACGGCCGAAGCCGTCGCCCATCTCGCTGCCGAGCATGACCGCGTTGGCCCAAAACGCTGGCCACTGCCACGGTGGCGGCGACCCCTCAGGGAGGCGGTACTTGCCCGAGCCGATGGCGTTCGCTGCAAAAAACTCTTGGAAGGAGAGGTGCGCCGACTGCATCTGGAGCGGCTCGACCTGCAGCAGGCTGAGAAGAGGGAGCCTATCCTGCCCCACGCGCTCGCGCACCTCTGCGACCGCCACCCGCTCCTCATCGCGTAGCCCCTGGACCGCGGCGTCCAGGGGGTCAGAAAGGCGCACTGCGTCCGCTCTCGCCATCTGCGCCCGGCAAGCAGCTTCATCCAGCCCGGATGATGCGAGCTGCTTGGGCTCCAGCGACCCCGTTGTGGTGCCGTCCGCCAACTTGACCTTGTATCGATTCCATGTTTCGTCGTCCTTGACGATCACGCCGCGTTGGCCCTTCCGCTCGCCGTCCAGCAGCTCCACGTAGTGGCCCTTCTCCGGCCGGCCCTTGAACGTCTGGAAGGGGTACGCCAACTTCGCATCCAGGTCGGTGAGCGTCCCCGCCGGCGCAAAGGCGCCCAGCGCCGCGCGGAGGAGCTGCACGTCGGTGATCACGCGCGCCTGCGCCACGTGCGCCTCGAAGAACACAACTTCCAGAAGCGTGCGCACCTCTGCCCTCACGCCGCCGCCGCGCGCGAGCATCGCGTCCGATGCGCTCGCATACAGCTCGGCGACCGTCTCCGGCATGCCCAGACCTTTGCGGATCTCGAAGACCGACGCGACCATCGAGAGCATCAGCGGGTTGGCCGTGACGCGATGCTGCATCGTCGGCGCGTCGGGGTCCGTGCTCGTTGGCATGCGCTCGACAAAGGTCATCAGCTGCCTCACGTCCCCCTCATTCCCCAGCCGCTGCAGCAGCGCCTGCTCCTGCTGCGCCTCGGTCAGCAGCGCCAGTTTCAGCAAGCGGAAGCCGGAAAAGCGCGCCTCGACCACGCCTGCCGGCCGCGAGGTGCAGAGCATCACGTGGCCCTGCTGTGCCAGCACCTCGACAACGTGCTGCTCAATCTCGGCGCGCTTGGCGCCCGCCTCGTCGAGCCCATCGAGGAGGAGCAGCGCGCGGCGCGCCATCATCGCCTGCCGCAGCATGCGGTACACCTCGGGCCCCTCAGCGAGGCTGAGGTACGCGTCGACCCAGTTCCAGTGCGACGCGAACGCATCAGGTGCATCGCGCAGCCTCACCTGGAGCTGCTGCACCTTGATCACAATGGGCACCATCTCGGCGCGATCGAGCGCCAGTACCACCGCCTGGCTGATGAGCGTCGTCTTGCCCGCTGCGGGCGGCGCGGTGAGCAGCGCGGCTCCCGGAGCAGTGATCGCCTCGCCGAGGCTTCGTGCAGCGTGCAGGGAGTGCAGCCAATCGCTCAGGCCGCGCACATCGTGCACGCCAGCCAGATCGGCATCTCCCATCACTTCGATGGCCACGCACTGCTGCAGCGCATCCATCGGATTGCCGGAGAGCGCATCGAAGATCTGCGTGTGCTGCTTGCGCAGCT
>Ga0210244_101103_pt1 | contig 23312 bp, 14 predicted proteins | sample ChrtobMetaP3_0mM_FD_155473 | JGI IMG/M metagenome (GOLD analysis project Ga0210244, IMG submission 155473) | Chrysochromulina tobin associated microbial communities from unialgal haptophyte culture, Seattle, Washington, United States - P3_0mM | ecosystem: Host-associated > Algae > Haptophytes >...
GGGGGAGGGTCACTCCTTCCCCCGCTTCCCGCCGATTAACGGCCTGTGTAATAGCAGGCTGTGTCGGCCACGCCTCCGTCCATTGCGATAGCGGCCCCCGTGCTTGGGGGTCCGGAGAGCGCGCGCGCGCGCGTTGTGTGTTTCACAGCAGCAGCACAGAAGTGCGCGACTTCTGCACGCGACTTCGTCGTCCCGAACACTTTCCAAGCTCGAGCGCCTCGCACCAGAAAATCATGTCAGCGTGCCGCGCTTCCTCCTCCTCCTCGGCTACGGTCACGGTCACTGAGATGCCTGACGTGAAGCGCCAGCGCACCGACGAGGAGGATGGCAACGGCACCCCCCCGCCTCTTGACGATCTCCTGGTTGCCCTCGATGTGGCCTCGCGAGATGAGGAGATGGAGACTGAGAACGTCATCCTGGCGCTCATAGCGCGCGCGCGCCTCGACGGCGTGCCGGCGCGTGAGTACCTGTGCCTCGCCCTCTTGATCGCCTTCAAGCGACGTAACCACGCGGCTTCACAGGCCGCAGGCATGGGCGCCGGCGAGCGAAAGCTGCTTCGGGTCGTATTGAGGGCAATTAGCATCCACGACCCGGAAGCCATCAAGCTGGTGCTCCCATTCGTGCCGCTCTACGGCAGCTGGCGTGACTTGCTCGTACTGGCGGAACAGCTTCTCCCCGCCGACTCGGGGGGCATCGAGATCGAGGACATTCCGACCGTGGACGCCATCTGCACGCTCTTTGCGGAGCAGATGGCTAAGGATGCGGCGGACGAGGAGAAGTTGCCCTCGTCCGCGGCCAAGTACGCGCCGCACGAGGGCCGGCACAGCGGCACTACCAAGGCGGCTGAGGCCGCCAAGAATAAGCTCCTTGCCGACCGGATCGCGACGTTGCTCGAGCTTGCACGCCCGGACGCTGACAAACACTCGTTGCGCGCCGCCTACCGTCGGCTCCGGAGTGCTCTCAACAAGAGGCTGACCGAGGCGGGCCACCTGCTCGAGCCGCTGCTGGCTGCTCAGCGGCTGGACGCCATCCAGTTCGCCAAGGCCCCAAAGGGCGCGCTCGCCAAGTGCCGCAAGGCGATCATGAAGGACCCTCGTGCGGCGGAGCGCTGGAAAAGGGCGATGGCGCGCTCGACCAACGCGGTGCCTGATCTAGACGATCTTGTGCGTGCGGCGGCGGAGGCGCTCGAGGAGGCCGACGAGCCTGATGAGTCGCTCCACCTGATGCCTCGGCGCATCGCCAAGGCGATCGTCTCTCTCAAGGAGCAGCGCGCCGCGCTCGTCGCTAAGGCCGAAGCCCTCCTTGGCCAACTCCGATCGTCGAACCGAAAGGGCGAGAAGGTGCCGGCAGAGGCGGCGGCAGAGGCGGTGGCAGCGGCGGCGGGCAGCACTGACGGCTCCGAGGAGGTGGCGGAGGTGGCAGCAATGGTTGTGAAGCCGAGTGGGCCGGCAGCCGAGGCGATCTGTAGGCTCTCGGAAGGCACAAGGCTGCCGGCGCTGCCTGTCGTGCTCTCAGTCGACGGTACGGGCCGCGTGCCCCGTGAGCTGCTGCTCGCCGCCTTTTTGCTCGCACGGTCGCAGGACCTGCCCTTCGTCGCGCTCGATGGCCATCTGATCGACGTGACGGATGAGCCACCCGTTGTGGACATCAGCGACGGGCCCTTCCCGGGCGCCGCCTCGGGCGCAGCAGCCTCCTCCGAGTCCGCCGCAGCCAGCGCGCCCGCGCCCATGCTTCCAGACTTCGAGAGCTTCCTCGAGCGCGCGATGGCATTGCGATGGGAGCGCTCCGGCGCGGCGCCGCCCGAGACGGCACGGCTGCTCGCGGGCGGCAAGGCGATGCTCGGGAGTGTCGGACGGAGTGTCGGCCGGCCGGACACACTGGGCGCCGGCGACATTGTCGTCATCTGCTCGAGCTTCGCATCGTCGGCGGACCCCGAGGCTCTCAACCGGACAGTCAATCTGCTCAAGGCGGAGGGTATGCGGCTGCTCCTCGTCCATCGCGTGCGAGAGACGCTCGGCGCATCTTCCGGTGGCGTGCCCTTTTTGCCGCGCACCGGGCTGCGCCCCCTGCCGCCCCGTGGCTCGGAGACGATCGATGTGTGCTTCGTTCTCGACCTGACGGGCTCGATGGGCTCGTGGCTCGCTCAGTGCAGGAGCCACGTGGCTTCGATCATCCGCTCGCTGCGCGACGAGCTCGCGGTCGCGACGGTGCGCGTGGCCTTCTGTGGCTACCGCGATTGGGGCGAGCGTGATCGGCCCGTGAATGGCAGAGTGGTCACCGCCGATTTCGTCGAGATGGCTCAGGCCGACGAGATTACGCGCGTCATCAGTCGCGAGGATGCGAGTGGAGGTGGCGACGGCCCCGAGGACGTTCTCATCGCCATCGAGGCCATCAACCGCTTCAGCTGGCGCGGCGATGTGCGCGTGTGCGTCTTCATCGCCGACGCGCCAGCACACGGCTTCAGCGGCCGGGATGGCGGCGGCGACGACTTCCCAGGCGGCATGTGCCCTGACCAGCACACGCCGCTCCCCGAGATGCTCTCGCGCCTCGCCGTCGACCACGGCGTCGACCTTCTGTGCACCAAGCTCTGTGGGTACACGGACACGATGTTCAAGATGTTCGGTGAGGTGTACGCGCGCACCAACACGAGCGGCGCAGGCTTCGGCGTGCTTCCTATCGAGAGCGGCGTGGGCCAGTTCAAAGCGGCCATCCTCGGCTCGCTCACTACGGCGCTATGCTCTCTGATCGCTCCCAGCGTCGACACGCCGGGCGTGCAGACCTTTGACGGACAGACAGTCTCGGCGCTCTCCGCCACGCTCACGGCGAGCCTGCGCGAATCGATCGACGCGGCCGCGAGCATGCTGCGCGCGCCCACCGCCGCGGCGGTCGCCGTGGCTGAGGCTGAGCGCGACGAGGTGCTCAAAGCGGCCGCGGAGCGAGTCGACGCCCTGGAGGCAGAGGTGGAGGCGGCGTCCGCGGCGCTCGAAGACGAGGGCATGATGGGCGACATGGACGAGGACGAGGATGGCATGAGTGCCGCCGAGGCGGTGAAGATGCTCCGTGCCGAGCTCGCGACGGCCAAGAGCACGCTCGCGGCCACCAAAGCCCTCCCCCCGACGGCACGCGCCGCGCGGAGCGACGCCGCGCGACTGCGCGCGGCACTCGAGGCGGACGAGCTCCATCCGATTCGGCTAGCGCTCGGGATGGCGCTGCCAACGGAGAGCCTCGCGATCGAGGCTGCCACGTCACTGCTCCGCGCGGGCGTCTGTGTGCGTGATCTCGAGGCCAAAGGCTACCCCGACGTCTTCATCAAGGCGATGACAGAGGCGGCCGCGGCGCTCGCCCGGCGCGTGTGATCGGCGTCAGGGTTCGGTCGGCAGTGCGTCCAAGACCTTCGGGGGCACGGGCGCCAGGGTACTGGGAGTGCGCGGGCGCGGATCTCGACGTCTGTGGGTGGGTCTGACCAGAGAGGCGACTGCGGACTGGACGAGCTAAAAGACCGGTACCGGGTCCGTACCGCCGCCCCCGCCCCCCGACAGTCGACGTGTACAGCGCCGGTACACCTATGGACTCGGTGCGTGACTGCGTGTATTGCTGCGGGTGTATGATCCGAAATATGAAACTCTCACTCGCGTCCTGAGGCTTTTTACCGGCCAGGCAACCGCCCGTAAGGGCAATCGATAAGGGCAACCCCAGGGGCCAGAGCCCCGGCACAGGCGCGCCCGACGGGCCGAGGGCGGCGGCCCCGCCCGCGCAAGATAGCAAGAACGTAACGCCGCGCACGGGCCACCGGCATCGACGTTGCCCGCTCCGCGGAGGGTGGCAGGTTGCTTGCGCTCCCGGTTCCCCGCTCAGGCTCACTCAGGCTCACGGCGAGCCTTAGGTACCTTAAGTGAGCCTCTCGGGCTGCGGCGTTGCCTCGGCCAGTGCAAACCAGTCGCGCTCGCTGGCCTGGCCAGCCTCGAGCCACCCCACCGGATCCCACACCTCAAACGCCGGTCGATCCGTGCAGCGTGCCCCACAAAAGGCGAACTCGAGAAGTGCGAGGTGCTTCGCCTCTGCCGCGCGCCAGCATTTGTCACTGCATGCGATGAGGCTGCGCGACCACGGGCACTGCCTCAAGGTCGCGGCTGAACCGCACACGGCGCACACTTGGTGGGCCTTGGCAGGAGGAGCGCCCTCAGCGGCCCCACGCAGCCGCTCGAAGACGTGCAACGCCACGCGCGTCTGCAGCATCGCAGGCAGCGGTACGGCGGCCACTAGTCTGAACTCATGAGTCAGGGTCGTATGGAACGCCAGCGTGCCTGTCATGCCTGTGCCCCACTCCCCAACGTAGGCTACTCTAGGCCCGCGGAAGGCGCGCAGTGCGTCCTCCGCGAGCGTCGACTCGCCGGGCGAGGGCATGCACAAGAGTAACGTCTCAGCGCTCGCAATCTCCCGGCTCCCGAGATCCTCCGCGCTCCCAAAGCATACACGCGCACGCGGGCGCCGCCACACCTTTTGGTGCCAAGGCGGCGGCGGCGAGATATCGAGTGCCCAAATGCGAGCGCCGCGGCTCGCGAGGTGCCGCTGGCAGAGCGTGGACCAGTAGCCGTTCCCCGCGCCTAGCTCGACGATCGAGCCGTGCTCCCCACAGATCTGACGGATCACTCCGGGGCTCGGGACCGCGAAAGACATGTGCCGGGCGCCGCAGTCGCGCCCTGTGCACCACCAGCGGTGGAGGGCCGCCCGCAGCCGCGCTCCAGCGTTCCCCTGGGCCACACTTACGTCGACGGCGTCTGCACCAGCGCTCGCTGCGAGCTGCTCGAGCAACACGATCGCCTCGACCCAACGAGCACGCAGAAGCCGAAGCAGCGCACTCGCGCCAGGCAGCCAGACCGGATTGGCATTTGAGGGGGCGGCTGCACCCCATGACGTTGCCACTTCCGAGTCTAGGCGAAGCACCCGTCGTACGGCCCGTCCACCCTCTTCCGAGGCAAGCAAGACCCGCTCAATAGCATCCGTCACACGCACTGGATGCGGGACGCGCTGTTTTCGACGCGCTGCGAGCGCCCACAACGCGAAGAGCAGCGCGTCGAGCGCTGCGCGTGCTTTCAGATCACGCAGACTGGGTGCAACCGTTCCTGGCATGGATGCTCCACCGCTGCCGTAGAAAGCGCGGGCTGACTCGCTGAATATGATGTCCTCTGACCGCAGCGTACGGATGTGGTCGCTGAGCGTGGCTTCGATGGCATTAAACCATTCAGGCACTCTGAACCTGAATGCGAGAGCCATTCGTAGAATTGCAGCAAGGCCGAATGCCGCAGACACTGACGGCCTTGGCCTGGTGGCGGTGCTGGCGAGCGCCAGCATACGAGCTGCAAATGCTGCTGCAGGTGCTGGCCAATCGGGAGATACAGGCGGCGGTGCAGCTTGCGTCTCGACTTGCCCAGAGACAGCAGCAATCCACGCGGCGGTCTCCTCTTCATCGACGACAGCACGCGAACGCTTGTTCCGGCCACCCATGACCTTTTCCGTCAACTCCGCACGAGCGACGAGGCTGGAGTAGATTCAGAGAGGCACACCATTGACCATTCACACCGCGTGAACTGGAACTTGAGAATTGTGAATATGTCCGGTCACGCGAGGGCGGAGGTTGGGGAAGCGTGCGGTGTCTTGTGTGTCTCGTGCGCTAAATTTCGCTCTCCGTCTCGCGAACACTTCTGATGTCGTCGGCTGTTGGGCCCGCCTGCGGGCCTGTGCGTCTCCAACTGCCCTGTGGAACGTAATGCATCCATTGTGTGGCCACATGTGGGACGGACACAAGGCGATGATCAAGTGATCTACCTCGCCAAGCTATTCGGGCGAGTGCGGAGAGCTGAGCGAACGACCCCGCCGTCGATGCGCAGCTGAGTGGTCGGCCTCTCGACGCGGAGCAAGTTGTAGCCCGCCACAGGCGCCTTGGCGCCAGTGGCGGTGGCGTCCGAAGCTGGCTCCTGCCAAAAGGGGGAGGCCTCGATGCGCACGAGGAAGGGCTCACGGATCTCGAGCGTCGCGCCCGCTTCGAGCACAGGCAGGCCGCGCACGGCGTAGAGCGTCAGCGCCATCAGCTGCTCCGTCGCGTCGGCGACAACGAGCGTCTGGTGGGCGGCATGGTGACGAAGCCCGGTGACGGGGCCGCCTCCCACAAGCGGCACGGCGACGACCACCTTGACTAGGATCACCGTATCAGGGTTCTCGCCCTGCGCCAGGCTCGAGAGCGGCGTGGGCGGCAGCGCGCCCGGCAACGGCACGGGCAAGTCAGCCACGAGCGAGGAGAGGCGTTTGAGTCCCTTGGAGCCCGAAAGGAGGTTGATGGCCTCGCCGCACCGGCTGACGGCGGCCCACACGTCGGCGCGCTTGTGCAGCGCACCGAGACTCGGGTCAAGGTCGTGCGCGGTCGTGAAGAGTCGCAGCGCCTCCCCAGGCCCATCGAGCATCGCGAGCACCTGTGGGAGGAGGAGGGAGCGCCGTGGTGAGCGCTTGCAAGGCGTTGTGCATCGACCACGAGGGGCCCATCGAGCATCGCGAGCACCGTCGCATGGTTGACGAGGATGGTCGCATCCACCCGCTCGGCCACCTTGACCGCCTGCTTGAAGGCGCGGTGGGCGAGGTGGAGGTCCTCCGCCTCGGACGAGACGTGGACGTGGAGCGACAGGTGCGCCGCGCCGAGCCCGGCCCAGTTCTTGGCCGACGAGGTGTCGAGCCGCACCGACTCTTTCGCGAGAGACACGCTCTCGGCAAGCAGCGTCTCGACGGCGCCCTCGTGCTGGCTCAAGGCGCGCAGCAGCATCGAAAGGTGGCGGAGCGTGGCCGCATTACGGTCGTGCTCGAGCGCCGCCTGAAAGGTGTGCCGCGCAAGCTCAAGCGCGCCGCGCGCCCAGAAGCACTCTCCGAGGCAGTTCCATGCGTCGAGCAACGATGGGTCCAGCTTGACTGCGGCGGAAAGATGGCGCTCGGCGCTGGTGCTCAGCCGCCCCTCGTCGGAGGATGCCGTGGCCTTGCCGCGCAGGTAGAGAAGCCGTGCCTGCACCGAACGGCGGTCCGTCTTGGTTGCAACCTCCACCTCGTCCTCTGCGGCCTCAGCAGCTTCGACTGCCGCGAGCGCGCGATCCCTCGCAAGCGCCATCCGCGTGGTGCGCTCCTCCTCACCGCCCGCTGGGATGACGTCGTCGAGCAGCGCGTACGCCGCGTCGACATCGCGCTGGGCTGTTAAGAGAGCACCACTGGCCGCGGCGTCGGCCATCATAAAATCCCTTGGGAAATTAGATTGCGCAATCCTGCACCCTGTACGCCCGACGAGTGCGAACAAGTTTAGAGATGATGCGCTTTAAACCGTTCGGAATGGTCGCCGTTCCCCCATGTGCATCCCTTTCTAGACTCATCCACATATACCTGAATGACAGGCCGCTCGACTGCTGCGCATCAACATGCCCCTCGTCCGCAGCACTGTACTGCATGTACGCGCTCTCGGCTATCGGATACCGCGCGTGTTGTGGCGCACGAAGACGATTCGTGCCTCTCGTACTCTCACGTGCGCGGTCTACCCCACTCGCTGGCCCCGCCCGCGCTCGGTTGAGCGCGAGCCAGTCCCAGGGACGGGCCGATCGCCATAGCACATGCATAAGCCCAGCGGTGCGATGCGCATGAGTCGCCTTCTTCCCGCGCCCACCGCGCTCCGGCAGGGCTGAACTCTCAGAGCTCGTCGCGCTTCCCTCGCGCCTTGGGAGTCGGCATGGGGGGTTTGGGCGCTGATACCATCGGGAGCGCGAGCAGGCCCTGCTGCCCGACACCGAGGCCGGCGCCAAAGGCAGCCAGCACGAAGAGAAGGACGGAGAACATGCGAACGCCGCCCTTGGCCCCGCCCCCCCCCCCGCCCGACCGCAACTGAAGCGCATCGAGCTGGCTTTTGAGCTTGGCCATCGCGGCCGCTGCCTCGCGCTTCTCGCGCGTCAATTCGTCCACCCGCCGCTGCAGGTCGACGTCGGCACCGGCCACCGAGGCGCAACGGGCAGGCTCTGGCTCGGAGGTGAGCTGAGTCGCCGTCGCATATCGCGCGGGGGGGGGGGGGGGGGCGGCGCGCGCGCGGCACGCTGAATCGTATCCTCCTCGACCGACGGCGTGTGCGCCGCCGGGGTGTTTGCCTCCCCGGTGGCCTGGGGCACGGTCTCGGGTGAATACGGCGGAATCGGGTGCTCCTCCTCCTCTATGGGCACGCCGCGGAAGCTCGAGTCGAAGGTCATCGAGCAGCGGATCTTGTCGACGACAGCGTCCTTGGCGTCGCTCGACGCCCACAGATCCGTCAGCTCGTTGCGCTGCTGGTCCGCGCTCATCGATTTCAGCTTCTCGGCCATCTCATACTTGAGCGGCAGCGTCAGCACCTGAAACTTGTCCTTGCACTTGTTCATGTCGCTGGGGTATTCCTTCATCGCGGGTAGTTGCACGGTCACCGTCACATCCTTGGATGGCCACACAACCCCCACGTTCGGGCGCACCGAGTACCGCTTCGGGTTGGTCGTCTTAACTTTGAAAGTGTATGCGACGTTGCTCGACGAGGTGTTCCGCGTGCGCAGCTGCTGCATCGACGCTTTGTTGAGCGCGACGCCGAAGTTTAGGGCCGCGGGCTCCCACTTGAGTGCGGACTCCATTGCGACAAAATTGCTCTGCCTTGAGTCCCTTCGGCGCTCCGATTTCCAGGGGCGTGGCGGCGTGCAGGGTCGAGCTTGCGACGAAGTTGTCGATGTGAACGAAATCGAGTTATTGAAAACTCGACTCTCCGCTGCGTGAAGCCTCACCGGTGCGTAATATTGGAAGTTGAGGTGTCGCCAGTCTGTGAACACTTCTCCTATTCAGTCGTTGTGCTTCTGCAGACGTGGGCGGAAGCAGCCGCTGCCGCTGGCGTCGTCGTCGTCCGAGTGACCCTGCGAGCCGGCGCCGCCAGCCCAAATGTCGAAGAAGGTGGATGTCTCCTTCATGCGATTTGTCATGAACGATGAGGACTGGGTCCGCGAGGTCAAGGAGGCCGGCAGCAAGCTACTTTGCAGTGCGTGTCCCACCCTCCGCCCTTTCTGCAGAACTTGCCTCGGTCCCGCTCTGGCGAGTTGCAGATGCCGATCTCGAGCATCCTTTTATATTGATCGCACGGCGTTGGCTACGGCGGTTTCAGCTCTTCCATGCAGCTCAGTGCGTGCGTGCACTCTGCAATGTTGCGGCTGACCGACTGTGCTCTCTCTGTTTCCCTGTTGGGCCGTCGCAGTCATTGACGTGTACGATGAATCGTGGGGGCCTTGCGAGATGATTGCAGGCCATCTGAGCAACTTCTACTTCGACATGGGCGAGCAGTATGGGATCAAGTTTGTGCGCGCGCAGGCCAACAAGGTGCCCGACTTGGCAGAGTTCAAGGAAACCGCGGTGCCTCACTTCCTCGTTTACCTGGTGAGCGCGGAGCCGTGCACATAAGTTGCGCGCTTGTTGCTCGCGCAATCTGTCTGGCGCATGAGAAGTTAGCGCTCGCCGGGTGGCTCCCCCGGGGTGGCCTGCGCTGCTCGTGCTCCTGCTGCTGCTGCTGCTGCTGCTGCTGCTGCTGCTGCTGCTGCTGCTGCTGCTGCTGGGCGCTTCTCCGTGCCCATTCGCGCTGATCGTTCCGGGCACGCCTTGCCTTTGCAGGATGGTCAACAGCTGGAGAGGATCGACGGTGCGAACATTCCAAAGATCAAGAGCTGCATCGTGACCAAGGCACCGAGCAATAAGGGATGATCGGAGAACGCAGCCCCTCGCCGAAAGGCAACGCGGCACCAAGAAGCAGGCGTAGGCGGCGTCCGTGGACCGACGCTGGCCCCACGCCCACAGGAGTTTTGTACAGCGTTCGTGGTTACGTCATTAAAGTAACGCAAAAAAGCCGAGAGTATGCTGCTTTCTTGATCAGACCATAACGGATTTCAGTGAGTGCGTATACCGTAGGTGGATACGGCCGGATCGATCCGGCAACGTCCAACGAGTACGAGACACGAAGCGTGTTGCCCACTCGTAACTTCAATGACATGGCTTGGCGGCGGTGCCGGGGTGCGTCGCACGGCCGTCAAGTCAAGCGTCAAGTCAAGCCGGGGTGCGTCGCACGGCCGTTTGCCGTCGCGGAAGGCGGCACGCGTGTCCGTGCGGCGAATTCCATGCCTCTCCACACACGTCACTCCGGTCTCGACTCGTCCAGCAACGCACGGTGCTCTCCAATCTCTCGAGGCTACTTCTTCTTCTTGCCCGCATCCTTTGCCGGCGCCGCCTCTGCCTCGCCGCCGCCCTTGTTACATGCGGGTACCGTGCCGTGGTACCAGGCCCGCAGCGCCTGATCGGTTGGCTGCGCAATGGGCTCCTGCTTGGCCAGCGGCCCGAGCAGCTCGCTCACCTGGAAGGGCTTACGCGCGAGCCGTTCGACGCGCCGTTGCGTCAGCGTGTTCGCGACCACCGCCGCGATCGACCCCGTCGAGTAAAAGGCGGAGACGGTGGCGAGCGTCTGGATCTCGTCAAAGTCATACTGCTTGACGCCATGCTTCTCGATCAGCCCGCACCAGAGCATGAGGCGCGAGGAGTAGGTAGGCAGCGGCGCCATCAGGATCTTGGAGAAGAAGTCCTTGAAGGCCTGCACGTCCTTGGCCTTCTCGGTCGCGTACGGCGTAGAGGACGTACCAATGATGAGCACGCGATCCTCGGGGTCGAGCACACCAAGTCCCTTTTTGGGAGAGAGCACAGCGGTCAGCTGCTTCATGATGCGATTGGGTGGCTCGCCCGTCGCGCCCTTGACCTTGCCTGACTTGAAGACGGCGTCCACCTCGTCGATCCACACGACCGACGGCGCGAGCGCCTTGGCTACCTTGAAGACGGTGTGCACCATGTCGTATGCCTTCTTGCCCGGATACTTGCCGTCCGTGTTGCTCGGCGTCAGGTTGAACAGATTGGCACCGGTCTCGTTGCACACGGCGTTGACGAGCATCTTCTTGCCCGTCCCTGGCGCGCCGACGATGAGCACGGGCGTGCCGCACTTGGGCTTGGGTGTCCCATCTTTGGAACCAATCGTCGACATGTTGAGGGGTGCGTGGTTCTTGACGGCCTGTGAGCCGATGGGAAGCACGCAGAACTCGGTCACGGCACCGACGACCTGCGCAATCGACGGATCGGGCAGCTTCGTCGAGTCGGCCTCTGCAAGCTTGTCGCGCGCGGCGCCGAGGAATTCGAACGAGCCGATCATGTCCTTGAGGTGGACCTTGTCCACCTTTTGGCAGATGCCCTCGAAGACCAGCTGCCGGTAGAGCACCTCGATCGGCTTGTCGCCGGTTGGGTCTTTCGGACGCTTGGGGGGCTTGACCTTTTTGCCCTTTTTGCCCTTTTTGCCCTTCTTACCCTTCTTGCCCTTCTTGGCGCCCTTGGCCTTCTTCGCCTTGAGGTCGCGCTCGTACGCCTCGCGCAGGTTGTTGAGCTCCTTCTCGATGGCCGCATTCACCTCCGCGCGCACCTTGAGCTCCACGTCGGGGCGCACCATCTGCTTGACCAGCGCCACGTCATGCTTCTGCGCAAAGTTGTGGGCGTCGTCGCGGTGCTGCCACTTGTCGGTCCACTCCTGGAACGAGTCCTGCAGCGCGTCCACAAAGTAGGCTGGCGGCGGCGGCACCTCCTCCACGGGCGCGTCCTTGCCCTTCTTCGCGTCCTTCTTCGCGTCGGGCGCCTTTTTCGCATCCTTGCCGCCCGCCGCTGCCGCAGCCGCAGCGAGCTCCTCGGCAGTGGGCTCCTCTTCCTCGTCGGGTGGGAAGGATGGGAACTCGCCCTCGCGCTCGCGGTACTTGATGTACCAGTCGCGCAGCTGATCCATCATCTCCTCGCGCATGTCCGGGCCCTCGGTCTCGTACACCTCGTCCTTCTGCTTCACAAGGTCGTCACGGTACTCCTGCTCATGCTGCGCCTGGATGAGCTTCCGCCTCTTCTTGATCTCGAGCTCCTTGACCTTGGGGTCCTTCTCGAGCGGCTTGGGCTCGGACGGCGCCATGCTGATGAAGACGAGCTCCTCCGCGCGCATCGCCACAGTTGCCCGGCGCGATAGGTACCCGCGCCACCGTCGCTGCACAAAGAGCGCCGCCTGCTCAGGCTCAGTGCCCTCGCCACCCTGCGCGAGCAGCCTTCGCTCGCGGTCCTCATTCCAGCGAATTTCCTTCATAAACTTGGCGCGCGCGCGCCCCTGCCGACCACGCTCGTTCAGCTGCACCACGCGGATCGCCGACTCGAGCGTCATCGTGTCGAAGCCGCCCGCCGCACCTGGAGGCGGCTTGGGCTGAATGCCCGCCTCCTTGAGCAGCACCTCCAGGTACTTTTCGCGCTCGGCCAGGAGGTGCGCCTGGTCCTCGAGGAAGAATTTTGGGACGGGCACCTCGAGCACGTCGGGCGTCAGCTTCAGATCGACGAGCACGTCGTCGAGGTTGACGAAATTGACCTCCTTGAGAGCGATGAGCTTCTCCTTCACTTCAAGCAGGCGACCCATGACACCCTCGAGAGTCTTGCGCACGTCCATGCGCTTCTGCGGGTGCACGGTCTGGTCGTAGCTCTCCTCGAGCTTGCGGAAAATTTGCAGGTAGCGGATGTAAAGCGTTGCGTACTGCTGAAACTGCTCCGCCTTGTCAGCGGTGGCGACGGCCTCCTTGGCCTGGTCAGTTGAGTCCGGGTCCCAGAGCTCGAGCTGATCAAGCAGCTCGACCATGGACTCCTTCCACTGCAGGTCAAAGGTCATGGACGCCATGGTGCCAGCGGTGTTGACAGCAGGCGAGCGCGGTGCACGGCTGACTCCGCCGCGTCCGTCACCTTGGAGGGTCCGCACAACTCACAACAGTCGCGGTCTGCGGACTGCGGAGGATGGTTCACAGTATGTTCACACTGCGAGACTGAAACGACGCGATGTTCAAAAACAAATCTGGGAGGTCTCGCCTGAGCGACCTGCGTTCGATGAATACTTTACACATTCATTAACATCCGGATACTACCATCTCGATCTACAAGAGCACTTCTGAGCATCCATTCCTCGGCTACTCATGATCCGCGCGCGGCGTGCGCGGTGACGCCGCCTCCGACACCGGGTTGTGTGGCTGGCGTGAGTTCGGGCGCGAGTTGACGCGCGACATGCCGAGGGATCCCTCCAGATGCAGCTGCGCCTCATCTTGCAGCGAGGTCCATTTGGAGAGCGACTCGAGAAGGCGCTTCTCCTCGAGCTCGAGGCTCGAGTACGCCTTGAGGTGCGACATCGCATCCGTGTCGAGCGCCTGGCGTGCCGCCTCGCGATTCACCTTCAGGCGCGCGCGCATCGCCTCTGCCTCGCGCTTCTTGCGCTCAGCGGCGCCTTGGAGTGACTCGCGCACCACATTCTTGCGCTCGTTATTGCGCTGGCGCTCCATCTCGCGATGCTGAGCGGCGGCGGCCTCATTCTCCTCTCGCATCTGCTTGAGCACCTTGACCTCGTCCTGGCGCAGCGCCATGATGGCATGCCTGCTCGACTGGATGGCCGCCGCCCGCTGCGCCTTGTTCTCTTTGAGGAGCTCCTTTTGAAGCTCCTGCTCCGCGGAGAGCCAGGCGCTCGCGTCCCTGCGCGCCTCGGCGTTGGCCATGTTGCGCGCCTTGAGGGTATGAATCTCCTCAGTGCGCCGCTGCGTCTCCGCGATTCGCTTCTCGGCCTTGTCCTGCTCGATGAGGAGCCTGTTGATGCGATTCTGCGGAAGAGAGGAGATCATATGCGTGACACAGAGCGAATGCGCGTGCGCCCAGCGCGGCAGGGCCAGGAGATGTGGCAAGCGACTCAAATGAGCTCACTCCGGGCGTTGCGCAGATAAGGCAGCGCAAGCACCTGCAGCAGCTGCCGATCCTGCTCTGCCTTAAAGCGCTGCTGCTTGGCGCGCAGTGCCATGTTGCCAAGCTGCGTCTCTGAGAGCACGACGCCTGAGCTGCTCCCGGCGACGGCGTCCATCGTGCCCTGCCCCCTGGTGGACGTCTGCGGCGTGAGCGCTGTTGGCGTTTGTGGCGGCGCTTGCATGGTTCCTGCGGAACTGATGTGTGGGAAGTGTGGCCCTTTCATGAATGGAGAATGCTGCTGCTGTGAAACACACAACGCGCGCACGCACGCTCTCCGGACCCCAAGCATGAGGGCCACAATCGCAATGGACGGAGGCGTAGCATGATTGAAGGACTCATAGAATTAGAAACTTGAGCACCACAAGAGCGGCCACCATGAAGCTGAGGCGGCAAGCGGACCAGCCACCACAGGACAAACGTGGGCCTTACTAATTAACGTTCAACAACCCTTTGAAACCCACTTTGTGCGCGGAGGGCATATGCGCGGTGGGCAATCGCCATCTGAACTCTACAGCCTTGCTCTACAGAACTCGAAACAGTGTGACATAGCTTCGCAGCCTCCGCCACTGATCCACTCCGATCAAGCCTCAAGGTGGTAGATGCCGGTTTCAGCGATGACAGGCGGTACACCTTGGCGCCCAGTATGCAGTTTGAGGACCTGGATAGCCAGTCGGTAGTCGCCAGCCTCCGTGAATGAGACGCCCACGATGTGTTCGAATGTCTGACCGTTTGTAAGCCTAGGCAGAAGCGCTTCGACCGCTCCATGCCACATCACGGTGCCGTCGTGAACCTCGCCAGAGCTCCACGCGTCCGTCACGCCGCCGCCACCGCCTCCAGCACGTCCGCTCGCGTCCTCGTCATCTGTGTACGCGTCATCCGGGTCGTCCTCCTCTTGCGCCTCACCGACGTCGTTAAAGTCCACGGCCAAGCAGCTCCCTGCTGCGCGACCTGCACCCACGGCCGCGCTGGCCATGCTGCTGCCTATCAACGGCGTGCGCTGGGGCGAGCGCACTGGCTTTGCCACCTCCCAACGTAGATTGACGCATGGCGATTCGAGGCGCCTTGGAGATATGGCTAGTGCGCGTGGTGTGTCGGAGAAGTGCCGCCGTGTGAGCGGAGACGCCGTCAGGGGCACTGCTCCCGCAATCGAGCTGACAGATGGCACCTCGTGGACGGCAGGTAATTGTACTGATGGTCCCTCCCTGCTGCTTTTGGGCGGCGCATGCACTTCGAGAGGGATCGAGGACGGCTCCCTTGGCGGCTCCCCACCTTCATCGAGTGAGAACGAGGTGCCCTGTCGGCGGCCACAGGCTGCCGGTCCATCCCCTAGGGAGATACGCTGTGCCAGCCCAGAGAGGTCGCTCTGTCGGCTGTCGCTTCCTCGCGAGCTGCCGCGAGGCAGATCCAGCGAGAGCTGGGTGTCTGTGCCCGAGGAGTGGAACTGCGACAACGCGCCTGACGAAGAGTGGAACTGCGACGAAGAATCAAGCAGCATGGATTCTGGAAACCCGACCCACGGATTGCTGTCCAGCGCGGCCGATAAACTCGAGATCAGTGGCGCCGTCGAGCTGTGCGCAGCGCCGTTTGGCAACGCGGCCGCGGCCGTGCCCGTCAGGTCGGCCCCTGGCTCGTCGAGGCGTACAGACGAGGCGTGCCAGTCGTCATCCAGCTCTTCCACGGACGAGGCGCGACCCGAGAGCCCGCCGTCACGCCGAGAAAAGAGAGCCGCGATTGGGTCTGGGCTCTCGCGGCGGGGTGCCAGGTCGTCTGCATTCGACGCGACGGCAACATGGCCATTGGTGCTCTGAGCAGATGTTTGGCGTGCAGGGTGGACTGGCTCGTGGAATTGGACACCGTTGCGACCGACATCGGGGACTCGCAGACTGGATAGACTGCCTCCTTGCTCCGCGCGACTGTCGCTCAGCGCGTCCATGGAAGAGCCGGCAGTAGTCGCCGACCCATCAGTCCTGCGTTCGGAACCCCGTCGCCCACCTCGCACGCGCACAACCAGCTGCGAGGTCGCAGCCTCATCAGCAGCCGCGGTGATCCGGATCAGCAACTTGCGAAGAGGGCGCGCGGACGGGCCAGGAGCGACCCAGGGCCGTGCCCCGTTCGCGCACAGCTGCGCGCACAGCGAGACGGCAGGGCGGCAAAGCGTATCCACCTGGGCGTTGGTGAGTACGATCGGTGTCAGCGGAAGGACGCCCGAGATCAGCCGCTCGCCTTGGCGTCGCCAACGCAGCTGGATGCCTTCGAGAAGCAGCGCCTTGATCTGATGCGCTGCCCGCAGGCGCTCCGCTTCGGCAAGCGCCACGGCTGGCCTATTGGAGCGGTCCCCCTCATCAGGCGGCTTGAAGAACTGTTCGAGCATCTGCGCAGAGCTGGGGAGTGGGTGCTCCGTCCGCTCCAAACAGCAGATAGGCAGCACGATACGGTGCAATGCACCAGGGGCGAGCAACCAGGTTCGAGCGCCACCCCCAGCAGCGCCAGATGTGCTGGTGCTGCTCGCGGCCGCAACAGCAGCGGCAGCAGAGCGCGACGACGCCAGATCGACATCTCCGACGGAGACGTGACTGGTCAGATGAGCTCCAAGAAAGCACTCGAGCTCAAACGTGGCAGATGCATGCTCATTCGAGACTGAAAGGATCAGGAGACAACCAGGTGGCGGCGTGGCGACCGAGGCACTGCCTTGGGCCGTTCCTGAAGCCCACGAAAAGACCGAAGCCCACGGCGAAGTTTCGGCAGCAGCGCTGCTTGCCCTGTAAGTTAGCGGCCGTGATGCCTCCATATAAAGCCGATACGGGTCGCTCTGCACGATCACCTCTGGAGAGAGTACGAGCCCACGGCCCAGATTGAGAGTGAGGGGCAGCGTGAGCTTCCTAGTCCAAACTGCCTCCTCTTCGAGGCTCGAGCCCGGGTGTGAGACGGCTCCGGTGGGGGGGCCGCCGTCGTAGTCTATGTGCACCTCACACGCACAGTCGGCGGGCGTGCCCACGAGGAGCTTGATAGGAATAGCCAGCTGCTGCGAGGGCGGAAGCGGGAGCTGCGCAGAGATCGCGTCGACGCCCAGCTCAAATCGATGGCACGAGATGGCCCCATCTGACTCGGACTCGTCGAATAGGCTCAACGGGGTGTGATGGTACCATTTGAATCCCTTGGCTAACGTGAGTGGCAGCGCGCCAGAGGGCCGAAGCGACGCTCGCAACGCCCGCACGTGTAGGGAGCTCACGTTCGTGAGGCGCAGCGCGATCGTCACGCGTTGGCCCACGTGAAGCTCTCCAAGTGCCTCCACCATCAGCGACGCGGGGTCGGCGGATAAGAGGGGCAACGGAGGCGCCAGGAGGATGTCCATCGGGGGAGGGGGCTGCCAGCGCCTGTCGAAGCTGGTGCCTGTCATCAACTCGCCAGACCGTCCTGCCTGGTTGCCCTCGATGGGCGAGTATGCCGACGCTGGCAACAAAGCAGGGCACCCATTGCTATCGACCGGGTGGATGCATTCAAAGCCAAATGCACGCACCTCGAGTCCATGGAGCAGCAGTCGCCACTCATCGCCTGCAGCGCCTCCGTCGACCAGACCCGTCAGCTCCACCTCCATGCCGGGGCAATGCTCAGGCAGCAGAACGGACTGGCCGAATGCCACGAAACGCGGATTCGCTTGCAGCCCGTCAGCTGTGCCGGCATTTGGCTTCGTCGGGGCGGCAACGTCTCTGGTTGGCGAGGCCGCCGTGGCACTATCTGGCGTCGCGCGCACCAGCGTCCCATGCAACGCGACGTGATCGATGTACAGCGGCACGCACAGCCGATTCGAGACAGTCACGAGCGCCGAGATGGTCTCGCCACGGATCCACAGCACGCGCAGTGCAGCGAGCGCGGCCGCCTTGGCTTTGCGCGCCCTCGAGAACGGGTCGGTGAGAAACTCGAAGTCGGGTCGCGAGCGCTTCTGAGCGACGACGCGCTTATGAGGGAGGCGCTCGTTGGAGAGTTTGAGCGGCTTGATGCGCAGCAGCCACGGTAGACCGATAGCCGGCGCAGGCATGCAAGGTGCGATTTGGGGCGCTGCCTGCGTCAGCAGCCCGACCAGCCGCTTCTGCTGGTCGTGAGGTAGCGAGCCCTCGATGAGGCGCAGCGTGAAGAGCGCGTACGAGGCGTACAAGGGAGCGTCGTCCAGCGCGACCGTCGCCTCGAGCAACATGGCGAGCACCACTTGGCGCAGGTAGGACCAGCCCTGGCTATTGACATCCACCATCCGGAGCACAACCGACCCGAAGGTCGCGCCGACAGCAGCAGCGAGCGACGGGCGCGGCTCGAGTGGGAGCGGCGGACGCCACGGCGCGTGCAGCTGCAGGAACTGCAGCGGCGCGAGCTGCAGCTGCGGCGCGGCCACGAGGAGCACCTCGTGTGCCGCGCGCCATTGGTACGTGTTGCGGTAGCGACGAGCCGCCTCGAGAAGGTAGAAGGCAGCCTTGCGATGCTGCCCTAGCTCGGAGGAGAGAGCCGCCGAGCCCAAGCACACACGCAGCTGCAGCTGCAGACCAAGAGGAGTCTCGGTGCCGGTCGCCTGCTCGTACGCACGACGCTGGAGGACAGATTGCGCTTCGATGCGGCGATGGCGCCAGGGCGACGGGGGCGGCGGGGGCCCGAAGGCGTCCGGCCCTCCGCCGGCGATGATGTCGTCCGTCACGGCAAGGCGCCCCCGTTCCCTCTCGGCGATCTCACCGATCAAACGGGCCAGGCGGAAGCCGATCTCGACCGCAACCTCGACAGCCCGCCCGCCGCGCTCCGCGCAGAGTTTGCACGCCTCTTCGAGTCGCTTCTTGGCCAAGCCTAGCGCCTCATCGTACGCCTCGCCGTAGGCGGCAAGATCGCCGCCAGCTGCACCGCCCGCTGCGCTGCTCTCCCGGAGGGCCTGCGCGAGCTGCGCTAGCTGCGCCGCCGCCGCACCCTCGAGCGCCGCAGCATGCCACACTGCGTCCGCGCCGGAGCGCGAGATGCTCTCAATCGCCTTCTCGTAGCCTATGCGCGCGTCGGCCGTAGAGCCACACAGCAACTTCAAGTCCGCCTTGCGCTTCTGATGACGGCCAGTCACACGCCCGGTCGCCGAGCTCAGCAGCCGCGCAAAGGTGGAAGTCGTGCCCGCAGCAGTCGAGCCCGAGTCGCTTGGAGTAGTGAGGTTGGCGCTGAGGTTTGGCGGGGTCTCGGCTTCGGCGCGGATGTCGCGGAGAAGCTCAGCACCAAGTTCGTGGAGCAACTCCTTGACATGCATGCGCATGTCTGCCACCGCGGGCGCGATGAGGTCCAGGCGGCTATTGTCCGCAGACGGAAGGTCGGCAATCACGCCGTTCTCGGGTGATTCGAAGACAAAGCAGCGCATGATGAGCGCGGTGCTCGATAAGCTAGCGCCACGCTGCACGAATGCTCCATACGATGCGCCAAGCTCAACCGAGCTTGGGAAGTGGCACAGGCCAATCACTGCACGCACGCGCCGATGGGGATAGAGTTCATCCCAGTCAGAAATGCCTCCCCCAGCCTCGACAAAGTGCAGCTTGAATGCGCCACGCCGTTCGCCGTTCGACAACAGAGAGACATCGAGCGTTGTCAGTGGATGAAGCAGCGCTGAGAGCCGGCGAAAGGTGGGCCCGTCAGTCCCTCCCACAGGAACGAGGGCAATGCGCACGGCACAGAGGTCGTGCAGAGGCGCTTCAATATCGAGGGACATCGCCTCCACCGAGCCGGAACCGGCAAGCCGAAGCCGCCGCACTCCGCCGATGGCCGCGGCACCTCCGTGGAACGCGAGCAGCCGTAGAGAGAAAAATGAGTCACCGCTGAGAAGGGGCGATCTGTGAGAGTGGATCTAAAGTGAATTCCATCTTGCGATCGTGTCGCTCAAAACGACGCGCAGATGGAGTCAGGGCACTGCGTTCGTCTGAAGACGAACGCGGGCACGGGCCGAGAAGCCACCACCACTCCTCTCGCGTCCTCGCTCTCTTAAGCGGACAGTACCATGCCGCCCACCACCAAGACAAAGGCCTCGCCTCCAAAGCCGACTGGTGGCGCGCGTGCCAAAGCGCCCCATGCTGTCGTAAGCGACACGAAGAAGAAGAGGAAGAAGAAGAAGATCAAAAAGAAGAGTGGCGCGGCCACAGAGCAGGCACTGCCCGATGGTTCGCTTGACGAATGGGAGGAGGAGGAGGAAGACGATGACTTTGTGACCGATATTGTATACGCTTGCCCTGCGTGCGGGCTTGGGGCTGGCACTTCTGTGCCAATGGGCTGTCCGTACCCGGAGCCGTGCCGAGGCATGATGTTCGTGTGCAGGCGAGAGGATGGCGGGGGTCGGTGTGGAGGCCTATGCTGGCACTCGCATCCCAACGAGCTTGTTGGTGATGACACCCTTACCTATTCGACCGCCTACTGGTGCCGTATTTGCTGTGACGAATGTGACGGCCAAGGCGGGTGCCAAAAATGTAATTGGCAAAGTACTTGCGTGCAAGAGGAGCAAAGTCTCTGGGCACACTTTGGTGAGCCAGTGAGGAGAGGTGATCAACCCCCCTAGAATAGCGTGATAGGCGACGGGAACGAGACGCGGCGGGCCCCAACATGGCCCGGTAACCCGAGCCGGTCCCGGGTACCTGGTCTTGCGCGCAGCGGGTCTCCCCGGGATCTGCGGACTGCGCTACCTAATAGTCACACCGGTACGGTGACGTATCGACCCTAGACCCTACGTCTTCGTCGGTCTGTTTATCTGTGGGTGCGAGCATGGAGCAAGGGTGTGCGAGGCCGCCGGGATGGTAACGGGATGGGCGTTGGGCGACTATGTGGTTCACACTCTTATCTAGGATCTCGGCTCCAAGGCTCATACGTTGAAACTCCCGGTACGCTATGCTCTAGATCGAGGGATACGCCCAATGCTCTATCTCAATGCCCATTTCGACCACATTCTTGTGAGAGCCGAACACAGCCCTCACACGCACACAAATATGAAATCTAGTCCTCTCGTCATCCTCCAAGTATCTGGCGCATATCAAGCACGAAACGTCGCGGCAGTGCACGCACAATCCACCTGCGCCAAGTTCTCGTTGACTCTGCACAGGCTCGCCAAAACGCCGTGCCAGGTGCTGGCCTTGCCACCAGGTCTATGTGCAGCTTCGTAGACAGCGCGCTCGCGCTCACTAACGACCCGCTCGCGCACGCTGAGCTCCTGCTCTCGAAGCCGCAGGCTGACTTCTGCTGCTTCGTGGTCAGGTCGAGACACTTTGACAAACTTCTCGCCCTCCTCGCTACTCGCTGATTCAGGTGGCGATCGCTGCTTCGCCAACTGTTCTTCCAGGCTGCGAACCTGTTCTTGCAGGGCTTTGATCTTTGCGACCGCCTTCGCCTTGACGTTCAGCACTTCCTTACGCAGCGCCGCTACGTCCGACGCGTCTTCCGCTTCCATCTCGGAGTTTGTGTGCGTGTGAATCGGCGGGATGAGAAGCCGCCTCGCCACATGTTCAGTTCAGTTCAGTTCATGCACACGGCCGCATCTCTTTGAGGATCGTCGTTGCAAACGGCGCAATTCTTCACTTTGCTGAACAGGTCATGTAACGTCTTCCCATCGACGGTGACCAGACACACATGGAGACAGTATCTGCGACGGGCACGCCGCCAAGCACCCCCAGGCCGACCTCATGGAGGAGCAAGCAGAGGCGCCCGATGACGGCACCAACCGTCCGCGTGATAGACAGCCCCTACCAGCAGCATCGCTCACCACCTGTGCCACCCAACTCAAGTCGCGGAGCGAGCTCGACAGAGTGGTATGAGTTACAACACAAGAGGCGGCCGCCGCCACCGCCTTCGGGCGCTCCCTTGCCCGGCGATCCGGGTTCCGCGCTCGTCAAATACACTGGCAACTGGCGCCTCTTGGATAGTGGCGAGCTGGAGTTACATGCCTCCACCGCAAGCTTGATTGAGTCAGCCACGGCGTCGTCGCCTGAGCGCCCTCGAAAGGGGACACTAGCTCTGGAGAATGAGCTCAGCGCGACGTCGGGCACGCTCCGCAACGCACAGTGGCATCTCGAACATGAGAGGAAGCTGCGCGTCGAGGAACGGGTGAGCCGAGAGCTTGCTATGCTGGAGGCTCGGCGGATGCGCGAGGTGCTCGAGCTGCGACTCGCGGAGCGAAGCAAGAAGGAGGAGCTCGAAGCGGAAAAGCTGGCAGCGCAGCGTCACGCTCTCGAGAACACCATGCGCACCTATGATGTGGAAGCAAAAGAGGTGGAGACCTCGCTCAAGAGGGAGCGCTCGGAGCTGCAGGAGAGGTTGCGCAACGTCGAGAGGCTCAATGCGGTCGCTGAGCTGCTCAACCTGCCTCACTCTGCCTCGATCGGTGAGGCTTGGACTGTCGCACTTGCCGATGGGATGCGATCCGTCGTTCTGGAACGCGATGGGCTTCGGGAGGACGTCAAATCCATCAAGACAGAGGTGGAGCGTTTGCGCGACGAGGAGAAGGCAGCGCGATCGATTGCTGCAAAGGAAGCGAAAGCGCGCGCGACGCTCGACGCTGAGCTTGTGCGTACGCGCGATGAGCTCAGCCGACTGAGTGCGGTACGCACCAATAGCGAAGCAATGGCTAAAGAGCTGGAGGCGGAGAAAGAGAAGCGCGTGGCGCACCTGCAGCAGCTGGGCGTGAAGCGGCTGCGCAACCAGTCCATCGCGCGTGCGTGGTCGGCTTGGCACGGCACGTGGTTCGAGGTCACGCGCAAGCGTCGGTTGATGAGGCAGGCGGGTGCGTACCTTGTGAGGCCGAAACTTGTGTCGGCGTACAGCAGCTGGCGACGCGACTGGGAGGACGAGCAGGTTGCGCAGCGCAGCATGACGCATGAGCAGCAGTTGAAGGCCGAGATCATGAAACGTGAGGAGCTGCAGGAGCGGCTGAGTCAGTTGATGCGGGAGCTCGAGCAAGCGCGGCAGGCCATGGACGCCGGACGTGCCACCGACGAAGCTGTGAAGCGCCAGATGGAGGAGGAGCTCGAGCGAGAGCGCGAGAAGCGCGTGGCGCACCTGCAGCAGCTGGGCGTGAAGCGGCTCATGAACCAGGGCCTCGCGCGAGGCTGGTCTGCTTGGCACGACATGTGGGCTGAACGGGTGCGCAAGATGCGTCTGATGAAGCGAGCGGGCGGGCTGTTGCTGCGCCCGAGGCTCGTGCACTCGTACCGCGTGTGGCGTACGGATTGGAAACAGGCGGCGGACGCTCAGGGTATGGAGCAGAAGCGTCGGCTTGCCGAGGAGCTCGCTGCTGAGAAAGAGAAGCGCGTGGCGCACCTGCAGCAGCTGGGCGTGAAGCGGCTGCGCAACCAGTCCATCGCGCGTGCGTGGTCGGCTTGGCACGGCACGTGGTTCGAGGTCACGCGCAAGCGTCGGTTGATGAGGCAGGCGGGTGC
>Ga0210244_101107_pt1 | contig 23227 bp, 21 predicted proteins | sample ChrtobMetaP3_0mM_FD_155473 | JGI IMG/M metagenome (GOLD analysis project Ga0210244, IMG submission 155473) | Chrysochromulina tobin associated microbial communities from unialgal haptophyte culture, Seattle, Washington, United States - P3_0mM | ecosystem: Host-associated > Algae > Haptophytes >...
TATTATTATTAGCTATCTGCGCTATCGGTGATAGCTATCGCTCGGATAGCTCTTGGATAGCTCTTTGGAAAGCTGCGCTCTCCCTCCGCTATCTACGCTATCCAGAACCTATCATTGATAGCTACCTCTGATAGCTCTCGGATAGCTGCGCTATCCCACTGACTATCCAAGTTCTATCCAAGAGCTATCAGCTTCCTATCTGGCGATAGCTATCAGCTACCGGCACCTATCTGGGGTAGCTATAAAAAATAGAGGGGGGCTATCAGTCCAAATAGCTACGTAGCAGCTATTTCGTGCCTCAGATAGCTCAGATAGCCCACGACTATCTTTTATAGCTATAGAATAGCTATGTTTCGCCATAGTGTGCTCGAGCCACGCCAACTCCGCGGCCGAGTAGACGGCGCCCGTAGCAAAGTACTCGGTGTCCATATCCTCGTAGTAGAGAATGACGAGGGAGTCACTGAAGCGTTGAGCGAGATTGGATGAGCCGTGCAGGCCGAAGCCGAGGACGCGCTCAGAGACAAAGCGAGGGCCGGAGCCATCGGCACGGTCCAGGATTATGCCCACCTTGCTCAACTCGGATGTGGCAACCGCAAGATGATTGAAGTAGTCTTTGATATCATCGTTGGAGCAGTAGAGTGCGGTCTGCCAACGAGAAGCAGCCCGGCCCAAGACGGCCATGTCGCGCATGACGTTCTCAAGAGTCGGCTTAACCTCCGGAGGCCATTTGGTCGGGCGTCGGCGGCCGTCGGAGGGAGGGACAGGGTTATCCCGCGGCAGCCCGCGCAGGCGCAGCCACTCCAAGAAGGGCTCTCGGTGGTCGGAGATGAAGTGTTGGGGCATGTGGTAGATCCTCGCGGCCTCATTGAGAGATAGAGCACGCACGCCGCTAGCGTCAAAAGTGGCCTGGCGGGGGCCTCCGCCCTCGGTGGTCCGTCGCCAGCGGTCCGGCTCGAGCTTGCGCGCGGTTGCACCCTGGCCATTGAGGTACATAGGTGCGAAGGGGATAGCCCCAAAAGAGCGGTACCAGCCATAGCCCTCAAGCCGGTCCACCTCCGACATTACGGACTTAAAGCCGAATGGGAGCGTAGTGAGGTGAGGTACCAGCACGAACTGGAGCTCGACGTCGGCATCCGTGCGCGCGCCAAGGAGCAGATGCGAGATGAGCGACTGGTCGGGATAATGCGAGAGACGAGCTTTCACCTCGGCCCTGTCGATGATTTCGAGCGGCGGTTGGTGGAAGTCGGCCACCACACAGCACGGCCCGTGATCAAGAGTGCAGTCCCAGACACGGCCGCGCGCCCACTCTTGGAATTCTGATTGGCCTATGGCGATAGGACCCGGGCGGTCCCGTACAACGGAGCCAGGGGGCACGCCGCGGGCCAGCTCGCTGCGGATATGGGCAAGATCTCGGAGTTGATGGTCGAGCCAGCCCCGGAGACGCGCAGCGCCCGCCGGGGTGAGCAGCTCGAGGGCGTCCTTAGGGCAGGGTGGCGCCACAAGAGGGGCGCTCGGCTGCTCGGGCGGGAGCGGGTACCAGGCGGTGACGAGGGGGCGCAGAACCGGGCTGAGCAAGACGTCGTCCAGTCGGGCATCCGTAAAATCGGGAAGGGCCTCGAGCAAGTACGCAGGGATCTCGCCAATCGCCAGGGGCGTGATGCGATCAATCCAGCCCTCTAATAGCGGGTCGTCACCCTCGAGCTCCAGGGCGCGACGTAGAGCCGCGTCCGCAAGGGTAGCGGAATGCAAGGCGCGAGCTGCTGCGCCCGCACGAGGGTGGTCGGGATCGGGGCGCTGCTGAAGGCTCCGGAGTTTGGTGACGCCGAACGAGAATTCCACTGCCGCTGAGGATGAGATGTCCAGGGGTTTCGCGTGCTGAGACTGAAACATGCGGCAGGAAAGAGCGGCACGCGCGGCAGGGTCGCCCAACGGCACGTCCGCCAGTGCGGCGAGTGCGCACCAAACGAAGTTCGCTCCGGCTGAGAGAGCTTGGGCCCGAGCGGCCGGCGAGCGCACAATGGCCGTGAGAGGCGGGGCAAAGTCGACCGGGACCGCAAAGAGCATAGCGCCCGAGGAATATTGCCCAATCATGAACGGCAAGTAGAGGGTCGAGGAGACGATACGGCCACAGAGCTCACTGATCATGCGCATGGCTTGGGGCCTCGAAGTGTCGGGGGCCGGAAGGATCAGCCCTGCGCTGATGAAGCCATTAGCGTGCGCTAAAATGAGCGGCTCGGCTAGTGCACAGATGAAAATGAGGATGGCGATCCCTGCTGCGTACTCTTTGACGTCGACCGTTTGGTCGTCGGGCAGTGCTAGAACTGCCGCAGAACAATCCTGAGTCCCTGTTTGGGTTGGGTGGGCGGGATATGTCGTGTGGGTCAGCTGGGCTGACGGTCTTGGGTCAGCTGGGCTGACGGTCATGTGGGCCAGCTGGGCTGACGCGTTTGGGCGACACAGCGTGGGTCCATTCTGGACGCTGCGCGCGTGCATCAGCTGCAGGTTCTCATATGGCTGCTGGGCAGCATGTGTGCTCAGCGCAGTGGGCGACTCTAGTCCTTTTCAGGTTCGAGTGCGGCCGCCTATGGCGGTGGCTCAGGGCGCCGTAACAGGGTACGCGCAGGCCGTAGGTCGCATCAGCTGCGAGCCTTGTACGCATCAGCTGCGAGTGGGCTGGCTCAGTCAGTCTCCTTTTGGGTTCGTGAGTGCAAACGCCGATGTTGTCGTCGTGGAGCAGCCAGACACACTCGTGTACGACTATGTCGACGTTACCGATCAATTCGCCTCGCTCTGCGAATTTCGCACAAGCCAATACGGGGATCCAGGGCAACACGACAAATTCATACGCCTCGCAGTTCGAAACGCACAGCTGCCACCGACTACGCATCCCGAGTGCCGTCAAGCGCAACGCTTGAGCCATCTCGAGTACCCAAACCCCGACGCACGCGACCGCGCGCGTAGCTCTTGGACGCCCCACGTGAAAACCTGCCAAGCCCTAGTTAACTTGGCCAGCGTGGACAGCGCCGAGGCACCTGATTACATCGCTCTCGTCACCCGCTTTGCCGCCAACTGGTACGGCAGCGGACACCCGGTGCCCGCCGATTACCTCAACCCAGACGCGCAACCGACTGGTCCAGAATGGCGAAACTATCAGGAAGTCCGCGGCCCGGGTGACCGCCGGCGCCCGCCACTGGTTGAGCCCCTTCACGCCCCCTACGGCGACTGCGGAGGGGACGACGGCTCTGGCGACCTAGTACCCGATAGCCTCGAGCGCTTCCAGCCTGGCACTCTGACAGCCGTCAAGTACCACGATCAGCACTACCATATTGCTGGTATGCGGCACCCCCTGACTCTCACAGGCCCGCCAAACGCCGGTTAGCATGCTTGCGTCCCTGGCCGACCCAAGCGGCATGCACATAACCGCACTGTCCCTCGACTGACAGTAGGGCACGCGAGGCACCAGAGTACCATGGCCGCTGCCCAGAAGGCACGGCAGTCATCGATCTTGAACGGCAGGCACTGTTCGTCGCCCCGCAAGTGTTGAAAACAGTTGGGGAAGAAATAGGCACGCTCCCAGTGGCGAAGGCCGACGATGTCTCGCACATCACCGCGGTAGTGAGGGAAGCAGTGAAGCGCCGGCCGGAGATCGCAAGAGATAGTGCTAAACCCTGCGGTCTGGAGAGCGCCAGCTAGCGCACCGGAGAATTCGCACGCGACTAGAACGGTGGGTGCGTCAGCACCACGGAGAAGGAGGCGGACCTCATCAAGGTTGAGCGACGGCGAAGGATGCGACGTAGGCTGTTTAGCAACTGCAGAGGCGGCTAGGTCGGAGGTCACCACCGCGACCAGGTGGCGCCCTATCCACATACCAACCTCGAGGAGGGCGACAGGGACGGAGTCGCAGGGTAAGATGACGCCGAGGTCTCCGACGGTGCTCAGGTCATCAACAGTGTGAATGTAGATGGCGACGCGATAGCAGTCGGCGGCAACTTGTAGAAAGGCCAAGTCCGTCCAGGATGCGGGTTTGGCAATGTTGCGGCACCAGGCCTCGACGGTGTGCATCAGAGCGCCGGGAGAGTGGCCGAGGTCGTCCGCAAGGCATCGAAGGATGAGGCCTTCGAGCGTGTAGAAACGATCTTGGTTGTCACGGAACCGCGTGCATCGAGACCGATGGGCAGGTGCAAGAGCATGTTGGACCACGGCCTGGCGAAGTTGAGGGCCGTCGACCGTAGCACTACCCACCAAGCCGAGCAGGTAGCCGAGAGTGTTGGGGCCGCATTGGCCCTGACCGCCACAGTCGACTATGAATTTGTTGTTCATGCTCAGAGTGCCTGCGAGCGTTTTGAGCGGAGACTGCAGCTCGCGCAGGTTGGTGGCCATAAGGGGGTTTCTTGTTGCAGTAGGTAGCGTCCTCAGGAGCTGCGATAGGTTCGCGTCGACAGCTAAGTCGTCGTTGATGTCCCCAAAGCTGAGGCTGAAGTTCCGAGGCGCCGGAGGGTTGAGCCTGGGTTGCAGGCCGCCGACAGGGGGCTCTCCCTGGGGCGGCTGCTCAAAATGCGGCTCACCGTCGAGGTTGTCGGGAGGTTCGAACCGAACCATCCGCCTAGCCTCGTCATCCGCAGGCACCCGATGAGCCAAGACCTGCGCGCGCAGGGCGGGGCTGGACTGCTTAGGGTCGGGTTGGTCATGGTCTGCTAGACGACGCTTGAGGGATTCAAGCTCTGCGAGGACGGTTGCCATCTCGGAGTCGCCCTGCGCTCGCCCGCCTTGACGGCCACGGCCGCGACCACCTTCGCCGCGGCCTCGCCCGCCTTTGCCACGGCTGGCGCCGCGACCTTGGCCGCGGCCCTGGCCCTTGCCCTCCAGCGTCTTAATGAGGCCGGCGGTTTGCTCAGGCGTAGCGGCCTTTGCAAACAGCCTCACCATGGCCTCGCGATCGAATACGGCGAGGAGAGAGTGGTGTGCAGAGTGGAGGTCTTCGTGACCAGCTTGGTGAGATGCGCCGCAGCGAGCCATGCGGTTCTTGTCGGCGCAACCGGCAAGAAGGAATGGCCAGCAGGGTGCCCCTACACCACGAGGAGGCACCGCCAGGTGCTTAGCCAGGCCAGGTACATTCCAGCAGAGGCCACTGATGATCAGCTCCTGCTTGTGCCACTTCCATGACTTAGACAGCGAGCCCGGTGGCAGGCCGGCGTCGGCTCCGGCAGGCGGAGCAGGATCGCCGACGAAATCGAGGAAGTCAGCTCCAAAGGAGAGTGAACCAGCAGCGTCACCCACCTTCGGCTTCTTCGAGAGGGCCTTCAGGTAGTCTGTGAAGAACTGGTCATCGAGGCGCAGAGTCTCCCAGTTGGCTATCGCGGGCTTACCATCGTGTGTCTTGAAGGCGCCGGCCATGTCGCCTCGGGCATTGCGCTTGCGCGAGATCTCCGTGCCCAGCGAGGTTAGATCTTGGATCACGGATCCGTCCGGCGGAAAGATGAACGCTTGCATAGTGCGCGACGAAGGGTCAGGATCCCGTACCAGGGAGATGAGACGTTGGCGCATAGCGGTGAGGGCGCTCTCAAAGATCTTGACGCAGGCTGCGATGTGGAGGTACTGGTCGAGAAGGAGGGGGAGGCCGGCTGCGAGCTTCAACTTCGTGATGTAGAAGTCTACGAACGCGGGCCACGAGTAGCCCTGGAGGGCAGGGTTAGGAGCGACGGGCGCCACTTGAGGCACGCCGATGGACACCAGCAGGACGTTGACGAAGTCCCTGATCCGCTCAAGGTTACTTTGCTGCACGAAGTAGTTGGGCTTGGAGATAGCCTCGACCGCCGAACCGACGTTGACGCAGAGTGCCCAGCTGCCGGCCCCGTGCGGCTGCATGAAGAAATCCATCTGGTCAAACTCGAAGCGGACAAACTGGGCAATGAGAGAGTCCGAGTCCTCACGGCTGGTAGGCTTAGCGAAGACGTATCTTTTCATGTGCGCAGGCATGACGGCCACCGGCCCGGAGGTATCTAGCCGCAGCACGTGGTTGAAGTAGTTGAAAAGCTGAGGGCGAAGGCCGTTGATCGCGACGCATGTGGCATTCCGGGTGCTTGCGAGGTCCGAAGTCTTCGGGTACGGGTGCAGAAGAATGCGGGTAGCCAGCACGCAGTCGCCGACAGCTAAGATCAGGGAGATGCCGTCTCGCTGGCCCACCTCGGACGTGAGGTCAAGGCGCCCGAGGGCGAGCTCCAGGTTCTTGAAGGACTGATGCGCAAGCGCCAGCCCGTCGGCATCGGCGCCACCTCCAGGGGCGCCCCGACCGACGATAGTGTTGGCAGCACTCTGACCCGCCTGAGCCATCACGGCGTTCTCGGCTAACAGGGCGGCGGTCACGTCGCTGAGAGACACGTTGGGCTGAGCTAGCACCTGATTGAGAGTGGGAAGACGGCTTGAGAGCTGAGTTTCGAGGCGTCCCAGAACGTCTGAAAGGCGAGAGTCGTGAAGCTCGCTCGAAAGCATGGCCCTCTGGAGGATTCGCAGCGCGCCGACGATCTGGCCCTCATCAGTGCCCAAATCGAGGACTGCGCGAGCAAGGGTAGGAAACCAAGGGTGGATGTGATGGACACGCTCCTCCTCGACTGCGGACTTCTCGTCCTCGGACTGCCGGTAGCGGAGACCCGCCAGGAGCTCGGATCCCACCGCCTCGTAATCGGCCGTATGCGCACGGTAGACGGACGGGAGGATGGAACTGACAAGAAGTTGGCGGAGCTGCGCTGCGAGGACTGCATTCTGGGCCGTACTATCTCCACGGAGATGAGACGCCATGATGAGCGTCGGCGAAGCATCAGCAAGGCGAAGGTGGTTCCGACCGATAGGACCGAGCGCGCCGGCGAGTAGTGAGACAGCCGCCCAGGGGGATGAGCGGGCGCGAGGGCCGGTGGTGATCTCGAGGCTGGTGATAGGCGCGGCCGACAGGAAAGAGATTTCATTGAAGCGAGCGCGAGCGTTAGCCTGAGCAGGCGCGGCGCCGGGCGACGTGAGCGCCGGTGCCGCGTTCCAGTCATTGGCTGTGATGTGGAGTGCGTTCGGGTTCTGCAGAGTCAGCGCGGCGATCACAACGTGCAGCTCGGCCACAGTAGCATAGACAACACCTAGCTGCGCAAGGCCGGACGCGTGCAGCTCGGAGAGCGCGCGCGACCAGAAAGTGGCCTGAAAGCGCGCCGTGAAGATGTTGATGGCACGCGCAGCCACTTGATTAGCGGGTATCGGGGACACCCTGAAGCGGATGCCGAAGGCAAACAAGAGCTTGTAAAAGGGCGCGGAGACGTGCGCGACCGGATTGAACGCGGCAGGCATGGGCTGCCAGTCCATGAACGCACTAGTCGCTGTCACTAGCGGGTGTGCAGAGGGCAGGCAGACCGGATCTTCGTCCGGAAAGGGGTTATTCGCGGCCGCGGCCGGGGTGATGACAAGCACGATCGGTGCAGCGGCAGCCATTAGAGCACGATGAAGCGCAGTGGTGTCGCGTGTAGACTCCCTGTTTCACTAAAAACTGAGCGTGCCGCGCGGAGCCTTGGGCCGAGCTTGGGCTGGCCTTGGCTCTGCATGGTGAGTACGCGACAAGAGCGAGTTTCCCCTTTGTGGGGAAACGACTCTGCGCGCGAAACGGTGCGCTGCGCGCTCCTATCGACGACTCCGGTCACGCCCGTCCCTCCCCCCTTGGGTGTGGGCGCTCCCCACCGTATCTTCGGCTGGTGACGGGGGTCCGCCTGGCGCCCCCTGTTTCCTCGCTCGCAGAAGATACCTTCGCCCCAGCCCAACCGCCCTTCATTGTTACCGAGCTCCTCGGCGAGAAGACAAATCTGACACAGAAGAAACCATATCCGGATATCCGTCTATCCGGATCCAGGCCTTACTCTGGGATAGCTACACACGAATGTCTGTATTGACTTGACATGGAATGTGTGTGTGTGTTTTCGGGGAATTGTTTATTTTGTTTTGGGGAAGGACAAGTTTTCTTTCGATCTTCTTTTTCACGCGAGCGACGTCTTCGGACGATGAAAGCAGGCTGTCTCGTTTCAGCTCGGGTGTCCGCGCGCTGGGTTCGCTGAGTTGGATCGCGGAGCGTCGATCGTCATTGGGAATCTGCTGGATTCTGAGCGGGCGCTTCGCACAAGGTCAGCGATGTGTGAGCAGCATGTCAAGGTGGGCGTGCCAGGCTCTGGATTCGAATGGTGGTCGTTTGATGGTCTATAGCGGGAGGGAGCAAAGCTCCCACGCAGCATCTTCAAGAAGATGCTCGAGAGCATCCTTGAAGTAGGTACTCGTCGTTGAGGCCGAGCGTGATAATGACCGCCATTTTGCGAGCGTCGGGCTGTGAGAGGGGTGGACTCGCGGCGATCCGTGGGAGGTCTCTAGGACCATAAGAAACCCAAAAAGGGCTTGTTGTTGATGTGGGTACTGTGTGCGTGTAGGGTCAGGTGCATACCGAGTACATACCGAGTGCAAGAGAGTACGGACGGACAGGCATACCGGCACATGGGGAGAGCAAGCTGCATGAAGCTGCGGGTTAGGTATGGTGACGTGGCTGTAAGAGATTTTGCAGGCTGTGTCGGCCACGCCTCCGTCCATTGCGATTGCGGCCCCCGTGCTTGGGGGTCCGGAGAGCGTGCGCGTTGTGTGTTTCACAGCAGCAGCAGAGATTTGCACAGATCAAACCGCGTCCTTTGTTCGCAGACTTCTGGCTCGCACTTCCAAAGAGCTTTCTGCAAATGCCCTCAACGCGCCAGCTCGCCGCCATCGCAGTCCTTGCCGTCACCACGGCTGCATGCCTTTGGATGCTGATGCGCAAGAATCCAGTCGAGCATAATGGAGTGTGCCAGCTTCGGCTCTCCTCTTTTGGTCGTTGCCCAGGCCACAATCTGTTAGGCGATCCTGTATGGTCAGGGGGCGGGTCAGACGCTACGATTTTTTCTTGCCTTGACACTGCCTCGGCGTGGCAACGCAAGTGTGGCTCCACCGTCAACGTCAGCCACACGTGGACTCCATACACGCTTGAGAAGCTGTGCGCAATTCCGATCGGATCAGAGCACCACTTCCTCGTTGTGGTCGCGATCTTCCGGAATGAGGCCGATATTTTGTCCGAGTGGCTCGAGCACCACCTGTGGCAAGGCGTCGAGCACTTTTTCCTGATCGACAACAACTCGACGGACGACTGGCGAACTGCCGTGGCTCCTTTTGTCAAGCATGTCACCGTGCGAACCGAAAACGAGCGACACCAGCAAGTTCCTCACATCAATACATGGCTGAAGCACCTCCAAGCTCGCGCTCGATGGGTGCTGAGCATTGATTTAGATGAGTTTGTTTATGTATCGCCACGCTCTGGCTTCTCAGACATCCCAGCGTACCTTCGCCACGTGGAGAAGACAGACTGCAAATCCACGCTCATCCTCCTGAACTGGCAGATGTTTGGCAGTAGCGGCCACATCGTGCAACCTCCGAGCGTGCGCCTCAACTTCACACGTGCGTCGTTGAAGCCATCACATCCCGGCATCAATACCAAGTACATTGTCCGAGCACACGCAGTGACTTCGTTGTGGATCCACTTTCCATACATTGGGAAGAACCTGTACAAACGATGGTGGCAGCCCGATCCCGAGCACGTGCTCCTGAACCACTACTCCATCCAATCACGCGAGCGCTTCGCAGCGGTCAAGATGACTCGGGGGGATGTCCACAGACCTATTAGTGAACATATTCGTACCATGGAGTACTTCAATGCGTATGACAAGGGTGGGAACGAGAAGGACAATTTGGAGCTCAGGGATCTCGTGCTGAGCGCAGAACCTTCGAGGTTGCGACCCTCGACGAGCCACCCCAGCACAGAACCTTCGAGGTTGCGACCCTCGACGAGCCACCCGCTGAGCCATCGCAACCCTCCCTACATGCATGGCTTCGCCACCACCGCGGCGGGCCACGCGATACCGCGCTCGTGAATGTGAATATGCGTCCATGTGTGATCTAACACACACACGGTTGTCGCGTCTGTCGTGTTACCCGGTACCGTGAATGCGGACGCCGCATACACGGGTGTGTGTGGAGGTACAGCTGCGAGACCTGCGACGCCGACTGGTGCGCCTCGTGCCAACGCACGAGCAACGAAGAAAGGGCCAGCAAGAGAACGAGGAGGGGGGATGGCGATGGGCGGCCAGGGGAAGGGAGCGGACCCCGCATTGGCGCGGACCGAAACGCATGCACCAAAGTGGAGGGAGGGCGGGGGAACCGGCGATGGCGCGCGCGGCGCGCGGTACGCAGTACAGAGTCGCCCCGGCTTAGCGTCGGAACCGGCAAATTGCCATGGCCCCGGCCCCAAAAGCCAAATAGCGGGGGCCCCTGACGGATGAGAACGGATGAGCCCCCTGCATTGGCCCCCTGCATTGGCCCCCGCCTGATTCCGCACCTTCTCAGGGTGGCTCCCGTCAACGTGTGTAAAGTGTGTCTGTGTGATAATTGCTGTGTGAGCGCCTCCCACGCACGCCTTTTCGGGGCTTGTGGGTGTGTGTCTGGCTGTGAGGGCCCTGAAACTTGAGTTCTCGTACGTGCAACGTGGGCTCGTTAAGGGATTGAATATTTAGAATGCCGCGGACGCTCGCCATGGCGCGAGCCTCCTACGGTCCCACACAGTAACACAGATACTGGTGCTGCATGGGGATGGTGGTGGGTTCACTAAAAACTGAGCGTGCCGCGCGGAGCCTTAGGCCGAGCGTGGGCTGGCCTTGGTTCTGCATGGTGGATACGCGACAAGGAGCGAATTTCCCCTTTGTGGGGAAACGACTCTGCGCGCGAAACGGCGCGCTGCGCGCTCCTATCGGCAGCTCCGGTCACGCCCGTCCCCCCCCCCTTGGGTGTGGGCGCTCCCCACCGTATCTTCGGCTGGTGACGGGGGTCCGCCTGGCGTCCCCTGGTAGTCCCCTGGTTCCTCGCTCGCCGAAGCTACCTTCGCCCCAGCCCAACCGCCCTTCATGGTTACCGAGCTCCTCGGCGAGAAGACAAATCTGACACAGAAGAAACCTTCTCGTACGTGGGCTCGTTAAGGGATTGAATATTTAGAATGCCGCGGACGCTCGCCATGGCGCGAGCCTCCTACGGTCCCTGTTGGTCGAGCGGGTAGAGCGGCGTGATCAGCAGAAGCGAGCTGGTCTGTACCTGGGTGTCTTCGTATCGGCGCCCGCGTAGGCGGGCGTGCACGAAACGGATGGTTGCGGTGGCTGGAGTTGCTGAGAGCACTAGGACCTTCCAGCCTTGGCCGTCCAACTCGTCGCAGGGATAGTTGGGCCACATGGATCGACTGAGGACTGACTGCCAGCTCAGCGCCGGGCATTGGGGTCTCTTTGATGGGCTCCAGCGTGACCGGGGGGTTGGCCGGCTCAGGCGCCTCCGGAGGGGCCGCCCATGGGGGGCCGCTCGCGTGGCGGCGGGTGCAGCTGGACTCCGAGGCGAATCTCGAGGGGAGAACGGATCGGTGGCGGCGCGGAGCGCATGCTCATAGGCTTGTATCTCCGCGGCTGCTTTAAGCTGGCTGAACTCGCTCGTCAGCAGCGGAGGCGTCTGTAGCAAGCACCGGCTCGAACTGCCGAGAATGGGGACGAGGAGCCATTTCGGCGCGTTCCCTCTCCACTCTGGTAGGGCGCGGCGGCGACTCTGTGCCGTCGAGCCGCATGAGGGTCATCTCCACTCCCCTCCACGGTGCTCGAGCACGGTCAATCTCTTCGAGACCCGCCGGGGGACGCACCGTGGGCTATGGGACGGCCGTCCATTGATATGTTGTGCGAGCCGAGCGTCGTCGATGTGACCGTCGGTCGCGATTCGGCCTCCGCACGTCGCATCTCCGCTAACCTATCCACTTCGGCCTCCGCCCGCCGCGTCTCCGCTAACCTTTCGCGCGGATCCCGAGCGAACCATTCCTGGGATATGTGGGAGCGCGTCTGCCGCGCTCAAGGCACCAGCCCTCTGCGCACGGCCGCGGAGGCCCGCGACTTCCCGGAGCGGAACGCCCACCTACTTGCGTGCTTACTTCTCCACGCGTTTGCCGTCGGACGCCCGCGGGATCGTAGTCGAGCCTTCATCAAGCCGCGCTCAGCGCTGGCCTATCCCTTGGCCATTGTTAAGCTCGCTCGAGAGCATCGCCTTTTGGAGAACTCGCAGCGCGCCGACGATCTGGCCCTCGTCAGCGCCGAGATCGACAACTGCGCGGGCAAGAGTGGGGTACCAAGGGCGGATGTGATGAATACGCTCCTCCTCGACCGCAGATTTCTCGTCCTCGGATCGCCGGTAGCGGAGGCCTGCTTGGCAAGCAGACTGGGTCTTCGTCAGGAAAGGGGTTGTTTGCGGCCGCAGCCGGAACGATGACCTTCTCGACAGCTCGACAGGCCGGCACATGGAGTCAGCCTCGACTTGCCTCGACAGGCTCGACATTAAGCTCGACAGGCTCGACAGGCAAGACCTCGACAACGGGCTCGACAGCGCCTCGACGGAGCCTCGACAGCTCGACAGCTCGACAGCCAGGGGGTTTCTTCTGTGTCAGATTTGTCTTCTCGCCGAGGAGCTCGGTAACCATGAAGGGCGGTTGGGCTGGGGCGAAGGTAGCTCCGGCGAGCGAGGAACCAGGGGACGCCAGGCGGACCCCCGTCACCCCTCCTTACTCACGTTATACTCACGGTCACGTGCAAGCTCGGCATGCTCGCATGAATGGTGGCCAGGGGCTGTCCAAGGTTGATGCGGAGATGCTCACGGCAGGGGCCAGCTCGTCTCTAACGTCCAAACGCTACGGAAACACGTCAGCGATGGAACGTACAGCACCACAAACGATGGCTGGAAGCGCGCACCCTGAGCGCGCAAGGCGCGCATCAAGCAAGACGTCGACGAGCCCAACGTCACGTACGACAACCGGTCCATGGTCCGTTTCATCGCAGCGTCGCAGCCGAACGCGCGCGCGACAGCACCGTCTACGGAGGGTCGAGCACGAGCGCCAAGTCGTTCTTCGTACACCACGCACGCAGCAGCTCGCAGCGGCTGCGCAGGTGGGCGACGCGAAGGGTATCCGGAAGAAGATCACCGAGATGAAGATGTGCCTTATCAAGGACGTATCAAGGACGCGCTTAAGGCGACCGGGCGGGGCTAAGCTTCAAGCGGCCCGGCCCGGCGGCTGATCGAGTATGGAGTTATGGAGGCTTGGAGTATGGACTCAGCCTTGAGAGGAAATCCTCGTGTGTGTTGAGGAGTTCCTGTGAATGGGAGAAGAGTCTAGAGTATCTGACGAATGGTGACGACCGGTTCACTGTGCTTCCACATTGAGCAGCCTGTAAACCGAACGCGTTGTGTTGACGAGGGCTGTGGGGTGGCGGACGGCGCGGAGCCGCGCCGGGCGCGCCGTCCTTTGAGCACATGCCTTTGAGACGATGGTGTGGTTTGAGCGCGAGGGGGACTGCGACGAAAGAATGACATACGGTCATTCACAGCCAATGTTTACAATTCGATTCACAAGTCCCCGAACCCACACACAGAGGACACGCCGTTTCCTCGGCGTCGCCGTCCACACACCGAGAGCAAAGATGCGGGAGCCTCTCAAGGCCTTCGCCTTGCTCATCTTAGCCAGCGTCGCCACGGGCCTCGCGCCTCGCTCGGACTGCATGCTGACCACACCTTCGGGGACCCTTCAGGGTTTCTTCGATCCGACTCGGGGCCTGTGTAATTACCGTGGAATCCCCTATGCAAAGCCGCCGCTCGGAGACTTGCGCTGGCGCTCTCCGGTTCCCCACGGCCCGTGGCAAGGCCTCTTGAAGGCGACCGCGTTCGGGAGCATTTGCATCCAGACTCCCCAGAGCTGGAACACCGTGGAGAACAAAGATAAAATGTCGGAGGACTGCCTATTCCTCAACGTGGTCGCGCCTCCGCAAGGGGCCGAACCGTCGCGTCCCCTTCCCGTCGTCGTGTACTTCCACGCGGGTGAGTTCTCCGTTGGCGCCGCGTGCGACTTGGAGAGCGATCAGCCGTGGTCCGATGACGTCATCCTCGTCACGCCAGCCAGCCGGCTGGGCTTGTTTGGCTATCTTGGGGCCGCCGACCTCCGCGGGCGCACTTCCGACGGGTCCACGGGCTCCTATGGCGTGGAGGACCAGCGCGAGGCACTGCGCTGGGTGCAGGCGAACATCGCCGCCTTTGGCGGCAACGCCTCCAACGTCGCGATCATGGGCGAATCGTCCGGAGGGGCCGCCGTCGGAGTGCACCTCACGCTCAACAAGTCGTGGGGACTCTTCCACAAGGCGATTGGCGAGTCGCCCGGCCTGACGCAAGTCAAGTCGCTCGAGGACGCCGAGCTCAACTACCAGTACGTGCTGGGGGCGCTGCTGGCGCTCAAATCACCCGGCTGCGTGCACGACGACAGTGACGAGGCGTCGTATGCGACGTTTGAACACACGGAGCTTCAGATGTCCGAGTACGGTCCGAGTGGGCATAGCTCTTCCGTGCTCGAGACGCATGTGGGCTGGGACTATAAGCAGGCCGCGGCGGCGTGCGGCGCGCTGCCCGATTGCCACGGCTTCAACATCCTCGTGACCGCCGCCAACACCACCGTGTACCTCGTCAACACGACCAAGCTCTTTGACGTAACCGTCCGGAGCGCTCTGCCCGCAGGCCAGTCCGTGACCGCGTACCTCAAGGCGGCCGCCGGAGGGGCGAAGGGCGTCCAGTGCTTGGTGCAAGCGGATGCGAAGGTGCTGATGCAGGGGATCAACTCGTATGCCCCGAGGGCTGACACCTTCCAAACCGACACATGGGCGCCGGTCCTCGACGGGGTCGCTTTCAAACGGTCCATCATCGACTCGATCGTGGCGGGAAATGTCGCCCCCGGGGTTCCGCTGCTGGCGGGCTCGAATATGGACGAGGGGACGATCTTCATGGGCCTCGTGCCGACGATCCGGTGCAATGCGAGCGCCGACGACTTTCTCGCCTGGGCGAATGCCTTCTACGGTCCCACCCTCGGCCCTCTCGTGCCGCCCGCCTACGCGGCACTCCGCCAGCCGGTCCCGCGCTGCCAGAGCCAAGCTCCTGGCCCGCCCGGAGACGGCAAGTACTACATGGCGGCGATGCGCTCGGCGGGTGACTTTGCGATCACGTGCGCGGTGCGCACCGCCGCGCAGCAGATCCAGCAGCGCGGCGGCAGCGTGTTCACGTACTACTTTACACACCAGCCTGCCAGATCGGATAATTATCAGGGCCTTGACACGCTCGGGGCATTTCACGGCGCCGAGGTGCCCTTTGCATTCGGGTATCAGCCCGAGCTAGCCAACGACGCCGAGCGCACCCTCGCGAAGCAGATGGGATGCTACTGGCGCAACTTCGTCTGGACTGGAGATCCAAACACGCAGCCCGTCGGAGGCACCGGCCCGTGCAGCGACCCGGCAAGCTTCCCACATGGCCTCCCCACATGGCCGCGTTTTGTCGCGGGGCCGCAGGAGCAAACTATGGTCCTTGATGTGGGCAAAGTGGCACCTGAGGCAGGGCTCAGTGTGGACACCTGTGACGTGTTCAAAAAGGTGCAGAGCGCCGTCTCGAGCTGGTGGAGGCATGCGCCGCCGTGAGCGCCGCCGCGGGGGAAGCTCGATCAAAGCTCGTGAAACACATTTCGTGACCGCATGAAGTGCCCGTTATACCGCGTCTGGGACGGTCACGGCAGAGCGAAAAGCGCCACAACGGGCCGTTGTGCGTTGAGCCGGCGGGCGCATCATGGACGCAGTCCGGAGGCTCTCGATAGTCAGAGTATGTAGTCTGTAGACTTCTGACCCCACTCAAGACCCCACCTGGCACCTCCAGTAGGGTACAGAACGTTTATGTGATGGGCGTCAGTTAACGGACCAAACGAGTAAGGGACTCAGGACAGGATTGGCGGTGCGCGAGACCCTCCGGGTCAAGCTACTCACTAGATAATTCGAACGGAGAGAAAGGCGTCCGGCTCCGTACAACCCGGACCGATCGCCGCTCCACGCCGCGTAGTTATAAGCGTTTCCGTTTGCCTTTGCGGCCCCGAAGCATGTTATGCGTGGTGAGAATACAATCCATCGTTATTAGCACATTTGCCCCAACGCCTCGCTCCGGCCTCCGCCGCATATAGAGAGACCGCGGAGGACGGTCACCTCAGAGCACAGAGGAGAGGACGCCCGCAAGCTGCCCTGGCACGTGTATGCGCGCTTTTTGCGCGCGGGTTGTGCCGGCTGTTGTGTCGGCTGTTGTGTAGTGCCCTGGGCAGCCCGCACCGTCTCTCAGACTCTTCAGTGGCCGACGACCTCTTCACGGCTACCTCACGGCTCATCTTTGAGCAGGTAGGGCGGTTCAAGCTCCGGAAGGTCGTCGATCCGCTTGAACGAGCCGCCTCCTCCTAGCAGACTGTCGACGAACGCATTCATCAGCGACGTGTCCAGCCCGCCCTCGAGCCGGGCGAAGCGTGGCCGTTTGCCAGCCTTGACAGCCACCACTGTGGGCAGTTCGGACGGTTCAATCCCAAACGCCGCCAGGAAGGCTCCCTGCTTGGCCGCGCCGACGCACCCGAATGAGAGCGGGTCATTCGCATGACGCTTCGCAAGCGCGGCGATGTTGTGCTGGCAACCGAACCCAGCTTCGTTAGGCTGGATCGCGAAGATGCATAGCGGCTTCGCCTGCACGCCATAGCAGCGCAGTGGCAGCGTCTCGTGTGTGAACTCCTCGAGCGTCACCGGCGCCGCCTTTCGCGGACGGGTGGGCTCCGGGAAGGAGGGCAGTGGCGAGCGCTCCTCCTCCGGCACGCCTGCCAAGACGCCGTCCACAAAGGCACGCACCGCTCGCGTCCGCTCACCTGCGCCACCCTCGCTCAGGCGTTTGTCGAACCGTTTATAGTACCCACCATCGTCCGCGGGGACTGCCATGATCAGCGTGCCACCCTCTGGCACACCCTCCGTGAGCCCAAAGCGCGTGGCCGCGCTCTTGGCATCCTTGCCACCCTTGATCGCGACGAATGCAACCTTCTTGGTGCGGCCCTCCTTGTACTTCATCGCCGCCGTGGAGAACCATGAGGGCGCCTCATTTGCCTCCTCGTCGTCGAGGAGCAGCAGCAGCTTCGGAATGCCCGCGTCCCTGGAGTGAACATGGAGCCATACGTCCACGTATTTGATGAGCGGCGCTAGTGTGCTCGCCTTCTTGGACGCGGCCGGCTCCTCCTTTTTGGCTTTCGCGTCTTCTGCGCATGCGACGGTCGCGAGCAAGATGAGGAAGAGCTTGCTCGTCATCCCGTGCGCGGAGCGCGCGTGTATGGAACTCGCAACCACCGCGAGCACCAGGGTTCGTGTGCACCGCGTCACTCTTGACGCGCGGTCACTCTTGACGAAACGCACGAACTCGTTCACGCGTACACTTTCACACCGCGTTCGAGTAATAACGCCATTTCTCTAACATATGAAAATTCACACACAGTCGCGTCTGTCGTGTTAACGTTCACGGGTCCGACCACAATGGAGGGCGCGACATCGGCGCCAGCGTCGCCGAAGCCCCTGCAGCTCGCACTGCTGCTACACGGCAAACTCGGCTCGTGGTTCGCATCGAGCAGCGAAATTGCAGGTGCACAGCGTGCGGGTGGCACGCCAGCCTTGCTGTCGAGCACCACGGCGATCCGTGCCTTTGCAGCCTTCACGCACGCGTCCTTTGACAGGCACGTGGTGCAGCCAGCCGCTCGATCCGGCGCGTCACTACGCGTCGTCATCCATTCGTGGAGTCCGGAGGTTGGCCCGACACTTGATGCCTTGTACAGACCGGCTGCGAGCGCCCACGAGCCGGCGCTGGCGGAGCTCAAGAAAGTGGCCTCGCAGCACCTCTCGATGCGTCGCGCTCACGACCTCCTGAGCAAGCTCGCAGGCCCTCCAGCCGCACTGGTCATGGTCGCGCGCCTCGATCTGCTGCTGTTCCGAGACGTGCCGCTGGCAGCCATGGCCGTGCCCGCTGGGGGAGCGACGACGACGTCGTCATCGCCGGAGAGGCCGCAGACGACGTCGCCGTCATCCATGGCTGGCGGCGTGCTCTACCTCCCTCACATGTGCCTGCCATCGCGGCTGCGGCTTCCGCGCGCCCTTGCCGACGCCGAAGCACAGGTCCTCAAGCGCACGTGTTCGGGCGAGGCGGCGTGGCGGCGACAGGTCGGCATCGCCACCGGCCGGCGCATGCTTCCAGCGCAGCTCTCTCATTGGCCACAGTCGGGCGTCTTCCCCGCCAAGATACCCGTCGCTGAGGACTTTACGCTCTTCGTGCTCGACTACTTCTTCGTCGGCACGGCGGACGTCGCCACATCCTTTGCCCGGCTCGACTTGCGCGACCTCTCAGCGCGCCTGCGCCGCCGCTTGGGCAGCCGAGCATTTCCCCACTGGGCCCATCTTTATTGGGCCGAGCACGTGACGCGCACGCTCGTCCCGTCGGGCGTCACGCTGCGCTTTGCGCTCATTCACGAGGTCGACTTCACACTCGGCCGCTTCTGGCGCCATGGGGCCGACTGCGTCGCCGCCGTCGTGCCGCCGCCGACGGCTGCGTCGCCCATAGCGGGTGGCGCCGACGGCGTCTGGGCGCGCTTTGCGAATGTGAGCGCCTTGGCGGCGGAACTCCGAGGTTCCGCAGGCGACGCTGCCCTCGCCTCGAGCGCGCTCACGCAGCAGTGCCCCTCGCGCTTCACGTCTGGCGAACGAGTGCTATGCCCTTGGTTTAGCAAGGCCTGCGCTGCGCAACAGCCGGCGACGCTAGCCATGGCGGAGAGCGCCGGTCGGTTTGCCGCGTCGGCCCAGCTGCCGCCTCGCCAGCTTCTCAGGGCCGAGCGCTGCCTGACGCTCACTTGTCTCACGTACAATGGGACGGCTCGCAAGCGGAGGCGTGGCGAGCAGGCAGACCTTCATTATCCTCGACAGCCTCATCACCGAACAAGATAGCGTGGGAATTGATTATTATTTTGTGATCAAAAGTGTGAAACCACCCTCTCGCTTCGAACGGGTAAAGCTCGTCTCCGGGACACAGGGACAAGCAACCATGTCGCCCTCGTCCATCGGATGGCTGATGTCTCGAGTGTGGCCAGCTAGCATTTTTTCTCCCGACCGGCCGGAGCGTGTTATACGAGTTCATCGAGGAGAGGCTCCCTGCATCGATCAAATCAAGGCCTCGGTTGAAGGTGAGCAGCCTGAGGTGGTCGATGCAATGGTGTTCGCCGCTTCGCCTGCAACAACAAGAGCACCGGCACCAGCGTCGAAGCTGACGCAACCAGCAGCAGCGGACGCCGCGGATGACGAGGTAGCCGAGGGAAACGGCGACGAGTGGCTGCATGCAGACTTAAGTAGAAAACGCAGGCGGATGCGCCTCTCACCGGACCGGCACAAGCGCAAGAAGACTGGGAGCGAAATCATCCGCGAGTTGCATTTGGAGCCGCAGACGACCATCACATACAACAATAATTGCCTAGCCTTCTCCTTGATGATCGGCTCGGGGATGATCGCATCCACAAAAAGAGCACAGTTCGAGGCGAAAGCGCAGAGCGATGAACAGCGCCGCCTTACGCACCTTGAGATCATGTCGCACCTCCCAGAGACTACGCCGACACGTGGCGAAACTGGTCAATGGTGGGCGGGCTACACGCGTGCCAGTCTTGATAAAGTCTTCAATGGATTCGAATGGATGGGCGAGGCCCACCTGCACGGCTTCGCCACCAGGTTCAAGCGGGTCATCGTGGTGATCGACGTGCGCAACTTCAATGCTACGACATTCACGAAGTATGAGCCAGGATACTCTGCCTGCGCACGGTCCCTCTCGCTGCGCGAAGCTACCGAGCTACGTCAGAAGAGCAGCCCGCAGCCCATCTGGGTGCTGCTTGAGCAGGCGCATTTTAGTGCCCTGCTGCTGAAGACAACAGACGACGTCCTTGATGGCACCGCCGCTGATGGCACCGCCACTTAAGGCATCAACTTCGCGGCGGCGGGCATTTCGGCGGCGGGACCGCGACCGGGTTAGGGTTCGGGTTCGGGTTTGGCGCCGACTGCAGGCGGTGGAGCGTGAGCTTCTTTCAGCCAATGGGGACGAGCACCAGGGTTCGGTGTATCTAGAAGTGTGTGCAGCAGCACCAGCCAATGGCGCAATGGGGAGGTTCGGCCATGTGTGCAGTGTGGAGTACAATGTGTAGTAGCAACAGCCATTGGCGCACGATGGGGCGGGGATGTGGTTTCGTACTCTATGTGCTCGATTAGGCATCGCAGGAGAGACACGTGGATTCGTCCGAACGGGAATAATAATGCCGATCCCACTCCATTCCATCCTTCGGCTCATTCAAACTGAAGCTCCGGGTGAGTATACCCTCGATGACATCTCCTTGGCAGAGCCGAGATGGCCAGAAGCACCAAACATATTGGAGAACGCGAGAAGGCTAGGGTACAGCGGCTCGGTGGGCACAGCATGTCCGCAGCGAAAGCGTGCCATGCCTTGCAACTCAGGGGAAAAGAGCGCAGTCACGCCTAGCAACTCAAGGGAAAAGAGCGCAGTCACGGTACCGAGCAAACGTGCAACGAATATGGCTATTCGCGAGCATTTGTTGAGGGACGACACAATCAATGCCGCACTCGTAGGTGAGAATCTGCGGATGAAGCGATGAACGGATCGATACGCGAAGCACATACTGCTGAGTTATGCAACTGCAAACTGGGCACAGGCCAAAGCTGCTGCACCAATCTGTGGGGTAGCAAAGCTACCTTTCAGCAGCACAGAATTGAGTTCCTCAACCGCACACAAGAGACGCGCACACAATCTGTCTTTGCAATGCTTAAGGACAGCAACTACACCGATCAGGATGTTACCGGGCAACCAGTTGGGGACAGCAGGTGGCATTACAGCGTCAACACAGACTTAGGTCAACGTGCGGTGTGCAAGGGGGTTTTCCTCCTTGCATACCCCATTGGCCACGCAACTCTAACTCGGATTCAACGGCGAATCAAAAGTGGGTGCACGATGGCCCATGATAAGCGAGATGATGAGCATATCTTCAAAGATAAAGATGAACGGAAGTCTCTGGGCATTATCGGATGGTATATTGGGTATGCGGAATCGATGGGTGATTGGATGCCAGACTCAAACGAGCTCGTGGTCCCTCGACGTGATCGCCAGGATGAGTATGAGGAATACGAGTTAGCTCTAGGCGACGATGCTGCTGCTTATTCTTTCTTCTGTCGCATAATTGGAACAGCTCCCGAGGTGGCGCACATAGTACGCGCCCGGCGGCTACTCAATTTTCAGCACTGCACGAAGTGTGACAACCTCAATGCCGCTGTGAAGGCAGCACACAAATCGAATGACGCCCAGACTATCGCTACTGCTCGAGCTACACGTGCTGCACATCATGCCGAGGTGCGAAACGAGCGACTCGAGTACTACAGAAACCGAGAGAAGGGACGTACATCAAACGATCATCTCAGCCTCATCTTGGATAAATGGGATTCTAACAAAACAACCGTCCCGTACTTTGCAAGACCACCTGGCCATTGGTGGACAGCGCTGAAACACGAGGTGCTTGAGCAAAAGGTCCTTGGGGTCTTGGTACATGGCCTGCCCAACTGCCACTATTTCTACACGGTGAACAGAACTGTAAGCGGTGGTGCAAATTTAAACATTGAAGGCATTCGGCGTACGCTGGTAGACCTTTGCAGGACGAGGCCTTTGCCACGAACGCTTTTCATCCAGGCGGACAATGCATCCGACAATAAGTGCTGGACGGTCTTGCTCTTCCTCGCAATGCTTGTGTACCACGGATACACTGATGACATCTATTTCTCTTTCCTCATCGTGGGTCACACCCATGAGGACATCGATCAAGTGTTCTCCGTACTGTCTCGATTCTTGAAGCAGCTGGGACATGTTTTGGACCCGCAACAGTTTGAGGCCGAGCTGAGGGAGGCCATGCAAAAGAGTGCGAAGGCAACTTTCTCCAACGTGCTCAGCGTTCTTGACTGGGACACCTACCTGAAACCCTCATTGCGCAAGAAGGTCCCAGAAGGCATCCAGCATGCTAATTTCGAGGAGGCTAATCAGACTAAGGTTCCGCATACATTCTGGATTCATAAACGCGCGTCTGACAAACGGGTCGTGCTACATTATAAGGAGTTGGCTGCAGATCCTATTTGGCTGCCTCCTTTGGCAACAGGGGGCGGTCCGTTGGTGACTGACCCTGATGGAATTGAGCTCTTCGAGCCGGGATTTGAGCCCAAGGATCCAGCACAGGTAGCCCCACAAGAAAAAGAGTTTTTTGCGCCACGCGAATGAAATGAGAAATGTTGAGTATGTTTATTCGCTCAGTCTATAGTAAGACACACGATGCGAGCGGGCGTGAACCGTGAGCATCGCACCTCACCGTCACTCTCCTGAAGCATCACGCTCGGCCGCCTGACCGCCATACTTTCTTAGCATCCAACGAACGAAGCACCGTTACACAGCGCAATCGGTGGGGGCACGCTGCCCAGCTCGCAGTTTCTTACTTTCCACCGCCTCACGCTGCACTCGATGTTCGCGCAGTGGCGGTCGAGGAATCTGGCAATCTGCATTTGCGACGGAGCGTCCTTTCTCGGCCTATTCTCGGCCCCTGTCTCGGCCCCTTCGTATCTCTCCAGTTCTATACTCACGCGACGGCGGCACTGTGAGACTTATTGCTTCTGTAAAACAAGGCCACTCGACTGCTACACGCGTAGATGCATACAGCACGGGCGCTGCCTCTGCGTATAGCTGCCGAATGTCAGAGTCCGACATGAAGTACTCAAGGCTAACGCAAGGCTAGCGCTTTCGCAAGTAAGAGCAGGCTAGGTTGCATAGTGCGGTGCTATCTTTGACAAGGTTGATCGCGTGGAAGCGCTGAAGTCTTGAAATAGACCGGGCTTTGTTCACGCTGAGAGTAGCGATGAACAGACACAGCGTTCATGCTAGACGCATCTACGCGTGAAGCAGCGGCCGCAAGAAGCGGCCTCATCGATCATCACGTTGCATTCATCGTCGACCATGCAGATGGGACACCTCGACGAGCTCATGTTGAGTCTTGCGTGGAAGCTGACCTTGCAAGCCTCGGGTGGATCTGACACGCCGAGCAGCTATACACAGACGATCAGCGTGCATGCTAGACGCATCTACGCGTGAAGCAGCGGCCGCAAGAAGCGGCCTCATCGATCATCACGTT
>Ga0210244_101131_pt1 | contig 22905 bp, 19 predicted proteins | sample ChrtobMetaP3_0mM_FD_155473 | JGI IMG/M metagenome (GOLD analysis project Ga0210244, IMG submission 155473) | Chrysochromulina tobin associated microbial communities from unialgal haptophyte culture, Seattle, Washington, United States - P3_0mM | ecosystem: Host-associated > Algae > Haptophytes >...
CCTTGCCCCCTTGTGACCTTGTAAGCGCCCCCCCGCCCGCCCACACCCCACCGCCCCTCCCGATGGCTCAGGGCCATCTTTAGCTTCGGTTGCGCACTCGTCATCGCCGCCATCTTCCTGTACGGCTCGAGCGCACAAACCCCACAGGAGCTGTGCGAGTCTCTCGGGGGCACATGGCCATGTGCCGTGCCCAAGGCCAATCGAGATTACAAGGAGGTCGAGGCATCTGACAGTGAGTGGAGTGAGCCGCCGCAGATGACCACTGATGCCCACTGATGACCACTGATGACCACTGATGACCACTGATGGCGACGTCGTGAGCGCGCTCCTCTTCTCTCCGATCACAGCTCCTCCTCCGATCTCCCCGCGATCTCCTCCGCCTCCCTCTTCGATCACAGCTCCTCCTCCGATCTCCCCGCGATCTCCTCTCCTTCGTGCAGCTTCTGAGTCTGATCCCGTCTCGCGATGATCTCGCGAAGCACGAGATCTCGCGAATCTCTGCGGTGGTGCACGAGGCGTAGGCCTCCTTTGCGCTCGTCACGGCGCAGAAGCCTCGGGCGGAGCCCTTGTGCTGCCAATTTCGAAGCGCCGCGCGATCAGTGCCGTGTCGTTCGGCCGGTCCGCCGATGTCGCCTATAGCCGCCGCGCGCCTGAAAGCTCAGAATCTTCACCCCTCCGAATGCTTGCCGCGTGTTGACCCACGGTGTGAATTATTTGTGTGAATTATTAACGTGTGGGTATTCATAATGAATGATTAACTTGTGTTCAAGCTTTGTTCAAGCGGGACGGTCTACTACCGTCGCGGTATGCTTCTGGGACCGCGCGCCTGACCCGTAATCGTTCACGCAGGCTGGCCGAGTCCCGGCCCCTCCCGCCGAGACGAGCTGCTCGAACTTGCTGTGCCTCAATTCGGACTAGTACGGCCATGCATCGTCAGCAGACGGAGGACATCTGCAATGATAGCAGCGTATCTTACTTAGACGGACTCGCGTGTCTCGGCCGTCGCCGGCGGCAGTGTGACCATGATCACACCCGCCGGGGCGGCAGGCACCGATGGCTTCTTCTTGCAGTGATGGAAGTTCTTGACTACGGCGTATGCGAGTAAGCCAGTGAATGTGAGGATGGCCACTGCGTCTGCCGTTGCGTACCAGTAATTGTACGAGTGCTGATACGATGGCGGCGGAAACGGTGGCGGCGACGGCGACGGCGGCGGCGGCGACGGCCTCGGCGGCGGCGACGGCGGCGGCGACGGCGGCGGAAACGGTGGCGGCGACGGCGGCGGCGGCGACGGCGGCGTCGACGGCGGCGGCGAAGGCGGCCTCGGCGGCGGCGGCGGCGCGGATGGTGGCGATGGATACGAAAAGTTGCGTGCGGCATTGCATCGGCCCGCCGCCACCTCGCAATCCATGTTGATGATGAACGGAGACCCGAGGATCTTGTAAGACGTCTGGAGCGAGCAGACTGTGTGCGTGGAGTCGTGCGTCCGCGGCAGCTGGCAGTCGATAGAGAGCGGCGGCTTGATGTACGTCGCGATCGACTTCGTGTCTTGGTCGAAGCGTGCCCAGCCGCCGGGGGAGCTAGAGCTGGGCAGCTGGCATGGACCTTTCGATGGGCAGAAATTCGGCGAGGTGCTGAAGAAGTCGTCGCTCTTCACCTTGTCGCTCACAGTCCACCGAAGGCACGTGGCACCGCTGTCAAAGGGCGAGTCGAACCCCAGCGCCTTCTTGTCTGGGCAGGTGTGCGAGATCGCCGTGACGTACTGCTCGCTGTGCACCGCAGCTACAAAGGAGATGCCGGAGAGCAGCCGCGAATACTTGCCCTCCTGGGGCGGCGCCGGCTTGACGCTCAGGAAGGTCACGATCTGGCCGAGGGGCCACGGGATGGCTTTCTTGAGTGTCGCCTGCCACGTGCCTGGCCCGAGGCGCAAGTCGAACGACGGCTGCGCATTATCTGTGCCTGTGAAGCCGAAGATGTACTTTGGGTCAACAACCGGAGACAAGGAGATGCTCGAACGCGACGGCACTATGCAGCCGAGGTGCACTTCCTCGACCGGGGAAAAGGCCGGCAGGTCACACTGGAACCCGTCGCCGCAGCCGGCATCGGAGGCACAGCCGCCGCATGTGAGGCCCACCCGCCCCTCGGGGCACAGGCAGCGGGTGCCTCCCCACGCGTAGGTGTTGTCCTTGCAGGGCCCGAGCCACGGATCGTCCGGTTTTTGGGACGGGTTGCAGTTGGTGAGCGGATCCCACCGCCGCTGGCCACCAGCTGTGCACGGCGCGTCCCACTCTGGGGGAACCGAGTCGATGGACGGCGAGCGCGGAGGGCGCATCGTGTCAAAGCTCTTCAGAGGACCGTATCCAGCTGGGCCCCCACCAGGTCCGCCAAAGTCGTGCCTGGCGAGGATGGCATCGTAGGTTGCATTGTCGTATGCCCACGAGCAGTTGGCCTGCAGCCAGCCGAAGCGGGCCGAGGCAGGGTCGTAGGTGTGATCCGGCGGTTGGATCGTCGGGTCGGCCGGATTCGGAATGCATGGCAGCGCTCCCACCGCGGGCCCACTCGCGTTGCCAGGCATGCACGAAAAAGAAGTGAAGCAGAAGCCACACTCAGGCCGAGAGATGCACTCCGTCGGCTCTAGCACGGCGCAGTCGGAGAGCCACGACGGGGGCTTCGGACCAGCGACATGGGTGAAGCCTTGCCCCATTATTTTGCCCGCACGCTCGTGACGGCGCTCTTTTCGTCACCACATACGCTACAGTGCCTGAGGTGGGACGCCTGGTGAGCTTTCCGATCGAGAGTGATCTCGGAGTGCAATCTCATTGAGCTAGCAAGGCGCAGAGGCGCAGTTTTCCGACCACATGCTGTGAGCCCCGGAACCGACCAGCGCAAGGGCCAAGGCATGGGCCCATGCATGGGCCAAGGCCAAGTGGGGGCTCGCGTGTGGCCCACAATTGGTAGCCCAGCCGCGTAGCGCGTACGGGTTTTCGGACGGAGACGAGTTTGTTAACTTACGTATCCGACACACCGAGCTTCCTCGCGTCTTGGCGTTCGTTCCGAAACCAAGGGGGACGGCGTGTTTGGGCCGGCGCCAGCACCGTCCCACACCGTGTGACGGCTGCCCGGCGAGACGCACCTCACGCGCGCACGCTGCACACGCACACGCCTGACTGCAGCGTCGCCGCGGTCGCCCGTTCACTGACGCCACGGGACTCTCAGAGAGGCTCGCACCAGGTATTGAGCAGGCACATGATGCCAGAGGCGCAATTACATCCCTCATCGTAAGTGGCGCCTCCCCAGGCTCCCAGGCATGCTGCCAAAACACATCCGAATCGAGCATGCGTCGTTGTGAGGTGCGCATCTGCCTGGCTAACTCCAAGCCCGGTACGACGCGTCTCGTGGTCTCTCCGAAGGTCTCTCAAGGGTGGGCGCGCTCTCTTGAGCGCTCTCTCTCGCGCCTCTCACAGTTGTAACACGTGCCCTCGTCTGCCCGCGACGGCGCCTCGTCACGCGAGTTTGGGTGCTGAGCCAGTTCCACAGCCCAAGATGACCGCCGTCATTCGACTGACTGACGGCGAGCGTCCGAAGGCGGCGGAGTGCACCACGTCTACACGACGTCCGCGATGAAGTTTGAGGCGTGCGAGGGCGGGCTAGTGGTCCGAGATGGAGTGAGAGATGAACATGAGGTGAGAGATGTGGAGCTGACGCATGCGATGCCCCACCATCGGCTTCGCCGACGCTCTCGTGGGCATGGCGGACGAGATACCCACCATCGCACGTGCCTGCTCCCTCGCTCACTCCAGCTCGGTATGGCGCTCGACACAGCGCTCGACACAGCGCTCGAGCCCGAGGAGCTCGCTGACGAAACTCACTCCAGCTCGGTATGGCGCTCGAGCCCGAGGAGCTCGCTGACGAAATGCGACGCGGGCGTGAAGTCGAGCTCCGCGATGACGCTCACGATGGCGCCGCCGAGCGTCTTCACGCCGTCGAGCGCCGTGTCGAGCGTCTTCACGCCGTCGAGCGCCGTGCCGAGCGCCGTGGACACGTCGAAGGAGGAAGAGGGCACGAGCGGCTGTGGGGTGGGCTCGGGCGTCGTCGCGGGCGAGCCGAGCGCCATGCCGAGCGCCGCGAGCGTCCAGTAGGCCGAGGAATAGGCTGCCTCATGGTGCTCGAGCATCATCCCGCCCAGCTGCGATGACTCGGAGGTAGACAGTGACGTGCCGCCCGAGATGGCGCCCGTGGCGGAGCCGGGGCGCCCGAGATGGCGCTCGAAAGCCGACCAACCTGCTGTGCCTGTGCCCGACATGGCGCCCGTGCCGCCGCCGCCGCCGCCACTGCCACCACCGCCGCTCGCGCCGCCGCTCGCAGGGCACTCGTCGAGCGCCATGTGCGGCTCGTCATCGTACTCGGTCATCGCGTCGAACTCATCCACGTATGACGCGTCCACCCCAACTTCGGGCGCCATGTCGGGCACCTCAAGGGTCGCCGGGAGGCCGAGGGACGGCGAGGGACGGCGAGGGACGGAGAGGGACGGCGAGGGACGGCGAGGGACGGAGAGGGACGAGGAGGGTAGGCGAGGGACGGGCAGATCGCGCAAGGGGGCCCGCAGTTGATCCCCGTGGAGAGCGCGCGGCCGGAGGGTGTCGACCACGTCATCGGGCGCGCCCCCGGGGGCCGCCGCCACGAAAGGCAAGGGGGGATGCCGCTGGAGCTTGGCGTCGAGTTTGGCGATGCACGTGTGTCCACGCTTGGGCTGACCGCACGCCGAGCAGAGGTTGACAGCTCGTTTGCCGTGGATGGGGGCCTGCATGCGCTGGAACCGGTTGCGGCACATCGCGGGAGATCGTCCGCCGCCCACCAGCTGAGCCACCGCCATCCACTTGCAGCCCACATCGTCGATCGCGTTCCGCAGCCGCGTGTCCTCCTCAGGGTTCCACGAGCGCGCGCAATTGTTGAAGGGCGTGCCGTGAAGGATGTCGCGGGTCTGGAGCGAGCTGCGCGGGCGTTGGCGTGGCGGCGACGTATCGAGCGCGTCAGAGTCGTCCGCGCCCCACTGAAAGGTCTCCAACTCGTCGTGCTTCACGTCGGTGCGCGGCCGCAGCGAGGGGCGAGCGCCGGCTGTGGGCGCGCGTCCCAGCGGCGTGGCGGCGGCGGCGAGGCGATGGAGAGGAGCGCGCTCGGTCTTTGGCATCCCGGGTGGCGTGGGGCGCGTGCTGATAGATGACTGGATGGAAGGGCTCCAGACGCGACGCGTACGCGTTCGTGCCACGAAAGTTTTCCCGAAGGCGCGCGGCGCTTGGGAAGCATTGCGAAAACTCGCAGCTTCTCCCTTCGATACATGTGAGCCCGGGCAGATTTCTCAAAACGGTTCCATTTCGTCATTTCCATCTTTGTGCTCGTGCGTGACGGCCTCCGCTTGCACAAGCGCGCTGCGCATCAGAGCGCAGCGCATCAGGGCATGGATGCCAACTACCGCACCCGCACAGACATCGTAGCGCTGCGTAAACGCGCCCTTGAGCTTGAGAAGGCCCTCGGGTCCAACGACCTCCACATTAACGAGGCTCTGCGTCTAGCAGAGGAGCTCGAGACGGTCCTGGCGCGGTTGGATGCACTGCAGACCGTCATGGATGAATATGCAGTGTCGCGCACGCCGATCGCCTCCGCGGAGCCGGTCGAGTGCACGGCGACGGGCGGCCCCGTCGGTGGAATTGGTCGCGGCGGCGGGAGCGGCGCTGGCGGCGACATTAGCACTTTCCGCGCCCTCACCAAGGCATTCCAGGCGTCCACGAAGCCGTCGGATGCGGCGATCATCCAGGCGGATGTGATGGCCTCCCGGCTGCCGCCCAAGACGCTCGGCAAGCAGCTCGTCGAGGAGCTGCGGGAGCAGCTGGCACCGGTGCTCGCGGATCAGCTCAAGGGCCTCGACTCGCCGATCTCGCCGCCGCAGGCGAGTGCTTTCCCTTCGGAGTGCCCCTCGGAGTGCCCCGAGATTGCCACGAGATTGTCACGAGAAGCCCGTGATTGGCCCGTGATGGCCCCCTGATTGGCCCGCAATCAGCGCACGGGCCTCTGCTCGCCGACCTCACCGACCTCGCCGACCTCGCCGACCTCGCCCGACCTCACCTCAGGTCATCTCCGCCAAGCTCGAGGGGGTGCTGCGCCTCTGATGACCCCTGATGAGCCTCTGATTGCCACCCTCATCAGGTCATCTCCGCCAAGCTCGAGGAGGTGCTGCGCACGTACATGGGGCGCATGCATACGCAGCGCACGGAGGAGCTGATGCGCGATGCGGATCAGCCACCAGAGCTCATGGCAGCCAAGCTCGCCTCGCAGCTCCATATCGACTATGGCAAGGCGCTGCTCGCCCTGTTACGCGAGCTTGCGCGAGCTCATCTCATCTCGATGCCACCGGGCGCCGACGCACGCCTCGAGAGGCACCGGATCGAGGAGGCTCTGATTACCGGTGAGTGCTTCTGATTGCGATCGAGTGCCATTGATGATCAGTGATGACGCCTCACGCTCGCCTTGCAGGCAACTTGTTCGACGACCGCCTGCTGCGATCGTCACAGCAACCCAACAAGTTGGTGCAGCTGCACTTCAACTCCGAGTCACTCGAGCTCCCGATCTCGTAATGACCGCTCATGAACCCTGATGACCCCTAATGACCCCTAATGACCCCTAATGACTCCGAGTCACTTCGAGCTCCCGATCTCGTCACTCGAGCTCCCGATCTCGTACGACGTCACCTTCGGGAGGCTGATTGAGACCGCGTGTGAATGCAGTGTGAATGCGGATGGCCTCCTCATTGCATGCAGGTACGACGTCACCTTCGAGAGGCTCATTGAGACCGCGTGTGAGTACTGGCACATCAGTCCTCTGCGGCACGTGGTGACCGACCAGAACGGCGTCCACTTTTTACGGCGCACGTTGGTCTTTGAGGCGTTGGACCTTTCCGCGCAGAGGACTATCACTAAGCTGTTCTTGATTACGCTTCATCAGGAGCGCTCGGCATCCCAAAAGGGGGCTGTGGGCGCCGTGGCCGCGGCGGAGGAGGACGCTCAGGACGATGCAAGGGACGCTAGGAATCTCGGGCTTGAGGTAGACAAGATGCTCAAGGTGTGCATGCTGATGGCCTCTGATGACCACTGATGATGGCCACTGATGGCCACTGAATATTGAGCACGAGGTGGACACCGTGCTCAAGGTACGCGCCACTGATGACGACTGATGACGGTCGAATGCGTCCCTCGTTTCATGCAGGCGCGCGTCTGATTGCCTCTGATCGCCTCTGATCGCCTCTGATTGCCTCCGAGTGATTCCCTCCTTTGCTTGCAGGCGCGCGCGAGGCAGAAAGCGAGCGCAAGACGGATGGCCGGGGCGGAGGGCGAGGACATGGGCGATTTCGAAGACGATATTCGTACGCGCCTCTTCGCCTGGAGTCCAACCTTCCTCACGCGCTTTGAGATGCTTAAGATGGTGTTTGAGACCGTCGCGCTGGCCATTTTAATCTATCAAGTCGCCTTCATTAAGACCCATGTGGAGACGCAACGAGAGATGTGTTCCGCCCTCGAAGACTCTTTCAATACGCCCTTCGAGTACGCTGATGACTTCCGCTGATTGCCTCTGATGACTCTTTCAATACGCCCTTCGAGTACGCTGATGACCGCTGATGACTTCCGCTGATTGCCTCTGATAACTCTTTCAATACGCCCTTCGAGTACGTCTCGTCTCGCGGAGAGCCTTCCCTCATTGCATGCTGATGGCCCTCCTCATTGCATGCTGATGGCCCTCCTCATTGCATGCTGATTGCCCTCCTCATTGCATGCTGATGGCCCTCCTCATTGCATGCTGATGGCATGGCCCTCCTCGTTGCATGCTGATGGCATGGCCCTCCTCATTGCATGCTGATGGCATGGCCCTCCTCGTTGCATGCTGATGGCATGGCCCTCCTCATTGCATGCTGATGGCATGGCCCTCCTCGTTGCATGCTGATGGCATGGCCCTCCTCGTTGCATGCTGATGGCATGGCCCTCCTCGTTGCATGCTGATGGCATGGCCCTCCTCGTTGCATGCAGATACGTCGTCTCGGATTCGCTCACCGACCTGGCGCACGTCAACTCGATGTCCATGTTCCAAGACTTCCTCATCAACTCATTGCCGTACGTCCTCTTTCCAAACTGCCTTCTCGGCCCACTGGCGCTCCTTCTCTGTTCTAATGAGACCGGTACGCTAATGACCGCTGATGAGACCGCTGATGACCGCTGATGACCGCTGATGACCACTCTGCTCTGACGAGATCGTATCTCTGCTGATGAGACCGCTGATAACCGCTGATGACCACTCTGCTCTGACGAGATCGTATCTCCGCTCATGAACGCGACAGCTCAACAGTTCATCGAGCCGGCGCCGATTGTGGTGCGTGGCAAGAACCTGCTGCTTGGCGGCATTCGGCTGATGCAGATCCGAGGGGCGACCGCAGACCGAGCACTATGCCCGGGGATGATGTTTGTAGAGAGCGGCTCGATTTGGTGGCCTTGGTCGAATGGCTCCTCGGCCATCCCCAAGTCTCTGTACGCTGATTGCCTCTGATGACCTCTGATGACCTCTGACGGCCATCCCCAAGTCTCTGTACGCTGATTGCCTCTAATTGCTTCTGATGACCTCTGATAGCCGAGCATGCGCGGTAATGAGGTGACCGTGCCTCAATGCGCGTCCCGCAGGTACAAGCCCCCCCAGCCCACCCCTTCCTCGCATGCACGCGCTCACCAGGGCGCCACGTCCCTCCTTCGCAGGTACAAGCCATCATCGGTGCCGTTTGAATACACGAGCACCGATCTCGACTCGACCGACCCTGTGGGATTGGGTGAGCTCGCCAAGATCTCCGCGGTTGACGATTCCCCGGGTAACGTCTCCCTCTGCTACTCCTCCGAGAACACCGTCACGACCAATTTCGGGCCGTTGGCACCCCATGCGCCGCCTGAGCGCACGGCCGCCGCGGCAGCCTTCTACGTGCCACGTGTCGAGTGCTATCCCGCGTGCCCGGGGCCGTCTGTGAAGCGCTTGACCACCAGCGCCGACAGCGCCAACAGCGCCGGCAGCGCCGGCACAAGTACCAGTAATGCCACAAGATCGGGTGGAGGCAGCCCCAGCGCGGGCTCTGCCAACTTTACTGGCTGGAATGGTACCACCTACACTGGCCTCTTGCCCGCCTTCGTTTACCAAACAGCCGAAGAGCTCGGTTTTCCATCGCCGACGGTACCTGCCTTGGAGATGAACCGTGATTGCCTCTAATGACCTCTGATGGTTTCCCGTCGCCGACGGTACCTTCCTTTGGAGGCGGCCACCGATGAACCATGATTGCCTTTTGATGAGCTCTGATGAGCTCTGATGAGCTCTGATGAGTCCTGATGAGCTCTGATGAGTCCCGATGAGCTCTGATGAGCTCTGATGAGCTCTGATGAGCTCTGATGACCTCTGATGACCTCTGATGACCTCTGATCGCGTCCCTTTTCAGGTACCGGCTTTTGAGGCAGCCGCTACCGGCGGCTTCGCCCTTACCCTTCCACCGAATCTGACCTTCTTCGAGCTGCGCACCGTGCTGCGTGGGCTCACCGAGAATTCGTGGCTCGATCGCCAGACGCTTGCGGTGGGCATCGACATGACCTTTTACAACCCGCAGACGGATCACGTTGCGAACACGCAGATCGTGACGGAGCTCATTCGCACTGGCTACGCGAAAGTGCAGTTTAGCTGCGTTGCAGGTACTGAGGATGTCCTCTGAGGATGTCCTCTGAGGATGACCTTTGATGACCTCTGATGACCTCTGAGAGGAGCACTGTCCAGTCGTTGATTGCCGCGGAGGTCCACACGAATGAATTGCCCTCCTCCTAATGACCGCTAATGACCGCTAATGGCCGCTAATGGCCGCTAATGGCCGCTAATGGCCGCTAATGGCCGCTAATGGCCGCTAATGGCCGCTAATGACCGCTGCGACTTGCCCTCCTCCTCATCGCAGGCTCGCTCTCGTCCAATTCGTTCATGGGCGACTTCCTCGAATACCTTCTCATCATTTGGCTCGGCCTTCGAGCCCTCCAAGTCATCATCAACTTTCTGCGCATCGCGGCCTCGAACACGATCGGCAAACTCTTCGGCGTCGATGCGGCGCTCGGTACTGTGGGAGGAGCCCCCGTCTGGTTCATCGTCAAGCCCGAGATGGTCGCGCACTTTCTCACGGCCGCGCTCGGAGTGAGTGGCTGGTTCGTGCGACGCACCGAGAACGCCGAGATTGACGCTCTCCAGGGTGTGCATGCTGATGACCTCTGATGATTACCATTATGCCGAGATGGACGCTCTCCAGGGTGTGCATGCTGATGACCTCTGATGATTACCATTATGCCGAGATGGACGCTCTCCAGGGTGTGCATGCTGATGACCTCTGATGGCTACTGATCGCCACGGATTGGTACTGATGGCCGCTGATGACCGCGGATGACCGCTGATGGCCGCTGATGATCGCTGATGACCGCTAATGACCACTGATGGCCGCTGATGACCGCTGATGGTCTCTTCTCACGCGCTCCATCAGTCTTATTCAAAGAAGACGCCACGTGGCCACCGCCCTACATGCCCACTATGGCGCGCACGCTCTTCTCGATGCGCTACTCCTCGCAATTGTTTGGGGCGGCACTGCTCGTGTGCGTGCTGATGACACTGATGACAATGATGACACTGATGACCGCTGATGGCTCTGATGCCCACTGATGATGCTAGTGTCGTGCTGCGCGCCTCGCGCTCTGCTACTTGCCAGCTAATGACCGCTGATGACCGCTAATGACCACTGACGACCACTAAGGACCGCTGATGACCGCTGATGACCACTGATGATCGCTGTTTGCGTCCCTCATCAGGTGCGTGCTGCGCCTCGCGCTCTACTACTCCATCGTCTCCAAGAGGCTCTTCCTCATGCGCATCACGATGGGCCGCGCATGCGTCAAGCTTGTGCCTGCCCTCATCTTCCTCTTGATCGCGATGGTCACCTTCGCACTGACTGGCAATCTGCTCTACCCGACTGCGTACCCGTTCCATAATGTCATCACCTCTCTAGGCACCACAATCTACCTCCTGCGCCGGCCCACCGCCCTTCCATTTAAGGAGATGGCGCAATCATCCACCATCTGGCCTACGATGGAGACGGACTTCCCCTCAGTCATCGACCTGATCTACCTCACCTCGTTCACGTGCATCGTGCTGTGGATCTTGACGAACCTGTACCGGACTCTCATCATCGCCGAGTACTCATCCGTGCTCATCAAGTAACGAATGGCGCCACTCCAAGTGCCCCTTGATGGCCTCCAAGTGCCCCTTGATGGCCTCCAAACACTCTGAGATTGCACCCTAATTGCACCCTAATTGCACCCTAATTGCACCCTAATTGCACCCTATGCCGATCCCTCTGGCCGCAGATACAACGACGAGCCTCCGTACGACCTCAAGCCCGACCCATGGCCGAGCCTCGACCCTCCCTCCCTCATTGCATGCTGATGGCCCTCCTCATTGCATGCAGGTACGACCTCAAGCCCGACCCATGGCCGAGCCTCGACCCACGGGTGTACGCGCGCAAGTTGGTCGATGAGTACGCGACGCGCAAGCGGGAGGCCAGGATGTATTATCGGAGCCGCTCGGAGAATAAGCGCCGTGTTGAGCTGCAGCAGGAGAAAGCGGCGAAGGTCATCGAGGCACAGAACAGCAAGCTGCAGGCCGAGAAGCGCAAGCGCAAGGCGACGCGGCAGGGGGCTGAGCATCCGGTCCCAGCGTCCTCGGCCGAATAGATCACTAGAAAACGCGCACGGGATTCTCCTACGATCGCAGCACGGTGCACGTGCCACGTCGCTCTTACTACCAGACGGTCTACACCTGTTGATTACCTGTTGACGCGCTCGCGCAACATCTCAAGGAGCGATCGATGTGGTTGTGGCGGCGGCGGCGACACACACCGAACCAGCTGCGCGTCTGCTCCAGCTCCTGGCCCGCAAAGCCGCTATCGATTTGTAAAACGCCAAAGCCGCTACCCTATCCATCGCGCACGTCATAAAATTAAAATGCCAGAGACGAAAATCGCGCAGCGATTCGGCCCGATTCGCGCGCCGGATGATACGCCGGGTGACATGCATTATCACACGATTCTTTTGATCTCTAATACAACTCTCTAGACCCGCGAGGTGCTCGCCGACATACATGCAACACACCTCCGATTTCAGGCTACCCTATGCGATGATGCGTCCGCAGCGACGCCGCGATGCTACTATAGCCTCGCCTCGCGTGCCAGCCGCGCCGCGTCCATCTCCGCCTGAAGCTTGCGCTTATGCGCATCGATCTGGGCCTGCTCCTCGGGCGTGGGCAGCTTGAGCTTGCCGCGCATCGTCTCCGCGTCCGGCACGGTCACCTTCATCAGCCCATACCCGATCGCGAGCGGCACCGCAAAATAGGTGCATTGCACGAGGAAGAGCACGCGTTTGCTCTTGATCGGCATTCGGAAGTTGTGGATGCGGTGCTTGACCCGCTCCTGCCAGGCGATGGCGCTGCGGACGGCCTCCATGATGGAGGTGCACACACGTCTTCGGCGTTCGTAATACGTTCCTGGGAGGTTTCGTTTCGTAACTTATCCGACGTTGCGGCATCTGGGTTGGCTCCCCGGCGTCCCCGCACCTTCTTCGATTCCGAGTGCGTCACATGACATATCTGTCTTGACTTGACTTGACGTAATCTGACGCGTTGAATTCCGCGAAGCGTCTTTGGAAAGTCGCCGATCGGGATGACACGTCGATTTTTGTCCCCCTTCCTCAAGACGCAATGCTGAGCCGGCTGCTGTTCATCACCGTCGCCGTCGAGGCGTACACGATCGCCCCGGCCGCGCGCCCGGCCGCCGCCGCCGCCCGCTGCGCCGCCGTGCATGCGTCCGCCGGCGCGCCCTTCAAGGTTGGCGTCCTTGCCATTCAGGGTGGCTTCGCAGAGCACATGCAGGCGCTTGCGCGCTACCAGGGCGTCGAGGGCGTCGAGGTGCGCACGCCCAAGGAGCTCGCAACGGTGGACGCGATCATTCTTCCGGGCGGCGAGAGCACCGCCATCGGGTACGGCCTCGTCGACGCCAAGCTGCTGGAGCCGTTGCAGAAGTTCGTGAAGAGCAAGCCCGCGTGGGGCGTGTGCGCGGGCCTGATCCTGTTGGCGCAGGACCTCGACGACGGTGCCGCGCAGCCGCTCCTCGGCGGCCTCGACATCTCCGTCAAGCGCAACGCCTTCGGCCGCCAGTCCAAGTCGGCTTTCCGTCCGATGGAGGTCTCCAACAGCGCGGCCAACTGCGGCGACAAGGCGTACTTCATTCGCGCGCCGGCGGTGACCAAGGTGCGCAACGGCGTTGAGATCCTCGCGCAAGTCGCGGCCGACGACGAGGTGCCCGAGCTCGGCGACAACGGCGCCGTCGTCGCCGTCCGCCAGAACAAGCTCATGGCGACGTGCTTCCATCCTGAAATCTCGTCCGATGACTCATGGCTCGAGCTGTTCCTCAAGGACGTGTGCCAGGTCAAGGAGGTGTCCAAGGTGGCGGCGGTGCCGGACTTCAGCGTCGCGGCGCCCTGGATCGCGGCGCCCGCGCACGGCATGGGCTACGGTTCAACCGCCGCCAAGCGCGCCTTCGCGGTCTTCCAAAAGGGTGGCGTGATCATGGATGTCGTCGACGGCCACCAGGCGCGCATCGCCGAGGCTGCTGGCGCCGTGGCGGTGATGGCGCTCGAGCGCATCCCGGCGGACATCAAGGCCGACGGCGGCGTCGCGCGCTCGTCCGACCCGGCCATGATCATCGATGTGATGAACTCGTGCTCGATCCCCGTGATGGCCAAGAGCCGGATCGGCCACTTTTACGAGGCCAAGATTCTCGAGGCGCTCGACGTCGACTGCATTGACGAGTCCGAGGTGCTCACCGCGGCGGACGAGGCGCACCACATCGACAAGCGCAGCTTCGGCATCCCCTTCGTCTGCGGCGCGCAGGACCTGGGCGAGGCACTTCGCCGGATCTCCGAGGGGGCCGCTATGATTCGTCTCAAGGGCAATGCCGGCACCGGCAACGTGATCCAGGCCGTGCGCCACGCGCGCGCCGTCTTCTCCGAGATCCGCAAGCTGAGCACGATGCGCGACGACGAGCTCTTTGCCTACGCCAAGGAGCTGCGCGTCCCGTTTGAGCTGGTGCAGCAGACAAAGGACGCGGGCCGCTTACCAGTGGTCACCTTTGCTGCCGGCGGCCTGGCCACACCGGCGGATGTGGCCTTGCTCATGGAGCTCGGCTGCGATGGCGTCTTCGTGGGCAGCGGCATCTTCAAGGGCGAGAACCCGGCCCAGCGCGCGCGCGCGATGGTCAACGCGTGCACGCACTACCAGAACCCGCTCACTGTGGCGCGTGTCTCGACGGGGCTGGGCAAGGCGATGGTCGGCCTGCTTGAGAATGAGCCCGGCAGCTACGTGACCGACAAGCTCACCCTCAAGGGACGTGTCGGCGTCGACCCCGGCGTCGCCGCCTAAACGCGTCGTGTCGGGCGTCGCCGCCGAAGTGCGTCGTGTCGGGCGTCGCCGCCTAAACGCGTCGTTCGCTACCAGAGCGCCGACATGTGCGCGCCGCGCCAAAGCGGGCGCGTCAACGCGAGGGGCGGAGGGGGGGGCGTTGCAGTGTTGCACCGCCGGGGATTTTCCACAGCTGGGGCGGCGCGGCAGAAGGTGTCCACTCACACCTTCCATCGACGCTCGACCATTAGTCCCGACGACCAATGGCCAGGTGCACTCCATGGGGTGCACTTCCGCTGCGGCGCGCGGGTGTATGATGTAACGTGCGGCTGGTGACAGGAGATGAACTTTGATCTGCGTGGCGAGAGTGTCGTTGTCGGTTGTGGGTGACTCGTGTGCGCGAATCATCTATCATGGCGCGAATAGCGAGGGTCGAAACGGCGTCCCGTCGATTCAAATTCTTGAGAGAAACTTGATTTGACTTGACTTGACTTGAGAGAAACTCGAGCACACTGCAACACGTTTGCGCGAACGTGGGCCTCTCGGTCACGACTATAATGATCAATTGCTTCGCGGCAGTTGCGAAGATGGCGGCAGTTGTGAAGCCGCCAGCCGCACCCCTGAGTGTGCGAGTCCTCGCGTTGCAGCGTCGGGCGATGGTTGGCAAGAGCATTTTCTCAATGTAGAGCAGGCAAGTGCTGCGCAAACGTGTGCTGCATCGACGGCGCACGGGCACTCAGTGATTGTGTTCCCAGCGCTGGCGACAGCGGCCGAGGTCCTGGAGCTCAAGTCTGGAGCCATGCTATCGCGTTCGCACAAGCTGCGGGCAGAATCTTTGAAGGCTGTGGGCCCGGTCGGGCATACGGACGGGCTCCGGCTTGTACCCCTGAGCTTGTTGCTGGCCCGACAGTCCATGGGGCATGGGCGGATGCGCATGCCCGTAACCGATGCACTCGACGCGGCCGGTGTCGCCACTTGCGACTCTCTCCTTCTCCGAGCGATCTCGCTTCTGGATGCGGCCATGCCGCTCCTCACGCAGGCGCTCTTCCCCCTCCACGCCACCCTTTCCGCCACCACCTGCATCCACAACCCCAAGCTCGTCTTCTCGACGAACGAGCCAGCGATCAACATCTACACGGAGGGCGGCGGCTTCGGCGCGCATGAGGACAAGCAGTCGCTCACCGTTCTGGTCAACCTCTCCACGGCAGGCGTCGATTTCCAAGGAGGCGGCACCATGTTTTGGAGCAAGAAAGCTGCATGCGATCCGGACACAGGCCGAGGAAGCTTCGTCAATGAGCCGACGATGACCCTCTGCCCGCCGGCGGGCTCGGCGCTCATATTCGGGGGCACCGTGACCCACGCGGGCCAGCGGGTCTTGGGGGGACAACGAGTCGTGTTCGTTGCGTCGTTCAGCCCGCTCTCAGAAGCTGCCACCGCTGCTGTTGCTGCCACAGCGATCGCCACCACAGCGATCGCCAGCCTGGAATCTCCTGGCCGCCACTACAGCGAGCGGTGCCTCGAGTCTCCCGGCGAGGCACTGGGAGAGAGGGGGGGAGAGGGGGGTGGGAGAGGGGGGGGAATCTCATCCCCCGCCCCCCCTCCTGTCGAGGCATCGCTCTCGAGCGATGCCTCGGAGAGGGAGGTCTACCTGATCAAGCAGCAACGGCTGCGCGATCAGCGAAATGCGTATGAGGCGCGTGTCGAGGCGGAGAGGGAAAGGAAGCTGGCGCTGGTGGCGAGCCTTGAATCCCTCTCGCTCTCTACGCCCTCTCGCTTGAAAAAAGAAGGGTGAAACGGCGCGGAAAGGCCCGGACTCCACACTTTGGGCACTGCGGTCTGCGCATCGCATGGTTCGGTTATCTTAGACCGTAGACGAGAACAACGGCTGTAGCGTATCTAAGCACACACAGCGCGGACGGCACAGCGCATGGCTGGGCCTCACGTGCACCCCCGCCCCGCCGCCCCGGGCACCGACCGGAGCGAAACTCCTGGGGCTGGGTCCGGTCCGCCTGGTTGTCCCCGAGCGTCCGCCTATCGACGCCGGCGCGACCCGCGCCGTGCGTTACGTTACGTACCATTTCCATAACGATTACGCGCGCTAACCCGTACCTTATGCGCGACGCTACGCCGAGAGCGCATTGCGAGAGCGCGGACGCAGAGCCCGCGCGGGCGGGGTGTGTTCCTGTCTGTGAGCCTACTGTGTACGGTACCCGGTAACATCACGATCCGCCGCAAATGTCCTTCTCACCTTTGTCCCCCTTGTGTCCCCCAAAGGTGCCTTCCACCGGCGCGAGCACCAGGTTCTCACAACGCACCGAGAGCACGGCCCCACCCTCCTCGAGCTCCACGCCCAGCCGTCGCCCCTCGCCACCACCCGAGGGCGGGTCACGCGCGCTCAGCCTGCCATACTTGCCGTTGTGCTGCGCCGCCTTCGTCAAGCCGAAGATCGAGACGCGCGCGCCAGGGTGCCATCCAGGCTCGGCATCGGCATCGGCCGCCGACGCCGCCGACGGTCCCGCTGGCATAGGCGCCATGTTGGGCGCTCCGCGCGTCGCGCGGACAAAGTCGGCGATCTGCGGCGCGAGCGCGCGCCCAAAGGCCTCGTAGCCGCGCTGGGACAGGTGCAGCCCGTCGGGTTCCCACAGCCCATTCGTGCCGCTGTACGGCACGAGAGCGGACGCGTCGACGAAGTGCACCTGGTGGGCGGGTTGCTTCGCGGCCCAAGCCCGGATGGCCTCGTTTGCATCCAAACGCACCCGGAAGGGAGGGCTGCGCGTCTCGAAATAGACCGCACCCTTACTCTCCGGGATGGTCATGGCCACCGAGCGCGCGCCGGCCTCGTGCGCATAAGCATGCAGCGTGGCGAGATTGGACACGGTCCTCTGCGTCGGCATGGGACCGTGGCCATAGTCGGCGAGGTCATTGGTGCCTCCAAGGATGAGCACCACGTCGTACCGATGACGGCGCAGCTGCGTGCGGTACCCTGGCCAGGACATCGGGACGACGTCAGTCACGTTCTGTTCATCCGCAGTGTCGAGCATCTGCTGCGTCGTGAAGCCCGAGAGGCCTATGTGGTCGCAGACGACGTCTGAGCCGAGGAGACTTTGGAGCAGCGGCGCCCACGGTGCGAAGGCATGCCCCATGTGGTGATAGCCCGCCGTGAGTGAATCGCCGAAGGCCAGGAGGCGCAGCTTCATGGTCGCCTCACACGCAAAAACTTATAGCGTTCGGGTGTGAATTGCGAGGACCTCTGGTGAATTGGTTTGGATCAAGATTCTACTTGTCCCCCTGCCACCGGGACCTGTGGGCGGGCCGCGGAGCGTGTCAGGTGTCACCCCGCCGGTCGACTCGGCTCCGCGAAAAAGGAGGCGCTACTATTCTGCAGCTGCATGGGCAGCTTTGTTCGCTTATTAAAGCGCATCGAGAGCATGTTCGTCTTCTGGTCAAAATCCAGCGTGATCTCGCCCTCTCGAATCTGCTGCTGCACGCGCTTATCGAAGACGAAGGCGCCCTTGGGAAGCTCAATCTCGGCATCGCGAGCACAGCGGATCGCATCATGAGGGAGGCCGTCGTGGAGGCGCGTCCACACGTAGGTCATGCCGGCCGCGCCTTTGATCCGGTGGATCACGATCGCGTTCGATTTCGGCTGCTGGTACAGGCCACCGTTCCGAAAGCAGCCGAGATTTGTAGCTCGCGCGTTGATCCCGACAAAGGAGATGTTGAACCGATGAAGCTGTCGTAACCGCCAGAGCCAGTAGCCGAGCGCGACATCCTCGTTGCTCTCGCGCGTGCGCTGGAACCCACTCGCGTTCGCCGCGCTCGCGAAGGCGGCCACGTCGGCCGAGCTGCCGAGCGCCTGGACCAAAGGTCGAGAGAGCAACTGAAAGGCGCCGAGCGGGAACGGAAAGGGCGGCACCATGCCGCGCGCCGCGCAGCCCCGCGCCTTCCAAGGCCGTACTGAGTCCTGCCACGACCAGCCGCACATGCGGAACGTGCTCGGGTTGTAGCCCGCGTGGGCCAGCGGCGCATAGCACAGGTGCGGCGTGTCGGCGGAGGCCCGCGCGAGATCGCGGAGCAGATTGGGCACGTGCACTGCGCACACGCTCACATGCGCGCGCGCAACGGCGTGCGTGAGAATAGGCTTCAGTAAAGGGCGTATGGGGCGGCGGCGGGGATACGGCTACGCTCTCATTGCGCGGACCGTAAGTGTCATCGTCAACCTTGACGGCGTGAGTCAGCCAGTGAATCGCACTCGACGCTGCGCGCCACCATGCAAATACCTTTGACATGGTGAGCATGCGAGGCTCCTCGACATCGAGCCAGAGAACGTCAGTTGCGTCAAAAGATTTTCGCTCGCGCTTCGTTAGGCCACGTTCTCCCAGCGCGAAGCACACAAGCAGCTCTTCGCCCACGCCCGGATATCGCATCCATGAATTGCGTATGGCATTGCGCCGCTTTGTACCAGGCGCGCGTGGTCCGGATAGCACTCCGGCTAGCACACGCAGCGCAGAGGGCGGACTTTGCGTGGTCAGCGAGCTTGACGAGGACGCAACCGCTCCACAGGACAGGCAGCGGCAAGAGAAAGCGTCGATCGCCATCGAAACCGTGAAGTGCCACAAGAGCTGTGAACGCGTATCGCTTCCGAACCACGACACTATGCAATCTTTACGGCCCTTAGTTCTGTTTACTTGACGACTTTGGCGTGTTTCACGTGTTTTGGCGAACTCGCGATCGCGAAATGGGCGCAGGCTGCTCGTGTCGGCGAGAGCGACGCGATGTGGACAATGTGCGCAGGGTGGAGGAGAGGACCGTCGAGACCATCGAGAGGAAGGCGGGCTCTATGACGCTGGCGCGCGTCAACCAGTACCGTATGGAGCAGGTGCTGGGCAAGGGCTCCTTTGGCGCCGTGTACAGAGCGAGCGACATGGCGCGCAGGGATGCGGTTGCGGTCAAGGTCATGGACAAGGCGGAGCTACGCAAGAAGATGAAGCAGCTCGGCAATAAGCCTCAGGAGCTCATGCCACAGGGCACGATCGTCTCGAACTCGATCCTCAAGGAGATCGCCGTGATGAAGCGCGTGCGGCACGCACACTGCGCCTGTCTCTTCGAGGTGATCGACGACCCGCTGGGCGACCGCATCTTCCTCGTGATGGAGCTGCTCTTGGGTGGGCAGGTCATGGACGAGCCCAATCTGCCCGCAAATCAGACATTTTTGGAGGAGTGGATGGCGCGTTCAGTATTCCGCAATCTGCTGGATGGGCTTCAGTACCTACACTGCAACGGGATCTTGCACCGCGACATCAAGCCCGAGAACATCGTGTACTCGGAGCGCCCCTCGTTTGGGCGCGGCCATTGGATGGAGAACTTTGACCAGGTCGGCAGCGCCGTCGCGGGCTCCGTGGCGGGCGTGTTGCACGTGGGCACGAGTGTGAGCAAGGGACTGATTCATGTGACGGGAGACGTTCTAGAGGGCGTGGCGTCGACTGTGGCGCACGGCGCAAAGGACGCGTGGCGCGTCTCGTCAAAAGCCTTGCATCATTCGTTGTCGAGCAGCTCCCTTGGCGACCGTTACACTTTGGGCGACCCTTTGTCTAGTGACTCTCCCTCACCGATGCCGGCGACGCCACGATCGTCCATGACACGATCATTTAGGGGCGGCGCCATGAGCGGTGCAGTGGCGCCACGAGCCGGCGTGGCGGCCGCGACGGTGGTCGCCTCCATCAACGGACTGTCGACCGCCGTTGCCCACGCGACAGTACGTTTCGTCAACGCCGCGAGCGGGGCAATCCACGACGCCGTTGACGAAGTCCATCGCGAGGTGTCTTTCGCGGGCGAGGTTGCGGGAGATCTTGTCGACGGTGTCGTGGGGAAGGGGCTGACCCACACTCACTGGGCCCCTCCCGCGAAGCTGCTCGACTTTGGCATCTCGCAGGTTTGCGTGCGTGCATGCGTCGATAGCTTCGCCTCGGCCAAGGAGAAGACGACGCGCTTCCGGAGCAAACGGAGGGTGCTGCGCAGCAGCACCTCGTACTTCAACGACACGCTGGAAAAGGCGACGGGCACGCCGCCCTACTTTGCCCCGGAGATGCTGGTGGGGAAACCTTTTCGAGGCCGGCCGGCGGACGTTTGGGCGGCCGGCGTCACCCTCGCGATGATCACGGGAGGTCGCATGCCTTATTGGGCGGATAACGTCCCCGAGATTTGGCGCCAGATCGAGCGAGATGAGCCCGTCCTGGCCGAGCACCTGTCGCCGCCGCTGCGCGAGCTGCTGCTTCTGATGCTTCGGAAAGATCCTGCGGAGCGCCCGACGCTCGCGGCGCTGCAGGAGCACCCGTGGGTGACCGACAATGGCGCTCTGCCAGTTTCGGAACCACCGGCGACCTTCACGGTGGATGAGGCTGACGTGGCCACCGCCGTCCAACGTGCCTTCGTGGGGCTGACACTCTTCAAGTGTGCTTCCAAGTGGAAACGGCTGCCCGCGCGCAAGCGGGCGGCAAGGGAGGCCGCCAAGAGGCACGGGTTCGTAAGCCATGCCGATTGGGCCCCCGACAAGCCCTTTATCTGCCACGATCCGCCTTCCGCCGCTGCAGAAGCTCTCAGCCGAAGCTCTGTGCAGAAGAAACGAGGCGACCCACCGAATCTGCAGAAGGTGTGAACGAGGCGACCCACCGAATCTGCAGAAGGTGTGAACGAGGCGACCCACCGAATCTGCGGAAGGTGTGAACGAGGCGACCCACCGAATCTGCAGAAGGTGTGAACGAGGCGACCCACCGAATCTGCAGAAGGTGTGAACGAGGCGACCCACCGAATCTGCAGAAGGTGTGAACGAGGCGACCCACCGATTCGATTCTGCAGAAGGTGTGAGCTGTTTCAACTATCACTACTTACGAGTGACCGCGCTCGTGCATCGAGACTCGCGCGGCGCGCTGTATGTAGCGCCGCCTGTCAGGCCGTATGTAGCGCTGTATGTAGCGCTGTATGTAGCGCCGCTTGTCGGGCCTGCCCCGGACGGGACGTATATACTCGCCCGGCGCTGGGGCCAGCACGGCGCGGCCCTCGGCGCACCGTCCCAGTCAGACCCGCAGCCCGATGCCCGTTCCTCGGCGCGGACGTGAACACGTGATTTGTGGATCCGATGATCCATGATCGTCGATTGTGCGTTCCGCTCGCCGGCTCGGTTATGTCCCGGATAACTGTGCACTCGGACTCGCGCCGGTGCGCACTCTGACTCTCGGGTCTCGGCGCTGGTCCGACACGTCCGCGCTGACGGTCGTGAGCCATGCGGTACGAGCTCTGACGGCTGGCCGCACCGGCACAGCAGAGAGGGATGGCGCACAGTCTATTTTTAGCCAACCTACACGACCAATTGCCTACAACGCTACTACCCACCACCCCTGTACCCCAGTCGCGGCGCCCGTGTTCGTGTTGCAATTTCACAGCTACTCAAAGTTGAAGTTAATTGAAGAGCTGTGAGTTCAATTGTGTGAGTTGCATTCTCATCAGAATCGGATTCTCACACATACGGCTCGTCGCAATAGTTGTAGCAGCTGTGAGTTTAAAACTCGCAGCTCGACAAGTTGTCGAGCTGCGAGCGTTTACACTCACAGCTGCTAAATGTTGCGACGAGCTGTGAGAATGCAACTCACAGCTGCTTGAAAAGTTGGAGCCTCTTTCACAGCTCCTTACAAAATGTAGGAACACCCTTTACCCGCACAGAGTCCTCAACGCCGCCAGCGCGCGCATGCTCCGCGTCTCATATGGGGTCATGTAAGGTGTGTGTATTCTGAGCGGGCAGTAACAGTGCCGTAGCAGTGCCGTAGGAGACGTGTCCGTCGAGACGGTGCAGGGGGTGATTGGTTTTCAGTGTGACGACGGGCGTGTTTTCGTGTTCACAAGTAAGAAGAGCTATCTACTCTAACTGCACTAACGGTACTGCGGGAGAACGTTACTAGGACGGTAGGTCCCTCACAGTACCACAGTTATACTCACGGTTTGCTACTGGAAGCCGTCTACCGCAGCTAGACGTCTTGCGTGGCTCAGATGCTTGCGCAGCCACGGGCGAGCTCGGCTGGATGTTTCGCCCGGCCTTTGCCGCTCAACAATTGGAGCGTCCACGAACTCAACCAGCGTCCAGCGGCTGGAGCACCTGTCACAGCTTGCCAGAAGCCTCATGAACACGGCCCGATGCGCCGACCGCAGAGCCGCGGCGATTCCAGGGAGAGTCACCGCACGCCGAGGTTAGGGAGCCGCTCCTTCCGGCTCGAACGTCCCGCTCGCCGTCATCTGGACGTCTTGACACCAGATCACGTGGAAACGAGCGTCGCGTCAGCAGTCATGGGACGGGCGTGGGGAAGGCGACGCTCG
>Ga0210244_101153_pt1 | contig 22563 bp, 14 predicted proteins | sample ChrtobMetaP3_0mM_FD_155473 | JGI IMG/M metagenome (GOLD analysis project Ga0210244, IMG submission 155473) | Chrysochromulina tobin associated microbial communities from unialgal haptophyte culture, Seattle, Washington, United States - P3_0mM | ecosystem: Host-associated > Algae > Haptophytes >...
TTCTCCAGGGGATACTCATCAAATTCCAGTTTCCGAGTTTCCGAGTTTCCGGGGCCCCTCCGTGGGTCCGCAGAGGGACCCCAAAAACCAGATTCCATGTTTCCAAGTGTGCAGATTCCAGGATACTCCTCTGCAAATTCCAGATTCCGAGTTTCCGAGTTTCCAAGGCCCCTCTGTGGGTCCGCGGAGGGACCCCAATTTCCAAATTCCTTGTTTCCTGGTGGGCAGATTCCAGGATACTCCTCCGCAAATTCCAGATTCCAAGATTCCGAGTGTGCAGATTCCAGGATATTCCTGGGCAAATTCCAGATTCCGTGTTTCCGAGTTTCCGAGGCCCCCTCTTGGGTCCAAGCCCAAGGGAGCACTAAGGAGCACCACCCCCAAATTCCAGATTCCGAGTTTCCGAGTTTCCGAGGTTCCCTCTTCGGTCCAAGGCAGAGGGACTCCCAAATCCCCCCAAATTCCATATTCCGAGTTTCCGAGTTTCCGAGGACCCCTCTTGGCACTTGGGTCGCAGCAAGAGGGACTCGCAAATTCCCAGATTCCGAGTTTCCGAGTGTCGAATACCTAGGGCTTACGTACGTAGAGAGAGCAAATTCCAGAATACACAGCGCAGTTTCTATTTCCGCTCCTGTACTCATGTGTAGCCCATGCAGTGCCGGTAAAGTGATCGCAGTTTCCACTTTCCAAGATTCCGTGTTCCCAAGGCCCAAGAAAAAAGAAAGGAGCGGTACCGGTTCTAAAACACAGGGGGGAACAGTTACCAGTTTCCAAAAACCGGCGCGGGCCATCCAGAATCCAGATTCCGCGCCTCGCCGCGGATTTTGGAACCTGGACAGATTTCAAGATCCAGATATCGCCTTGCAGAATCCAACTTACGCACCTCGCCCTGCGATTTGGAAATTGAAAGACAAAATACAGATTCCAAATTCCGAGACAGCAGTTTCTGTTTACGCTCCTGTACTCTGACTTCATCCGAATTGCGCTAGCTTTCGGCCATTTCGCATCGTAGGCGTTATATGAATGCGGGGCCCCGGGGCCGCCTGCGGCTGCGGCGTGAGCGGCCCCAGCATTTGATCATCAGGATGCACACTGTTGAGTTTCATCCAGGTCTGCGCAGAATCATCACCGTGACGACGCCGAAAACTCGCGTGACGTGGCATGATGTCGCCGGAAGCGGAAACTGCGCCGGGACGCCGTCGGTCGCAAACTTCTGTGTACACCATGAGGTTCACCTGGCATCTCGTCGGAATCGCGACGACGTTTGCAGCACCGGCATCGGAGGGCGCATTTCGCTGCCGCGATCGCGACCCGCTATGCGACGAGTGGAAGGGCCGCGGCGAGTGCGAGAGAAATTACGAATTCATGGCAGAGACATGCCCGAGTGCGTGCGGCTACTGCGAAGCAGCGGGCTTTTTGCCAACGCCGTCGCCCTTTCAGCTCGATTTCGTCTGCAATGGCCAGCTCTCGATCGCGCCTAAGCAAATCACCGCCCAGCACGACGAACGCATGCCCGACGGCTGCGGATTTGCGTGCCGTGACAATATGACCACGTGTGCAGCTATGAAGGACCTGTGCTCAAAGCATCCTGGGACGATGCGGTTCCAGTGCCCCGAGACGTGCGGCGTGTGCAAGGGTATTGGGCTAACGGGCGGCGGATACCCCAAGCACGTTTGTCGACTCGAGACGGGTGACGCTCCCGAGGATGCAGAACACTGTGGCGGGTGGGCGTCGAGGGGCGAGGTGCGCCGTGCATCCCATGCGCCAAGCACATGCACACGGGCGTGCACTTCCCGTGCGCGGCCTGCCCTGCTCTGCAAGTCAGGAGTCTCCGTGTGCTACTCTCCGTTCACAGTGTGCCAACAACTTCGGCTTCATGCGCATGAACTGTGAGAAATCGTGCGGCCTCTGCATCTCGGCGGCCGACGGCGGTGCCACGCCCAAGACCTTCATGACGACCCTGAAGCCGCCGCGGGCGCCGGAGGGCAAGAAGAGTAAGAAGGGCAAGGGCAAGCGTAAGGCGAGCAGCAGTAGTGGAAAGGGCGGCCCGGGTGCAGACGACGGTGTTGCGAGTGCAGGCGAGACCGCCTCCTCTGGTTATGTGGAGGTTCCCAATACGGAGGCTGCAGCTGAACCCGCTAAGGCGAGTCCGTACAGGGACGAGCCAAGCCTGGCCAAGCTGGAGCCCGCAGCAGCAAAGTCAGACGCGCCGGCAGTCAATGCCAAGGTGGAGCCCGCAGCAGCAAAGTCGGACGCGCCGGCAGCCAAGGAGGCGGCGCCGATAAAGGAGGCGAAGCCGGAGAAGGCATCGGACGACGTGGCCGGCAAGAAGACAAGCTGGGTTTCGAAGGCCAAGGAGGCGGTGAGCTCGGTTCTCAAGGGCAAGAAGAAAGATGCACCCAAAGATGAGATGTAGTGGAGTGTGCTCTTCTGCAGGTCGCACGAGTCTGACTCGTCGCGCTCAGACGAGACTCCTGAGCTCAGCGGTCTGAGGCGCGTCGAGAGGATAAGAGAGAGGGACCAGAGAGATCTTAGTCGCAGAGCGATACATTCGTACACATACTACGCTACGCTAGCGTCCGGTCCCGCGGTTTGGGTTTCGCGTCGACGCCGGGCGCGGCTGCCGAGCGCGCCCCGGCCCCGCGCCGCCCGGGCGGGGGCGCCGCCCGGGCCCCGGCGCCGCGGTCCGGTTCCAGCTTCCACATCGTTGCCACACGATCGGTCTCTCAGTCGTCCGCCGACAGATCCGGGATTGACGCGTCGATTCGCCGGGTACGAACGCCCTACGGCCGTATTATGCCCCGTGCGAGATCAATAGCGTGCGGCGCGGGCATGGGCGCGGGTTAAGAATTACGAACAGCGCGACGTTTCACAGTGCACGTGTCAGCGACGACACCGAGGCAGCCCGACCCACCTCAGTGTGTCCGGCGGGACTGACCCACCGTCTCGCGTCTCTATCTCCTGTCTGTCTGTGATTTGTCTGGGCCCCGGTTCAATTTTTTGTTCGCGCCGCGAGAATGGCAGCGGCGGCGATGGCGTGGGCGGTAGCCGCGAGAAGCGAAGCCTTTTTCGGAGAAGAGTATTCGCGGGGCGGCGGTAGTGGTTTCGGCTCGCCTTCCTCTGCCGTCTGGGTCGACTCCGCCTGCTCCACTAGTTCCACCAGCTCTGCCGTCTGGGTCGACTCGACGATGTCCTCCGCTTCCGTCGAGTGCACCAAGCGCACGTCGTGAATCGGATGCAGCACCCCAGTGCGACGATCGAAGCAGTAGCCGGCCATGTACGGATTGCCCGGGGTCACCGACGTCTTGAGCCCGTCGACGATCAGCAGCACGAGGGATGCAAAGGCAGTGCCGGGGGCAGTGGCGTGGTGCTCTGCGAGCGCGTTGAGCACCTCTTGCGGAGGGTAGACTCCCCAGCCGGGCGTGCAGAGTGCCAAACCCACCACGTCCGCTGACAGGGCAGCTGCACCTTGACGCAAGCGCTCGAGCAGCTCTGTGAGAGTCGCACCCAGATCGGGACTCGACGACGTGGTGTCAGACAGTCTGGGCGCGTCGGTGGCGGGGAGCCCGGCAGTCCTCTCAATAGCCACAGAGTGCACGTGCACCACTGCGCCCACGCGAGCGCCACTCTGACCAAAAGGGCCTCCGGTGGAAGGGCCTCCGGTGGCTTTCGACTCGAGCCGTCCGCACAACCAGCCCGCGGCCCAGATGGCCTCCGGCGCGGCCTCGGCGGTTGGCATGGCGCATGCGTCCATGGCCTTGGCCTCGAGCTGCTCGAGCGAACGCAGAGCCGCGCGCCCTACCCAGAGTGCCGCCACTTCTGAGGAGGCTGCGGCTGCGCTCGCTGGGGGCCCATGGCCGAGGGGGCTTCTGAAGATTCGGGACGCCGCAGCGATCGAGTTGGAGTGTACCTTTGCAAACGTGGCGTCCTCGTCGTGGAGGTCGTGGGGACTCCTCTCGTGCAGGGCTGCAGCCACAGCGCGCGCACCCGCTGGCCACGTCCACAGGGCTGCCAGGCAGCCCCCTGACGTCAGAGCGCACTGGCCACCGGCGCCCTCCACCAACGAAGGAGTCTGCTCGTCGCAGCACAAGCGGGCTGCTGGAGCGGCACCGATACCGTCCCTGATCACAAGCGCCGTTGCGGGCTCTGCCCTCGTTGGTTCCACAGCCTTTGCGGAGATGGGCGCCGTCGTGGGCGCCATCGTGGGCACCGTCGTGGGCGCCGTCGTGGGCGCCGTCGTGGGCGCCGTAGTGGGCGCCGTCGTGGGCGCTCCTGAGGGCGGCGGTGCCAGGCACCCGTCCATCCGACGGAGCTGTTGACGAGAATAGACGGCGCGGCCGCCATCTGGGAAGCGAACAAAGATGTCACCGTCGCTGTCGACGGTAAGGACGCGAGCGCCCGAACGTCCGGCGTGCTCGCCGCTCAACACCTCGCAGGCGTCGCCCACCCGTAGAATGGCTGGCGGGCATGCCATGGAGGAGGATCCCTGCTCAGGCTGGGGACATTTTGCTGGTGTTGGTGTTGGTGGAGGTTGCGCCGAGGACGCAGGCAACTCGGATATGCAAACAGGCAACAGCTCTTCAGGTGTTAGCATCGGTTCCTTGCCTGCCGATGTGAGCCTTTGCTGTCTCCGTGCTCCCTGCGTCGATTGCGGTTTTTGTGTCGGCGTTTGCAACTTGGTCGATACGCTTCGAGCCTCAGATGACGCTGGCGGTGCCAGCAGTGCACTGCTCATGGCTGCTGGCACAGGCGATGCAGCGATAGCAGGCAATAGTTGCTTCTTCCGAGTGACGCGCGGATTTACGCGCCACTTTTCGGATGCGTGACCTTCCCTGGCGGAGTCGGGCAGCGAAGCGGATCGCGGCGCTTGTGCTGTAGGATGCAGCGGTGTCCATGGTGGCGGCTGGCACGTCGAAGGCAAGGTAGGTACTGCGATGGCGATGCCCAACGCACCGGAGTACGAGCCAGGAGCCAGTAGCTGGTGGAACAGCAGCGTGTCGTTCGAGCAGCGCGGTCGCCCTCCATTGAGAAAGATGTGGCTCACTGCCGCGATCAGGTCCGCATCGGCGGCGTGGCGCGACATGTGTGCCCCAGGGTCACGGGCGCGGCGACCTGTGAGCGTGCGAAGCGGCGGCGCGACCGATGCCTCGCGAAGTACCGTAGGGGCAGCCCCTTGCGTGAAGGGGGACACGACCCACTGATGAATGGCGCAATTTCATGACGCTTGGCGACGTCTTTATCCGCGATATGGACGCCTCCAGTGACGACGAGGCGCCAGTCGCGATTCGCGTGAGCGAGGCGCGTGACATCGCGCTCGCCCGTGAGGCGACACGGCCCACACGGGAGCAAGCGCGTGCGAGCCAGAAGGCAGCACAACGGAAGCTCAAAGGGGTGATCACCGCCGACCTACGTGGTGACGACTACCTTCCGAGTGAGGTGCTTGAGCAGCTGCCACCGGCGGTCGCGACGGCCTCTAGGCACGAGGCCGAAGCACGCATACTCCACCCAGCGGAAAGTAGTAGCAGCGGCGGCATCAGCAGCAAACGCGCGAGGCGCACTGCCGCCGTTGCTGCCACCTCTGACAGATGTCCAGATGGCCTGCCGCACGTGATCAAATCGACCGGTACAGTGGAAGTGGCCGTGCTCGACGATAAGGGCGGCCCGCGACTGCACGCACCTGTGCGCTCGAGCGTCCGCACGTTCATGCAGGAGCAGCTATATGGAGACCGCAATCGGCGTGTGCCAGCCGCAACCCTCAGCTCACTCAAGCCGACAGGTGGACGTTTCGGGCCGGCGAGCAACTTCGCGGCGGTGCCGTTCGATGCGGGAGCGGCTGCGTCAAGCATCAAGAAGAAGGGCAAGAAGGGTAAGAAGGGCCAAGGAGGGAAGGCGGGTGGATCCACTGGCTTCTCGAGCCTGGAGAAAATGGCTGCGCAGATTATGGCACGAAGCAGGAATGGAGCGAAGGCGTTCTAAACAGGAACATGGAGGGGCGAAGCCTCTCCTGGGTGATGCCGGTGTGCTTCGGCGGTTCCTCGGCGGCCGCTGCGGCTCGGGCCGGGTGGTGGCCGTGTGGCGCGTGGTCCTGTGAGCACCAGGGTCCAAGCAGCGCAGTCGAAAACAGTGAGCTGTCAGGGGTGACGGACCGCGTGTGAAAGGGGTGGAGCGATCGGACCCGACACGACAAGAAGACGGAATCGGCCCATGTGCGTCGGTTTCCGAGAGCGAGCGACTCCTGCATGGCGACATGCTTAAAATATGCAATTGTAAATATGCTACATTACACAATTTTTATCTTGCCAACACCATTGGCTATTGGCAAGCCATGGTGTGCATGTGCATACACAATCACGCGCGAACACGAGCAGACCATGCGATGTGCGAAACTGGCAGAGTGGCGTGGCGGAGCGGCTTCACGGCTCTCCAGATAGAAGCCCCTCGTATCATTTGCTCGTGTGTGCGACAGTGCCGTCTGTGATCTCATGAGTTCATCATGCGCTCGCACCCTGCTATCTTGCGGTGTGGGTTGCCGGCGTCCCGACGTCTCACTCGCGGATGCCGAGCTCCTCGATCATCTCCTCGTCCTTGCCAGGCACGGCAACCAGCTCAAGCACAAAGTCGAGGATTGCGTCACCGGCCACGCGCGGCTTGCCCGGGCTGGACGAGCGACCCGCGGTGCCGAAACCAAGCTCGGGCGGCACGGTGAGGTTCCATACGTCGCCCGATTTCATGAGCTTGACGGCCTCCTCGACCGCTGGAAGCACTTGGCCACTTCCGGTGCGGTAATAGTATGGCTCCGGGTTGTCGAGGATGTTGTCTATGACCTGGCCGGTCTTCTGGAGGGAGCATTTGAAACGAATGGCGATCAGGTCGCCGGTAACCGGCGTGCCACCTTTGCCCGACTTCACGACCGTGTACTTCAAGCCCGAAGGGGTGCTGCCCTCATCCGCGTGAGAGACACCGGCGTTGGAGACAAGGCCAGCGAAGCCAAAGGTCGCCGCCGTCGAGAGCACGCTCCGCCGGCTCATGCTCTGCGCAGCGGGCGCCGCCATCGAGGCAGCCGGCAACCGGAGCCCGCTCACGACGCCACAGCTCAGAACGAGGACCACGATGGCGGAGATCGACATTTTCTTACCGGTATCGAGCCTGTCCCGCGCGGTCCGGGCGGTGTGTGTCCTGTGTGTGTCCGGCTCCCCCGGTGTCTTTTTACAGGTACGACCGTCTCTTCATTGACTAAACTCCAATTCGTGAATACGTCAGCACCGGCCGACAGACGCGGTGGCGGCCGACTTCACGGCGTTCCGGATGCTCCGTCTCGAACGAACTGCGACTTGCGTCACTTACTTAGTCGCCTCAGTTTTCCGGCCTGCGTGCGTGCCCTCCGCTTTCTACCTTGCGGTGCTGCTCGTCCTCCTCCAGGGCTCGCATACTGTGTACAGCTCCGCCAGGTTGGTGTTGTTTCAGTCCCTCGTTCAGCTCGTCAGCAGCACCGTCTTCCTTGCGCTCTCAGTTTCGCTGGCTACGCCAGGAGGCAGCGATGAGGCGCCTTGGCCATCGACATGGTGGCCGGACCTGTGTGTGCTCATCGTCAGCCTCGCCACTACCTTTCTCTCGCTGCGCGCCGTCATGAGCGGTGTCACGGCCATCGGCGAGCCGGTGCTGACCGTGTCCGCGTTGGCCGCTGCTTGGGAGGGATCAACGCGGCTCGACGCGACCGAGATTGGCTTTAGCGTCGTGGCTGTTTGCTTCCTCGCCACCGCGTGCGTCGTGCACCCAAGCGTGCTGGCGATACCGATGGAAGTCGTGGTCCTCGCCGCCCTCGGCGCTTGGGGCTGGGGCAGTACAGGCCGCTCCCTGATCAAGTGGGTACGCCGCGCGCAGCGCGTGGCCCAGCTGTACGCTGCGGTTTGGGTGGCCGCCTTCTACGGGGCGCAGCTGGCTACCAACATGGGCTCTCCGCCTGACGGCACGATGAAGCAGCTGGGCTTGTTTGCGGTCCCGTGGTTCGCGCCCTTCGACGACCCGTCGACGGCGTCGCGCTACTGCAGCGACATGTACTGCGCCGACCTCGCCGAGACGCAAGCCACCCTGCTCATTGTCTTCCTCTTCTGGGCACACTTCGTCGGGTTCGATGCGACGTGGATCCGGCAATGCTTGTGCCCGTGGCAGGCCGAAGGAGCCCTGATTGAGCGCGAGTCGCTCTCGCAGTCGCTCCTGCGGGGCGAGGCCCCCTCCCCTGCCGCGAGTACCTGGGGGGCACATGTGCTGCCCGCCACCGCCTCCGTCAGTACCTCCTCTCCGCCGTCTCCGCCTCCTCCGCCTTCTCCGCCTCTGGAGCTCTCCTCAGGCGTCGGCGGTATCCCTACCCGACGAATGGGCGGCTCTCCGGCAGTCGCGAGTGGCGCGGCCTGCTGCGGCTCTATCCTGCTCGTCGTGCTTGCGCTGCTCACGCCGAGTGCGGTCACGCTGATCTTCCTCTTCTTTGGCGCGGCAGGACTGCTCAGCATCCCGTCGTGGCCCTTTGCTGAGAAGTGCGCCGCCACCCCCATTTCCCCCCATTCACCTCACCCTACCCCCATTTCCCCACACGTGGCCCTTTGCTGAGAAGTGCACCGCCTCCCCTCTGTCTACATGAGCCAATCCCCATCCCCTCCCTCGCCCCCATTTCCCCCACTCACCCCATCGCCGACCTTGCCACACCGCCCCCCACTCACCCCATCGCCGACCTTGCCATACCGCCCCAGGAACTCCAAGCGTTGGCGCGGGCAACCGATGGACCGGTGCGGCGAGATTTTCCTCTGTGAGCTCTGCAAAGGCGGTCGCGGCAAGATAGCACGCAACGTTGCGCGCTTTTCCAAGGCCATCATGAGCGGGCGCAAATGGCTCCGTGGCACGTTCGTCATGTGCGTGGTTTGGACGTTCGCGCAGTTCACAGTGGGCGCCTTCCCAGGTCTGGTCCAGGAGTTCTACCGCGAGCCCGAGGTCTCGCGATACACACTCGTCGGCACCCTCTCGCGCATCGGCTTCATGCCCTCGCCCTTGCTCCTGGGCTCGGATTTGGCGCAAATGAGCGTGCTCGTCGCGGCGCTCCTTCAGCTGATCCTCACCGTGCTGCTCGGAGTGGCATGTCGCGTGCACACACTGGAGATGGATGCGATCTTAGCCGCCGAGATGGACTTTGCCGTCGGCGTGGACTACGCCGAGATGGATGCGCCGCAGCCTCTTGTCAGCAGCCCTCGAAGGCCAGCCAGTGATAGGACGGCGGCCACTACCCTCACCGACGTCTACGTCGAGTTCACACCCGTCGAATTCACACCCGTGGATCGAACCGCCCAGGACGGCGCGATGGGTACGCCGAGTGCATCGCCGTTGCGAGCGAGCGCATCGCTCGCGGCAGCCGCTCTCGCGCCCAACGACTCGATCCTCTCGCCCCCTCCGGCTCTCGAGGAGGAAGGGGCAGAGGTCGCCGCGCGCAGCCGAGGTGGACGCGCCCGTCATGGCGCCAGCCTTCTGTGGGACCTCCTGAGGGCCGACAGCTGGGTCGAGGTGCGCGCCGGTGTGGCGGTCGTGTTGCAACCGATCGAGGCAGCCTACTTGGCGGCGCTTCGTGTGATCGCGTGGCACAGCCCGAAGTTGTCGTTGGTGCTCGTGCTCATAGCCGGGCTGTACGTCTTTGACCTGCTTCACGCGGTCTACGTGCTCCTCTACGTGCTCCTCGCCTCTCGCAGCACCGACTCCTCGCGTGTGTTTTGGCCCATCCTCGTGCGCTGGGTCGCCATCACGGTGCTGGTCTCAGCTAGCTTCCTCGTGGTGGCGCCGCCCGAGGCAGACGAGCCTAGCTGGATGCTCACCCTCCTGGGCCTCAACGGCCCCTCGGGCGCTCCGAACGAGTCCGCGGCCACGGGATGGAAGGAGCTTGGTCCGGACATGGTCCTCTTCACGTTGCTTGTCATCCAGGACGCCATCTACCGCAGTGTCCCCTTTCGGCGCGCCTTCGCGCGCCGCAATTGGGCGCTCGCGCGCGCGTGCCACCTGCCGCACATCAACCAGGATGTGCGCCAAAGACGCTTTCGGTGGCGCGCCGCGCTACGATGGGTCACCTTTTTTATGGTCCTCGCCGTGTCGCTCGTGCCGCGCGCGCGCGTGCAGGGCCTGCTCTACCTGTTCGCCTTCGTGTGGCTGCTCTACTTTGACCAGGCGGCCAATTGGTTTCAAATGCTCCCTGTGACGCTCCGTCGAGGCCGTGCCTGGTACGAACAGTACGTGATCTATCCGGTGATCATTGGCATCGTGCTCATCGAGCTGGCGCTGCGCTACGCGATCGCGATCCCCTTCGTCGCAAAGGAGTTCTTCTCATCGGCCGGCCTCTTCCCGCAGTGCGAGCTTGGGTCCATCGGCTCGGCCAACCAGACCGCATGCCAGTTGGTGCTCGATGCGCTGGGCCTGCACCCGGTCACGGCTCCTTATGATCGGCTCAGCGTGCGCCTCGAGCTGGGCCTGCTCTCGATGCTCTTGGTGGCCTCTTTCAAGCAGATGCGCGCCACGGCCTCCGATGCGCAGCAAGATGGTGCCGCTCTGCGCCCAACACTGCAGCACATCGACGTTGGCTCGGGAGCGTCGCTGAGGCCGTCGGGTGCGCGCCCGAGCCTCGCTACGCGCCCGCCCGGCTCAGGGAACTCGACCGAGCTCATGCATGTGAGCGTGCGCGCGTACAACCCTGGCCCCTCCATGTCCATCTTCTCCTCGTCACGCTGGGTCACGCCGGCGACGATCTGGGCCATCATGACTCACACGACCACGGCGGTGCTCGTCGTCGTCGCGTTCGGCTCCGCTCTCGCCTATGTGGACGCGCAGCGCTTCTTCTATGCAAGCTGCTCGATCATCGCCTGCGTGTTGGGCGAATGGGCGGTGAGCTCGCTTTGGCTGCCTATCGGCGTCTTCTCGGCCCTTTCTCTGATCACTTGGTACCTGTTCCAGCTCGAGATCACAGGCTCCTGGCTCTCTGAAGCCGACAAGATTTGGATCGGTCTGGATCATCTCGAGATCGGTCTCGACAGCCTGGACAGCAGCGACGTCTTCGCAGTGGGCGTGCCTGTATTCATGCAGCTGCTCGCCCTCTTTCAGCGCCACTCGCAGCTCGCGCACAAGGACGCCCAGTGGCGCGCCGCCATGTACCTTGCCGCCGGCACCATCGAGGTCGAGCAGCCCACGCCCACAGTAAGCGCCGTCCCGGGCCCATCGAGCTCGAGCTGGATCTCGAGCTCGAGCTGGAGCTCGAGATCGAGCTCAAGATCGAGCAGCCCAGCCCTTCTCGTCATACCTTCGCTGGTACACCTACCCTCCTTTGGCGGTGCCTCGACGGCCTCGCTGCGCCCGCCGATGGCGCGCGAGGCCACGACAATCCTCCCGCAGCCAGGCCTCTTGAGCCATCGCAGACGCATCTTCGCCGCTGCCGATCTGCAGCACCGGCTGCTCCGCTGCTGGGGAGCGGTGCTGCCGCCGTTGGCGCAGTACATGGTGCTCTTCGCCGCGTGCATGCGCCTGAACCTCTGGGCAGTGCTGTATGTGGTCGCGATCGGATTGGTGAACTTCTGCTATCTCGGTCGGGCCGTGAGCCCCCTGGCGTGGAAGCTGCTGCGCCTGCTCATTGGCGTCGCGCTCATCGTGCAGTACTGCGCGCTCCTCTCTCTACCTGACTCCGTCTGGCCCACGGATGCTCCTGACGGTGGGCGACCCTGGATCTTTTGGGGGCGTAATTGGAGTTACGTCAGTGCCGAGTGCCCGCGTCTCAATATCGACGTAAATCCTCCGCCGAGCGGCATGGTGTGCTACCTGAGTGTCACAGGTCAGCCGTGGAGCTCAGGCCAGCAGCCATGGATGCTCATGATCGACTTCTGCGCGCTGCTCGCTTGCCTCCTGGCCGAGGTCAACAAGACGGCCGCGCACGCCGTGAGCCGCACCGATCTGACTGAGGACGGCGGGCTGCAGCCTCCGGCGGACCTGGCCCCCGAGCCATCCCCACCGCCATCGCCACCGGCATCAACATCGCCGTCCTCGGACACAGCAGGGATTCAGATTCTCACCCCGAGCAAGCCTCCCCCCAGAGTGCCTGCAAGCTCGGGCGCCGTGTCGGGCGCCGCGCCGGGCGCCGCGCCGGGCGCCGCGCCGGGCGCCGTGCCGGGCGCCGCGCCGGAGCCGGCGGTGGCGCCCACAGATGTGGCCTCGCGTTGGAAGCCTCTCCCCGGGGCCCTCGCCCCTCGGCCGATGTGGATGGCCACGTTGACCAAGGTGCTGCGCCTGCTTGAGGTGTACACGGTGCGCCTCTCGCATGTGATCATCCTCTTCATCGTGCTCGCACTTGCTGCGGGTACTGCTGCCACATCTCGTACGCAAGATGCCACGCAGGGCCTGATCTCGCTCGGCTTCATCATCTATTCGCTCTTCTACATTGCCTTCGAGCGCATGCTAGTGGCGAAGCGAGGTCGCCAATGGTACTGGCTCGTCGTCTACTCGTGGTGCGTGCTCCTCGCCACACAGCTCTTCCAGGCGCCCATCACGCCGCCGGACGAGTGCTGGAACGTCGCGACGACCGAGGACGTGGGCCAGCCATGGTGCTCGATCATCCTCGCGACGATCGGCCTCTTCCCCGTAAAGGCCTTCGAGGCGACGGGTCTCTCTCTCGTCAAGTTTGCCACCATCTGGCTTCTCGTCGACGTGCAGCGCCGCCTCTTTGGCCACCGCTTCTATTCGAAGCTCAACATGGAGTGGCGCGAGCAAATGGACATTCGCGGCCAGCGGCGGGCCCTCGAGTACGAGCGACGCGAGGTCATCATGCGCATGCTCTACACGCGACGCCTCGAGGCCTGGGACGCGATGCAGGCCGCCAAACTCCGGCGGATCCTCGAGCGGCTCGAAACGATCCGTTCGCTGCTGCTCGGCGGCTCGTCGGCCCCGTCCTCCTCCGAGCCGCCGAAGCAACTGCAGCGCGCGGACGAGGTAGACGTTGGCGTGAGCTCCCTTATCGAGGCGGGCTTCGACGGTCGCAAAGCGGCGGCAGCGCTCGTGGCTTGCGGCGCGGGCGGCAAGCGCTCTCAGGAGGTCCTCGGCGCGTACACGCTGCACCGCGCACTTACGCTACTGCTGCAGGTAGAGCTCGAGCTTGTGCCGCCTTCGACGCTGCACCTGCGCGAGGTGATGAAACGCTGCTCCGTGCGCAAGATCCAGCCCAACTCGATGACGTACAGACTGCTCGAGGAGATGACGCGGCAGGAAGACCGCGATACCCTCTCAGTGCATGGTGGCTCGCGCGACAACCTCTCCTCTCTGAGCGGCGGCCTTCGACGGTCGCAAATCGGCGCGCGTGTCACTTTTTCCGACGTCGACGGTGTGCAGTCCATCGGGCAGTCCGCCGCTGAGCCGGCTGCCGTGGAGGAAGGTGCGGCTGCCGTGGAGGAAGGTGCGGCTGCCGTGGAGGAAGGTGCGGCTGCCGTGGAGGAAGGTGCGGCTGCCGTGGAGGCAGGTGCGGCTGCCGTGGAGGCAGGTGCACCCGCGGCGGCAGAGACGCCACGAGAGGGGCACTCGAGACCGTTCCGGTACCAGCTGGCCAGATCGGAGACCGAAATGGGCCGGATCAAGAGCTCCGTCGACGAAGACTATGACATGTTCGGAGAGCTGATGGGCAAGATGGCGGGCCAATCTTGGTACGAGTACCTGCGTGAACACTTCATCGAGTGGCTCAAGATGAGCCGCGACCCAGTGCTCTTCCCCACAGCCTCGTCTTCGCCGTCGGACATGTTCGACTCGCTGCGTTACAGCCTCCCGCCACCTCCCTCCGATCTGCCCTCCGCTTCGCCGCTGGGCGAGGCCGCGAGCGTGCGAACACGGCTCCTCGGCGCCATAGCCGTGCCGAGGGAGTCGTGTTGGCGGCTAGTCACACTCGCAACGCAGGCAGCGTGCTCCAACTCCTTCTTCCTCCTCGCAGTCGCGATGGTCCTCAACCATGCCTTCGTGGCCAATAAGCTCTCGATCGTCTTCCCGCTCGCGCTCCTGCTCTACGGTGCCACCGACTCCCCCCGATGCGTCCGATGCTGAGTGCCCCTGATAAGCTCTGATGAGCACTGATGAGCACTGATTGCCTCCTTCATCAGGTGCCATCGACTCGCCGCGCCCCTCGGCCGTCTTCGTCGATATCATGATGTTCTACACGATTGCGCTCATTGCGGCCAAGATGCTCTACCAGCTGCCCATCTTCTGCGGCACGCCACCATACACGCTGCGCACCACGCGGCCCGACGAGTCGTTCACTGAGACGCCGGTGCCCCCGAGCACACTCGCCTACTGCCCGATCGAGGAGCAGGGGCCATCGGCACAAGGGCGGGAGGCATTTCTTGTCGCCCTACCCTCGCGTGTCGACTACAAGCTAGGGGTTTACAAGTTCGGCCAGTTCTCGCCGCTCCAAACCGACACCCCGTTGGCCATATTAGGACCCGACTTGCTTGTGCTGGTGCTGCTCGTGCTGGAACGCATTACCACGCGCGCGCGCGGTGAGGGGCAGTTGCCTCGTGAGCTGCCTCACGGCTGCCTCAAGAGCTGCGGCGACGCACGCATGCTGCTGCGACTCGTGATGCAGCCGGTGCTCTCCGCATTCTGGAGTGTACGCGGCTTCTATCGGCGGCTGCTGCCGCCTCTCACCGAGGCGAAGAGAGGCGAGGACCTGCACGTCTCATCCTTCCTGGTGCTCCTCTTCATGCTCCTCTTCAACCTCTTCTTCTTCGCGTCGATGACGCCTTCCACGAGCGGCACCTCCTGCAGCACCGGTGCCTCGCCCATCAACCTCAACCAGTTCGAACAGAACCAGCTCGATCTCTCGACGGTGATTGCGATGATCATCACCATTGCGATCATGCTCCTCGATCGAGTCATCTATCGGCGCTGGGAGCCGCCCGTCATCCGTAGCCGTTCTTCGAGTCAGATGCCCGCCACGGCGCCCTTAACACCCGTGGGCGACGGCGCGTCGTCTTCGAACGCCACGCCCAGCGCCAAACCGGAGCCGGCGCAGCTGCTTGCGCCAGCCGAGGGGGGCGCCGGGGGGTGGTGTGAGTCGCTACCGCCCGCGGCACCTTTGTTTAAGCTCATCCTGCACGTGACGCTCACGCTAGCCGTCCACTACATCGTGTTCCTCGACCACCTGCCCGCATGGAATTGCCCCTCGATCGACTGCGCCACGAGCGACCAGTACGAGACGGGTGGCTGCAAGCGCAACAGTGCCGTCACCTTCTTCTACCTGCTCTGCTGCTGGTACCTGTGGCTCTCCGCCAAGCAGATCAAGGAAGGCTTCCCGCTCATAGTGCTCGAGCATCCGCTCACCGACTCGTCTTCATTGCTCGCCCTGTACGTAAACGCTATCTTCATCAACTTTCCCTTCTTGTGGGAGTTCCGCATCATCGTGGACTGGACGTTCACTCCAAACACAGCCCTCGATCTCTTCATGTGGCTCAAGCTCGAGGACATCTACCAAGGCTTGTGCCTGACGCGCATGATCATGAAGGGGCGCCTCCAGATGCCCCGCGCCACGCGCCAGCCGACTTACTACAAGATACTGCTCGGAGGCAGCCTCCTCATCGTCATGCTCCTCGTGACCGTCGGCCCACTCATCCTCTTCTCGCCCGCCTCTCCCATTCAGAGCGGCAACGACCTGACGTCGGCCCGTGTGCGCTTGTTCACCAACATTGGCACCGACGACACCCCGGATACCACGGTCGCCTCCCAGGCAGTGATCGATGGCGGCCTGATCGAGCTGGGCGTCATCTCGCGCTATCGGCTCACCCGGCAGGCACAGCTCGAACCTCGCCAGCTTGCCGCCCTCCGGACGCTCTATGGGGAGTGGGCGACGTCGTGGTGGGTGGTCCAGCTCGCCTCTGCGACCGAAGACCAGTGGTTGGTCAACGAGGAGACGATGGACGCACTGCGCGTCGCGCTCCAGAGCGCGTCGAATAAAACTAGCTCCGCTCATGGGGTGACGATCGGCATCACGCTCACGCTCTCGCGCTACGCTGGGCGTGACATCGACATCAAGCTCTTGGACGACCACGTCCTCTCCTCGGTCGAGCTGCAGCAGATGCTGCGAGTCACCACCTGGAATCTCAACAACGACACGCGCGTCGAGATTGACAGGCAGAGCATCCCGCAGATCGTGCGCCTGCCCACGATCGGTGCGACCGGCGCAGAAGCACAGACGACGGTCAACCCCGTGATCCTCGACAGCCAGATCCGTAACGTCACCTTCATCAAAAAGTCAGCCAAGCCCGTCGCGGGTGCCTTCCAGCAGTTCTGGTCGCTCGACATCACCAATAGCACGAGCGCCATCATGAGCGGGCTCGAGCATGGTTTCAGTGGCCCCATCACCCTCATTGTCGCCTCCGACGCACTCGCGGGCGATGTGTTGACGAACGCCCTCGGCGTCGGAGGCATTGTCGCCTTCTACTCGATCATCTTTCTCAGCGTCTTCCGCATCGTGCGTGGCTTCACCGCGGAATCTCGCCACCGCATCCACATTGACGAGCTGCCTGACGCGCGCGACCTCGTCGACCTGTGCGATGGGGTCTACATTGCTCGACGCTACTCCGACCTGGAGCGCGAGACCTCGCTTTTCGAGACTATCCTTCGCCTTTACCGCTCGCCCGAGGCGATGCTCTCGGTTACAGGCAGCTTCCTCAAGTACGATTGAGCGCGCGCGCGGCGCCTGCGCCTGCCCTTTGAGGAGTGTCGGGGCTGGCATGGGATGCGGGAGCACGTACCGTGCAAGCTACGTGTGCGAGAGGCGAGGCCCAGCACCAAGTAAGGAGCACCATGCGTGCATTGGGGTCGGGCAAAAGGCGTGGGGGGCACTCCGCAGACCCAAGTAGATGTACGCCCAAGAACAAGAACACGCTCTTGCCGGCCAGTACGGTGTACGCATGATGTGTTTCGCATCTCATGCATCTCCTCTCTTCGCGATATGTTTGGGGCTTGATTCGGGGGGGCGTCATGCTCATGGACATGTTGCATATCCGCGGCGCGCGGCGTCGATGCGTGGTCACGCGTTTTCCGTTCAGGTTGGTGTGAGTCCATATACCTGATGTCACGAGAAATGAAGCAAATTGATTCCATGAAACTTGAAGTTAATAACTGTTATTAACTGTCAAACGGCCATCCCGGTGCATCCATCGTCGCCTCAACCGCCGCCTGCTCCTCCGGAGGCTCGGAGGCCAGCAATTCCATCACCCGCCTTCGCATAGCCATCCTACTCACAGGTGACGCGCAATCGAAGTCCGCGCCCAATTCGAACCGGTAGCGCCAGCTGTACTGCGCCTTACGCAGCTCGAGGTGTACGGGCTGCCCCGACGCCTCCTTCACCGCAACTTGTCTCACATCTGCTCTTGCCATCGCGATCAACACACGGTCGTGCGCTGCCGCCGCCGAACCATCCCTCCACACGGTGGCATCGGAGGCGACCCGCGGACTTTGCTGTCGCGATGGTGTCACAGCAAACCCATCGGGGAGCCTCGCACCCTCTAAGACGCCGACAGCAAAGTCGCCCGCGAGTCGCAATTCAAACTCGATTTGAATCTGCTCCTCAGACACCTTCGCCTCCACCACGTCTAACACTCGCCCTTTGCCTCTGAGATATGTTTGGTCCGAGTCATCGAAATTGTCCATGAGGAAAGTGCCGTCCTTTCGCAGCAGCAAGACATGGACAGAATGGCCAGATGTAGCTCGCACCATGCCTGAAAATTCTCCGGGAATCAGCTGCCCCACTGGTGGCGCCGGCTCCAAAGCCTGTTTGGTTGAGAAGCGCAGTGGAGGCTCGCGCGCCTTCGACCGCTCCTGCCGCTGTCTTGCGAGACGCGTCGACATCGACTCGCCGATCCCCGCCTCAGCCCATCGACGCTCGGTATTCGGCGGGCTCTGCATCGGACGATGGCGAGACCATCAAGTATCGGTGTGTCTGTGAATGGTCCGTCTCAATAACCCACTCGAGGGATGACGAACCACACAGGTACCGTACAGGTAACGGTAGGAATCCTTCCGGTAAATACTAGGAGACACCGGTGTCTTTTTACCGGGTGGAGGCAGGGTCGGGTTCACTGGGGGCGGCCTCTTCTGAGTCGGCCGCGGGGAGCGGTCGGCTCCGGGCCTGCGGCTGTTGAGTCGGCCGCGGCTTCGGTCGTCGCGCTGACGTGCTGGGTGTGTGTTGTTGGAACTGGGTTTGGATGGTTGTGAGGTTCGTCTGTGTGGTCTGTGTGCCTTTGTGCGTCAGCGTGTCCCGCGTGTCCCGTGTGTGTCCCGGCTCCCCCCGGTGTCTTTTTGCCGGGGGGAGCACCGCGGGGGGGGGGAGCAAAGATACCGGTAAACTTGCCGTGGCGAGGAGTCCGAGAGGCCGATGCCGATGGTCTCGATGTTCGGTCTTGCGTTGCTGGCTTGGCACGGTCCAGCCACATCAGAACGGGTATGAATAAACATCACCCGTCTATGTGCTCGATTGCAACTACCAAAGCTGACATCAGGGCGCTCTGGTCTCTGCCCTGCACTACCGACGCGTGCATTGTTGGAGGACCAGAAGAGGACAACAATGGTGGGCTGCCACGGAAGCTGCGAAAGGTCAGCCAGTTCTCGACCTTACATAAGCTATGGACGATTGAAGACTGGGATCAGCATACTGACCCGTTTCGCTACTTAGTTCTTGCGCTGACTTGGTACAAGAGCACGATCTTGCGCTCCCTGTGGCCAGTTCTGGTTGCATACGCTGTCTGGTGTCGCATTGTGTGGGTCTTCAAACTCACCGTTACGCCGAACGCCCTCGCGTACCTCGCCTCGCCGCTCGGTCTGCTCCTCGCCTTCCGGGTCAATACCGTGGTTGCTCGCTTCCACGAGGCGCGTCTGCAGTGGGGTCTGCTGATCTTCCATTCACGTGACCTCGCATCGACGCTTGCCGCCTCATCCTTCCACATCCCACTCGCCACGCGGCTGCACTGCTGCCGGCTCCTGGTCGCCTTCTCATGGGCCGTCAAGGCCGCCACGCGGCCTGACGATAACCTCGCCTCGGTGCTCACCACCCTCTTGGCCCAAGAGGAGGCCCAAGCCATCGCGTCCTCCCGGAAGCCTCCGACTGCTCTTCTCTCGAGCCTCCGCCGCGTCTTGCTGCCTCTGCCGCTGCCGCCTCACGCCGCCCTCGCTGTGCAAGAGTCGGTGAGCGAACTCAACCGACTCTACGGCGGCATTGAACGGCTGCTTTCCACCCCGCTTTCGCCGACGTATATGCGTCACGCGCTACGCGGGCTCTTCATCTGGCTGATCATGCTGCCGGCTGGCCTGATCTCCTCTGGGTGCACCTCGTTCGCCAAGCTTGTGGTCGTCGCCACCGCCGTCGCGTACGTGATGCTTGGGATTGACGAAATCGGCGTGCAGATTGAGAATCCGTTCGATATTCTCCCTCAGCACGCCCTCGCCGGGGCCCTCACGCGCGATGTGGCAGAGGAGCTACTCCGTCCAGTCGCTGGTGATGACGTGGCCCGTATTTAGCGGCGTATGTGTATCTAAGTTGAGGGCACGGAATGTCGGACGGTATACACACTGCTATTTGTCGCTCTACTGTCTATGCACTCTCAGTTAATCCTCTGTGTCCATCAGGCGTCGCAGAGAGCAGAGAGCAGCTCAATTTGCAATTTCAAATGTGAGCACTCTGACCGCTGCATCCGGCGCCGGCCGGCGGGATCAACGCACTCAACGGCGGCGCGCCTTCGGAGCCATATCCATAGAACTTGGGGCTGCAGGTTAGACTCGCCGTCTCACCTACATTCATGGAGGCCACGCCCACATGCTCATTGAGCGACGATTGGGGCTTCAAGTCAAAAAAACGGGTTCACACAAGGTTCACATGAGTCATGTCAGAAGAACCTCTCCTGTGTGTGGGGTACAAGTACATGCCATGACGGTCAGGGCAATGCTGGCGAGTTGCTGGCTGCTCTCAGCCAGTATCGAAGCTGCACTGCCGGAGTGTCCTCCGGGCACGCCACCCACCGCCGGAAAGTGTGCAGACCACTGCAATTTGGCTGGATACTACACCCGAGGGGACTGCGTAGCCGACAGCCGCTGCACGTGGTGCTATGCTCTCTCTCAATACTCGGCGTATGCCAAATGCTACAATAAGGAAAATGCCAATCTGGCCCAGGTATGCGACGGCAGCTTGCCTGGTTGCACATGCGACACGTTTGGGGGATCAGCTCAAGAAGCCGAGGGTGAAGGCCAGCGGCGGCTGTCCGAATCGAGAGCGGAGGGTGGCGGCGGCGGCGGCGATGACGACGAGGCCAAGGCGGCTCGCAAAAAGAGAAAATTGGAGAGGATGGCTGAAATGGCAAAGGAGGGCGGCGGTGGCGGGAGCGAGGGCGTCGCCGAGACTGGGGCGGATGGCGGCGGTGGCGGCGCTGACGACGAGGCGAAGGCGGCTCGCAAAAAGAGAAAATTGGAGAGGATGGCCAAGATGGCAACGGAGGGCGGCGGTGGCGGGTTCGCTGAGACGAGGGTGGAGGCCGCCGGCGGCGGCCATGACGACGAGGCGAAGGCGGCTCGCAAGAAGAGAAAAATGGAGAGGATGGCCAAGATGGCGGAGGGGGGCGACGACGGCGGGATTGAGGACGAGGCGAGGGAACGGCGCAGAAAGCTGGATACGCCTGAGGCGAAGGAAGCGCGCAGAAAGATCAAGCTCGCGGCGATGAAACGCGAGCTGCGGCGGCTGGCCGAGACGGAGGATCCTGAGTAACCTCGCTGAAGAGTTGCGGCGGGGTGTCCCAAATCGAATGCCCCGGCGGTGCGTCTCGGCCGGGCAGTGACACGTGAGTGAGTTTTTATCTGTACAAGCTACCCCGCCGACTGTGTTGAAGGTACTACGAGGAACACCGTGTACCCCCTGTAACTGCGGATGTGCCACCTCCAGGGATTTAGTCCGCGCCCCGGGCCCCGCCGGCGGTCTCACGATCATTCTTCATTGCCGATCGCGCCGGGTCGCTCAACGCATGGTTCATGCCCGATTTTCTCGACGGGAGCGCGCTGCTGGTCCCGACTCCCTCACGCCCCACCGGCGCACGCCATTAGCCCATTATCGCCCACTTCTGCCAGAAGCTCACCTCGCCCTTCGACTACATGTCGTGTACAAGCCCTCGATAAGATTTCTCAGCCATGCCATTCTGAATTCTCACGCTGGCCGACGCGGCAAGTTGGCCTTGGCGCACATTGAGACCACAACTGCGGCCGCGGCAACGGAGGCGGCACGCGCGGCCTGCGGGTTGCGCGAAATGACGACGGCGAGGAGGCCGACTATGATGGCCACGACCGAGGCGAGCTTCACGAACGCCTCCGACCCCTGCTCGGCCGCAGCCTCCTTGGCCTCCTCGGCCTCCCTGGCCTCGAACTCAAAAGGTAGGGGCGCGGGGGCGAAGGGATCATGGCGCGGCGGTGACTGCCGGACCGAGATGATGCGCAGGTCGAGGGCGACGCGCACAGTGCCCACCATGGGGAGGAGGCGGAGGATCACGCGCGGCTCAGTTGGCAGGCTGCCGTGGGCGGGGAGGGAGAACCACGGTCAGGTTGCAGTGAGTGCGGGAGGCGCACACGGGCGCGTGGGGCGAGTTTCTTTCGAGGCTTGCTCTCGTACTGGCTTAGTAGCACACCCTCGGCGGGAGAGGGAATCTCGGCGGCGTGGCGGCGCTTGCGGGCGAGCCACCCACGGGCGGCCTTCTGGAGAGGAACCGCGTGCCGGTCCAGAAAGCTCTTGTTGATCACGGCGTCCGCCTCCATGAGGTCGCTCACTGTCGCGGACATTGATGAACTGAGGCTGTGAACCTCTGAGGGTGGCGGCTGGGCGAGCGTCCAGCTCTCACCGGGCGATTGCGGCCCGTGGATCGGCACAGGCCCCGCGGGGCTTGCCCGCAACGAAGCCCGCTGCTCCATGAACTTCAAGGTCTGGCTAGCGTCGCCGTGCCGCTCCAGCACTCGCTGCACTACCCGCTGGACGGCAGGGTCCTGAGCGGCAACGGCTGCGGTGTTGATGATCGATTCCAGGAGATCGTCGTAGCTGACTACATCGAAGCCGCTCTCCTCAATGAGGCTCGTGCCCAGTGACCCCACAATATGCTGCGCTGAGATGATCGCGTCTTGTTGCGCGTACATTGCTTCTCCCGAGACGACCTCTTCCATTGTTGGCACTCCACGGACCATGACCTCCGATGTTGTCGGCGGTGCGGCGCGGCTCTCCGTGGTGCTAGCCATGGCGGCCGAGGCCGCGGCTGCCGTGGCCGCAGCCACTCCGCGGCGGGCGACCGTCTGGAGCATGGTCGCGACTCAGAAAGCGGACGCTTGTGGGGAGGGCACCCACAGCCGGCTGGAGATACCGGTAAAAAGACACCGGGGGGAGCCGGGACTCGCACGGGACAGACACACGAACCGCACAAACCGAACCCCCTCAAAACCAACCCACCCACCGACTCGCGCGCGCCAGACCACACCCAAACCGCGCCAGTCCACACCCAA